>Ga0114923_10000078_pt1 | contig 78851 bp, 79 predicted proteins | sample SumtaG_FD_89578 | JGI IMG/M metagenome (GOLD analysis project Ga0114923, IMG submission 89578) | Deep subsurface microbial communities from Indian Ocean to uncover new lineages of life (NeLLi) - Sumatra_00157 metaG | ecosystem: Environmental > Aquatic > Marine > Oceanic > Sediment | place: near... | reverse complement strand
CCCACCTTTGTGATGGTTCTGATGTGGGACATGGCAGTGTGCCACGGCATGACCCGCTCCTTCTTCTTTCCAGTGATGAGCCAACCTTCTCGAAATACGATATCTTCTTGGAACAATCTATCCGAATGATCATACTGGGTGTTCCAAACTGTAGTATTGGTCATGGGACCGAAGAGACCGCTGACCTGAGTGGAGATCCGTATCTCCTCTGGCCGTTTCACTTTTCCCGATTTGATGTCAGATAATCTGGGGTCGACCTCAATATTCTTTGCAAGGACCATACTCCTTGATTGCATAACTTGGATATAAGCACCCCACTACAGATAATCAATGTTGAATAAGAGCAATATTGAAATAACTGTTGACTGATAGGTTTCTCAGTAGGGTTGGTGTATTGTAATGGATAGAGGAGAATGAAAGCAGTTGTTGTTGGAATCGTTCTAGTTTCAAGGAGTTTCAATCATGAGTGAACAAGCTGATACTGCTAGGCTCCCTCGACGAGATTTGAGTTTATCAGCTTGGTGTCTAGGAATTTTTGTTGGTCTGTTTGGAATCGAACCCTACTTCTCTGACCCCGGAATCGTTTGGATCCCTGATTATGGTAACTTCCCTGTGTTTCATAGTTCCTTCTACCTCTATCTAGTAGGTGTAATCATTTGGAGTATTGTCTTGTGTAATCTTCTTATTAAAATGCACAGACAATATCGGGGTTCTCTAGGATTAAAAGCTGCGATAATGGCACTACTAACAGGAATCCTTTGGATGGGTCATTTCTTGTTTTATCGGTCTACACATGATGTTGTAGTGGCTTCCCTAAACAATGCATTACTTTGCACAGGAGCCATCACATTGGGGATTACAATGATCCTCATTGGTGCTCTCTATGCACAGGTCCTCTCAGGTACGTCACGCATCCTACATCCATTAGTTGTCATCTCATTCATTGTTGCAGGAATTTTTGGTATCGCAGTAGGCTATATTGGTGGTTATTCCCCTCTTTCCATTTTCACAGTCTTTGATATCCCATTAATTTCAATTGTTATGATCATCCCATGTATCTTGGCAGCTCTCTTTCATTTAGTCGTAAAATGATTGACCAAATGTTAAGGCGCAAAAATCGCGTTTGACAATATGCTTAACCTCGATGAGAGTGAGCGTCCTATGGGTGGAAATACGCAGTTCATGGCATTGATGACCCTCTCAGTCCTGACAAGTGGAATTCTCTCAGCAGTTTCTAAGGGTAGGGGCTGGAGCATTGGTACGCGGTCATTCAACGACCGGACTATTGCTATGCTTGCCATAACAACACTGGGCATTGGTTTATCCATCGCGCAGGCAGTAGCACGAGCACCAGTTCTGGAGGCAAGTGCTGGGATATAGACATAAATGAGTACGATAGGAAGATTAGGTGAGAATGATGAACCGAAAACAGGCGGCTGCGGTACTTATACTACTATTGGTGGGGACAAGCACTCTTTTTGTGTTGTTCCCCCCAAGCTCAGATTCATTTCATTTCGAAAGTGAAGTTCCTGAGGATGTGTATTCTCGGTACCTTTTATGGATAAGCGGCCTTGAAGACTGTATTCTCAACATATCCTTTACAGATGATCCAATTTTGTATTATTCACTGGATGTCGAGTTATACAATCCATATCCTGCCTCATCAGCCTTTGAACTGACAGTAACTGAAGGAGAAAGTATGTACTGGGTGAAATTCGAAGGAATGGTGGAGACCAAGGCCCTTAACATTGTTCTTGGTTCTGGTGTTCCCTACGAGCTTCTGGTCATCGGAACTAATGTGACAGCATCTATAATCTATGAAGACAACGCAATAGGAAGTAGTGCAGAACTTGAGTATTCTGCCACTGGACCCTCTCTCAATCTGGTATTGACAGAAGACATGACATTCTCTGAAATCGGGATGGAGGTTCTTGTAGGTAGAACAGCTCAACCCGACTATGTCTATCTATATACAAACCTTCCTGATGGCGTCAATGGGTTAGCAGGATTCCGAGAGCCACTGTATCTTCAAGAGAGTACTGGATGGGCATTTCGATCACGGTTCATCGATTCAGTGTCCTATAGTACTGACCCTCTCATTCCAGAACCATTACTTAAAATTAGTGTCATTGCAAAGTATGGGATTTATGCGTGGTTATCTGATTAACACAATGTAATCTGTTTTGTCCAACATAGAATCAATAGCTTTGTGTGAAAAATCGATGAAACGATATTGATTTAGTAAATTCACATCGTGATGTGTTCGAATCCCAAACCCAATACTATTTTTTTGATTAGACCAAATCATTATTTTGGACTTTTCACACGGCACCAGAATCAAGCAAAGGTTAATACATGTTAATGTGTAGATACAAAATGTGATTACAAATGAGTGATAGACCAAAATTTCTCGCGGTTGCACATTCAGGAACTGGCCTTCAAACTATGGATTACGAACGTAAGATGGTTAGAGAGTCTTCAGTGAAATTTGATGGAGAAGACGGTTCTCTAGAAGTAACTGATGTACGCCTCGTCTGGTACAAAGCTCCGAAGAAGAGCAGTGGCTGGAAGAAATTCGGTGCAATCGCTGGTGCAGTAGCTGGTGCTGCTCTCCTTGATGGCGTAGGACGAGAAATGGGTGGTATTGGTGGGAGAGCCCTTCGAGGTGTTGGTAGGGGAATTGGATATGCAGCTGTTGGAACAGCTATCTCTTCTTGGACAAGAGACTCCTATTACAACAAAGATGCTAATGGGAATACTGAGAGTATTGCCTTACCACTAATGGCAATCAGTAATGCAGCTCAGAGCGGGAAAAAACTCGTTATTGACTTGAAAGCTGGAGGTAATATGCAGTTTGAATTCAAACAGGACAAAGTAATTCCCGGAGTTGTTGCTAATGTCAATCAGGCACAGGATGCAGGTAAGTGTCCTTACTGTGGAACTGGTGCTGGAAATGCAGTCATCTGTCCAAAGTGTAGTGCACCTCTTAGTGGAACCGGCGGCGGAGGTCCTGCGGCATCAGGTGGCGGCGGAGGCGGTGCAGGTGGATACTGCTCAAACTGTGGTCAGCAATATCCCTCAGGAGCTAAGTTCTGCAACGGCTGTGGTCACAAAGTATGATAATCTAGAATCGATATTCAATTAGGTTCCTCTAAGGAGGGGCCTAACTTCTCTCTTTTTCACCTGAACATATCTTCATGCTTAGGCCTATTGATTTCTCTGGCATTTTCGTCTGAATCCAAGTATGAATATCCTCGTACAATCACAACTGGAGTCTTCTGCTCTGCTTGACCCATTAGAGGTTCAGCAAGCATAGCAATTTCGTCAACTTGACAGACAGTAGATCTCTTCAAGATTCTACCATAGAGGTCGCTCTTTCCTTTGTTGTACTTGAATGGAGCAATCCCTGCGCATCCGATAGCTACATTGACCGAGCCCTTTCTCCATGGTCTACCTTGTGTATCAGAAATAATGACTGCAAGTTTCTTTCCTGTGGTCCTCATCAAGGCATCTCGTATATTATTTGCAGAAGCATCAGGGTTTTCTGGTAAGAGAATGTAACTTCCTTCAGGCGCGTTAGATTTGTCAATACCACTGAAATTGCACACTAGTCCAGAATGTGTCTCAGTGATCAGAACACCCTTGGTCCGAATTATCTCCTTACTCTCCCGTATTGCAAGTTCTACATGAACTGGGTCAAAATCATTCTCTGCTGCAATTTCTAGCGCTTTGGGTGTAGGTTCAATTTCTCCTGCACTCATAATTCGATTCTCTGCTACTGAAACGATTTTGGATGTGATTACAAGAATATCACTATCTTTGAGATCCTGTATTGATTGCTCTACAGATTTTAGAATAAGTTCTACGAGATTGTCATGCGGTTTGACAACCGGAAATTTGGACAAGGAAATCGCTTGAATCGTTCCTGGTGACATTGTATATTTCTTTGTCCCTTCTTCGCATAAAGCTATTTGTCGTAAATTTAGAACACGTGTTCCAAAAATACTAAAACAATGATGACTTTCCAATCGCAAAAGGGGGCCGTTTAACAAGGCTAGCCACGGAAAACAGTAATATACGGTAAAACGCATTCGGACAGTACTGGCCAACGCGCAAAACACTTTGAAATAGGGTATGATACGCTGTTTATGATATAGGCCTTACACGGAGAGATACGAATTGAGTTCCAAAAAACCAAAACCAAAAGCCAAACCTGCACCTGTTCCAGATTCAACTTCAGGTGATATCAAACAGGGTACTATTGCTAAATTTATGAGAAAGAGAACTCAGTTGGTCGGTTTTGAAACAGGACTCAATAAGCACACCCAGTATGCAATAGAATTCTTGGATAATGCTATTGACGCGCTTGAATCTTGGTGGTGGAAGAGTAGCAAGCTCCCCCGACTTAAAGAACATCTTGATCCTGAGATTGTAGAACAAGTCACAAAGAAGCTTGAAGAGGAGCAGATTGACTCCATTGCTCTCAGTAAGAGGCTAGAGCGCGACGTAAAGGCAGGCAAAGAGGTGCAGCTTCCTCCCCGCAGAAAGGATACCATTGATGAAGCTATAACTGAATTCAGAAAATTCTTGATGCCTCTCAGACCTCTCTTGAGCAAACGGGAACCACTTGTTGTTATACAGTTAACAGAAGTTCAGATGCCTGATCTTGTTCCAATTGATGATGAAGATGGTTTCAAGGTGTATGAGTTCACATGCTTTGATACTGGTGTTGGAATGGTTCCAAGTGACCTTGGAAAGTTTGGAATCTATCTTGCATCAAGCAAGTCCGAGAAGCTTCGTCAGACTCGCGGTAGTCAAGGGTTCGGAGCACCTTCAGCATTTAGTGACGCTCAGAATACAACAGGGAAGCCAATCTTCACTGTATCAAAGAGATTCACATCTGAAGAAGCTACCGCAATGAATTTCTATACTACTACTGCAAATACAAAAGATTACACTGGTGGACCCATCGATCTTGACTTACCTTTCAATCATGGAACTTACATCAAATTGCACTACTTGAATATTCAATACAGACGTGGGTATGCTGATGTTTACTCTGAAATGGCATCACTGCTCAATTCACATTGTTCAATCATTTTTATTGATCCATATGGTAAGGTTCACTTCTATCCACGACGAGTGGCTGCCTTTCCTGCTGAGCCCAAGTATGCTCAACCCCATCCTGCAAGTATTAGGATAGGAGAATTCCAGGACTTACTTCGAGAGACAAACGAGCCTGATTTGAAGGGATTTTTGACAAGGGCTTTTGTCAGACTCAGTACTAACAAAGCAAGGAATATTGTAACTGCAGCAGGTAAGGATCTTCGAAGACGCCATCTTGACGCGTTGACAATGAGGACACCTACGGATTCTCTATCAAAAGTAGAAGTTGAACTCCTTTACAGGGCATTTTCAAATGAAGATTATATTGCACCTCCTACTGATACTGTAGTTACAGTTGGCGAGGAAGTGTTCGAAGAAACTATTCAGAAGGCATACAATCCAGACTTTGTTACAGCTGTGACTCGAAAGCCAACTTCTGGAAAAGGCTTGTCGTTTGCAATTGAAGTATGTATAGCCTATGGCGGCGAGATTAAACCCGCCTCATCAGCTCCTATGGTGTTGTGGCGCTTTGTCAACCGAGTTCCAAAATTGCGGGACAATAGCGATTGTGCAACTTGGAAGGCAGCAACTACTGTCAATTGGAAGAATTACAAAGTATCGACCTTTGACAACGGCATTCCCAGAGGCCCAATAATGGTTTTCATTCACGTCTGTGGTGCATATGTCCATGTGATGTTCAAGGGTCAGTCTAAGCAAGCTCTTGCTGAAGATGAGGTTCTCCTTCGTGAAATCAAGCTTGCACTCGAAGATGCTGGAAGAAGATTTAGGAGATTCATCACTCGTAGAGAAACAGCACAGCGAAAAGCAAAACGTGCAGGCATCCTTGCAATGTACGCTGATCAGTTTGCCCAGAGTCTTGTGACAATTGCCAATGACGGCAAGAAGAAGAAAAAGTTCAATGTAGAAGTTGTAGCCAGTAGATTGAGAGATTCCATCCAAGGGTTTGAAACCGAGAAAGACCAAGAAGAATCTGAAGTTGATGGCATTGGGACGGATTTAGTCGCAGACATTCCGCTTGATGGCGGAGAATCGGATGATGATATCGTAGATGATGGAGGTGCTTCTGAATGAGTAAGAAGAAACCCAAGAAGAAGAAACCAGCAACTGTCCAATCAACTCTTGGTGATTTAGTAGAATCCAAGCCAAAGAAGAAAGCAGCTGCAAAGAAATCTCCAGCTAAGAAGAAAACCACAACAAAAAAGGCTGCTCCAAAGAAGAAAGCTAAACCAAAGACAAAACCAAAAGCAAAACCAAAACCCGCAGCTAAGAAGACAAAGAAACCTGCTGCGAAAAAGACAACCAAGAAGAAAGCAGCTGCAAAGAAGACTACACCAAAGAAAGCAGCTCCAAAGAAGAAACCAGAGCCTGCTCCCGTTTTTGAGTCTGGAATTCCAATTACTAAACTGCCTGGTGTAGGTTCAAAATTGGCTGACAAACTTATTGCTGCGAAATATGATACTGTTGAAAAGATATCGAGGTCTCGTGCACCATCACTATCAAAGAAAATAGATGGATTAAGCAAATCTGGAGCTCAGAAGATAGTAGCTGCAGCAAAGGACCTGATTAAGAAGAAAGACCAACCTGCAAAAGCTGATGCAGAGATTCTCCCTGATGATGAAGCCCCTAGACCGACAATATCGCTAAGTCAAGTCCCGGGTGTAGGTGGGAAAATGGCAACCTCTCTTGAGAGAGCAGGATACAATTCAGTAGCTCGTTTGTCACGATCACGGCCTGATGCAGTTGCCTCAAAGGTTGACGGATTAAGCGTTGCAGGCGCAACGAAGATTGTTACTGCAGCCAAAGATATGATGCAACGCATGGAAATTGAAAGAATAACCGGTGACTCGACAGCTCCAACTGTTGTTGCTAGTAAAGAAAGAAAGCCACCAAAGGAGAAGGAAGCTCCAGTGAAGAAAGAGACCCCCAAAACTACAGAGAAAGCCCCTGCCAAGAAAGCACCCAAGAAAAAGGCTACACGTAAGAAAGCAGCTTCAAAGAAGAAAGCAAAGAAGCTTGCACCTCCAAAGAGAATAAAGCCTAAGGCAATCAAGAAGTCTTCTGGGTTACCAGTTCCTCAAACAGTCATTGATCTCACTGTAGAGATAAAGAAGAAATGGGTTGCTGCAGAAAAACGTGCCAAGGCTCCAAAGAGCGAAGATGATCCTGAACAAATTGAAACTGTAGAAGTTGTAGCTCTAAGCCCTGAAGATACGCTTGAAAGATTGGTAGATAATGCTCTTGAGATTCTGAATGAAACAATGATGACTGGTCGTCCTGCATTTGAGATTCCCAGCAGGTCCGGCGACAATATTGTCTGGGATGAAATACGAGACCTATTGCTTCTGGGAATGAAAACTATTTCCAGACCATACCATTCACTTGCATCAGTTGTAGATGCAACACGAACTGCTCGAGTTATGGAGATTATCTTCAATCTTCTGCAAGCCAATCTGCATGCAACGAAACGAGAGGTCTTCTATAGCGATGTAAATCTCTTCCGAGATCAGAAGTACAGCGACAAAATCATTGAAGATGTATCATCAATGCTGCGAACAACTCGGGATAGTGTTCATGTTGTCGCATCAGCTCGTGGATCTGCAATGGGTCGAGTTACAATTCGTGATGGTGGAGACCTTATCGACCTGACCAAGATGGGAACAGGTGGATGGGCTGTGACACCCTTCCTTGACCAACTAGAAATTGTTGAGAGCGATGCTGAATTCATTCTTCTTTCAGAAAAGGATGCGGCTGTGATGCGTCTATCAGAAGCCAAGTACTGGAACCGCCAACCCTGTATTGTACTTACAGGAAAAGGATCCGGTGACATTGCTACGAGAGCATTTCTGAAGATGCTTGTGAAGGAACTCGAAATTCCTGCATTTGCTCTAGTGGACTCCGATCCATATGGGCACTACATTTACTCAGTTTTCTTACGAGGAAGTAAACGTCTGAGCTATGAATCACCGTTCATTGCTACACCTGATCTCAAGCTTCTCGGTGTTCTTAGTCGAGACTTGGAAGAATACAATGTTCCGAAATCGGTTAGGATTCCAATGCAACCTACTGACATCAAACGTGTAAAGGATATGCTAAAGGAACCCTTCGTCCAGAAGAACAAAGAGTGGGTGAAAGACCTCAAACTAATGCTTCAGTTGAAGGAGAAAGCTGAGATACAGGCATTTGCTAGCCATTCATTCCAATACCTGACGGATGAATATCTTCCACGAAAGCTTGAAACTGGCGACTGGATCTAATTTGGACCATAGGTGAGGTCTTATTACGAGACCTCCCCGTGGTTTTAACAATAGTTTTTCTACAACTATAGGTGATACAATAGATGGTAGTCTCCAAAATTGGAATCAAAGTAGTTGACTCACATGCACACTTTTTCACATTTGCCACAATAAAACGATGGCTTGAGAATGATACCAGTGGTGAGCTACTCGAACGGATGCAAAAGAGAGTTGCAAATTATACAGATATGGAAACCCTGCCAATTCCTGATGAAAACTGGGATGCTGGCCAACTGTGGATTAATGAGCTTGACAAATATGGCATTTCAGCTATTGGAATGATGATCAGTCCTGAAACTTGGGATGAGTTCAATGAAACTCGTAAGAGATTCCCTGGTCGTTTTCTTGGCTATGCCAATATCAATCCTGCAGAAGAAAATGCTGTGGAAATGGTAGAACGAGCAGCAAAGGATGGTTTTCAAGGAATCAAACTGTACCCTAGCTCGTGGGATTTTCATGTATATGACAAGAAGGTCTATCCCGTTTATGAGGCTGCTTTGAAACACAAACTCCTAGCTATCCATCATTTTGGAATCACAATTGGAAGCACAGCAAATCTACGCTATGGTAATCCATTGGACATCCAGAAACCCGCACAAGATTTCCCTGATCTTAATTTCATGATTGCTCATTTTGGAGCAGGCTTCTTCAGAGAGGTCCTCATGCTCATGTATCAGACAGACAATGTCGTAATGGATACAAGTGGAAGTAACAGTTGGATGAAATTCCAACCCTACGATTTGACAATACCAAAGATTTTCGAAAAAGCACTCAGAGCAGGAACTGCTGAAAGAGTTGTCTTTGGAACTGATTCATCGTTCTTTCCAAGAGGTTTCAGGTTCAATATATTGGAGGAGCAATATAAAGCAGTGAAAGCAATTTGTCCACAATTCTGTTATTCAGAAGATGATATAGATTTGATATTCAGGAAAAATATTCTACGACTCACTGGCTTCAAACCTAAGTGAGTGTTTTACTAAGCTTTCCGAATCTTCTTGTCGAGTCCTTTCAAACGCTTAGAGTCGCCACCTTCTCTGTACTTCGCGGCAGCTTCTTGGTACTTGGCAAGAGCATCTCTTGTTTTCGTTGCCTTTGCTAGCTTGTCTCCTTCGGCCTCAAGTGCTTTACCCCAGATGGCATAAGTCTCACGAGCACGTTCAGCGCATCGGGCTCTCTTTTTGGAATCTGTTGTAAACATGTACAATTCTCTAGCTTTCTTATATTGTACAATAGCCCACTCGAAGTCACCTTCTTTCAAATGAGATTCTGCTTCATCATAATGGAACTGAGCCATTGCGTCATAGCCCAAATCAATTTTCCTCAAGGCTTCGGCTACATTCTTCTCTGTTCCAGATTTTTCAAAAAGCATCTTAGCCATCTCGTAATACTCGATGGCACGTTCATGTTCATTTTCTTTCAAGAGCTGATCGCCATATTCCGACCGTGCTTTACCCATTGCATCAAAAACATAGGGTGGATATTCAAATCCATCTGAAGTGATTGCTACACCACAATTTGGACAGGATGCATGGTCAAGTTCTTTCAAAGGTGACTTGATTGAAATCTTCGAAGGCTTTCCTACTACAACATCGATAAACGTTGCAGTCGTACTACCTCTTCCTTCTGGGAAAAGGTGCGTTACTGCATCTCTTGTTGCATCATCCTGAACTTCAGGAAATAGATGTGTAAGAGCCTCATCAGTTGATGCATCAATCGCATGAGCTTCTGTTACAATTCTTGGAGGTTCTACTTCTGTGAAAGGCATACCTTCTTTGACCTCTTCGACACCCTCATCCCACGATAACTGAGGTTCATCATTAATCACGGGGTCTCGTGCTTCTGGCTCTGCATCAATAGCAACTGACGCTGGAGCACTGGTCACAGTTTCGCCATGATCAACCACAGCATCGCTAGCAGGTAAATCCGGAATATCTTCGTCCCAACTGAGCTCTTCTGATGCTGGTGCTACTTCTGGTTCCGGCTCGGGGAGAGTTGGTTCATCCATTAAAACAGGTTCAGCAATATCATCTAATCCAGATTCTTCCACACTTGGTAAAGTGTCAGGCTCTGGAGTAGCTACTGGTTCAAGACCTTCTGGAATCTTATTTCCACATCCAATACAGAATGTTGATCCAATTCCTAAACTCTTACCGCATTCTGGGCATTGTAGATGGTCGACCATATTGCTATCCGCTGTTGTTTTATTTCTCAGTCAAAGTATTGTAACTGAGATTACCAACATAATTTCCAAGACAATACATATGAACTGTTTTCGTACGGCATCGCAAGCAGTATTGTTAGATAATGTACACAAAGGGGTATGTACAAAGTGTAATGATGATACCAAGTAATACTCCAGCAATTGATTGTTTCAAACTGTGTTGCTTGAGAATTGTACGTGACCAGATAACCAGAATCCACACAATGATAACAGGAAGCGCGAACCACCCGAAGACGAAGAAAAGCGCCGTTCCTGGCCCACCGATTCCAGCCCCATGTACAGAAACCTTAGACTTCTGATTCGCTATCGTAACACCACTGGTAACTGTGAAATATGCAGCAGCAAGAGCACTCATAATTATGCAACTAAGTCCGAAGTATACTATGAATGCACCTAAATAAAACGGCAGCGAGAAAAGAAAATACTTCCTTCTGCTGTCCCAATCAGATACATCAAGATCGACCAAACCTTTCCTTGCAGAGTATAAGATTGGAGTAATCGGTAGAAACACCATCATAATGATGCATAACAGGATGTTAGAAAGAGGAGATAGGAAAGGTCCTAGACCAATGGGTGAATATAGAGAGAAAATAATACATGCATAGAGATTGATCAGAGGTGCTGGCGTCAATCTTGATATCACACGTGCTATAGCAACTCGCCTACCATGCAGGTCTAGCAACTCATCTCCATATTTCATAGTCACAAAATCTCCAGACTCTCCTATATTTCCTTCTTTTTCTTCAGAATCCATAGTATAACTTCGCAATATATCGAATCTATATCCAAAGACAACTGAGGAACATATGACAACAAACCTCTTATTTGGTATCTGACACTTTTTTTTCCAAGGGAACTAGTCATTCCGCTAGGAAGTACGAAATATGCCAGCAATGCCAAAGCGTGAAATCTTCGAGCGAATTATCCAGAACATTACAAACAAGTTTCCAGACGTTTATGCAGCCTTATTCATAAGCCCAGAAGGATTTCCCATCAACACATGGGGTGTATCCCTTGAACGTGCTGAAGAAATCTCTGCTCTTCTGAGTGCATTGATTGGAAAGACCCTTGAGATTGTAAAAGGTGTTAAGGAAGGCGGAGAATTAGCATTCATCCAGATCCAGACCAATATGGGTGGTATCAGAATTGCACCTCAAGATGAGTTCATACTTGTTACCCTTACAAAGTCCTAGTCATTATTTCAACTCATCGCACCTAATTTCATCTGAACTTAGTGAATAGTAGGTTTCTAATTCTGAAGCCTTATGGTTTCCTTACTCGGAAAGTGCACTAGTGCTATTTTTATACTGTTTACTTAGACTACATCCTGTCCACATGCAGATGCGTTAGTATCTGAGGGAGGTCTTCATATTGTCCCCGAAGAAGAAAGATGTCGAAGAAGCAGAAGAGGCTGAAGATTACGAGAAATTCGAAGAAGAAGGTAAAGCAGAAGCAGAAGAGATTGATATTGGTTCTACCGATTCAGTCGTTGATATTGAAGTAACGGACCTTCCAGGTGTTGGTCCCGCCATTGGAAAGCGATTAGCAGAATCTGGTTTCAAAAATGTAGAAGCTATTGCTGTAGCGTCACCCAATGAACTCGCTGCAGCTGGTGCCATTGGAGAAACCACTGCAACGAAAATCATCAAAGCTGCTCGCGAGATGCTAGATATTGGCTTTGAAACCGCTGATCTACTACTTGAGAGGCGAAGGGTAGCAGGCAGAATCTCAACCGGTTCGAAAGCTCTTGATGAACTCTTTGGAGGAGGTCTGGAAACCCAGTCCATTACTGAGATGTACGGTTCATTCAGATCTGGAAAAACACAGATGGGACACCAGTTGGCTGTCATGATTCAGCGACCCCCTGAAGAAGGAGGTCTTAGTGCAACAGCAATCTACGTTGACACTGAAGGCACATTCAGACCTGAGCGGCTTGTAGATATGGCTGAAGCTTATGGAATGGATACTGCGAAAGTTCTCAAGAATGTTGTCTGGGCTCGAGCCTATAATTCAGACCATCAGATTCTATTGTGCGACCAAGCAATGCAGATGGCAGGGGAGAAAAACGCCAAGCTCCTCGTTCTAGACTCGGTTACAAGTCACTTTCGTGCTGAATATACTGGTAGAGGTACACTAGCTGCAAGACAGCAGAAGCTAAACAAACACCTTCACCATCTCCAGCGAGGTGCAGAGATCAATAACATGGCAGTGTACATTACCAATCAGGTCATGTCACGACCAGATGCGTTCTTTGGAGACCCAACTGCACCAGTTGGTGGTCATGTATTAGCACACGTACCTCAGACTAGGTGTTACCTTAGAAAGTCAAAGGGTGAACGTAGAATCTGCCGACTTGTTGACTCACCAAATCTCCCTGAAGGAGAAGCCGTCTTTACAATAATGAAAGAAGGTATCAGGGACGTATAATCTCAAAAAACAAATGTTGGATGGTTTCTTTCCATCCTTCACTTTTTCTATTCAAATCCAGCACTTTCAATAATGCCGAGAACATTTTTCTCCCAAGCATCAAGCCCCGCAGATGATGACGGATATGCTGCATAGAGTTTGTTCATTTTCTTCATCAGGCTAGCAGCTTTCTGTATTTTTAGGAGTAAACCCAATTTTCCAGCTGCCCGTCGTACTCGCTTCATTTTATCAACGGTGCTGAGCGAGAATCCATCTCCCCTATTTGCGGCCATTAGGTCTCCTGCTTCAAGAATTCTTTTCTCAAAGCCGTAGTCCATATCCTCATCGGATACCCCCTGTAGCAATCTTCTGAAGATTTCAAGAGATGCAAGTTTCCTCCCGAAGTTTGTTAGAAAGCGTGTATTGTATGGCCAGAGTCCCTTTGCTGTTACATCACGTCTAGCAATAGCTTCTCGTGCTACTTCTCCTAGGATGATTCCTGCACGCATTCCAGCTCCTATTCCTCCTCCGTGTATTGGGTTTACTTGCAGAGCAGAATCACCAACAAATGCGACACCATCTCCTACTAAGCTTTTCAGGGGTCGTCTAACAGGAACGGCACCACCTTTTCCATCAATCACTGTGCTCTCGAAAAGAAGAGGGTATCTCTTCTTGAAATCTGCAAAATGTGCTTTCGGAGAACCTTTCCCTTTTCCTCCCGTTACACCAATTCCCGCATTGACTTCCTGCAAACCTTTGGGGAAGATCCACGCATACCCTTTAGGTGCAGTTCCTTCTCCAAGAAAGACTCGAGCGACCTCTGGTTCAGCAAGTGGAACTTTCAATTTTAGAATCTCTCTGTAACAGAGAGCAATATCTCCTTTATCGATATTATTCTCAATCAATGGGGATTCGAGCTTGTTCCTAATCGTTGCTGCAAAACCACTGGCATCAACGACTAATTTTGCTTTGACGATTTTCTGTTCACTAGAGCCAACCTCTATGTATTGAACTCCCGTGACTTGATCTCCAATTACTGTTGGACCTCCAACGTGAATACCCGGACGAAAATCAACTCCTGCTCGGATTGCTTCATTTAGAAGTCTCTGTCCGAAAATCAGTCTGTTTACAGTCCAACCATCAAAGTCTGCCCAACCGCGAACCTGCAATTCATTCGTCAAACTTGGTGGATAGACATCTGCTCCTGCAATACTTGTGGAGATTTCATCATCTTTGGGGTAATTGATACCTGTGGCCTCAAAATGTGATTTACTGACCTCATCACCGCACACCTTTTGTCCAACTTCTTCCTGTGGTTTTCTATCAAGAAGTAGAGTTCGAAGTCCCAATTCTGCACAGCGTCTAGCAGTAACACTTCCTGCGCTTCCTGCTCCAACTATAATAACGTCCGGTCTTTTCAAGGTCAGTCTTGATTCTATTAACTATCGAGAATTTAAATACGACCCTAAGACCTTGCATTTTTTGATTGATTTTCAGCAGGATAAGTTAGACACAAGGGTTATCAAGAACTGCACACGGCAAATCGAACGTGAGCCTTATGGGTAATCTCGTGGTTGTTGGTCTCCAATGGGGTGACGAAGGAAAAGGAAAGATTGTAGATGTTCTTTCTGAAAATTTTGACATCGTTACACGCTTTCAGGGTGGAAGTAATGCTGGCCATACAGTAATTATTGGCTCAGATGTTTTCAAGTTCAGATTGATGCCAACTGGATCTGTTCGTGGCAAGAAAGTCGTCATAGGCAACGGTGTAGTTGTAGATCCCTTCATTCTTATTCAGGAGATCGAACAGCTACGTTCTGCTGGACTGGAGATAGATTTACTCGTTAGTGATAGATCTCATTTCATTACTCCATATCACGTTCAAATTGATCAACTTCAAGAGAATGCAAAGGGAACCCAGAAAATAGGTACGACTAAGCGAGGTATTGGACCAACTTATGCTGATAAGATATCTCGAATTGGTGTTAGGGCGTGCGATCTACTTGAAGCAGTAAATTCCTCACAGTGGAAGATACTTGCAGAAACCTCAACTTCACGCATTCAAGATTTGCATCACTCATCTGTTGAAGAGCATTTTCAGAAATCATTGGATGACTACGCTGAAGCTCTTAAACAAATCGAACCCCTCGTTGGTGACTCTGGTACTTATCTAAACTCCGCAATTGATACTGAGAAGCGGATTTTATTTGAAGGGGCTCAAGGAGCTCTTCTAGATATTGACCATGGTACATATCCCTTTGTTACAAGCTCTAACTGTGTATCCGCAGCTGCTGCAACTGGTACAGGTATAGCTCCAACAAAGCTGGGTTCTGTTCTTGGCATAACTAAGGCCTACATGACAAGAGTTGGTGCAGGTCCGTTTCCGACTGAGCTTGATGATACAACAGGTGAAACCCTGAGAACACGAGGTGGTGAGTTCGGAACTGTAACTGGAAGACCTCGTAGGTGTGGGTGGCTAGATCTTGTTGCATTGAAATATGCAGTTCGTTTGAATGGAGCTGAATATCTTGCAGTAACTAAAATTGATGTGTTGACAGGTCTAGATACTGTGAAGGTCTGCGTTGGCTATGATATTGATGGTACCGAAGTGAAGTGTATTCCTGCAAGCTCGACTGTTTACTCGAAAGCAGTGCCCATTTACGAAGAGTTAGCTGGATGGTCAGAACTACCGCAAATCTCTGATGACTCTGATGCACATTCATCATTACCAGACCCTATGTTGGATTATCTGAAGAAGATTGAATCTTGGACTGGCGCTAAGGTGGCTATCATCTCCCAAGGTCCAGACAGAGCTGATACAATTCTGGTACCAGATATTCTACCAAACATCTCTATTGACGTTTGAATTCGACCATGATGATTGAGAGTACAATTAGTCCAACTGTAATCAACAACAATGGTGGAACCAGATTTAGGAATATTGAGAAATATAGAATGATTGTGGATGGTTGCAGAACAATGATTGGCAATCTGACCCAGAGTAGCATCATTCCGACAATCGCAAAGATTGGGTATAGAACGAGACCTCCACTCATTATCAACAGAATAACGACTACTGCTAGTTTACTCTTGATGGGGTCTAGAAGAGGTTCTGGAATTGATTCTTGGTCACTGAATCTGAAGTAGTATGTTATGAGTACGATAGGCCATCTCTTTTTCAGGAACTCTGATGCTTGCACACCCAACTGGATAGAAAGCAGGATGCTAGTGTGTGTGATCATGTAGCCAAGTAATAGTACATTTAGAAAAGGTAAGGCAGGGTATGGAGATGCAAGAAGCTGAGCACTCATTATGATTCCTAATAGAACACAAAAATTGACGAATAGTAGGAATGCATGAGCTATTGCACCTTTCAGATATTGCCACACTGTTACCATCAATCCCATTCCCAGTGGTACCTAAACTCCGAGTTTGAACGGCTTAGGCGGCTGGGTTCCTGCAAAGGCCGAGTCCAAAGGTCCCAGCTCTCGCTGTTTAATGATGGCTTTTGTAACTAAGTCAGTAAAAAGTGTGTTGACGTTTTCACCAGTCTTGGCACTTGTTTCATAATGGAATACATCTAGCCAGTTCTTCACCATATTTCCTGCTTCAGTGGGAACTAAGCGGTCTGGTCTATCTATCTTGTTAGCAACAACTGCTACAACCGCATTGGGACACACCGTGATGAACTTGGTATACCATTCACCAATATCGAGGAAAGTCTGTGGCCTGGTGACATCATAGACAATGATTGCCATCGATGCTCCTGCCATGTAACGACGTCGGAGCTCGTTGTATGTGGGTTGTCCAGCTAGATCCCAGAGGACTACTCTGGCCGTGACTTTACTTCCTGTAGGAAGGTCAACATCGAGTGTTTTGAGAGCAAAAGTTGTTCCAATAGTGGCAATATAGCGGTCACTGAAACTGTCTTCGGTGTATCTGCGAATGCAAGAAGTCTTACCTACGGCTCCATCGCCTAACGCCACCAGTTTGAACATATGGGAGATACTCTCAGTTGACATTTTTCAGCTGTCCTAATTCTCACTATTAGGATGAAGTGCAAGTTTTGATTAATTAAGCATTCTGGGAATGTATACCTACTAAAGAACGAGTATCACAGCACATACTTTAGCAGAAATGAGTAAGGTATCTATCGCAGTATTGTTTAAGAAACCCCTTTGTGAATATTTTAAGGAACTGGAACTTGGTGAAACTGTATGGCAGAGCAATTCCTTAGTCGCTTGAACAAAATGGAAGACAGCATCAATCAGCTTGGAGAGACCCTCAAAAGAATGATTACGATTCTTGGTACCGTGACGGAGATCAAATCTGAAGTTCGTCAGGCAAAGGATGAGATTCTTCAAGCATTGGCTAATATGCCCTCAGCTGCTCCATCTGCAGCACCACCGATTGATAATACCGATGAGTACGCAAAGATGGTTGTTCAAGAAGTAGGCGCAGTCAGAGTATTTGTCCAAGAATCCGTTGAATCGCTCAAGAACGATATGATGGGACTTCTCAAAGAGATGGCAATCGGATTAGAAACAGCTGCTTCAGCACCACCTCCAGTAGCTCCTGCCCCAGCTCCCGCACCAGCTCCGACACCAGTTCCAGAACCCGAGCCAGCCCCCGCACCAGCACCAGTAGAAATCCCTGCAGAACCTGTTGCAGCTGCAAGTTCATCAATTCCGCCAGATCGCGCAATGAAGGTCGCAGACCAACTTGATATTATTCTGAAATCATTGAAGATGGGTTGTGTTGCTGGAAAAGTTCTGGACATCATGACTGACGCAAAAGCAGAGATTATGAAGATAGTACCCAGTGACCCCATAATGGTCAAGATGGATAAATGGGCTGGAACTGTAAGTGCCTATCCAAAACGCAAAGAACTGCAAGCTAGAGATATTCTGAAACTGAAGAAAGATCTCAAGACCGAGATTCCAAAATACAGACCTGCTTAGTCCTCATCATCAGAAATTCCGTCTGCAATGAGTTTCATCGTAGCAAGGACTCTAATTACGTCAGAAGCAGAAACCATACCAATGATGTCATCTCCTTCTATCACTGGTACTCGGCGTTTGCCCGTTGTATTCATCAGACCTATTACTTGACCTAAGTCCGCATCTGGTCCAACAGTGACAACTGGAGTGGTCATGATATCTCCAACAACTAATGTTTTGTAAGATTCTTCGGAGAATAGGCGAGCTCCTATAACCTCTCTTCGGGTTACCATTCCAGCTAGAACATCTGATTTTGTAACAATAAGACTTCCAACATCATCTAAGGCCATCAGTTTAGCGGCTTCTCTAACTGGTGTATCAACTTCCGCTGTAACGACGAGTGATGTCATGAAGTTTCTTACTTCCAATAATACCGCCTCAAATTAGGGGACCTTTTCCTTCACTTACAGCCTTTAATAGTACAACTTCTGCGCATCGCTCGAAAACATCATTCACTCTGGTGCCTTCCTTTGCTGAAGTTTCATAATATTCTGATTGGAACCAATCCCTCAGCATTGTTCCTGGTTCTTGTGGCACCATCCGTTTGTCAACTAAGTCCACTTTGTTGGCACAAATGAATATCGGTGCATCCGGGCAGATTTCACGGAATGATTCAAACCAGTTGCTCATCGCCATGAAACTCTCTGGTTTTGTAACATCATAGACAATGATGGCTGATGATGATCCTTTCATGTATTGTCGACGGAGTTCTCTGTAGGTTGATTGGCCACCCATGTCCCAGATCGAAAGTTTGACACTTCTAACGTTGCCTTCCTTATCCTTGACATCGATCTCCTTAGTTGCAAAGGTTGTTCCCAAGGTTTGCTTATACTCTTCATCAAAGGCATTCTCAGAATATCGTCTGAGTAGTGAAGTCTTTCCTACTGTAGCTTCACCAAGCAAAACCACTCGAAACTTGAATCCATCAGAATCATCCGAAGAATCGGAGTCTTGTGTCTGTTCTAAAGTATCATCTCTTTCAGCCATTAGAGAATCACCCGCAGTTGGTCGTGGGACCTACCACTGAGTCCTTCCCTGCTCGATGCTTATATCTTTTCTGCGGAGATTCCTATACTGATTCACTCTAGTTATATTACCACTGCAAGTCCCTGGGGAGTCGCAATTCAAAGGCTACAGTTGGACTTGTGATGCCGAAATTATTCAACACTTCTGGAGCGATTTCACCAAAGACTCCTACAACCTTGTCGTTTACAACAATGTGTGCAGTTCTACCTTTGATGAAGGTTGGGTCATCACTAGCCACGAATTTGAATTTCTCATCCAAATCTAAATTCCTCAGAAGATAACCAATATCTTTCATCAAATCTGTGATATTGACCTTCACAGCGGTTACCAATCCACAGACTGAAGGAATCTGGTCAGTCCGAGTTTCCTTTGCTTCATTGGGTACTACAACATCACCTACCTCGAAGATTCTCTGAGGCATGTCCGCATGTTGATTGAGGGATGCAAAATCCATCAGAATCGGTAAGAGTGAATTTCTCAGAACCGAATAGTCTCTACTTCGTGGATTGGTTGTTACAACCATCGAATCTTCTCTCAGCATCTTTTCAGTCAATGTTATGGGGGATGTCATTATGTAACTGAGAATCTCTTGGAACTCCATACCTACCATGAGGTCTCTCACCTTGTTCTTCAAACGTGTGATACCTTGGAGCTTCCCTTGAGTCATCGAGGATGGCATTGTTGGAATGATTCTATCAAATCCGTATCCAATCGCTAAATCCTCAATAACATCGACTGGATGGAGGATATCAGTCCTGTACGCTGGAGCTTCAACAGCAATCTTCTTGCCCTTGATTGTTGCATTATATCCTACCCTTCCCATACTCTTCAGAATCTCAGCATCATCAAGGTCCAAACCAAGTAGTTCAGTGACTTCTTGTTTTGTCACAGACATTTTTAGAGGTCGAAGATCTGGAGTGGTTTGTTTAGTGCCATCTGGATAGACAACTGATAGTGACTGAATACTACCTTTTCTTTGCGCAAGAGAAGTGACCATGATATTCAGTGCTTGATCCACTGTGGGTAGATGAGTTCCTGTCACTTCAACAAAGATGTTCGTCGTCTTCTCAGTTATTTTTCCAAGAGTGTTACTATTGATAACTGGTGGAAGGCTCAAGACTTGATCGTCTGAATCAACTAGGAGTGGCCATTTTGGGTAATTGCTTATGATTTGACCATATTCTATGCCTTTCTCATGTTGTTCTATGATGGCTTTTCCGTCCATCACATCTTCTTGACCAAGAGGTTCGAATGATATCTTCTCGGGTTTCCTGAGTGTGTAATGGATTGGGAATTTGATATCATCAAAGACATAGAGACCAATACTTGCTTTTCTCCTGTTCCTGCCATGCGTAGCGGTCAATGCTTCTTGTAGTGCCATGTACTCTTTGACAAGATTGTCGTTGATCTCAACATCGAGAACTATTCCACATGAGATGTATTTTCGAATCTTCTCAAGACCTTTACCGACAAGTATCTTCTTGCCTGACTTTACTACGGGGAATTCTTTCAAACCTGTTTCAATCTCAAGGAATGCTCTTACAGCCCTTGCAATACCCTCCGCAGAAAGCATATCCTGCCTATCTGGATTGACCTCAATCTGAATCTCATTTCCATCAACCCGTTCGACTTCAGCTTTCATGAGGAATAGCGTGTCCTCTAATTTCTTCACTGATAGTTTTTCTCCGATGAGTTTCATTAGTTCTTTTTTGTCTACTGTAACTATCATTGATATCACCTCACGAAATACTTCTCCCGTAGCCATGTCAGATCTCGAGAGTAGAGGTCTCGAATGTCATTAATTCCCATGGCTGCCATATACAACCGACCAGATCCAATACCCCATGCGAGCACTGAATCTGTGATTCCTAGAGGACGAGTTACCTCTGGTCTGAATATTCCTCCTGGTGCAACCTCTATCCACCCCAAGGTATCATGCTTGGCAAAGCACTCTACACTTGGTTCTGTGAATGGGAATTGTCCAGGTTTGAATTTGATTTTCTTGATTCCAACCCGCTTGCAAATTGTTGAGAGGTATCCCATTAGGTCTCGTAGAGTCAAACCTTTGTCCATGATGATTCCTTCGCATTGGTTGAATTCCTGTGCATGTCGTGCGCTAAGATTCTCTGACCTGAAATTGCGGTCCACTATGAACATCTTCTGTGGAGAATCGCGATGTTCCGCCAGATACCTCATCGATACTGGTGTGGTATGAGCTCTGAGGCAAAGTCGCTTAGCGATTTCTTCACTGAAGGGCGCTTGCCACCCAATTGATCCAGTATCTCCACCATCCTCATGAATTCCTTTCACTGCCTTGTAGTATTTCTTATCGAGAATCGATCCATGAGAATATGGTTCTCCAACTCTGAATTGGTCTTGAACCTCTCTAGCTACATGGTCTTGTGGAACGAAGAGAGTATCATTGTTCCAGAACTCTGTTTCCACATAGGGACCAAACCATTCGGTGAAACCCATTCCAACTAAGATCTCTTTCAGCCAATCGTTGAACTCAGCATATGGGTGCTTCTTACCTCGATTTGTAACTGGAGGTATTGATTCAACATTATACGGCCGGAAGAGTTGTCCTTTCCAAGCTCCACTAGAAAGCATCTCTTGAGTTAGGACACCAATTCCCTCAACTCCTGCTGAGAGTAACTTCTCAATCTCATCTACTTTTGAACCAATAGTTTCTGCTTCGAAGGTTTTAGTGACTTTCTCAGAAACCAGTTTCCTTTCCAATGCTTGTTTAATTGCATCCGAATATGTTTGTGGAAGTCTTTCCTTTCCAGTAGAAAGTTCAGATAGTACATCTACTAAATCAGATTCTGGAGTATCAACCAAGGTTCGAAGTATAGAAGTCCCATCTTCTTTGGATATCTGTAACCAACCATTTCGTCGAGTCCAGTTCATCGCAATACCTTTTGTCTTTGGATCAAGTCCTGATTGAGTAACAGCTTCATCAAAGGTAGATCTACCACCAAGGTCTTTCACTCCACTAAAGAGTAAGACCTCCGGAAGACCAGAGTCAGCGTATCTCGTTCCCTCATTCGTAAGTACATACGATACAATCTCTTTTGTGTGAATCTTAACAAGTTCCCTTGTTGCAAGGGAATTAAGAATTGAGATTACTCTCTCTTCACTCTGGTTGAGATTGTCTGCAATCTTTGATGTTGGAACACGCTGGCCTAGGTTTAGTAGTTCACCGAGTACGATTCTTTCTCCTTCTGTCAGCTGCTCGCTCATGTGTTAATCAAAACTCCTAAGGTATTCAATCGGGATAGACACGCCGCATCATCTCTGATTTTAAACATCAAATGACCCCTCAAAGGGTGGTTTGAAATTGGCAGCAATCCATCCGAATCCACCTGTTAGAATTGTGTCACCTGTGACTTCTATTTTAATGTGTCGTCGATTGTAAGATGAGCTACTACGCAATGTTAAAATACGCTCAACAGTGGTTTCCTTCTAGTAGTAGAATACTACCTCTGATTTTGACTAAATCAGTACAATCAACAAGAAAAAGGTGAAGAACATGTCAGCAGAGCGCCAAAAGCTTCGTCGAAAGGTCGAACAGCTAAAGGCATACCAAGGACGCCATAGTTCATTCACCACGATTTATGTCCCTCCTACTAAGGGTCTCATGGATACAATCGCTTTCGTGAAGGCTGAACTTGCTGGTGCGGACAACATCAAGAGCAAGCAGAATCGAAAACATGTGTCGGACAATCTCACTGCAATACTCAGTGAACTCACAAAGATTGGAAGTCTACCTGAAAATGGTTTGGCATTCTTTTATGGAATAGAAGAATCCGGAGGAACAGAAGTTGAGATTCGAGAGCTGGTTGTCCCACCTACACCTATCTCGCAGTTCATCTACCTTTGTGGCAGAGAATTTGTCACTGAAGAACTGGAGAATATGACAAAGCCAAAGAGCTTGGTTGTCATCGTTCTGATAGAAGGTGGTAAGGTTACTGTAGGATATCTCCGTGGCAAACATATGGAGCTCATTCGTGACGAAGACTTCTTCATCATTGGAAAGACAAGAGCAGGCGGTCAGAGTGCAAAGAGGTACATGCGACTTAGAGAAGAAAAGATGATGGAGTTCTTCAAATTCGTTGGTCGATTACTCAACAAGCTTCTAATTGATGATCTTGAAAACGTCGATGCAATTGTCTTAGGCGGCAATACTATAAGATGTCAGGAGTTCCTAGAAAAGGGCGACCTTGATTATAGACTTCGTGAGAAGGTTGCTGAAACTATCATTTCAGTTAGCATCATCGATGAAACAGGTCTCTATCAGGCTATGAAAGAAGCCTCAAGGATTCTACGAGAAACTGAGATCTTTGCTGAGCGTGTTGCATGGGAAAAATTCATGGAAGAACTGATGAAGGGTCAAAGTACTATTACTTACGGTATGAATGAAGTAATGGAGGCTCTCAAAGCAGGACGAGTTGAAACCCTTCTTATCACAGAGGACATTGCAGATCAGATGGATTCAATCTATGATGATGTGACCGAGTTTGGGTCCGAGTTACTTGTGTTCTCTAATCAAACAGAATCTGGTTCTCAATTGAAGGGCTTCGGTGGAATAGCTGCACGTCTCCGCTGGTAGACTTGACCCACTTACCTATCCTTCGGTATTTTTGGAATCTCGACAAGGGTGTTGATATCTTCAATCCATTTAGCTAATTCTTGTCCTATTCCGTTGAAGTAGTCCAGCAATGACTGTTGGTATTTAGTAAGATGTTGTTGTTCTAATTTCTTTGATTTGTCAATGAAACCCTTTACTCGTTGAGGTAGACCGGTTGACCATCTTCGTAGAGTAAGTTCTGCTTTCCTGTCTTCTAGAACTTTCTTTGCTGCTCTTCTTTTTCGTCTAAGATCAACGAGTTCTTCCAGTAGTCGTTGAACTCCGATGACTGTGGCTACCAACTCTTTTGAATCCAATTTTGAGTCTTTACTCCGTTGTGTGTAGTACACACGCTTGAGGTCTCTCTTAGCAGTGATAACTAACGTGAGCAGCTTGGTCAATCCATGAACCATGATAATCTATCCTCTCCTTAACCGTATAAAGGTCTGTGTTTTCAAGATGAATATTATACTGCAGAATAATTGCACTTACCACTTTTACTGTAAGGACAAGGTCGACAATTTTCTTCTGCAGGATTTGGTTTTGGACGACTCTTTCCATACCACACCTTATCTATTCTAGCAAGATTTCTTTCAATCTCACTTTGGTTAAATTTCTTAGAGAAATTTTTTCCTTCTCCGCAGTCCCCACATAACTTTGGAGAGTTCCCTTCCAAGCATCTCTTCGCAACATCTTGAAGACAGTATATCGTAACCAACCTGGTATCGCTACATGACACTCCTGTTTCTGCAAGTGCAAGAGCATAGAGACCTGCTTGAAAGATATCCTCTTTCTTAGCCTTCTCAGGTAAATAACTGACAGGGAACTTGTTCTCAATAATCATATCGAGAATTGGAACTTCTTCCCAATGAAGAATAGCACCATCAAAACGACCCATGAATCTATGTGCGTGAGACCTTACAGATTCTTCACTAAATTTGTAGAACTCATTTCTTTTCGGACTACTCGGATTCAAGTTTAGAAACTCTTGAAGATTCCATGGGGCTGGTTGAGCATGTTTCATTTTACCCCTAATACTGAGAGTTCCTATTCCTTTACGAAGAATTGCAATTAACGCGACTATTGCAACAAGTGCAGCAAATGAGAAGAGGTTTAGAAATGAATTCATTGGATCACCCGAAAATCCACAAGTACCCGATGATAATTGCTGCAATGATGATTAGAATTGGAATCATCTGATGGCGTTCTTGCGTCGTAGCTTCGCTGGTTGCAGCAACATCATGGAGCCTTGAGCCCTCTATGCTTGCTCGTGTTTCTCGATTTGCGAGTTTCTCTTGCAAGTGAAATCTATACTCGCAGAGGAACTGAATTCTCAAATCGGAAACATTTCTGAATTTCGAAAATGTTGTTCGTTCATCTTCAGTTAGCCGCAATACTATTCATTATTCCATTCAGTACTGTCCTTCAAAAGGACCACACATCTACAATCAAAATAGTATGCAATTCGCTGTGATTACCAAACACTAGATGATTTTATATTCGAGTTTTGAATGACTTCAGTAGTAGGATTTCATCACACAATGAATTTACTAACGGTGATTTGATGTCGGACGATGGATATGAAGGAGCAACAGCCGGTCGAGTGCTTGAATTTGATAGTAATGAAACAGTGAAATTCCCAGCTGCATTCAAGGATGCAATGGGGACTGATCGCGGACTCATGGTGCTAGTGCACAAAGACCGCCTCATCAAGATATTTCCACTGGATAGTGATGAAGTACTCTTCCTGAGTCTCGAGATTGGAAAGCTCAGTAATGACTTTCTCACAAAGCTCTCTCAGATATTCAAGAGAGCTGGACTTGTTGACCTGTTATTCTCAACTGGAGTCTGTCTTCGAGGAACTCGCTGTTTCTATGAATGCTATTTCAATCCAACACAACTCAGCTCTGATCTAAGTGATTTAGAAACACAGCTCAATGTTTTGGATGGTGTACAGCGAGTACTAGTTGAGAAGGTAAACATCTGATTGTCTTCTCATCTTGGTCCATTCTATTTCGCTAGTGGAGTATGAAGTATGCAAGATATTTTCACCTTCATCACTGATATGATTCTGAGTGGTTATTTTGGCCTCTTCATCATTTGTTTCATAATTAACATGATTCCATTTCTTAGTCCCAGTAACATGGTTCTTGCTGGAGCTGCGATGCTACTTCTTCCAGGATTCAATCCGATACTCGTAGGAGTTATAGTGGCTATAGCGGCGACATCTGCAAAATTGATTCACTTCTTTGTTGTTCGAGGTTCTAGATTAGTTCTATCTGAAGAACGATTGCAATCACTCGATGCAGAAAAAACTCGTGTTGAGAAATGGGGTGCCTTGGCAGTCTTTATCGCAGCAGCCTCTCCAGTTCCAGATGACCCACTTATTGTCTATGTAGGTCTTACAAAATACAATACGGTGAAGTTTACGATTAGTTACTTCATTGGTAAGGTCGCCGTGACAATTGCAGGTGCATTAATCGGATACAGTGTTGGTGGTTTCTTTGAGTCTATGCCAATTGTATTAGCTTCAATTGCCCTAACAGCTCTGATTACCGGTTTCTTGTTCAAACGCAAGACAGAGGGTGAAGAATCAGATGATCTCCAGGATATTCTTGAAGATGAGATTCTTGGCGATGATGAAGAGATTACAGATACAACTTCCGAGTAATTCTACTATATCACCCACTACGTAACTCTTAAGTGATTGACCATGGATTTTCATACTATTCTAGGTGACAAGATTGACACGAACAAGTATTGTAGAGGTTAAATGTGAAAAGTGTAAGACCGTCTACGAGGCCAAAGTAATAGATCACATTGACCTATCCGAAGATCGTGAAATTGTCAAGGCACTCAAAACGGGAAAAGCAAATCGTGTCCAGTGTTCCAAGTGTAAGAAGGTAATGTACCTCAAGAGAAGTATAGTTGTCAACTTTGATCCTGAGAGCCGAATCATATTGTATGATCCCAAAGCTCGAACTAAAGCACAAAAAGAGGAACTCACGCACGATTATCACAGTGTCATAACATTCAACGAAATTTTGCAAGAGGTGGGTGAAGAAACCGAATTCTTGGTACTCTCCGACCTAAGTAAGCTCAAAGTTCTCCTTGATGCTTACACGAAAGCTCACAGTTGATTTGACTATAGCTTTCTCTTGCCTAAGAGAAACTCTTCGACCCAACGTTCTGCTCTATACATAGTCGTTGGTGTAGGAGGCATCTTGAAGCCGTATGCTGAGATAGATTCGAGTGAACCACCCAAACCCCTCTTCAGAGCCAGTTTTGTTCCTCTTATTGAATCCAGCAAAATTGGACCTGCATTTGGACCATCGGTGACTTCCATTCTGATATCGATCTTAACTGGAGCACCACCAAACTGACGTCCGTTAATGTAGAAGTAGGAGTCCCTGCTATTGTCCATGAAATCGACATAATCGCTTGAACCAGCAACGAGGGGTGCATCATATGGGAGGTCCTGAGAGATTGCCTCGCTCTTTACACCACGTTTCCTCATTCTACCTCGATAGTGTGAATCTAGTGACTCTGCTCCACCACCAACATCTAGCTGGTAGCTCTTGTCGACTTTTACACCTCGTGAAACTAGAAGCTGTAGAATACTACGATGAAGAACTGTGGATCCAAGTTGGTCTTGAATGTCGTCACCAACAAGTGGTAATCCTGCTTCTTCAAACTTCTTGCTCCATTCTAGATCAGAAGCGATTGGAATTGGGGCACCATTGATGAAAGCACAACCTGCCTTCAGTGCCATGTCTGCATAGTACTTGGTTGCTTCTTCAGCTGAACCAGGTAGAAGATTGACCAGAATCTCTGCACCAGTATCTTTGAGGGCTTTGACAACGTCTGCATCAGCTGCATCAGATACGCTGACTAGAGCTCTGAGGATGTCATCGACACCATCAAGCAAAGGTCCTTTCAAGACTTTGATTCCTGTCTTGGGAATCTCATTGAATTTCATAACATTATTCGGCTTTGCGAAAATTGCCTCTGATAGGTCAAAGCCGACCTTAGTATCTGCAACATCAAATGCTGCAACAAACTGAATATCGCTAATGTGATATCCTGCAAAATCTGGATGGTTCAATCCAGCGATTTCCTCTTCGGTCTTTGCGTTCTTGTAGTATTCCACTCCCTGTAGGAGAGCGCTTGCTACATTTCCGACTCCGACGATAGCTACTTTAATTCCGTTCAACGGTGCCACCTCTAGTACTATTCTACCGATTTCCCGTCTTATTCTTAAAAACTATTCTATACATATAGAATAGTTAGACGATTCTTAGGTCCGGCAGGAGACTTATGTAGTTATGTTACGTATGTATTACTTGGACGACAGGTCAATGCCACGTTGCTCTATGCGTTGCCAAGAGTCGTGGGAACGACGCATCCTCAGTGCATAGGTTCGTATGAATGTCCCGTCGCAGGAGATTCATCTTCCACCTTAGGGTTCAGGAAGGTACTGGTGCATTGTGTGAGAAGAGCACCACTCATGATTAAAAGAAAAGAGGGTGGACCTCAAGCCCAAAAATGGGCACCAAGTCTTTGGCGATGGCCTTCGTCCACCTATTCATTGTGTACGAAAAGTAGTTTCACGAATCCTTGATTTTGGAATGATGCAGTTCGTCGATTTAAGCAACATCGCTACAATTTGATATTTTTCATGTAATCATCAAAACGGAATATTGATTTACACCTTGAAGAATGTATTCAGCGAACCGAAACGTTATTGGACCACTAAAAAGTGACCGGGTCTAATTGACGAAGTTGAAGCTAACGGGGAATCAATAATTGAGAGTTTCAAATTACGCCATTGCGGCTTTGGTTGTTCTGATGTTATGTGTTGCAACGCCGATGCCAACGTCCGCATACTCGATTGGGTATCCAGAAATTTTTGGTTTCCGAGGAAACAATATCACAATTGCTGGGTTAGATTATAATGCAACAGCGAAACTATTAGTGGCAATATTATTACCTAATCCTAGATCTTGGTTCAATATTGGACTTGGCTACCTTGAGATTGCATTCAATAGAACATATCCACCAATTCTTGATCAAATATCTGCATTCTACTTCAATAACATTACTGGTGCGATTGAAGATTCGATAGATATGTTGAAGAACTACACTTGGTTGCCTAATGCTGTAAAGATGTATGAAGACGGAACTTCCAATAACTGCAGCTATTTTGGAATGTTTGTTTATCTATTTTCCAATAGAACCATAGTGAATGAAGGTTCAATGGAGAACTATACTATGTGGGGAAAATACATCTTCGAGGAAGGACATGTTCCACCAAACTATAACTATACAAAATGGATGAATCCCCTATCTTATCAAGCATCCAACTTTGTGTTAGCACAAGATACGACTGCTGGAGTTAAGGCATATATTCCATTGTTTGATCCCAATCAACTACCAGTAACTACTCCCGAATGGGTATATGGTCTATCTGCAGGAGTTCTGGGAGGATTTGGGGTTCTTGTTGTAGTCTTGTATTTTCAAAGACGTAAATAGTAAAGGGGCTTCTTTGCTAAACGTTTGTACGATTATCCGACCCAATCTAATTTCACTCAAGGCTATCAGCTAGAAAATCTAGAATATCTACGACTCGAATAGTACTACCCATAGATGATGCACCATCTTTGAGATTGTGCTCACAGAAGGGGCAAGCTGTTGCTAAAATGTCTACACCGATTTCTTCTGCATCTTGCATTCTGTCAGCTGCAATCTTCTTTGCAAGATCACCATCATAGGAGCGGAGACCTCCACCAGAGCCACAACACATTGCAGCCTCTCTATTGGTTTCCATCTCAACAAGTTCTACTCCAGGTATTGCCTTTAACACATCCCTAGGTTCCTCATAGACACCCAGAGCTCTTCCAAGATGACAGGGATCATGCCAGGTGATTTTCTTTATCTCGTCACTCTTCTTGAGCTTCAGTTTTCCTGAATCAATCAATGGTTTGAGAAATTCTACAACGTGCAATACTTCTGGCAGGTCAAAACCAAATCGTTCAATGTAATCCTCACGAAGGGTCTTCAAACACCCTGCACAGGTGACTACGATTGTCTTAGCACTCGAAGTAGCAATCATCTCAAGTGCATTCTCTGCATTCTTCTTTGCTTCTTCCACCATTCCAGTTCGGAGCATTACTGAACCACAACATGGCTCGTCTTCGAGAACCGCGAAATCAACTCCTGCCGCTTTGAGGACCTTTGCAGTAGCAATTACAGTTTCAGGTAGTTTGAAACCTGCAGTACAACCAGTGAAGTAGAGAACTTCACCAGTACAGGGAATATCAAATCCTACCTCTTTCACCCAGTCCCTTCGTGTTTTGTTCTCTTCCACGTATGGATTGTTATTTTCAAGGATCTTCTTAGCGATTGTATCTCGAACCTCATTGGGAATCTCTTTGAGAACGTGGCGGACTGATTCCAAGCATTGCGCAGGATCAAACTCAGCAGCACAGATGGAAGTACAATTACCACAAAGAGTACAAGAGAATAAAGATTCAGCATTTTCTTCTGTCTTCTCAAGCCTTCCCTCAATTAGAGCGATGGCAATCTGTATCCGCCCTCTCATGAAGCTTGTTTCAAAACCTGCAGTATTCTTCCAGACGGGACAGATTCCATCAAAGCCCTTGTCTTCGTAAACTGCATCTCGACAAATGCCGCATCTTCTACATTGTGCTAGGTTTTCCATCAGTTCTTCCATGTCGACTTCAGTCATATTAGAAACCTCCTAGTTTCCGTGGGCTCATTATCTTTTGTGAATCGATTGTCTTCTTCACTAGCTCAAGTAGAGCCATGTAATTGTCCATTCCTTCAATTGCATCTGACCAATATTCTGCCATTTTGAATGGAACTGCTCCTGTCTTGAAGAGCGTCTTGGCTAGCTCTTTGTGAGCATCCCGAATCTTCTGTTCGTCTTCAGGGTCCTGTGGATCAAAGTAGAGGTGAGGATATGCGTTAAAGGAAGAATGCCCTGTTACGAATCCCGCAGTGTGACCCAGGAATCCGTACTTGTCCATCACTCTACGAATCTCCTCTATTGATTGGTGTGCATTGGTAGGGGTTTGGTGATGATACAAAGTTCGCCAATGCCAACCATGAACGTAGCATGCACGAACAAAGAACCAGAAACGACCATTCCATTCCTGTTTTGGTAATTGAGAAATTCCTATAACGTGACCACCGTGTTTCTCACACAACTTTTTCGCAAGAGCAGCATCACTCTTCATCAAATCTTCTCTGACACTGCCAATTGTCATGGACACTGTACTGAAAGGCCAATTATGCTTAGGAACACCTAATTCTTCTCCAATCATATCCATGAATAGCTCAAGCACTGGTCCTTCGTACAATGATGTGAATACTCCATTGATGTCATGCTGCTTGATATCAACCATGAATTGCTCGGATTGTTCATGAGTTTCGAAGCCATAAGTATTGTAATCATAGAACTTGTTTCTCTTGAAGACTTTCATCGAGACCTTTGTGATAATTCCAAAACTACCTAAAGAGCCAATGAAAAGACCTGTAATATCCGGACCGAATGAATATCTCTGGTAAGGTCCTGAAGCATAAGGATTTGCCTCGGAACCAGTTGTGATTATTGTTCCATCTGGTAGGACAACCTCAACCCCTAGAACTAGTTCACCAGTACATCCAAAGTGACTAGAACCCGGTCCAGCTCCATTAACAGCTACTTGACCAGCAACAGTACACATCAGAGATGATTCTGGATAAACCGGAATGAAAAGGTCATGTTCTTTGAGGAATTTTTCTATTGCCCCATAGGTTACACCTGCACCAACAGTTACAGATCTGAGTTCTTTGTAGAGTTTGATGTCAACAAGACGCATCAGTTCTACAACAAGTCCATCTGGTTCAGGAATTGCTTCTTCCTGAAGGCTAGAACCTCCTGATCGAGGTGTAACAGACACATTATATTTCGCCGCTAATTGGATTATCTTTGAGACCTGTTCTGAATTTGCAGGTCGCACAATAGCTCCAGGAATTACAGGGTCGGAAGCCATTGATGCGGTCACGGAGTATGTAAGCAGAATATCGGCTTTAGTTGAAACATATTCATTTCCAACAATCTTTGAGAGTTCGGTGATAATGTTCTTATCCATTCTCACTCCACTCCTTCGATTCCAGGAATCGTTCCAGGGTTCATGATGTTGTTGGGATCCAGCGCTTCTTTGAGACCTCTCAGAAATTCTAGATATGGTTCCATCTCAGTTATTCCATCAACCCAGTAAGGTGCTAGTTTGAAGGGGACTGCTCCAGTTTTGAATAAGCGCTTGACTAATTCCTTATGCGCCGCCTTTGCTTTTCCCTCATCTTCTTCATCTTGAGGGTCATAGTAGATTTGTGGATAATAATTGTAGGAAGAATGACCGGATTGAAAGCCCGCAGTGTGACCTAGGACTCCAAATTCATCAAAGATTGGCCATATTTCTTCAAGTGTCCTATGCCACTGTGATATTGTCTGGTGATGGTAAAGAATTCGCCAATGCCATCCGTGAATGTATGATGATCTTACAAACTCACGCATTCTATCATTCCATTCTTCTCTAGGCAGTTCAACGATGCCAATGACATGCCCACCAGCTTGCTCACAGATTTCTTTGACTGCTTTACTGTCACTTACAAGTTGGTCCTCACGAACTCGACCAATCACCATTGAAACAGTAATGGGTGGCCAATCATGTTGCGGGACCCCATATTCTTCTCCGACCATCTCAAGGAAGAAATCCAGAATTCGACCTTCATAGATAGATATCCAAGTTGCGCTGATTTCGTTCTCCTTGCACTGGAGAATGAATTTTTCTGCCTCTTGAGGAGTTTCGAAACCATATGTGTTGTAATCGAAGTGATGCATCCTCTTGAAGATCTTCAGAGAGACTTTAGTAATGATTCCAAAGACACCTAAAGAACCAATAAATAGACCCGTTAGGTCAGGACCGAATGCATAACGAAGAAACGGTCCTGGGGCGTTGGGATTTGCTTCCGAACCAGTTTGCACAATTTCGCCATTCGGCAGTACAACTTCCAAACCCAATACTAGCTCCCCTATACAACCGTATTTGGGAGAGCCAAAGCCTGAACCATTCACCGCAACATTTCCAGCTATCGTGGCTGACAGAGATGAGCCCGGATATACTGGTAACCAGAGATCATACTGGTTGAGAAATTTGTCTAGTTTGCCAAAATTGATTCCAGCTCCAACTGTGATTGACCTAAGATCTTGATAGATTTCAATACCTGTTAATCGCAGCAGATCAATAACGAGACCGTCATTTTTCGGAATTACTTCACCTTGTAGGCTTGAACCTCCCGCTCGAGGAGTTACAGGTATCTTGTGTTCATTAGCAATTTTCAGTATCTCTGAAACCTGTTGAGTATCTGCAGGTTTCACTACTGCTCCCGGCGTCACAGGGTCGTAACTTGTAGAAGCTGAGGTGGAATATGTAAGGAGAACATCCTTTCTTGTGGAAATGAATTCTTCACCTACAATTGCAGTAAGCTTCTGCACTGCATTGTTGTCCAAATACGGACCTCCAAGGAAACTTGGTCTCAGAAGATATGTCTAATCTTCATGAGATCTGAGGCTGAACCCTTAACCTTAAGCTTCCTCTTTAAAAGCGCACCAGCAGCACTCATCTCTTCGAGGAATAATTTGCGAATAGTATCTTCATCACTTTGAATCTTCATATCAGGTTCATCGAGACCACCTTGATGAACGGTTATGGTATTGTCCTTAACGATGAAATGATATTCAGCACCATCTTTGAGCATCAATAGAGCAGTTCGCTCCCAGCCTTGGATTGCTTCTCTAGTCTTTTCTCTCTCAAGACCAATTGCGATTCTTTCTTGCATCAATTCGAGTAATTCGTCTGTCATTGTGATTCATTCCGATGCGCTTGTCCATTCAGACCCTGATTTAGTTGTTTTGTTGGAGTAAATTTGACAAAATTAGCCCTCATCTATGCTCTTTCACAATGTCAATGAATTTTCTGACATTCTCAGTTACAACCTCGAACTTACCTTGACTTATTGCCTTCTTGTTTGTGATTGCTCCCCCAACACCTAGTGCAAAGGCTCCAGCCTCAAGCATGGGTCCTGCGGTGTCGAGATTCACTCCGCCTGTTGGAACTAATGGGATCTGCGGTAATGGTCCGCGGATTGCCTTCAAGTAAGAGGCACCACCAACCGTCCCACATGGAAATACTTTGACTGCATCTGCACCTAATGAGTACGCATCATAGATCTCAGTTGGAGTGAGAGCTCCGGGAATAATTGGCTTTGAGAATTCATGTGCAGTATCGATCAGTTCTTTCGAGTAATTTGGACTTACAATGAAATGACTACCTGCATTAATGACCTCACGAGCCATTTTGCCATCAACAACGGTACCTGTACCAATCAGTACTTTATTTCCAAACTGCTCTACAAGTTTCTTCACTACATCGACAGCACCAGGCACACTCATTGTGACTTCTATTATGTTTACGCCAGCTTCGAGAAAGGCGTCAGCTACTTTGAATGCGATATCATCTGACTCTACTCGGATGATTGGAATGAGACCAGTATCAAAGATTAATTTCATTGCTTTTTCTTTGTCCCACATGATAATCACCTATCGATTCTAAGACCCCTCTCACGACCTTTCATTAGCTTCTCTACTTCTTCTCTATATACAAATGCAAGGTCTCCTGGAACTGAATGCTTCAATGCACTGAATGCAGAACCAAAATCAACCGCTTTCTGCAAATCTTTCTCTTCCAGATATCCATAGATAAAACCAGCACTGCATGAGTCGCCTCCTCCAAGTCGATCAATTACTTCGACATCGTAAGTAGGACTTCTGTATACCTTTCCATCTGAGTATGCGAAGACGGACCACTTGTTCAGTAGTACCGAAGGTGTTTCTCTCAGAGTAATAACAACTACATCAAAACCGAATTTGTCTGTAAGCTTTGCTGCTACATCCTCATAGTCCTTACCTTCAATTCCATAGACTACTTTCGTATCCTCTTCAGTTGTAATGAGGACATCAATATATTCTGATGCAGGTTCAGTATATTTCTGCGCTTCTTTAGGTGTCCATAATTTACCTCTATAGTTTACATCGTAAGAAACCTTACAGCCCTGTTCTTTTGCTATCTTCAAGACCTCGGTGGTTGATTCAGCACAAGAGGCACTTAGAGCTGGAGTGATACCACTTGTGTGGAATAATTTGGTTCCATTCAGAATTTTCGCCCAATCTACCTCACCAGGTTTGATCTTGCTGATTGCCGAATGCTTTCGATCATAGATTACTCTGTTTGTACGAGGGGCTGCCCCAAACTCGACATAGTACACTCCACACCTGCTATCAGGGTCAAATTGAACATGAGATGTATCAACGCCATGTTCTCTAGCTTTATTGCGGATGAAATGTCCAATCGAGTTATCTCCGAGCTTAGTAACATACGCAGAGTCTAATCCGAGTCGAGCGCAAGCCACTGCAACATTCATCTCTGCTCCACCTGCATGAGCATTGTAGCTAGCAGTCTGTTCAAAACGCTTGAAATCTGGAGGTGAAAGTCTTAGCATCACTTCACCGAAGGTGACTACGTCGTAAGCCATAGGTTCCAACTCACATACAGTTTAACTGAATTTATGTATGCTCAGCCTAAGTTAAATCTCTTACCGAGTAGGATTAAGATAATTAAGATTACACCGAGAACTCAGTTCTTGCAATGACCTCGTCTTGCACAAATGGATCCAGCTCGATGAAGTACGCACTGTATCCTGCAACCCTAACGATGAGGTCTCTATGCTGTAACGGATTCACTTTGGCATCCTCAAGGGTTTCTTTGGAAACAACATTGAATTGAACGTGGAGACCACCCATCTGGAAATATGCATCAATCATACCAATGAACTTCTCTCTGCGATTTTCAGTATCAAAGAAGTCTGGTGTGAACTTCATATTGTATAGAGTACCATTGTAACAGAGCGAGTGATCAAGTCTGGCTACCGATTTCATTGCTGCAGTAGGTCCATGCGTGTCTCGATTTTGGGTTGGGGAAACTCCATCAGATAACATAACCCCTGCCTTTCTTCCATCTGGTGTTGCGCCCAAGACCTCTCCCTGTGGGATATACATCGAGACCGAAAACAGAGCACTGTGATATGGTCCCTCTCTTGTAGTCATTCGACTCTGTATTGAATTACAGAATGCTCTTCCTGAATCCCGAGCAAGAATATCCACTTTTTCGATATCATTTCCGTACTTGCAAGAATCATTTTCTAATCTAATACGCAATTCTTCATGACCATCATAGTCATTCTTTAGGATTTCAAGCATTTCATCAAATGTCATTTCCTTGTCTTCGAAAATATATTTACGAATAGTTGCCAAAGAATCTGCCACAATCGCAACTCCAACTCCCATAATTCCGCCACTGTTGTAAATTGCTCCTCCGTCCTGCATTGTTCTTCCAGAGGTTAAGCATCCCTCAAGTAAGGATGAGATCAGGGGTGTTGGTTTGTGTTCTGCCAATACTCCAGCTGCTTTCCTGTCTGCTCTTGTAAGTAGGTCAATTGCGTGATCTATCTGTTCTTCGTAAGCCTTCATTACTTGGTCAAAGCTACGGAATTCCCTTGGGTCTCCAGTTTCTTTTCCTACAAGCTCACCCGTCTTTGGATTTCTTCCATTGTTGAGCGTGATTTCCATTATCTTTGGCAAGTTGACGTATCCAATATTGGGTCTTGGATCTGACTTACCTTCGATGATTGGTTCAACACAACCTAGAATTGAATAGTTATGTGCATCAGTTTCTGAAGTATTCTTATCCAGCATCATGGGGATGATTGCTTCATCATTAAAGATACCAGGCATACCTAACCCATGGGAAACTAATTCGACAACCAGTAATTTCACATCTTGAGGTGTCCTCTTGTGCCATCTGAACGAAACCGTTGGTTGAGTCACTCTGATATTTGCAGTTGCTTCTAGCACTAGTTTTGTAATCTCATTTGTAACATCATTTCCTGTATCATCCTGACCACCAACGGTTAGGTTCTGGAACATTGGATGTCCAGCAAAAGCGATGCTGTAGTATTCATTTCTGAGCTTGATCAGAGAGGTGAATTTCACCCACATCATTTCAAGAAGTTCTAATGCTTCATCTCTCGATACTGTACCCTTGTCGATATCTGCTTGATAGAATGGAAACATGTATTGGTCAAATCTACCTGTTGACATAGAATGACCATTTGACTCAGTTTGAATCAGGAGATGGATAAACCAAAATGACTGTAGAGCTTCATGGAACGATTCTGCAGGCTCCGCTGGAACCTTAGCACATATCCTGGAAATTTCTAGTAGTTCCGTTTTTCTTTGTTCATCCTTTTCTTCGTCTGCTAATTTAGAAGCAAGATCTGAGAATCTCTTAGCAAATCTGATAACTGAATGAATTTGGATTCTCGCTGAATCGTAGAATTGCCCTTTCTTCTCATCACCACTATATTGTTTCTTCAGCGAATCTATATCATTGAGAAGTCCGTTGAGTCCTCTAGTAATGACAGTATGATAATCAACAATGACATGTCCGATTCCTGTTCCAGGCGCACCAATGGTGAATAGTCCCGCGTGTGATGCTATCTTGGACTCCTCAGGAATAATTTCTCCCGCTATTTCTGATGTGCTCTTGTCTTTCCAGAATTCAAAGACTTTTCTTAGATTTTCCTTGTCCTCTTCAGCGATTCTGAATCGTTCAGTCCTTCGTTTGTCAAGAGTATCCAATTCTTCTTCTATCCAGCTCCAGCTGTATTCTGGAAATATCTGACATGACCTCGGGGTTGGCCCCATGTTCCCAACTATCAACTCTTCAGGTTCAATTCTAATTGTCATGTTCTCAAGTACATGAGCAAAGGCTCCCGCTAATCGAGTAATTGGAGAATCAGTAAGATGCTCTTTGATATATTCTGTAAAGAGGACTGCTCTCTCAGAGGAGATAGTCGGTTCGGACTCAAGCATCCTCCGTTTGATTCTTTTTGTCCGAGCTGTCATTTGAATTCGTACCGTAAATTCATTGATTACTGTTCTTATCTAGTAGTTAACAATAGCTTGGGTAAGAATGTGTCCAGTCTGCTTAGAGCTTCATTGATTCTTTCTGTAGAAACCGCATAACAGAGTCTGATGAAACCTTCTCCAAATTCACCAAAGGCAGAACCATGAACAGTAACTACATCGGTTTCTTTCATGATTTTCAGTACTAGATCATATGATTTCATTCCATATGCTGAGATATCTGGAAATGCGTAGAAAGCTCCACCTGGAGGAGCTAGATCAACACCTTCTATTGCATCGAGTCCTTTTGTGATTATATCTCTGCGTTTCGCAAAAGTCTTCATCATCTCATCTACACAATCTTGTGGTCCTGTAACAGCTGCTTCTGCTGCTTTTTGGGACACTGTAGTAGGCATGGCGATAATGTGTTCCTGAAGTTTAGTCATCGCTTCAACAATTTCACTTGAACCTGCGACTGCTCCAATACGCCAACCGGTCATTGCGTACGTTTTTGAAAGTGAGAATATAGAAACAGAACGTTCCTTCATCCCTGGCAGTGCACCGATATAGAGCGGCTTTTCATTATTATATCTGAACTTCTCATATGCTTCATCTGAAACAACAATTATGTTATTTTCAATACAGAGTTCAGCAATCTTCTTCAACTCAGAATTGGATATGATTCCACCTGACGGATTGTTTGGACTATTGAGAACAATCATCTTTGTTTTATCTGTGATTAGTTTTTCAATTTCTTCTGCAGTTACTCCAAATCCATTTTCCTTCTTCAACTGAAAAGGTACTGGTATTCCTTCAGCTAACTTGATGTGTGCATAGTGACTAACAAATCCAGGTTCGGGATAGAGAACTTCATCTCCAGGATTTACTAACACCAAATTTGCAAGAACTAGTGCACCCATTCCTCCCGCCGTACACATCACTTCATTCTCTGGATTAGCAACAATTCCATTATCCCGCTTCAGTTTTGCTGCTAAAGCTTCTCTTACCTCGATTAATCCTGCATTGTGTGTGTATCTAGTATAACCTTCATCAATGGCTCTCTTTGCAGCCTCTTTGATGTGATCTGGAGTATCAAAGTCAGGAATTCCCACAGTCATATCAAAGACATCGGTCCTTCCGATAACCATGTTGAAGATCTCTCTGATTTGACTTCCAGGCACTGAAACGTTTCTGTTTGCTAACAAGATTACCACCTAGATAGATTCTCTAGGATAAATCCAGTTTATATAATCTCTCGAACGGACATTTATCTTTAAGAAGAGATATTAAATGTCAGAGGAGTTTTAAGATACGGAGATTTGTGTTAACTCTACTAATCATCTTGTGGTGAAGGCAATGTCGAAACCAAGTGCTGAAGATGTACGAAATACCAACATGGCTACTCTTGCCGATGCTCATGTTGTGTATATTGAAGCGATTCGTAAGATAATGGGTGCAGATGGTCTCAAGGCAATAGGCGAGGAAAATAGAATTTACGGGCTTGGGCTGGGAAACGCTGGAATAGAGTCTGGAACTTTACAAAAGGGTGACTTGAAATCCATATTCGAATTCTTTGAGTCCGCTGATCCATACTTTGGTTTTGAGTTATCAATTGGAGACCTTACCGAAAAACGATTTGACCTAAAAGTAACAAAATGTCCTTGGCTCGAGACATTCAAGTCCAGAGGAGCCGGAGAGGACATTTGTTGGTGGGTTACCAAGATGGATGAGGGGATTGGGCAGGCAGTTGACCCTGATGTGAAGATGACTTTACCAAAGTGTATGATGCGTGGAGATGATCATTGTATTTACCGGTGGGAGAAAGAATAACGACGGAGAGATGAATTTGACTAACAATAGACAGCAGATAATTGACAGAACTATGAAATTGTATGTGGCAGCACTATCTGATGCTGCTGATGAGATAGGATTGAATTCAGTGTGTATGGATAGAGGAATTATTCCATTAACACAGAAGAAAAAAATGGCAGGCTTTGCCAGAACTGGGAAACTCGTACGTTCACCTCCCAATCAGCCATATGACGAGAAACAACTGGGTGTTTTCATGAGTCTTGGAACAGAAGCCGTTGATGGTGACTTACTAGTTATTGATACCGCAGGTGCAACAGATTGTTCCGCATGGGGCCAAATCTTAACTAAAATTGGTAAACCATTGGGCGTTCGTGGTGCAATTATCGAGGGAACTTCTAGAGATATTGACGACATAGATAAGATGGATTTCGTAGTCTTTGCACGAGGGCGTCATCCAGGAACGATGAGAGGACGATATGACATGGAATCAGTGCAAAAACCAATCATTTGCGGAGGTCTTACAATTAATCCCGGAGACCTGATTTTCGGAGATGGTGATGGAATTGTAGTAATCCCACCAGAACACATCGAGGCTGTTCTGACTCATGCTGAAGGTGTTGTGGAAACTGATGATTGGTGGGCTGACAAATTGGATGAAGGTAAAGACCCCCATGATTTGCACAAAGAGAAACCTATCCCTTAGATGGTGATAGGATAGCTTCCTGTCTTCTTTGCATAGTCGTACATCTCAAGAATTTTCTCTGGAGTTGAATCTGGCTGTATATTATGACCCGGTGCTAGGATGTATCCTCCTCCATGAGCAAGAGCTGAGAGACGAGTATCAATCTCCTTTCTAACATCTTCAATTGTTCCTTGCTCTGCCATAACCCTTTGAAGATCTATCCCTCCGTGGAATGTGAGTCTATCACCGTATTTCTCTTTGAGTGAAGCTGAATCCATGTCTCTTGCAAGAGGTTGGATTGGATTAAGAATATCCACACCTACTTCAATCAAATCTTCGATGAAGGGTTCTATTGAACCACAACTATGATAGAGCAGTTTAACGTGTGGTGCTCTCTTGTGGATTTCTCCATACATCTTCTTATGTCGTGGTTTAATCAGGTCTCGATACATCTTAGGACTGATGATTTGGCCATGTTGATGCCCTAGGTCGTCTCCCACTTGAAAAATATCAATATAATCTGCGATTTCATCCAAAAAGATCCGATTCAAATCAAGAGCTAAATCCATACATTTGTCCATCATCGCTTCTGCGAGTGGTTTGTTTGTCGATAAGTCAATGAGGAATTTAGCAAATCCTCTCATATAATGCTCATTTATTTCAAAGACGCCCCATGGACCGGGGGACATTGCTACTACTGTATAATCTGTTTCCTCATGGAGATACTTAGCCCACTTCAGAACACCATCCAGCCGTGAAGGGTCGTTTACATCAGGCCACTCATATTCTTCTACCTGCTCAATTTCAGTAATCTCTGCCCATGGAAAGTGAGTCACTTCCCAATAGGGTCCAAACCATTTTCCTCTATACCCATATTCTGAATCCGTTGTTCCATCTGGATATGTCTTCATCTCAAAACTGGAAGCGGCATTCATGTAGATCCTTCTAAAGTCGATATGCAGTCTTTTGAGCATCTCCTCCGAAATCTTCCAATTTGACATGATTCCCCATTCTTGAGTTTCTGGAGCTTTCAATTCAAGAAAGTCTCGTAGTTGCTCATATGCTAATGGAGTTGTCCAATAATCTAGAGGGACTCTATCTGGTTCCTCATGGTTCAATGTCTGAAGAACTCTCTCTCTCGACTTCATAACACTTTCTTATTGTACAATCATATATTAAAGAATCTCTATATGTTTGTGACTTTAAGAAGAGTTAATACTGGGGCATCATATTTGTTCCGGTGCCTGAAGTGTTCTAATGGTTGATATCAAGAAGGTTACCAAACTCCTGAGTGAAGTTGTTGATCCCTCTCGTGTAAGTGACAGAGATTTTGATCTCATCCCTTACAGTCGTGATCTAAGTCCCGCAACGCAGAAACTTCCTTCACATGTTGTAATTCCTGAGTCACGTGAGGAAATTCAGGGAATTCTAAAGGTTGCTAATGATCAGAATGTGCCTGTTTATGTCAGAGGTGGTGGAACGTCTCACTGGGATGCTTACCTTGCTCAAGAACCTGGAATTATGTTAGATATGAGTAAGATGAACGAGATTGTCGAAATAAACGAAAGAGACCTCGTTGCATCTGTTCAACCAAACTGTACTTGGGCGAAGCTCGACCGGGAACTCAGAAAACAAGGGCTCACGTATCTTTGTAGTGAAGCCGGTGGTCCAGCTATGACCGTTGGTGGGTCAATTATGAAAGCTGGTAGTGGACCACATGCAACTGCGAAATTCGGTGCTCATGGCAATCAGGATGTGGTAACACTCGAGATGGTTTTACCAAATGGTGATATCGTGCAGACTGGTTCAGCTGCATGGCCCAGTGCTGGAAAGTTTGAACGTCAATGTTTGGGGCCTGATCTTGCTGGAATGTTCATTGGAGCTGAAGGTATTCTTGGGATTTGCACTGAACTTACCATACGAATTAGACCTGCCACAGATATTCAAGAACGACTCATGGCTACAATGCCTTCTCTCGATAGCGTGATTGAGTTTGGTCACTTTATCAACCGACATGTGGGTGATGAGTACCTTCAGGGAATTTATCTCTGGGTTGATCCGACTGCTCCTGAAGTTTTTACATTGATGATGGATATCTTTGGTTACGAAAAAGAGATTGTTAATCATAGGCGCGACAAGATTATTGCTAAGGTTAAGGAGCTAGGTGGTGAGTTTGGAGACCGTGCACCAGCTGATGATTACTTTGGTCATATACTAACTGGTCTCACTGACCTGTTTGTTGCTGGAGTTTGGCATTTCTTTGGTGCTGGGACTCTCCGAATTGATGATATCAAATTCATGTATGATATCTGGAAGACTGAACTCATAGAGAAGCGTGGTTACAAGAAAGCAGGTTTCGGCGGTCAGATTCTCCCACGGCGTTGGCTCGCATTCATGGTTACAAATTATCGTGAACCTGGAGAATGGGAAGAACTCGTTAAGATGGCTCATGGTATCGATGAAATAATCCTTGATGGTCCTGTAGTTCCCTACGGTATTGGAGGAAGGGATGGAATTCGAAATATTGTTGCATCTCGGGATACAGGATACTATAGGCTTCTAAAGACCCTGAAGAAAACCCTTGATCCGAAGAATATACTGCAACGTGGTATCTTCATTCCAGAGGAGGAATTGCTTTGAGAATTGAAGAATACCAGGAAATGATCTATGCCTGCGGTAGGTGTAACTACTGCAAAGGTATTGACTTCAATGACCGTTGTCCAGAGATTTTCACTCAAGTGTGGGAATCATCAACTGCTCGAGGGCGGATGGCAATTGCCCGTGGAATTCTTGAAGGGAAGCTGGATTACTCCGAAGATCTAGCTGAACGAATCTTTGGATGCTTCATGTGTGCCCGTTGTCAAGAGGAATGCAAGAAAGCAGCTCAAATTGATGTCATTGCGATTACCAAGGCTATGAGAGCAGATTTTGTTGATCGTGGTATCAAAATTCCAGAAGGTGGCGAGCAAATGGCTGAAACCACAATATCAAGTGGAAACATCTTTGCTGATACTCCTCCAATTCATAATGAATGGTCTGAAGGACTTGAGTTTTCTGAAGGTTCTGGAATCCTTTTTTATCCTGGATGTCTAGCAAGCCATAGATTCAAAGAGAAGACCAATATTCTTGTACGACTCCTTCAGGCTGCTGGATATGTTCTAGATTTCTTAGGCGATGAGCAAACCTGTTGTGGAACTCCTCTCTGGGTAACTGGTAAGGTCGAACATGCAAAACAATGGGCGAAGGAGTACTTGGAAAAGCTTCAGGCTCGTGGAGTGAAAGAAATTATCACACCCTGCCCTAGCTGTTTCAGAGCATTTGATGAGGAATACCCTGAATTATTGGAATTGGCGAAGTTCCCGATTACTGTCCGTCATACAAGTACTGTTCTCGAAGAAATTGTTGAGAAGAAGAAAATCAAATTCACAGTTCCGATTAACAAGAAAGTAACCTATCATGATCCCTGTGAGATTGGTCGTTACCGAGAAATCTACAATCCCGCTCGTAAGATATTCGAAGCCCTCCCTGGCATCAAATTCGTAGAGATGGCTCGAACCAAAGAGAACGCTTTCTGCTGTGGCGGTGGGGGAGCTGTGAAGATAATGTTTGAAGATCATTCAAACAAAGTCGCAAAGGAGCGTATTCAAGATTTCATCTCAACTGGAGCCGATTTGATGACAACAATTTGTCCCGCGTGTGAATTGAATCTCACTCATGGAACATATGCTGCAAATGTTGAAGCACGTGTATTGGATGTCGCAGAATTAATGGCTGTTGCATCTGGTATTGTTGACGAGGAAATTCTTGAACCAGATTATTTTCCAGAGGATTAACCACCTACAGCTGCAATCATGAAAACAATGAGGTCTCCTTTGGATATCTTTGTCTTTAGACCCCCAGTTGAAACCGCGTTTTTCCCGTTTACAAAGATGATTGTATCCCGACGGAGTAACCTCTCTTCTTTATGTTCAAGATAAACGTCAAATCTCTCTCCGTAGTCCTCATGTAGCTCAACAATGAGGTCCTCAATCGTTGCACCTTCTGTAGTGTTGTAGGTGAACTTGTTGTGCTCAGAATGCTTGATTCCCTTGTTCATAAGCTTAACAAAAATCTCGGTCATCTCTTTACTCCGCCATGTTTAATCAGTGGAAATACTAGTTAAAGTTATAGTTAAAGTTTATATTACGTCCAATAGATGGAACACATATCAAGAAACGCCGCGTCTGCAGTACCACTGTATGTTAAATAGTGGTGCAGTTGTGATACCATAACTGACATATCCACAAAGCATATACATCGGCTATTTATGGCGCGCGTCAGTTGATAAATAGTCATTGAACAAACCATGGATGCGATACATTTGGCTGATGCAAGAGAACAAAGACAGACCTTGAGAGCGTGGCTTGCTGAGCATGCTAGACAAGAACCAGTACATTACAAAAAAATTGCAGAAGCCCTTGACAGAGACCCCGCATCAGTTTCAGCATCTCTTTCCATTGAAGGGAAACAAGCACACTTGGATAAACGTCCTGCGTATTTTCTTAGAACTGGACCCGGGCTCTATCAATACAATGAGGTCTGTGAAGGAGCTGTTGATGAAGAACTCGTAGTAGAGGTTCAAGCTCGAGCTAATGACTTTAACAGCGCAACTCGAAGAGAGATGCGTCATGAAATTGCTAAACTCGATCTCGAGGGATTCAAGACTCTAGCCGAAATCGTTCTTCTCAATATTAGAGCTCGAGTCGAAGAAACACAAGAAGTTGACCAGTATAATGAAACCATCGTCATGGTCACCTCATGGAGAGATGATGGTGGAAGGTCTCCAGTTGTGGTGTATGCCAAGAAATGTGGATTTGATGAACGAATAGGACCTGATGTTATACGAGAACTTCGGGGTTGTCTTCCTACGTATCAAGCTAACCAAGGTGTTCTTATCTCAAATGGTGTCGTCACCGAAGAGGGGAAGAAAGCCGCCCTTGGATTTGTCACAAAAGGTATGAAGGCATCTGTTCCACCTGTTCATATTATGGACATGGATATTATTCTTAATATTCTCCTTGAAAGTAGAACTGGTGTACGGACAAGGAGTGTTGAGGTACTAGTATTGGACAACGAATTCTTTAGAAGACTTCGTCGCTCATCATAGTTATTTAATAAGTTCGTGAAGAAACGAACTAAATTTTCTGGAAATTTCTTATTCCATATTTATTCTAAATGGTATTAGCATAAATTTAGATTAAAGAGAGTAGTTTAATTTCGACTTTAACAACCCTTTAGTTTAAATATAGGGGAACACAATGACATCCCTATCACGATACGATTCCTTTTCATGTCGTGAGAGAGAAATAAAAAAGGAGAACAACACAATTGAGTGAAGAAGAAAAGCTTCTCTTTGTGCGTGAAAGTTCCGGCCTAGTTAAAGAAGTAGGTACGGGTTTCGCCATTCTTCTTCCAATTGCACTAACCTTGGGTCCGTGGTTCCACTTTGCTGGTCCACAGATCTCTACCTGGAATCCAGGCGCACAATTAGTACCAATGTTCGCATTGGGTGCCTTCGCTGTGTTCTTTGAAGCGATTGCACTAATGTGCTTAATGCTTGCGATGCCTAGGTCTGGTGCATCATACCACTTCACTGGTCGTGGTCTGAGCCCCATTTTTGGTGTAATGGAAGGTTGGCGATCCGTTATCACGAACCCTGTCTTCAGGGGAACTGGTAGCTTTTTCGCAGTACAAATATTCGCGGGTGGTCTTTTTGTCATCGGCTCAGCAAGCGGAGACGCTAGCTTATTAGCTATGGCAACCACTTTGAACGAACCAATTCCACTGTTCATCGCAGCATTCCTAATGATTCTGGTAGGATTCGTATTTAGCTATCTAAGCGTAAAATGGCTTGGATGGTTCGTAATCATATTAGGTATCATTAACATTGCTTCGTTATTAGTGGGTGATCTCGTTCTATTAGCAACACCCATGACCGACACTATTTGGGATGGTGTATTTGGCGGAGGTAGCTATGCTGCAGTTGATGCAACAATAGCTGATGTGACTCCATTTACAACGTTCAATGCAGGGGCAGTTGGCCCTGCGTTAATTGTGACGGTCGGTATGATGTGGCCTTACCTCATTATGCCGGTAGCGGGTGAAGTGTCGCAACCAAGTAAGAACATACCACTGAGCAACGTAGGTGGATGGGCTGGAATTGCCGTAATGTTCCTACTGTCTGGTTTAGCACTTGAAGCATCAATGGGCTCATTCCTGTATCAGGCAAACACGTCGTTTATGCTTGGTACACCTGGTTCATTCTTCCCAGGATTCGGTAACTATGCTGCCGTAATTCTAGGAGCTAGTCCGATAGCCTGGTTTGTGATAATGGGACCAATATTCGCGAGCGTACTTGACTCCCCGAGCAATGCACTTTGGGTCACGCGGCCATTCCATTCAATGGCGATGGACCGATTCTGTCCCGAAGCATTCGCAAAGGTGCATCCTAAGTACCATGTACCACACATCTCACTATACTTCTGGTTGATTCTTGCAACTGGAACTTTAGTATACGCAACAGTTCTGCAGATGGTTTATGCAACTGCACTCGGTGCGTTAGTAGGTGTTGCTTTCACATACGTCTTCATAAGATGGCAGATGGCACTGGCAGCAGTGTCGCTACCGTACTATAGACCGACGTTATGGGAGCGAAGTGGTGGATGGAAGGTCTTAGGAATACCTTTGATTGCCATTGGTGGTCTGATTTCTGGTGCCGTATTCTTCTATGCAATGATTGCATTCGTACCTTCAGCTACACATGAAATTCTTTTCACTGTGATAGTGTACGTAATCGGTCAATTAGCATACATGTACTATGGTGGAAAGAACAAGGCCAAGGGTGTCGAGATGTCGGCCATCTTCGGTCAACTACCTCCCGAGTAGTCAATTTAGAATATATTGAAGAGAGCTTTGCTCTCTTCTCCCCCTTATTTTTTCTAGTTTTCTGTTTTTGAAAGCAATCTATTGTTCACTCAAAGTGCAAAAAATGCAAATTTAGCATCTAAGTGGAGTACAGACTCGAAGGATATCTGTTTCAATTTTCATCGAAATCGTAAACTGGAGGATAGCCATTTCTGCTTGCTTTGCATGACAAAGGATCTAACTTCTCCCAAACAGTATAGAAGTAAGATGGAAATGATGCAGGTCTGATCATTAGGAATTCGGAAGTGTCATCTGATGATTGATATGCTGCGAGCGCATTCTTTGCGGCATCCAGGAGCAACGGTCTCTGATCCTTATCCCATACTTGTTGACGGAAGATGTATGCATCATCAAACCACTTGTATTGAATTGAATAGTCATCGAGCCAGATATTCTCAATCACCCTCCATGGCCAAAATGTTGACATCTGCTCAAGCATTTCTCCGGCTCCATAGAAGTCAAGTGCTAAACCTTCTTCACAGAAAACATAATCCGGTCCTTTTTCTCTAAATTTCTTTCTTGGTCTACCGAGGGCTGGACCTGTCTTAACCCAATCATGCCATGTTGTTTCATGCCTCTCACGAATTGTACACTTATCCACCATGTATCTAACTGCAGCTGCATTACCATGGTGAGCTAAACGAGGCAATTGGGGTCTCATTGTGTATTTCTTTATGAGGTCTCTAACAATAGAAACATCTTCTAATGGAATGTAGGACCAAACTTGGAAAATTCCAGGTTTCTTAGGCAATAAGAAGAAGAACACCATTCCTGCTGGTCCAATAATATCTAGTTTTTCAGTTGGTTCTTCATCAAGCGGCCATGATTTGTCTTCCTTACAATAATTGACCTCTGTGCATTCGTAGGATATCACATCATCCCAGCTTAGGTCATAGACTGTTTGATAGGATTTTCTTTTCTTGGTTCTATGAAGTACAAATCGTACTCCCTCGGAGCTAATCCCGATTTTATCTGGTGTTTCAGAGAAGGGATGAGTTCCTACGTATTCAAAATCTGAAAGGCCAAAATTGTCATCCGACATACCGACGACCAAAAGTTAACCACCACTTAAAGAACTCGGTTTCATAAATTGCAAATCTTAATATGTCGCCCAAGCTGTCAACCCAGATTAGAGGACTACTTAAGATGAGTATAAAGCAGAAGCGTAAGGGTCTTGGAATTCCACTTGACCAATTCAAACTTGATCCTTCAGAACTTGATCTCAAGCTAACACGGAGTTTAATCACTGTAATTGATGGATATCGTATCTATCGATGCTTTGACCTTACGTTTGTAGGAAAACGGCAGCAGAAAGGCGAGCTACCTCTTGGTTTCATCAAACAGTGGACAACCATGAGAGCAGTGTTGCATAAATTTGCTGGAGTGGGACCCAGTGTAGAGGGGGTTGAAACGTGGCTTAAACAACGACAAATACTTGCTTTTGCTGCACTTGCTCTATTGACTATCTCAGCTCCCGTGCTCGTGTTTGGATGGATATTTCGAATTGAATGGATTGTTGCTATCAACATCCCTCTAGCTCTGATAGCTGCTGGTTCTGTCTTTACTTCTGCGATAACAAATGCATGGTATAATAGGAAGGTTGCTTGGGCTATTCACGATTACACAGAGAGTCATCCGGAAATGCTCAAGTACGAGAAGGGATTGCTATTCGAATGGACACAGGCTCTGATTTATTCCGCCGCTCGTAAAATGCGAATAGAAAACATAGACCCTGAAAAGAAACTGACCAAGGTCTACAATGTAGATTACAAAGGTATTGAAATTGTGAAAGAACCCGGTGGTCTTCGTAAGCATTACATTATGAAAATACTTGCAGAACGCAGAAAGAAGTAATGTTACTTTCTAATCCACAATGGTGAGGGTTAGCAATTGGCAAGCTAACCCTCGGTTGTGGCTATACTAGATTTTCAATTGGCTTGTATTTCAAGTCGAATCCGAAATGTTTTGGACCTAATACATTCAAACCCTCAGGGGTTCTAAAGATAGGTTCCGTTTTCATTCCGATTACACTTACCTTGTCACCATTCTTGATGTCTGTATTAGTAATCGGCTCACCAGATTTCTCATCGATAATTTCAATGATATCCGGACTGGTGATCCATGGTTCTCCATCCAACCAAGTGATGTGGTTCTCGTTTTTGAACCAAACTTTAAATTTAGAACCTGGTTTCACTCCACTTCCCTTGATTACAGTTTCTCCAAACATGTAACCATCTCGATTCTCCCAAGTTCTCTCAATTACTTCTCCTCTGAATATGATCCACCCACCTAGTTTCTCTACGATCTTCTCTGCAGGATCATCTCCAGATTCGCGACTCTCTCTGATTAACTTTCCAACCTCATAGCTCTTTGTAAGAGTACCAGGAATAATAGCTTCGTGAAACGCTGCACCTTGTACCGGAAAGGCGACATTTCCAAGTCTTCCCCATGCAACCTCACTAAGTCCTTTTGAGATTCGTTCACCCATTTCGTAATTTATGATATGTTCTACTATACTCTTGTTCCCAAACCAGTCAATGAGGGCCATTGGTGCCATTGGAAATTCTTTTACACACACTGTGTTTTGACAAATCTCTGGAACTGCCCTACCTGCATAATCTCCATCAACACAGGGGATTCCGTGCTTCAAACCTGCATCAATAGGTGCTGGAGTATTTATTCCCCCAAGCTCAAATGGTGCTACTGCAGCAAATTTGACATCCATATGCTCCTCAAGTGTAGCTAATCCGAGGGCTAATTCCTTCTCGTAATAATCCCATGGAAATCTTGTTCTGATAGCTTCTATCTCTGGTGTTGGTGGTGCAATTGTACCAGAGTAGTAAGGACTTGCAATCCAATCATTATCTTTTATAGTGCTTACATCAACTATCTCAATGACTTTACCAGCGTCAATATGGGGAAAAAGCATGTTCAGACCTAACTGCTTGTCTCCTCCTCCACCTGTTCCGAAAAACGTACAACCAGTCGTAAGGTCTTCAGCATCAGTCCTTGTTTTTAATATTAATGCCATAGCAACATAACCACTCTTTAATCAGGTTAAAGAAGTTTAAGACACACTCCTATATATTTGCAATGGAATCTTAATTTCTTTAAGAAAATTCAAAGAGTTAGATAAAAAGAAGAAATCGAGAGTGCAATACACACTCTCTGTCTAAGCAGATTGTTTAGATTTCAACTCGACCGGCTGTAACTTCGCCATCGTTGACATTGATAATGAATCCTTTCAGAATACCTTCACGATATTCAGAACCTGGATTGACACACAATGTACGACCGATCTTTCTGAATCCAACTGATTCGTGAATATGACCGTGCATTCCAAGAAGTGGTTCGTACTTCTCTATCACTGCTCGAACTGATTTACTACCTACAGGACCTACCACTTCCATCGCTCCAGTTTTCTGGATGGAATGGTCTGCTTTAAGGGTCGGTGCTATGTCTAGTCCAGAATTGAATGGTGGGTCGTGGAAGTTGCAGATTACACCGGAATAATCAGATGTATCAAGTCTAGCAAATTCTGCTTCTAACTTCTCCAGCATTTCTTCTTCTGAGCATTCTCGATGAGTATCCCATGGGGTATTATTTACCCATTCGAGACTTATCATAGGACTGCCTCGAACATCTATCACTTTCTTCAGGGGATAAATGACTCTTGGGTCATCTTCAATCACTTTGTCGATGCTGTAGTCATCATCATTTCCAGGATTGACAACTACCATAACATCTTCAGGGATTCTCTCATTTGCCATATCCATCCACTTCTGCATTCTCTCAACCATTAGATCTGAGAAGAGCTGTGTGATGGCTCCCTTAGTTTCTTTAAGTTTGGCTAGATCATCAGGAGTTAGAATCTTTGGATAGTATCCTTCATCTTCTGTGAATTTGACGAACTTGTCCAAATCCTTCTGCTTCTTGAAGTACTTCTTCTTGCCATGTGGTTGTGCGTACCACTTATCATCCTTCTCTTGGATAATTGGCATGATCGCTTTACCGGTGAGATCGCCGCACATCATAGCTACATCTGCTTTGAAAACTTTAGGAGCTCTACACATTTTCTCCCAAGTCTGCATGCTACCGTGGGGATCTGCTGCTAGGAAAATCCTCATTTCTTAACCTCTGGTGTTGTCGTTTCGGTATTCAATACCTTTCGGCTTGCTCACCGTTTGTTGACTGATAATCAACCCTAGTTTAAAGTTTAATGGTCGAACACAAAAATATGACTTTAATATTTGTTTTAAAAAAATGGTGGGACACAAGATATTAATGTTGCATAGCTTAAATCCTCTTGAACAGACAACGACATGTTTGTGGAGTGAAATGATAGATGACAGGCAAATATGGTCCGATTCACGAAGATTTCATGGAAGAAGCTCTACGCATAGAGAAAGCTGGTGCAGGGCTAGGCCTTCCACTTCGAGTTATTGGCTGCTTAGCTTTTAGATTGAAGAGTCCCGAATTTTCCGATCTTCATATTAAAATGGGTAGAGAAGTAACTGACATTGATTACATGTCCTATTACAAACATCAAGGAAAGATCATCAATCTCTTTCGAGATGAATTAGGATACCACTGGGTTCCTCCAAGTTTTGCGAGAGCAAGTACACTTAGAGACCTGTTCATTGACAAGGCCACAGGCAGAAAAGTCGATGTATTCTATGATCACCTGGACTTTTGTCATAAGATTGATTTCAAGAAGAATAAGCGACTGGAGGTTGATGAACCAACAATCCCATTAGCTGAACTATTCCTTGAAAAGACACAGATTTTTGAAATCAATGCTAAGGACCTCAAAGACCTAGTTATCACATTCCTAGCTCACGACATAAGTGAAGACTTAGATGATACCATGGTAAATGGTCCTTACATTGCAAAGATACTCTCAGACGACTGGGGTTTCTATTACACAGTTACTGAGAATATCAAGAAATTCATTAATTATGTTCCGACTCTTGCGGAGATCACACAGGAGCAGAAAGACCATGTAATTGCACGTGCAAATAAGATTCACCAAATGATTGAGGATGAACCAAAATCACGTGGATGGAATAGACGAGCTAAAGTTGGAACAAAGAAGCGCTGGTATAAGATTGTCCATTCAATGGATGGAGAGAGAGGCGCAGAATAGTCAATACTTTCACTTGCGGAGGAATGGTTTGAATGAAGCTGTCAAAAGAGAACTCCTATGACATGTTGACCGGTGTTGGGATACTGGGTACAGGTGGCGGTGGCGATCCTGTTTCTTTTGGAAAACCACTTGTTGATTGGGACTACCAGAGAGATCGAGTATACGAAATCACTAACCCTGAAGATATCAAAGACGATGCATTCATCGTCTGTGGAGGATACATGGGATCTGTTAGTGCATTCACCTCAATCGGTGATATGCTGGAAACATGGGAAACCAGATTTGAACTCCATGAAGCCATGAAGATATCTGAACGAATTACAGGAAAGAAAGTCAATTATCTTGTTCCTTTCGAACTTGGTGGCACTAATACGACTGTGATGTTGTCATTAGCGACTAGAGCTAGTATCACTTGTGTAGATGGTGATGGTCTAGGACGTTCTGCCCCTGAATCCCAGATGATTACATTCGTTGGATACGGGATTGATCTTTGTCCTATGCCTGTAGTATCCAAGAATGGTAGTGTTGTAATTGTTGATAAAGCAACGAGCCCAGCTCTTGCTGATGAAATCGGTCGTTTTGTTGTAGTACAGGATGGTGGTATTGGAGCGAATAATCACTACTACCAATCAGGAGCACAACTCAAGCAGGCAGTGATTCCAAACTCGATATCAAAATCAATTGAGCTTGGCGCTGCTGTCCGCGATGCTAATGCAAACAAGAATGATCCAATTGATGCTTTTCTTGATACCATTGGTGGGCAAGTACTCACACGTGGAAAGATTGAGGAAGTTAAAGGTGAGGACAGTGCTGGACACTGGCATGTATTAGTCAGAATAAAACCAGAAGGACTTAAGGGTCGTTTCGAGGTCGTTGTCAAAAATGAGTACATGATGGCAATGAGTGATGGTGAACCTGTAGTAATGTTTCCAGATCTAATCTGTATGCACTATCCTGATACTGGACATGGTTTGATGAGCTCTGACCTGAAGGAAGGTTTGGATGTTGTTGTCACTGCAGTTCCTGCACATGAGCGTCTGCGCTTTGCAGGAAGTACTGAGATTGGTAAGAAAGCATTCTCACCTGAGCGGTATGGTCATCCCGAGCTTGAATATAAGCCAATGGAAGAGATTATTGGGCGGCTTCACTAGTATTGTGAAGTTGGTCTAAACTCTTGGGCTTGAAATGTAGTTTAAGAAAGGTGGAAACAATGACAAAATTAGCTCTAATTGGTGCAACAGGTATTGATTGGTGGACTGACCCTAAGAAAAAGTCCTTTGTAATGTCCTTTGTTCCACCGAATGGTGAAATTGGGAATTTCACACCACGCCATGGAACCTATAGTGTTGAGTCTCATGTAGATGAGGTCTATAATGCTCCTTTCATACTTGAACAAGTTGTGAAAGCAAATCAAGATAGATACGATGTCATTGTACTAGATTGTGCTTGTGACCCAATTCTTGATGCAGCTCGTGAGATTTCAAAGATACCAGTTGTAGGGCCACGAAATGCAGCTTTGCATTTAGCTCTTACATTGGGGACTAAATTTGAGATAGTTACGGTGCAGGGAACTTCACTGAAGAGATGCATGGAATCAGGTGTTCGGAAAGAGGGACTTGAGTCCTTTTGCGCAGGTGTTAGATATTTCACCATGCCAGTTCTTGATCTTGCCAAGTACCCTGACAAAGCTCAGAAAGAGCTACATGAAATATGTAAGCTAGCAATCGAAGAGGACGGGGCTGATGTCATTGTGCTTGGTTGTACTGGTCTTTCTCATGAGGTTGACTTGGAGCCGATAATGGTTGGCCTGGGTATTCCAATCATTGATCCTTGGGTAGTTGCAGTCAAGACTGCCTTCATGCTTGTAGAGTCTGGACTATCCCACAGCAAAGTAGCTTATCCATATCCACCAAAGAAAGGGATTAACGAAGCACCTTCATTGAAAGGAGCCTTCGATGATATATTGAAAGAGTGAGTTACTCCTTTGTGGAATTCCGTTCTTTCCTAAGAAGTGGGATGATTCCTACAAGCACTATAATCGATAGAACCATACACATGAGATAGGGAAGTTCTCCGCTGAAATCGGCTAACCATCCTCCCAAAATTGGACCGACAAATAGTCCAACTCCTCCCATACTCTCTACCAATCCTGCATATGCTCCTTTCTCGATCTTGCTAGCTGACACAATGAGATAGAGTGCTCCCAGGTAACAGAACCCAACTGCTATCCCTGAAATAACCATAGAAATCAGTAGCATCCAATAATTAACAGATACGAAAATGATTCCTGAAGAAATAGCGGAGAGAATAGCACCCAGCAATATCACTGAAGGCATGGATTTTTCCGGAAGTTTTGCAGTAATTATGAACGCGATTGTTCGAACTCCGTTCCACACTAGGAGCATCATACCCCAATCGCCTGTTGTTAGTCCCGGTAAAGATTCTACGTATGCTGGAAAGAGTGCAAGTACAATAGTGGAGATTACTCCCCAAAGCACTATTGAGAGGTATGAGGCGAGAAAGCGTGGACTTGTTTTTGATTGTGGTGTATCTATATGAGTATCTTGAACGCTTTCTACATTAGTGGAATCTGATAGTGATTTTCTACGGTAACCCTGCAGGAATCCTCCAATGAGCCCTAGCATTATTAATTCAATTACAATAACAACGTAGATGCCTGATGTTGGTCCATAATTGCTGCTCATGAATGTTAAGACAAAGGGACTGAAGATCATCCCTGCACTCCAACTCGTAGAGAAGTTGCCAAGGACCTCAACCTCCGCCTCCGGCGTTAATTCTGCAAGCATTGCCTGATTTGAAGGTGCAATGAATCCAAAAACCAGTCCTTCTAATGCTCTAATTACAATGAGATAGAGGGGCGACGCAAATGGATTGAGAAAGAGTACCAGTACCAATACGTATGCGGTAGTAGCAATCAGTAGTGCTTTTCTCCTTCCAATCTTATCTGAAAATCTTCCCCCTAGGACGGGGGATATCATGTATACAATACCAAACGAGCCCATAGCCCAACCCATTTCAAAGTTAGACCCTCCCAAAGCTCCAATATACCACGGAGCGAATATTTCTGTGGTCCCAAGTGTGAATGTTACCAGGAACGTAGCGATATATGCAACTAATCGATTCCTTCTCCTCGCAGAATCAGGCATATCTGGCTTCTCAGCATCATCCAGACAGAATAGCTCTATTGGCTCGTGCATTTACTCAAATCCTACTACTGTAGTTGATGGGTGAATTCCGAGCCCAATATCTTAGCATTTTCTATTGGATTTGTTCCTGGAACTGGAAATGCAACAACCGTGTTTACACCTGCATCAACCATTTCTTGTAATCTCTTAATGCAAGCTTCTTTGTCTCCAACAAGACATAGCTCAGTGACCATGTCATCAGTAATGAGTTCAGATAGCAATGCATCATCACCCTTTACTGAAGCTTCACTCATGGCTTGTGTTTCCTCAGGTTTGACTCCTGCATGGGACATCAATGGTCCACCCGGCTGAGAATGTGGTAGATAAAGTTTGGAGAATTCTCGAGCGGTACTGATTGCCTTATCAATGTCATCATCGATTACCGTAGGCATGTAAGCTACCATTTCATAATCATCCAATGACTTCCCTGCTTTCTCTGCTCCTATTGCTACGCGTTCCCATGCAAATTTGACATATGCTGGAGTACTGAAGATAGAGAGTATAACCCCGTCCCCAATCTCACCTGATAATGCGAGACCTTTGGGTCCTTCAAATGCAAGGTAAATGGGTGCACGCTTTCTGACTGGCTCGAAAATAAGTTTCACATCTTTTACATTGAAGAACTTGTCTTCATGATTGATATTCTCCCCAGTCATGATTTTACGTACAAGGTCCACGCATGCACGAGTTCTAGATAGCGGCTTCTTGTCATAAATGCCCATCTGTTCCATCCAGTAAGGAACGCCAGAACCAAGCCCAAATACCGCCCGTTTATTGGACATCTCATCCAGAGTTGCAAATTCCATAGCAATCAGAGCCGGATGACGAGAGTAGGGATTGACCACTCCTAAACCTATCCTGAGCGTTTCAGTTACCATGGCTGCTGCAGCCATGTATGGTATGCCTCCTCTGAAGAAATAGTCCTCAGCAAACCACGCACTACCCAAACCAGATTTTTCTGCAACCTTTGTCAATTCTACTGCTTCATCTACAGGGAATACCCCTGTCATTGCTACACCTAATTCTTTGAATCCTTTCATTGTAATCATCCTTTCAAAAAGATGAAGAGAGGCTTTCGCCCCTCATTTAGGGAAGTTTCCCCAGTTCATCAAGATAGTCTGCTATGTATTTCAGATCAAGCATCTCTAGAGTTTCTCTAGTTGGCCAGCTTGTTTCTCTGTCCCACTCATGAAGATCATAGTATAGATCAAGCATCTCATCCAATTCTTCTTGAGAATTAGTTGCTCCCTTAAGTGGTCCAGACGCAGCTCCTTCATTCATGAGTCGCCATGGTAAGTTGTCATGCGCTCTTGTTGCACCTCGAGTTACATTGAATGCTTTCTCGATTGTGCAAACTCGTCGACCAGTCAGCATCAATTCGTCTTCAGACATCTCAATTCCTGTTGCAGCTGTGTACATCCTGGCCATATTATCTGGATTGACTCCGTATGCTGCAGTTGATGTGAACACACAGAAGCCCAAAGCTTCTGTAATCTCATAACAGTCTTCATGCCATCGGACAATTTCAGCTCTGAACTCAGTGTGGTGAGGTGATGCCCACTTCTTATCACCAGTTATTTTTTCAACAACATCGATTGCTTCTGGGCTTGCACCGAATTCAGCAAAGGTTTCAGTCATGAGATGGTCATTTCCTCGCGGATTGACAGCAAAGGCAAGAGCATAGGCTTTTGCTGAACGCGTTTCTACATTCGATTGCTCAAGACCCTTAGCATTCATAATTGCCCACTTGTAAGAATCTTTTCCAACTTTCTTTGTGGCGATTTTCAAACCATCCGCTAGAAGATCTCCAAGATTGCCTCTTCTGTATGCAAGAGCCTCAATTATTTCTAATAGCTCCGGTATCTTGCCCCAGCCAAGATCGAGTCCATCTGTGTCCTCCTTTGTAAGGACTCCACGTTCATAGCTCTCGATTGCCCATTGAGCTACTCCTCCCGCAGTGATAGTATCCAATCCTAATCGATTGCACATCTCATTTGCGAGAAGAACCCCTTCAGTATCGATTACTCCTGGCCCATTACCCAGTGCGCCAAAAGTTTCGTACTCTGGACCACCACTAGCAATCCCTGCATTTGGTCCTTTGTCAATCGATGAATATCGGTGACAACCTATGGTACAACCGAAACAAGCTACACGTCGTTTTAGATAGCCTCCGGCATTAAGAGCTTGGCCAGTTATAGGGAACACATTCTCCGTATACCCTGTCTGCCAGTTCTTACCTGGAAATGCATGCAATTCATTTACACCCGCAAGTGAACCTGCTGTACCGAATTCATGCAGTCCTTGGGCTCCACTATCTGCTCGCAGAAGCTCTCTCATCTCTTCTGCGACTTTAGCAAATTTCTTCGGATCTTTCACTCGAATTGGTTTTGTTCCCCTTACGCTAACTGCTTTGAGTTTTTTCTTACCCATCACGGCTGCTCCGCCACCTCTCCCTGCAGCGTGATACAGAGAACAATGAATTGATGAGGCGCGAACTAGATTTTCACCAGCGGGTCCAATATAGAGACCTCTTGATTCCTCACCATGCCACTCTTTTAGTATCCTGTCAGTTTCTATGATATCCTTACCCCAGAGTTCCTTTGCATCTTTAATCTCAACTTTATCATCTTCAATATGAATATACACAGGCTTGTCTGATTCTCCATGAACCACCAGATGGTCATATCCCGCAAACTTCAGTTCAGCTCCCCAATGTCCGCCAGTGTTGCTCTTAAGATAGAGTCCTGTTGTACAACCAACTGTTGTAACTGACGTTCTACCAGATGCTGGAGCTGTCGTTCCGGTTACAGCACCGGGTGCAAAAACCACAATATTCCTTGGGTCATCCCAAGTGATTTCAGGGTCCTTACAATAGTCCCAAAGGAGCTTTGCGTTTATTCCTCTGGATCCAATATACAATTTACGCCATTCTTCTGGAATATCTTCTGTCCAAATCTTGTTCTTTCCTAATTCAACATGCAATATCTTTCCTTGGTGACCATACATCAATTTTCACCCTCCTTCTTGTGAATGCGATACATCGCCATTCGAGCAGAACGTAGTTTCTTTTTCTCTTTTACAAGATCATCAGTTTTGTCTTCCCAAGTTATTGCTCCTGGAACACAGTGTTTAGCACAATAGGGATCTCCTCCACAGAGATCACAAATTATGGGGATATTTGTTTCAGGGTGCAATCTAATGCCGTGGTATGGGCAGGCTTCAACGCATGATCCACACTCAGTACATGTTTCTGCATCAACCGTAATGATACCTGTTGACTCATCTCTTGATAGCGCCTCATCTGGGCAGGCTTCAATACAAGGATGAGCATCACACTGTTCGCATAATAGCTCTATTCCTAATGCAATATCCTCTTTCTTCAGAACCTTAATTCTTCCTCTGGCTAGATCGAATAGGTCGTCTTTGATGAGAGAACAAGCTAAGGAACACTGCTTACAACCAGTGCATTTGTCCATATCGACAAGTAGCAGCTTTTCCATCTTTATTCATTCCTTCCAATTGGCCGAATATTAAATCAAGTTTAGTATCCTAAGAACCTACATTTTAATGCTACTCTTCCTGCCTAGAATGGTTAAATTTGTCGGACAGGATCAATTTCTACAAATAACGTAATAGAATGAGGTTATTCACGATTTCAATTATTAACCTACTCTCGTGCTTCATAATCTATATATCATTGTTATAATTACAACTTAAGAAATTACTACTGGTGTTTAACAAAAGGTCTACTCTAATTTCTCGAACCACAAGCAATACGTTTTAAGACATGAAAACGTTTCTGAACTAAGTGGTCATCGTGACAGAAAAGCAGCAACGCACCATGCACGAAGATGAGCTCGATCTTGAAGCTCTTGAGTGGAATCGAGCAGATGATGTCAAAGAAGGGTTGCATATGCTTCTCTCTCATCACCCTCCTTCTCTTTATGGGCATTGTCTTCGTGTTTCATTCAGAGGGCGGTCACTCTATTTCTGTGGTAGATGTACCGGTATCTACGGTGGTTTGGGTCTTGGGATTTTATTCCTCGCACTCCTCCAAGTAGATTTGAGCCCATCGTGGTTCTGGTTCCTATTTTCTGTGATTCTAGGATTCACAACAGTTGCTGATTGGATGAGTCAAAGGCTTACATCTAGAAAGACTACCAATCATATTCGTACAGTTACAGGATTCGGTAGTGGATTTGGCCTTGCTATAATCTTCTTAATTGGAGACCTCTTCTTCATGCTTGTAGCATTGGCAATCATGGCTGGTTCCGTTGGAATCGTAGGATTGATTGAGAATCGAAGACGCTCTTCAAGTCTATCAGCAATGAAAGCTCAGATTGATGCTGAAGATGCTGAAGACGATGAGTAAGAACATTGCAGTACAACTGTCATACATGCCAAACTGTTTTAACCTGTTTAGAAATGTTCAGGCCAGTGAACCCTGATGATTCCATTCACTAAGCCAATTATCAAAGATGAAGAGATTGAAGCTGTCAAGCGAGTTTTAGAATCAGGTATGCTTGCAGAAGGAAAGGTCTCTCGTGAATTTGAAAGATTATTCTCAGAGTTCATTGGAACAAAGTTCGCAACAGTAACTTCCAATGGAACTACAGCTCTTAGTACTGCTCTTGAAGCGATGGGAATTCAACCTGGCGATGAAGTAATTACATCACCATTCACATTCATTGCATCCGCAAATTCCATTGCGATGGTTGGTGGTGTTCCAATTTTCGTGGACATCAAACCCGACACTTACAATATAGATCCTGAATTAATTGAGGCTGCTATTACAAAGAAGACTAAGGCTATCATGCCTGTACATATCTTTGGAATGCCCGCTGATATGCCTCGAATAATGGAAATTGCAGAGAAGCAGGACCTCCAAGTAATTGAGGATGCTTGCCAAGCTCACGGTGGTTCGATAAACGATAAAATGATTGGTAGCCTCGGACATTGTGCCACCTTCTCGTTCTATGCCACTAAGAACATTCTCACCGGTGAGGGTGGAATGGTCACAACAAATGATGAAGAGCTCTATGACAAAATGCTCATGATCAAGAATCATGGTCGTGGAAAACAGGGTGGTTATAGTCACTATCAGATTGGCTACAACAATCGAATGATGGATATCGTCGCTGCTATAGGTGTAGAGCAGATGAAACGTTTTGATTTTGTCATCAAGGAGCGCAGAAAGAATGCTCAAGAATACAACAAGTTCTTCTCCGAGTTTGATGAAATTAGCACTCAGTCGGAAGATGAAGGATTCCAATCTGGATATCATCTCTATGCCCCAACCATCAATTCTGCGAAAATGAATCGTGACGAGATGGTATCTGCACTTCGAGATGAAGGTGTGGGCTCACGAGCAGTGTATGCCTTACCCTGTCACAAGCAAGACACATATCTCAACATTCAGAAATGGCGTTGGGCAAAATACGTTGACTATCCTGATTACTCGAAGGTTTCACTATTGCATGCTGAAGATATTGGTGCAAGACACTTCGACATTCCTGTTCATCCAAGTCTTACAGGAGATGAGAAGGAAGCCATCAAGGATGCTTTCAGAAAGATACTTGCCTAGTTTCAGATGAAGTATTCTAAAATCAATTCGAGATTCTTTGAGTGGATTGTGACTGATGCTGCTCCACTCACTGCTTCACTTACTGGATTGAATGCGATTGAGAATCCTGAAACTCCAAAGAGGTGAATGTCATTTTCACCATCTCCCACACTTGCCAAATTCTTAGTGCTGAGTTCTTTTCCTTTCAAAACTCTCAGTGCTGTTTCAGCTTTCTGAGGTCCACCCATTGCGTACTCGATCTCACCTGAATGTGTTCCGTCTGATATACCAAGGATATTTGAAAAAGCAAAATCAAGATTCAATCTTTCCATAAGTGGTTCCATGAAGAACTGACTAACTCCACTTGAGATACACCCAATATGATAGCCTGACGATTTGAGTGTTTCAATTGTTTCTTCTGCTCCTTTCATGAGTGGTAATTTCATGACGAGTTCTCTATATTCTCCCCCAAAAGCTATACCTTCCCAAATCTTTGCGCCTAATCTGAGTGAATCATCAAAAGACAAATTTTCTGTTGCCATTCTCGCGAAGAGTTCTTGGTATTTTTTTCCGAGTCCTACTTGTTGAGCTAGATGAAATGCGGCGCTTGGTCCATCATAAAGGACTCCGTCAAGGTCGAAAGCGATAATTTTGATATCTTTGTGCAAATTTAGACAACCTCTCTCGACATGCTGAATCTACTCCCTATCTTAAACTCTGCTGTACGTAATGTTGTATAACTGGTTCAATTTCATCTTTAGATTTCCAGTAGAGTTAAAGAGGGTTCAACCAAATATGAAGTAAGTGACTTTCAATGGATGCGGAATCAAAGCAAGAAGTTCTAAAAGTATTGAAAAAAGAGAAGAGCAGACAACAAGGGATTTTCAATAAACACGCTCCTAAGGCGATAAATCCGACTAGTGAGGGGTATGGAGAAGCTCTGAAGGCATTTAATGAAGCAGATCGGAAAATAAAAGATCTCGACAAATCAATCGCCTATCTGATAACTGAGGAAACATATGAACCCTCAATAATTGATACAATATTTGAGATAGTCGATGATATCATAGGAGATGATGATATTAAAGACAAGATATCCGGAACATCAGGAGTGAGGGGATAATCACTCGCTATTGATTTACTTATCAAAAACCTGAGATGGTTCGTAGTAGGAAGTATCATTATCAGTTTTGTCTGAATTTCTGCTGTCATGAACATCATTAGGAAATCCGGTTCTGGGACAATCAATGAAATTAAGAGGAAATTATTCCGAAAGGAACGTTCCGAAGAGGACCTTACTTTTGATGTTGGTCAGATGCCTCGTGATCTTCTTTCAAAGATGTTGATTGTGTGTGGTAAAGTTGGAGAAGATAATCTCACAAAATACAAGCAGAAGGCAAGGGAGCTGAACTGCGATTTTATCGAGGAGAAAGGTAGATCTTGGGTACTGACCCAGAAGACTATCCGTGACAATTATGACAAAGATAATCACCTTGGTGTTCTCCTAATTGGAAGTAACAAAGAATTACCTGCTACCCAGATTTCCTACAAAGGTGCATATGCATTTACTGACTGGTTTATCCAAGATCTTGATGGGGACTCCATTCCAGATTTTCCAATTGGACGAATCTATGGGTCTCCCGAAACTGTGCTCTATCACATGGATCCCAAAGTAATTGATAGTGACATCGCGATTGTCTTTGATAGTCAACCCGGCCGCTCAAGTCGTCACGTTGAGGGACTTGCTGCTTTGGGCTTTGATGTTGAGGTTCTTGGTAAGTATACTGAAGACGAACAAAAGCTGATGTCAGTTTGTGAATTCATTCTTCAATTCTCTGACGGAGTATTCACCTCTAGAATTCATGGTACACCCGATAGGTGGGCTACACACAACTCTGTCATACTGACTTCTGAACAGACATCGACAATCAGATTTGAGGGCTATCCCGTGGTCTATTCAGAGGCATGCAGTACAGCTCAAGAAGGTCCACTTCTCCGTGCTTTCCTAGACCAGGGTTCAATCTATATCGGTTCCACTTTGGACACATTGAACAATGTCGAACCCTTCGATGATTGGAAACAATGTCCATATTGTGATGGCTGGAAATATGGATTCCTTGATTTGTTGGACACACACGAACTGATTGGACAGGTTAAGGTGACTGTAGATCGAGAAATCACACGTAATCTTGACAGAGATGTGATGGCTGAACTTGAGAATATTCGGAATGGAACTACAAATACACTAACGAATGACAATGCTGTGTCCGTTTGTGAATGGGTACTATTTGGTAATCCCTTGAGACCAACAACAGTTGGACCGAACGCTAATTACTCACCAGGTCAAATCATTGTAGATACTTAGGAAGATGATTCAATCATCTTCTTTTGCAAATATGCTCCAATGAATCCTCCAGCTCCTCCAATGATACTCATGATAAGAACAGCTCCAACCAAATCAAGAAAGTTAGTTCCAAAAGCTGCGACAATAAACATCAATGAATAGGAAAATACTGCACTCAGAAATCCTGTGAGTATCCCGTTTCTTTTGTGACCTAGAATATACCCACATGCAATGCCAACAACCAAAGGAGCGAATAATGCAAGAACAAAAAATAGTCCTATATTGAGAAGTATTCCTGCGGCGAAGAGAGCAAGGGCTCTCATTGTTTCATCATTGATTTGGCTTGTAGGTTTGGTCAATTTCTAACCTCGGTTCGCAATCAATCAATAGATGTTTTAACCATGACGCTACCGCGTTTGCCAAATCTTTTCGATAAGAAAACTGATAGATTAATAGCCTTCAATGAGAAACACAAATACAACTGCTTTCAACAATGTGGTTAGAGAGGCTATGGATTTGACAGATGAAAAAGAATCAACTACTGAGAAATTAAAGAAAACTTTCAGTATCAAAATACACGGACCTAAAAATCCGTTCAAGACAAAGAATCCTTACAAAAAGGATGAAGAGTAATAGCAACAGCTCCTTGGCTACAACTTCGTATCTATGGAGCTGTATTCTGTTCTCTCTTTTTTCTATCTAAGATATTCCCCAATTATTTGATAGGAGGCTCCTCAGCAAACCCATAAAAGGACCTCAGTAAAATATCAGACTGAATTCTTAGGTGACGAAGAATGTCTAGTGTCGGGAAGAAACGCAATAGCAAACTTTGGCGTATCTATTCTATGTTCCTTAAGGAAATCAAGTTGATATCCAATGACAAGTTCGCGCTTCTTCTAATTTTTGTACTCCCAACAATGATCATGGGTACGATGTACTTTGCTATCAATCAGGGTAGTACGATTGGTATGTCAAATATCGATCCTACAAAGGATGCTGATGCATTGACATTGGGAATTGTTGACATTGATACAACCGATACTTTTCCTGGCGAAGACCTTTCCGCAAATTTCACATGGTATCTTCAAAATAGTCCACAGTTCATCGTGATTTTATACGATACTGAACAACTAGCTCTTGAAGCACTCTATTTTGACAATGTAGATGCCTATGCTGTCCTTGCATATGGATTTGAAGGGAATATAACAAACGATGTTCCTGCCTTTGTTAACCTTCATATTAGCAGTACTGACTTTGATAGTCTATCTGAGGTTTCGGGACGATTTAGTAGAGTCGTTCAGGATTTTCGATATGATCATGGTTGGATTCAAGGTGAGATATCTTCGCGGAATTACCCCGAATTTCAACCAGAGGGTGCAAGTTCACTTAGTGCCACCTTCGGAATATTCATGATTGTGTTTGCAATTTTCATTGCAGTATCAGCAACAGCCGCTCAGGCAATCGTTGGTGATATCCCATTGAACCGGATGCTCCTTACTCCTGCCACCAAAATGGAAGCTATCTTAGCAAAGGTTCTAGGGTACTTTATGATTGGAATGCTTCAAGCTCAGTTCCTGCTGGTTTTATGGATGACTCTTTTCAATATCGATCTTTGGCATCAATTTCTTAACCTGAACATCATTCTTGGTCTATTATCTCTCTCAGGTGCAAGTTTGGGTGTTTTGATATCAACTCTTGTACAAACTCGACTTCAAGCCAATCAATCGTTTCTCTTCCTGATGTTTGGCTCCACAATCATTGGTACTGGCTTCCTAGACGTTGGGATCATAGATGATATTTTCCCGGTTAGTATGGGTCGTGTGATGATGGTGGACATCGCTTTCAAAAACATCGCAGCAATTGAGTTTCTTGGTGATATGTATCTGATGCTCATTATGTCATTAGCCTTCATTATCATATCTTGGTTGATATTTGTCAAGAAGACAACGCTTGCGTAAAATAAGATGATTCCCCGTGCCCACATGTAATATGCGCACGAGGATTTTTGAAACTGTTATACTTCGTACTTGAAAGCAATTTTCAGATTTGCTTTGTACTTGACGATCTTTCCATTTTCCACCTTAGCAGTGAAATGGATAACATCGATGCCAGTAATTCCGCGAACACTCTTTGATGCAACATCAATAGCATTCCGTGCTGCTGCTTCCCAGCTATCTGGTGAAGCTCCTATTAGTTCAATGACTTTGACAACCAACCGAATTCCTCCGATAGTAATAGCACAGTAAGAACCAAGGCTTATGGAGGTTTGTAAACCTGAGCTATGCATGATTCTCAAAAAGATCTATCCAGCACTTACTGATCAATGCTGGACTAGTGGCAGATAACAGTGACAGGTCTCTCTGTGCTATCTTCACTTGCATCTTCCCATGATGATGTTGTATTGCCGCATAGATAATAGTCACTGCCCCAGTGAGTGTATCATAGTTGTTCACAATATCTTGTGGTACTGATTGGGAAAGTTCTATGGCTTCTGTTTTGATATCATCTAGCCACTTGCTAATTTCTGGAGTCAATTTATCTACTGCCTTGGTTAATGCTTGAATGACATTTGATATTGCGTCTGTTAGAAACCCATTCTTACTGATGTACACAACATCGAGTTGGTCTCCTCTCAGTGCACCTCGATTGTCAAATAGCTTGTTCCAAGTTGTGTTGATAGTACACTTGCTTCGACCCAGAGCTTCATGCATGAGGGGAAGTCGCAACTTCACAGTAGTTCTACTTTCAAATTCCAGGAACGCATCATACACTGCCGCAGCCGCAACAACCTCCATTTTTCTTCTCTTCAACTGAGCAGGTGTAAGATTTCGCACAACACTTTCCGCATGTTCCTCAATGAGCTTGATCCAGTGTGACAATTTCTCTCTCCGAGTATTATCTAATTTCTCCACTAGGAGATTCATCACGTCTGACACTGCACTTGCAGTGGTGATTGTTTCGAGTGTTGTTGATACTGAAGCCATTCCTTACCGTATCTCCAAGAAAGTATACTCATAGAATCTACTTTACCCCTTCCTTAACACCTTGGGAACTGAAGCCTCTCTTTCGTGTATTAGAACGATTTAGAATCCTTAAGCTTCTAAATATCATTTTCTAGCAGGTTATAGTAGAAAATAGGCTCTCATATTGCTTATTTTGATTACTCAAGTGCCCGTTTTGCAGGAATCACAGGATTTTCAGCCCAAAAGTAGCGCGAGAATCACGACAGCAGAATTGTTCACTCCGTGAGCGACAGTGGGACCAATGATAGAATATTTTCTTCTCTGAGCCAAGTAACCCAAAAGCATTCCAAGCAAGAATCGTGTGCCAAGTCCTAGCAGGTCCATATGAATCGCTGAGAATATGAAGCTAGAAATGACCAAAGCATATAGTTTGTAATTTCGTGTACCTTTGTTTCTGTAGTACATTTCCATCCGACGTTGCAAGATTCCCCTAAAGGCAATCTCTTCGCTGAATCCAACTATTGCAAACATAGCAATGGTCCACAGGGAAACCCAGATGAGTTGAGCCGTTTGACCTTCTGGTGGAATAAAGAATAGCTCGTCACCTCCAAGGTCTGGTAGAAACAGTGACATGAAATAAGAAATTATTAGATTTGATACAAGCATAATAATTCCCACAACTAATCCAAGTCCAATATCAGTCACTGAGGTCAAATTTTTGAGACCAATTGATCTAAGGGTCAACCCATGTTTCTTGACATAAATGTAGATTGGAATGATAAACCCAAATTCTGCAAGTGTGAGAATAAGAAGTGCCCATGGATTGGTCAGGATTCCCCAGAGACCAACAACTCCCATGAGTGGGATCATGATGACCACGGTTAGAGCAAACATCGCTCCCCACCCTAAGAAGACATACAATAGAACTTTGGATAATTTGCTCCAGTCCATATCTTGCTCAAAGTGAGAGCCAGGTTCGAAGATGCCTATTCCAGGTTCATCCATATCCTCAATTTCATAGGCATCCGGCTCATCAATGACCATCTATTCGACCTCTACAACTCGTGATTTCCGGACAAATTAAGCATTTGGTTCCACGAGCTAATAGGTTGCGTCTTCCGCGTAGACTTTATGAGTACTTATTAGTCTAATTTCTGAGAGCAATCCAATCTGTTCGGGACGATGCTATAATGGTTGACGGGGACCCTTCACGGCGCAGAGGAACCACAATACTAGTGCTATCTATCATTGTGATTTCATCACTCGGTCTTCTCCAATCAATCCCTACCATCTATCCCGAACCAGATTTAGACGTACGAGTTGCTATCATTGATTCTGGGATAAATATCGATTCTGAACTTCAATCAAGAGTGATTGCTGAACGGAGTTTCATAAATACGTCATATGGATATCTTCGAACTGATATTACCACACATGATAGTACGCCCAATGGTAATTTGCATGGTACATTCATTGCAAAGATAATTGCAGAGGAATCTCCTGATGTTGGAATCATCAACGCAAAAGTAGTTTCTGATGCTGATACGGCTACCATGGTGGGTGTTGCTGAAGCTATAAGATGGGCTGTCTTAGAAGAAAATTGCAGTGTCATCAACATTAGCCTAGGCATGGGTCATTTCGATAACGATGTTGTTGGTGATACCGTTAAGTGGGCAGTTTCCCTTGGAGTCTGTGTTGTTGCAGCTGCAGGTAATGATGGTGATGATGGAATTGCAGGGAGTAGCATTGATTCACCTGGTGTGTATGATGAAGTAATAGCTGTTGCAGGTGTTGATGATCTACTGGTTCCTTACGGATTCTCTGGAAGAGGACCACTAAGAAATCGTGTTATGAAACCTGATATTTCTGCATGGGGCTACTACAAGGAAAATGGCGGAACTGTTTTTGGAACAAGTTTTGCAGCACCTTTCGTTTGCGCCGCGGCAGTCAGAATAATTGCCCATTGTTTTGAAAATGGACTGAGCTGGACTCCAGGAATGATTAAAGCTTCATTGATGATAAGTGCTATCCAATTGCCCTACGAAGAGTGGGAAGTTGGGGCTGGATTCATTAATATCCACTCGGCTATAACTTACATTGATAACGCACAAAAGGTCGATGGCCTTCCTCTTATCTCAACATTGAATCCGACAGATGGGCCGTTCTCCTTTGAATATTGGTTTGTGAACCATTCTGTATCTGTGCCTATCTCCATCTTTTCAAGTAGCAATGTTACATTCGATCTTGCATATCGAGGACCGCATGCTCACTGGATAGAGGGTCCGTCCGAGGTGACTGTCAATCAGACTGGACAGGTTGTATTGGAGATCAATGTGGTTGCTTCAGATGATGTCGATAAGGTCGATGCATGGGTGACATTTAGCGCAACTAACTATCTGAATATGAGAACGTCTTTCAATTTTAATGCCAAAGTTCCCTACAAAGAAATCGCGATTGATACCAGTCATGCTCCCTGGTTCATTGATTCAAGATTCGGTCAATTCCGAGGACTAACATTCCGAATCAACAACCTCGGTAGCTCTGTTGACGAATTTGTTCTTGGTACTCAAATCACACTTGATTTACTTAGTCAATACGATGCAGTACTTGTATTGGATCCTTGCGCGTGGTCCTATGTTTTTGCAAATAATTCAGTTACCAAGAGTTCAAGTTACCAATACTCACAACTTGAAATCAATGCGTACGTCGAGTATTGGAAACAAGGAGGGAGTATCTTCCTCGTTGGTCTAACGAATGAAAGTCTAGATGTGAGCAGTGCCAATGCATTATTCTCAGCATTCAATATCACTCTAAATTATGATATTGTTCCACCAATTACTATTGTCATTCAGGGCCAAACCTCAACAGCTCTGATTAAGGACATGCATGATCATCCTGTCACAAGATTCCTGGATTCGTTTGATTATTATGGATGTTCTTTGAATATTTCAGGCAATACTTTCGAGTTAGCATGGTCTCAGATATTCCTGATAGATGAACATGATACGATCTATCAAGAGAACCGAACTGTCCTCGCAGGATTGGAGAATTCCTGCGGTGGGAGACTGTTAGCTACAGGTAGCAATTTCTTTCTGGATAATTGGGCATTAGAGGGTATGTACCAGTCAAAACAGAATTGGAGACTAGTTCTTCAAGCACTATACTGGCTCCTGCACATACTGAATACCTAGAGCAGTGGAGCAATTTTCTCGGCTGCAGTAGCTGCCGCATAGACAAGTAATCCCGTTTTTATGCTCTTACTTGATGCTATAACAAGAATTGCCTTTTCACCTGCACTTCGCATGATGACTAGACCTTTTTCATTTGTCATTAGAATTTCTTCAAGTGTTCCTTGGTTCAACCTTTCTGCTGCTAGATCTGCTACGCCCAGAATCGAAGCCGCCATCGCGGCAATCTCTGCTTCCTCCAGACCCTGTGGTACTGCTGATGCAATTGGAAGTCCCTCTTTGGATAATAGCATCCATGCTCGAATACCAGCAGCAAGCGCGGTGGATTCCTCCATAATTACTTGCAGCTTCCCTTGCAGCTCTTCAAAGCCAGGATCGAACATAATGTCCACTTGACCTCATTCTATTGACTACTAACCAACAAGAAATGCGCATTATTAAATCTTTCATGGCTATTATTGAAATAGATTTAAGGAAAAGATATGCTGAGGAACACTGAATGAATGAAAAACATAAAATCCCAACATTTGAGGTGCCCGAACCTCCAATTATCAGTCCTCCATGGAAATCCGGTGTTAGAGTACTTGGTATTGGTGAGAGCTTCAACCGGGAAGATAAGAAGAGCGTTGTTGCAGGTGTTGTCATGCGAGGTGATTTTCGCATTGATGGATTCAGTATCTGTCGTCCCACTGTTGGTGGTACTGATTCCACACAGTCATTGATTTCTTTGTTTCAACGGTTGGATCGACCTGATGTAAGAGCGTTGATGCTAGGCGGAAGTGTAATCTCTTGGTTCAATATTATCGATATTGTTGAATTACATAATGCAACTGGTATACCCGTCGTAAGTGTTACATACAATCCGTCAGAGGGAATTGAAAAATATTTGAAGGAGTATTTTCCCGATGACTGGGACCAGCGGTTGAAAATTCTGGAGCGAGCTGGTACGCGTATGGAGGTAACTCTCAAAACTGGCCATGAAGTATATCTCTCAGTTTCAGGGCTAAGTAAAACAAGGGCGAAGCAATTAGTTGATCAATTCACTCTAGATGGTAAGATACCAGAACCAATACGTGTAGCTCGAATCGAAGCAGCTGGACTTCATCGTGACCTAGAATACTTGTGATATTCTCATCTTCATCTGAGAACGATATTTCGTTTATTTGCCTCTTGTTCATGTTCCTTACACAACGTATTGTAAATCTCTGAAACAATTTCAATATCTACAGAATCGACTAAGGACATACTTGATTTGAAGAATTGATGAAGTATTTGTGGTGATGTACCTGATTTTTCCAAACTCCTTGCGTGTAGTAACATATCAATAATGTCAGCTCCCTTCACTACTCGTGCTTCTAATGATTCTCCAAGATTGAATTCCTTCCAGATGTATAACAATTCTTCAAAGTGTGCCCCTAATGGTTCGAATATACTTTCAATAGCATTCTTTTCAGCAAGCTCTTTTGCTCTCACACTTTCTTGATTTGCTAGAAATTCATTAGTTCTGGCAATATCCCCTGTAATCGATTCGGGGAGATCATGGAGTGTTGCCATGATAACTACTTTCTCAATGTTAATTGCTGTATTTGTGGATTTCAAACTCTGAGCAATGATGATGGATGATATGATGGAACCATAACTGTGCTCGGCAACGGATTCTATTCTTTCTGAATCAGCTCCTGACAGTACCCATCCTGAACGGTCAATATTCTTGAGCGACTCACTATGTCGCAATAAATCGATTATCTTGTCTACTTCGGCCATAGAAATTATCTCCCAGAATTAAGAAAAAGAAAAGATGGTGTTGGGAGGTAATATGCCTCCCTAAACTCACCATGGACTATGGGTATGTATCTGATACCACAATTGTTCCGTTGATAATGTATAGTCTAATATCGTCGACAATATCAAAGAACTCTTCTGGAATCCAATCATAGTTGAGAAAATCTGAACGTGTTAACATAACTCCAGCAATAGTATCATCTATACCAGCACTCTCAAGGTCGTATACGAGAGCTGCACCTACAAACTGACCCCATAGTGTAGCATTAACCACATCATACACTGCAAGGTCTGATCTAGGAACAACACTTGTGATAATCCAAGAGTTACCACTTCTGGTGTTAATATTAGGCAAGCCATAGTAGTCTTGGTCACCTTCTGCTGCAATAACCAATGGCGCTCTGGTTGTGTTAACAAAGTTAGCATGGTATGTCATGTTTGCGAATAGCATTGCTTCTCTGATTCCCGCTAAACTAGCACGGACTGGTGCGAAAATTACTGTTGCATTTCCATCCGCAGGATCAAACATATCGGTTGCTATTGATTCAGCAACAGCTGAATTATTGTATGAACCAACATATTCCTCAGGAAGTAATGTCACATTCAAATCGAACTCAGTAGCTGCGTACTCGAAGCCTTGCTTGAATCCTGCAATCAATGCTATAACGACAGGATCCGTTTCTACAGATGCAACAATTCCAGCTACGCTGGATCCAGTTCTGTTTTCATCACCAACGCATGATAAAGCTGCTAGAGCTCCTGCAAGGTATGCTCCTTCCTGTTGAACAAAAGTTGCAGAAAATACATTAGCTGCAACTACTTCTCCACCAATGAAAGCAAATCTTTGATTGACGTGATTTGCTGCAACTGTTTGCAATTCATCTGCAAGTTCGCCACCAATAACAACAATCAGATCATATTATCCAGACGTTGAATTTGATTCCATAATTGATTGTGCTTCAGCTTGACTAGCAGCTGTGTAATATTCAATATCAGCTACAATGTCGCCGCCTAGTTCCTCTAGACCTGTAAGAACTTGATCAGCCATGGAAAGATCTCCAAAACCAGGTTCTGAAACCACTACTGAAATTTTAGCAGGAACATAGGGATTTGTCATAAAGATGAATCCACCTATACCTGCAAATACGACTACAACTATTATAACGGATGCTAAGATACTTGACCTTGAGCTCAAATGTATGCCTCCATGGTCGCTAGCAACCGAAGCCTAGGTGCGTAAATATATACTTGTTGCTCCGAGACATAACAGTGTCTGACAGGCAATAAATGGCTAATTTTCAACTCGAAACAAAGAGCATCAGTTATAAATGCGGGTGACAGTCGAGTTACCGTGATTGTGTAAACTGGTGGTTAGAATGGCTGGCGATACACTTGGTGAAGTAGCGAGTCTTCTTGAAGAAGCTCTCAAAGTACATCGGTCAGTCAAACAGATTGTTCTCTGTACAAAAGAAGGTGTAGTTGTTGCTGCTGTATCAAGAGAGGGCGATGCAGATCCAAAGGTTCTTGCAACGGTTTCAGCGGCGCTTGTTTGGGGTGGAGCTTCTACTCTTTCACACTTGAAACACTCTCTTCCGACTCATGTAGTTCATACAACGAGTATTGAACGAGTTCTCACAATCATTCAGCCTCATTACCAATTAGTTGTAGTTCTATCTCGAGCTGATGATGCAGGCTTGAATCTTGATCAACTAGTACCTGCCTTCCAGTCTTTGGCTACAAGAATGGAATTAGTCATGGGTTCAACTAGAGATTTTGGAGAACAGACCATCCTCGGTAAGATTGTTAAACAAGTGCCTGAGGTCACTCAAGCAATCTTGCTTACAGTTGAAGGTCTCCCACTTGGTTCAGTTGGATTCAGTGAGGCGATCGAAGTATCTGGAATGATTGGCTCTCTCTATGCCAATGGTCTGACATACTCCGATGTAACACATACGATTTCAATAGATACTACTAATTTGAAATTAATTATAACAAGAGTCGATGAAACACGTATACTTGCTGTAGTATGTCGTGGACCAGATCCTGATGAGATTTCACAAAGAGTTCGACAAGTTCTTGATACGACAATTTAGAATTAGCTTCAACCAGCTTCGTCTTCTTCCTCATCCTCAACAAGTTGGAATTCCCAATCTTTCAAATTAATAGTGATGAAGCAGTCTTTGCCACGTTCAGGACAGTCTATTCGTATTGTAACGTGTTCTGGTGTCGATTCTTTGATTTGTGGATTAAGACAACCATCTTCCAGTTTTTCCATTAGGAACAGAATGTATGCTTCTGTAATCGTATTGAGACTGCCCTTTAGAAGAGCTTCTCCCAGATCGGCTAAATGGTGACGTTTCTTCCTACCTTCTCGAACAACCTTGATGAGCCCAACCTCTTCCATACGGCTTACATGCCATCTGACTGTATCATGGTGGACTCCCAAATTCTCCGCCATCTGTTCTTGGTAGCATCCTGCATTATTTACAACAAATGCAAATACCTTCTGAGCAGTATCACTACGCATTGTGAGATACGCCATCTCTGCCTCTTGTGAGCGTAGCATTTTTGGAAAGTATAGTCTCTTACCTGCAAATTTGATAGATTTCACAAGGCCCTCTCGTTCAAGTATTCGAAGGTGCCAGGTTAAGGTACCGAGTGGTGATTCAAGAATGTCAACTAATTCAAGGAGATATGTACCAGGATTTGAACAAAGAACTTCATACAACTCTCTTCTGAACGGATGTAACAACAATGCCATTCTTTTTTGTTTACCCATTTCTCGGGGCCTCTTTCTCTCTCTTTATGACTCAATTCAAATCGCCCCTAAAAGGTCTTCGACTCTTCATCTTTCAACAACTATCAGTACGTGTCTTGACCAGACACAACTCTTTTATCGATACTCTAGACTCCATCGCTGTCTTTGCCAACTGGGGTAATACTTTGTGCGGAATCACGGGAATTGTAACTCTCAACTCTGATGAAATTGGTGAGTTACTTGTCAGGTGTAGCAGCAAGCTCACATATAGAGGATATGACTCAGTGGGAGTTGCTGCAGTTCGTAATGGTTTAGTTGACCTCAGAAAAGATGTTGGTACAGTCGATGAAGTTAATGAACTACTAGGTCTCTCTCAGATGAAGGGCGATCGTGGTATAGCTCAACTTCGGTGGGCAACTTATGGTGCACCCACAAAGGTCAATGCACAACCTCACTTTGGATGTGAGGAAGTTTTCTATGGTGCACATAATGGGAATATCCATAATTATGTCGAGCTGAAAAAACACTACATTGAAACCGGTCATACTGTACGATCAGAGAATGATGGCGAACTTTGTGTTCATGCAGTTGACAAATACTATGAAGAAACTGGAGATATGTTTGAGGCTGTTCGTAAATCAACCAAGGACCTACATGGTGCATTTGCATATGCGGTTGGACGAGCGGATGAACCTGAGATATACGCAGTTAAGATGGGTTCCTCACTTGTCGCTGGTGTAGCAGAGAATGCAACAATTGTTTCCAGTGATCTCCCATCGGTGCTTCCACTGACAAACAATGTTATGTATCTTGCAGATGGTGAGATGCTAGTTCTAACTCATGATGATGTGAAAGTTTACAGGATTGAAGACGGGAAACAATTGGATAGGAAACCCGAGATTTCCAATGTTGATGCTCGAGCAGCTGAAAAGGGTGGGTACCCTCATTTCATGCTGAAGGAGATCAATGAACAACCGAAAGTCGTTCAAGATGTGATGGGTGTCCTTGAAGGTCAACATAGTGACGAATGGATTAAGATGTTTGAGGATGCTTCACGTCATTATCTTGTTGCATGTGGTTCATCCTATAATGCCGGCATTGTTGGATCGTATTATTTCAATAGACTAGCTGGAATCCCAATTATCCACGGACTTGGCGGACAGTTTGAGCCAATGTATGGACAAACAATGAATGAAGATAGTCTAAGTATTCTTGTTTCTCAAAGTGGTGAAACAAAAGACATCATGAATGTGCTTAAACTTGTCAAAGAGAATAATTACGGCAAGACTTTGGGAGTTCTGAATGTTATTGGTAGCACCTTAATGTTTCAAGCTGATTCCCATATTCAAATGGCATGTGGCTATGAAGTTTCAGTACCTGCTACAAAGACATACTATTCACAGACAATCATCTTTGCATATCTCGCTGCTAAGCTAGGAGAACGAAATGGACACATTGACCCTTCAGAGGCTAGATCATTCATCAATATGCTCAAGAATGATCTTCCACGACTTACTCAGGAAACCATTGATAGAACTGGTATCCTAACTAAGAATCTTGCACGAACAATGCTCAATGTAAAAGACCTCTACTGCCTTGGATATGGATTCACTGATGGGATAGCTAGAGAGGGTGCACTGAAGATCAAAGAAATTTGTTACAACCACTGTGAAGGAATGTACTCTTCAGAATTCAAGCATGGTCCACTGAGCATTGTAACCAAAGACTATCCAGTTATCTTTGCAACTACTCCTGAAGACTCATGGATGGTAATCAATCACATCAATGAAGTTCGAGCAAGATACGGCCGAACAATCATCGTGGGTGAACATGAGGAAAAACTCGAACCTTACATCGACCACAAGTATGACTATCTTGTAGTACCTAAGTCTGATGTGTTGATCAATCCAATCTTGGATGTGATTCCACTTCAACTCTTGAGTTACTTCTTGTCTGTGGATCTTGGTATCAATCCTGACCTACCCAGAAATCTTTCAAAAACATTGACTGTTGATTAGGAAACCTATTCTTTCTCGCCACCGGATTCCCCAATTCGAAATGCTCTCATCTCTGAAGATACAACCGCCCCTGCATCGAAGCCATCTCGAATATTCACTAGGTCCTCTTCATCAACTTCTCGAACTGCAATCAACTCGTGATTATCATCCAGTACCCACTGTCCGTAAATGTTCATTCCATTATCGATTTCACATTCTAGCAGTCCGATACTTCCCCCACTAGACCACCAGCTCAAGCATGAAACGACTTCAACAAACTCTTCTAGCATCTCTGTCCATAATTGTTTGAGCATGGTCGGACCATGCTTGTTACGGAAAGTTATGAGATAACTGCCTTTCATTCCTTGAAGATGATTGCTAATGGTTTCCCATTCGGATTCAGAGAAGAGTTTCATAGAATTCAACAGTAATCACGAATCAAGAGATTAAAAGGTTAAAAGGTCCATGATAGGGATACCTAATATAATTTCAAGGTGATATATTGACCGTCCAACGCATCTCAAAGATTGGCCTATTTTCATCAGACCCATGGTCTCGTAGGGCTCAAAGTCTTGAAACTGCATTCAAGAATCTTGATGTTGAAGTACATCATATTCTTCCCTGGAAGGTCTTACGCTGGGGGTCAACTGAAAAACATGAGATGACCTACGATGGACAAGATCTGACTGAACTCGATGTAATGCTCATTCTTGATTTAGGTGCAAATGATATTGGGGCTTTCTTCAATCGTGTTGGTTTGCTCTCCGCATTCACTGAGCTTGGGGTTGATGTAGTCAATTCGGTTTCTTCAATTCTTCTCATGCGGAATAAGGCTGAAACTATGCGGAAGCTGATTTCTGCATATTTACCAGTACCTCGGTCATTGATTACTGAATCAATAGAAGATGCTGCTGAATTTGTTCGAAATAATTTCCCGTGTGTTCTGAAACCAATAACTGGGTTTGGAGGAATCGGAGTACAACTCATTCATCGGGATTTTGACCGAGACCATATCTATGATTATCTCAAATTCCACAGTCAGCAATTTGGTAAAGGTGCATTCATTCTTCAAGAATTTGTAGAAAGTCCTGGGTTTGATATACGTGCATTCGTCTTAGATGGCGATGTCATTTCTACGATGAAACGTGTTGGTGGTGATGGAATCACTAACAATATTCATACTGGTGGAGTTCCCGCGAAGAATGACATTGATGTAACAGATTTAGCAGTGAAAGCTGCAGAGTCAGTCAAAGGACGAATTGTTGGTGTTGATATAATCCCCGATAAGAAAGGAAACATGTGGGTACTAGAAGCCAATGCAACGCCTGGATGGAGTGGATTGCAACAAGTAACAGATTTTGATATATCGGAACGCATCGCAGATGTTATCTCAAGAACATGAGGAACCGCGCAGAAATGCTTGGAAACGACTAAAAATGCTGTTCCCATAATAAACCTTTTAAGCGGGATTCTTGCGGGGAGCACTTAGTTTACGTGCCTCCGACGAGTAAAATCGTAGGGGATGAACGGAATCCGTCCTGCTCTGCAGGGCTAGCAAAACGAAATTCTGAGGTCAAAGAAGTTTGACAGAAACAGCTGAAACAATAGAAGATGTCGAATTCTTACGGGTAAAGTTCCGTGAGTTGAAGACGCAAGCTCGAAACGAACTAGATGTACTCCGCCGTGATAGAGATCAGATGCGTGAGTATAAACAAATCCGAGACGAGCATAATAAAGAAGTAAAGGCCCTGATTGAGTCTGTTAAGGCAGAGCGTGAAGAACGGGACCGCATTAACAAAGACATTAACGAAGCTAAGGAGCGACGAAGAGCCATCCACGCCCAACTAAAGAGCGTCTATGATGAGATTCGCGACCTCCGTAGCAATCTTGTTGGAAGCCCATCAAATGACCAGCGTAGAATGATGCGCCGGGTCGAAGAGCTTGAATGGCGTCAACAGACTGAGCAAATCACACGTGATGAAGAAGTTTCTATCATCGAAGAGATTGCTCGAATTGAAGCACAGCTCGTTAAGATTGGTGAAGAGAAAGAAAAACAGGATCGAATCAGCGAACAAAGACGTTTGGCACGAAAACTGAAAGAAGAAGCATCTGAAGCTCATGCAAAGGTGTTGACCCTCTCCGAACAATCACAGATACATCATCAAGAAGTTGTCCGAATTAGACCACAACTTGAAGAGTACAAGAAATCTGCTGATACTGCTCACAAGAATTTTGTTGAGTGGCTTAAGAAAGTGAAAGAGGGCGAGACCCGTCTTAAGGATCAAAGAACTCAGATTGATGAGATTCAAACTAAACTTCGCAAGCAAACCGTCGATTCACGTGATGTTGAGCGCGAAGAGCACAGAGTGCATCAGAAGGCTCAGGAACGTGAGCGTGTCGAATCTGCTGTTGAGAAGCTCCAATCTGGAAAGAGACTTACATTTGATGAATTCATTTTGGCACAGCGTACTGTAACTTCTGACAAGAAGAGATCACAGAAAGGCAAGAAAAGAGCAGCAACCGCACAGTCAAAACCAGCTGCTGCTGTTGAACCTGAACCAGAGCCTAAAGTAAAGCCTAAAGCAGAACCAGCTGCTGCTGTTGAACCTGAACCAGAGCCTAAAGTAAAGCCTAAAGCAGAACCAGCTGCTGCTG
>Ga0114923_10000076_pt1 | contig 80423 bp, 81 predicted proteins | sample SumtaG_FD_89578 | JGI IMG/M metagenome (GOLD analysis project Ga0114923, IMG submission 89578) | Deep subsurface microbial communities from Indian Ocean to uncover new lineages of life (NeLLi) - Sumatra_00157 metaG | ecosystem: Environmental > Aquatic > Marine > Oceanic > Sediment | place: near... | reverse complement strand
AGAGAGGAATTTGTTCAGGACCGCAGACTTACAATGGCTGTAGACAAGAAGGATAATTTCACTGCTCTTCAGAAGGGTGGTGGATTTGGTCCAATGTCACTTGATCTTGTAGATCAAGCTATGGGAATGGCTCTTGATAATGCAAAAGCAATCAAGGACCTAATCAACGCAGCAGCAAAAGACGTTGAATAAACGTTGAAGGATGCTCCTCACTTTCGGGGAGTACCCTTTCTTTGCTTCAGAACGTAAGCCTAATAAGAGAAACAAACGGGCGACTGGTAGGCTCCAGAGCCCTGTCTTGTTTCTATCAGGAAACATACAATATTACAAGGAGATAATCAAATTGGGACGAACCAAAAAGGTTGGTAGCACTGGCAGATTCGGTGTAAGGTACGGCGCAAAACTTCGCCGCCGAGTTCTTGACATAGATAATAAAAGAAAAGAGCCAACTCGTTGTCCAGCATGTGCTACAAGGGCACTCAGAAGAAAGGCAGTAGGCCTCTGGAAATGTAAGAAATGCGACCTGCTATTTGCAGGTGGTGCCTATGTTCCATTTACTGATGCAGGAAAGGCTGCAAATCGAGCGATTGCTCAGAGGATCTCTGGAGATTTCTTAGCTCTCCGTGATGATGATGATGGAATTGCTGATGAAGATGTTCTTGAATTCCTTCCTAACATTGAAACTGAGGAAGAAGAGGTAGTTATCGATGCTGAAACAATTGTAGCATCTGAGGATGATGAAACCTCTTCTGATGAAGAATAATCTCGAGCCGAATTGACTTGCCGAGTCTACTTATCACAACCTCGCGAAGGACTTCAAATCGAGTCCGTTCTTTTGCGCGTGACCTCTCATCAGTCCTACCTGGGACAGAACGTTTCAATCGTGGTGGAATGGGTCTTACTGAACTTGCTTCACGAATACGTCAATCTGGTGCACAAGCAGCCCTCGTAATTTCTATTTGGAGAGGTAACCCTGGGGAGATGACTATAATCTCACCGCAGGGTGATGAGCTTTTCAAACTAAGACTTGAGAGTGCTCTCCTTCGTCGTGAGATAGACCCTTCGAATAAAGGAAGGGTAGGTACTATCCTTGGTGTAGGAGTTAAGGTCGGAAGTAACGATCGCGTGTGGGATTTTGCAAGGGGTTTTGCTGAATTACTAAGTCTGAATGTCGAAGAATACTCTGATCCCTCAGAGAGTCGTACTGAGAAAAATAGAGCACTAATTTGGTTTGAAGATGCTCCTTCTGAGAAAATCCTTTGGACTCACTACAATACGAAAGACTTGAGTGAAATTGGTCCAAGAATTCGAGTGAACTCTGTAAGGAGGCTTAATGTAGATGACTCCGAGTGATGTCAAGGGCAACTCTATACTTGAAATCCCTTTAGAATCTAAGCGAATGGCAAATATTCTCTATTCTGCATTATTGCCTGAAACCGAGTCTATCCCCTCAGAAAGGGCAACCACAAATGTTTCTGTAAAAGGCTCCTCACTTATTGTTGAAATTGTTGCTAACGATCTCACTGCAATGCGGGCAGCACTCAACTCCTATGTGGCTTGGATCTCAGCATGTATGAGAACAATTGATTCCATAAACGAGGGCTGATGCAAAGCCTTAAGTCACAAATCCGATGGCGCAATCTGAAACAGCATAATCAATGATTTTGGGAGATGCTATAGAATGGCTCAGAATATACCACCCGCATTAGAAGCTGAACTTCAGAAGTTCGATACAATGCGACGAAATCACGAAACTCTCACTACAATGTCACAGGCACTTCAAACTGAATTGACCGAAGTCACAGGTACTCTTGAGGAACTAAAGAAGCAACCTGATGACACTGTCACCTACAAGGCTGTTGGACAAGTTATGTTCAAAGTAGATAAACCCGCATTATCTACTGACCTTGATGATAGACAGAAGACTCTGGAAATGCGATTGGCCTCTACAAAGAAACAAGTCGAAAGTTTGACTGAGAAACTAACAGAGCTTCAGAACAAGATTCAGATGGATCTATCCAAACAAAACTTACGTCTTCAGTGAGCGAAATGAGCGTAATTATCGATATCGGGCTTCCTGATATCTCTGAAGATATTATTGAACAATTGGCAGAAGAATGTGAAGTCCAAGTTACGGAGTTCATCAAAAACAAAGTGCCTGAAAAGAGCATAGACGTTCTCTTTGTCACCTGTTCTCTCAACTTATTAGATGGTCAACTTGATGTGAACCTAGACATCGATATCAGCCAAGCCTTTGATACAGGCCATGATCTTGATGACCTACTTCAGGAAACAGTGGATTGTGGAGTGGAGTGGCTTGAGAAGAAGCTGATGGAGATGAAGGAAAAATGAATCTGAGGAAGATTCTCTCGAATTCAATGAAACCTCTAATAATGGGTCATCAGAATGCAGATCCTGATGCTGTGTGCTCCATGATTGCTTTTTCGAGACTCTACAAAAGTATCAATCCCAAGGGTACTTTCACACTAATGGCAGATGATCAAAGCAGGCTCTCAAAACAAGTTCTCGATGTTCTTGAATTGAATGACGAGATCCTAGAAAAACCGGGACCCGGATTCGATTTGGTCATCTTGTTAGATACAAATAGCAGGTTACAATTGGGGACTGACTTTCAAGATATTCCTACGGACCCAAGTAAGACCATTGTGATAGATCACCACGAACCTAATCCCGAAGTCGGGACAATTGCAGACCACAGATTTGTACGGAGTGATCGGTTTTCAACCTGTGAAATTCTAGTTGATATTTTCGAAGAACTGAACACCGAGATTGATCCTGAAATTGCAAATCTTCTGTTAACTGGGATACTTTTTGATACACGTCGATTCTTCTACACCGACTTGCAGACCTTCCAGACCGGTATCAAATTACTCGATTCCGGAGCAGACTACAGGAAATGTATCAAATCATTACAGATCCGCCCAGATCGTTCAGAGAGGATAGCTCGTTTGAAGGCAGCTAGCAAGGCTAGAGTGCATCTCTTTGGTGATTGGGTTATTGCTACATCAACAATCAACGCCTTTGAAGCAAGCGCATGTCGAGGGCTTCTTGAAATGGGTGCAGACGTTGCTATTATTGGTGGAAAACCTGGAAAAGATAAAGTTCGTCTTAGTTCCAGAAGTTCTCGCGAGTTCTCTGATACAACAAATATCAATCTGGGAACTGATGTGATGGAACCTCTAGGGGCGATAATAGGTGGAAAAGGTGGGGGCCATGCGAATGCTGCAGGTGCAAATGGAACTAGGAACTTGGGTCCTGCACTTGACAAAGCAGTCGAACTCATAAGAGTCGCAGTGGAAACCAAACCTGATTCTACAAAGAAATCGTAGGAGGTGTCAGTGAGTGCCGCTTATAGAACTCGATGATTTTAGCTTCAAATACTATGGAGCTGAAACTCTAGCACTCAAGAAGATAGCCCTCACAATCGAAGAGGGTGAATATGTAGTAATTACCGGACCAAGCGGGTGTGGAAAGACTACACTTTGTCGTACAATTAATGCACTTGTGCCACAGTTTCACCGTGGATATATCGCCGGGAATGTGATTATTGACGGAAAGAACACTAGGGAAAACACTGTGGCTGAACTCTCTTCAATAGCGGGATTAGTATTTCAGGAACCCGAAAACCAGCTTGTCACACTCAATGTTGAGAAAGAGATAGCATTTGGACCTGAAAATCTCGGAGTCGAACCAACCGAGATACGCCGTAGAGTCGAAGAACTAATCGAATTACTTGATCTCGAACATCTTAGAGAAAAACACCCTCACGAAATGTCTGGAGGAGAACAGCAACGAGTAGCAATGGCTGCAACTCTTGCTCTTAAACCCAAGATACTGGTTGCAGATGAACCCACATCTAATTTAGATCCTAGAAGCGCTGAAATCATTCTTGACATTATTTCTGATCTGAATAAACGAAACATGACTGTGCTTCTTGTTGAGCATCGCTTAGATCTCGTATCAAAGGATGCAAGTAGAGTTGTTCTGATGGACAAGGGAAGTATTGTTGCAGATGGTCCTCCTAGGGAAATCCTATCCCAAGATATCTGTCAAGAGATTGGTGTTGGTGTTCCCAAGGCTACACTGCTGTATAAACGTCTAAAGGCACATGGTATTGACCTGAGTAGCGTTCCGCTCACAGGAGATGAGCTAGCAGGACTGGTGAAGGAGGCTTCCTAACTATGATCATGATGGAGGACGTATCCTTTGCTTACGATGGTCTTTATACTGCCCTTCAAGGAGTATCTCTTCAAATTGATGATGCTGAGAGAATAGCAATTATGGGTGCAAACGGTGCAGGAAAGACGACATTAGTAAAACATCTCAATGGGTTACTTAGACCTAACAGTGGTCGGATTATTTTTGATGGAGTTGATGCAAAACACTACTCAGTTGCAGAACTTGCTCGTGAGATCGGTTTAGTAATGCAGAACCCTGACCATCAACTCTTTCTTGATAGTGTGGAAAAGGAAGTAGTATTTGGTCTAAAACAACTGGGTTTCTCAGAAGATGAAATCAAAGAACGAACTAAAAGAACCCTATCGAGCTTGGGCATTGAGGATTTATCAGAGAGGTCTCCCTTCACACTCTCTGGTGGAGAACGAAAACGTGTTGCCCTTGCTTCAGTATTAGCTACAGAACCGCGGGTCCTAGCTCTTGATGAACCAACTATAGGACAAGACGCCCGTCAGAAAGAGAATCTTGCAGACATGTTGATGAAGTTGAATAAGAAGGGACGAACAGTCATCGTAGTTACCCATGACATCGAATTTGTGATAGAGCACTTCCCACGAACAATTGCAATGGCAAATGGTTCAATTATTGCTGACGGTCCAACGAGTGCAGTTCTAAGTAATGATGAAGTAATTAGGAAATGCTCACTCACTGCTCCTCAACTTACACAAACTGCTAGATCCCTTCACACACTATTTCCTGATGTACCTGAAAGACTGACACTCCTCTCAGAACTAGAGGATGAAATTGTAAGAGTACTGGGAGGTGCGTAATTTGTCATTCCTTGAAGTATTCCAATACACACGTCAAGAGTCGATTATGCATGCTCTAGACCCGAGAGCAAAGCTGCTCCTGTCAATTGTGCTTGCCGTTATTTCAATGTTATTTCTTGAGATTTTCCCGCTGCTCATAATTCTCGCAGTTCTTATTCCTTTGATAGCTGCTGCGAAATCATTACGACGGTGGCTCCGTAGCATGAAGGGATTATCGGTTCTACTGATTTTCATATTGATTTTCAATACACTCCTCTCAACCTATCCTAATCCTCTCAACTACTCAATTGCATTAGTACTGAGATTGGTAGCATTAATGACTTCTTTCTCATCATTCTTTCTCACAGTACAACCTGATGAGCTCTCTCAAGCACTCATTCAAATGAGAGTTAGATTTGAGTTTGCATTTGCCATGAGTATGGCTATGAGATACGTTCCAACTCTTGGACAGGAAGCATATGCAATTATGGACACTCAGAAAGCTAGAGGTGTCGAGCTCGACAAAGGAAATCTCCTTACACGAATTCGGAATATTGTCCCAATTATAGTCCCACTCATAATCGTATCAATACGCAGGGCACTCTCAATTGCTGAGAGTATGGAATCACGTGGATTCGGTGCAAGCAAGAATAGGACCTACATGGATAAACTATCATTCAGGAAACGAGACTGGGCGGTATGCTGCCTTTCCTTGGCAATGCTAATTCTTGTGATTTACATCCGACTCTATATTCCACTGCCTGATTGGAGTATTCCCTTCTAGAAATACTCTGTTTCCACTCAAGAATATTGGATATGTTCATCGGGTTATAATTTATCTGAGAGAAGAACAATCACTTTACTGTCATTGGTGGGTGAATTCATGGTCAAACTACCTAAGAGAACCAAGTATGCAGTAAAAGATGTCCTTAATGATCTAAAAAAGATAGAACCTTCACCAAGTATTCTAGGTAAAATTGGTTCACAGCTTATCTACTATGAGTGGACATGTTGTAGGAACCTACTAAGTGATGATCACCCCGTCACATCAAATCTCCACGACCTTCTGAAATTCATGGAGCATGACTACGAGCAGCTGCTTGTAACAGGTGAATTATGGCGAATAAAGGATACCCCCAGAGCTGCATTGAACGATTTTCTCAAGGGCCGATCCAAAGAATTTCTAGACTACCCTCTTGATAAATCTGCAGAACACATTCATACCCTCTTACAAACAGCGGCTAAGAATCGAAAAAATGAAATCAAACAATTCAAGAAATTAGCGAAACTTGTGAAAAAGGAGATAAAAGAGGACAAAGAAAGTCCTGCCCTTTGGAACAAGCTACGGCTTGTACTTTGGATGGCTGAGAACTATCCTGAGTCAAGTGAAGCATTCAAGAAAGCTAGAGAATTCGGATGGTCACCTGAAACCAGTGCTCTTGTCGCACTCTGACTTACTTACTAGAATAAGATGTATAAGAAACCTCACTCTCTCAAATATGGGGATGGAAGATAACTCCGACAAAGAGGACTTCATTGAAACCGTCTGTGCTTAGAAATGCTACTGGAAATCCTGTAATTGTCACCGCTCTGGCTGTTGATAATGAGAATCTGTATGCATCTGATAGCGATGGTGGGATAACCGTCTGGGATAAGTCACATCTAGACTCACCCAGATTCATTCCAGGCCAAACTTCAACCCAGATAGTATCGCTTTTCTCGGATGGACTGAATCTCTTCAGTGGAAGTATTGCCGGAGACCCTGTTATTCGAATTTACAATCAGGATTTGGATCTGATTGAAGTTCTCAAGGGTCATGTTGGAACTGTCTTTGACATAACTGCAGATAATCAACATCTTGTTACAGGATCAGGAGATACTACTGTTCGAATCTGGAACAAAGAATATTGGACAAGTATCAAGTCCATTGTTGCACAGACTCATTTTGTTCTATCAATTGCTCTAGATGAGAAGTACATCTACGCTGGAGGTATCGACAACTGCACTAACGTGTTCGCTCGTAGCGATTTTCGTAGGGTTGCTTCCCTTCATGGTCATGAGGCTACTATACTATCTTTATGTGTCGATGAAAAGTATGTATATTCCGGGTCGGGCGAATTATGGTGGGGCGGTCCTGGATCTCCACGACCCCCAACGTTTGAGAGTGCTGTTAGAGTTTGGGACAAAAAGGGTTGGAATTGTATTCAGACATTGAAAGGTCATGATGACAATGTGAACGCTCTAGGTGTAGACGAATCCTATGTTTATTCAGCGTCAGATGATGGCACAGTAAGAGTGTATTCAAAGTCTGATTGGACTGAATTAGCAACAATCGAATCTGGTGTGGGTCGAATCATTAATTTGGTTCACGATGATGACCATATCTACTTTGGATGCCAAGATGGTAATGTTCGCTACCTTCCTAAAGCCGATTTTAATGGTTATAAAAAGCCTACAGGTTCGATTGGGTGAAGAAAGGCTTGGAATTCTAAGGTTCTTCCTTCTGGATCCTCAGTGAAGAAATTATAGATTTGATATTTCTCATTGACCGCAGGTTCAGATGTTGAGATGTACTTCAGTTGATCATACATCACATCAACATCTTCCTTTGATGGATAGAAAAGAGTAATGCACCCTTCTGTTTCTGATGCATCACGCTCACAAAAACCTAAGAGAAAGTTACCATGATTGAGAATAACACATTCAGCCTGCTCTAACCAGATGTGCATTCCTGCCTCATTCACATAGAAATCTACAATATCTTGAAGCATTGTTGTTTTGAAGAAAATGATTCCTGCCATTCAATTCACCTGTAGTTTGTCCTCTTATCTCACTCTGTAAATATACATTGTAATCAATTAATCGGCAATTTCAATTAACGTCTCAAAACCGCATCACTTGTTTCTTTTTTGAGCTGTTTTTACCCTAATTTTAGACCAAATCTTCCTTTTTGAGTTCACGCAGATACATATTGATTCTAGAGTCCTATATTTCAGACAAAAAGATTAGAGGTTGTTACTATATTGACTATTCGACCAGGAAAAACTCCCAAAAGCGCGCTCGCAATCCTTGGAGCACTAATTAATCATGGACCAATGTGCCCTATAGAAATCAGTGAAAAGCTGGATATGGCTCCTCGAACAGTTAGCTTTGCACTACGCAAGCTACTAGGTCGACAGTTGCTTAAGAAAATCCCAAACTTACATGATATGCGTCGTCCCAAATATCATGTTGACACGGAAGCTGCAAAGGACATGCTTCAGAGGTACAGTGACTCTGCAATCACATCTCCCTTCTCGTTACAGAAGAATTTATGATTGTGCAGAATCGATTAGCCAAGGAACTTTCGTACGATTTCCATGTATCCCTTGGATGTAAGTTCAAGAGTTTCAAGAGGAACCCTTTCATCCGTGCCATGGAACATTGCCATGATCTCTCCAGTTCCAAGACTTCCATCATGGATGCTAAAACCATATACATTAGTTCCAAATGCTCTTCTGAAAAAGCGACTATCTGTTGCACCTGGTGATACCATTGGAACTAGAGTCATCTCCTGCCCCCTCAGGTTTCTAACTACTGACTCCATTATCCTTACCAATGGTGACTCCATCTCACTAATGTTTCCTGGATGAAATCTTCCGCCAATATCAACAGGGGCACCTTCAATTTTGACATCATCTACCAAATTACCCAAGGCTTTTCTAAATTGAGCGAATACATATTCCATATCTTGGCCCGGTAGCGTACGAACGTCAACGTCGACCATAGCCTGTCCAGGGACTATGTTTATTTTTGCTCCACCTTCACATACATTTGGTGAGATAGTCATCTGAGTCATGGTATTTAGAAATACTGCATCTCCCATGCTTCGTTTAGAGAGCTGTTCTAACATGAAACCAAGTGTTCTGGTATTTCCCATTAGAGCTCTTGTTACGGTCCCTATTCCCATGGCTTTGATGAATGGTTTCAGGAGAGAAGTATTTCGTGGTGGTTGATATTCAGAAATTCGTTGAATTGCTTTTGCCATTTTGACTACTGCATTTTTCGATTTGAAAGGAGCTGAACCATGCGACTCTTCTCCTCGAAAACTGAGCCTTGTCCAAGCTTTTCCCTTTTCTCCATAAACATAGGTAATTCGATGCGGACCAATGTGATCACCACCTGCCTCTGTGATAAGATAATCAACTTTCATTTTTTCAGGATGGTTCTGAATGAGCCAATTCGCACCATAGTTTCCACCAGATTCTTCATCTGCTACAATACACAGTTTGAGGTTTCCCTTAGGTTTGAATCCCTCCTGATGCAGTTTTGCGAACACTACAGTCTGGCATGCAACAATATAGAGCATGTCGAGAGACCCTCTTCCCCAGATGACACCATCTTTGATTGTACCATCAAATGGTGGTACTAACCAATCTTTCTCATTCTCTACCGGAACTACATCTACATGTGCAGGACCGAGCATCAAACTTGGATGGTCCCCACCACCTTCCATTACTGCGAGTAGATTTCCTCGATCTGGGGCTGATTCGAATATCTCTGATTCAATACCATATGATGAAAGGAACTGTTCAACCGTTCGAATTGATTTCATCTCGTTTCCTGGAGGGTTAATGCATTTGTTACGAATCATTTCTTGCATTAGACCTGTTATCTCATCTAGCATTTCCATTGTCAGTCAAAATTCCATTGTTTGACAGACTAAAAAGGTCGCTGGCGAGTCAGATTTTGAGAATGCACATTTCGGAAGCTAATTTCTCGTTTTTTTACATTCCTAAAGCACGATTCGTCGTATTCTGAACACATTTTCTCACGCGAATAGATATCCATTCTCTCCCCAGCAATTCATAGAGATCTAACAAAGAGATGATTAAAATGGTTCACGGAATACGGCTACCAAAGAGTGCTCTTGTAGTACTGCAGTTTCTAACAAAAAGAGGACCTCTTCCTCCAAGAGTTATCAGTCAGGAGGCTAAGGTACCTCTACGAACAGTGACTTTTGCATTAGACCGTCTTGTCGATACTAAGATTTGTCAGAAGATTCCAAATCTTGGAGATATGAGACGTACACTCTACTCGGTGAATTTGGATAAAGCTCAAGCAGTGTTTACCCGTTATGGATTAGGCATAGCATAATTGAATGATTATTCGATAACACTGAGGTGATTTAATTAATGTTAACGGCTACAGACTTACTCCAACAATATCGTGATACAATCTCTGGACCAGTCGTTTCAGATACTTGTATTTCTGGTGAATGCGTGTCTAAATTACTAGAAACTCCGTGGGTCCGGATAATGGTCATTCGATATCAGATGGCCCCAAAAATCAGTACAATCGAGATTGAAGTATCACTTCCAAATTGCATCATTGAGCCTACTTGTCCTTCCACAACTACTGAACAGGAAAAAGCTCGGAAATTTATCGATACCAATCTTCATCATCTCAAATATTTACTTACACTGCAAGATGCGGGATTCTCTCTGGGTATTCTTTCAACTGAAGGTATTTGGAGTGCAGTTCTAAAGATCAAAGGAGATCCCGGTCTGGAATTATTCAATACTCTCCTACCTCCTTAGGGAACGTGATTGTAGGGTCCTCCCAAAACAAAAGGGATGGGCTCTGCAATCCAACAAAATCCATTCGATAACCTCTTTATGTAGACTCATCCTAAACTCATTCAGGCAGTGAACCGCATGCTAGATGTTTCCAAGGCAATGAAAATCAAACTTTCTTCAGAGCTTCCTTCTAAACCAGAATTTGATTCAAAGTATCGGAGGGCTCCAGATCGAGGTTTTGATTTGACCAAGAATGAAACAGTAACTGCATTGAAGAATGCACTACGCTACGTTCCTTCTAAACACCATGAAAAGCTGGCACCAGAGTTTCTCGATGAGCTTTTGACGAAGGGTCGAATCTATGGATACCGGTATAGACCACAAGGATCGTTGAAAGCAAAGTCAGTTGATGAGTACAAGGGCATCTTGGAAGCACGAGCAATTCAACTTATGATTGATAATAACCTCGATTTTGATATCGCACTCTATCCATATGAGCTAGTAACGTATGGAGAATCAGGTCAGGTCTGTCAGAACTGGATGCAATATCAACTGATTATGAAATACTTGGAAAATATGACTGAGGACCAGACCCTGGTGGTCAGTTCAGGACATCCGGTAGGTCTCTTTCCATCACGAAAAGAAGCACCTAGAGTTCTATCGACAAACGGTCTCATGGTTGGGATGTTTGACACCCTTGATGGTTTCCATCATGCTGCAGCCATGGGTGTAGCGAATTATGGTCAAATGACAGCTGGAGGTTGGATGTACATCGGCCCACAAGGGATAGGCATGGAACCTACATTACCCTACTGAACGCAGGTCGAATATATCTTGGACTACCTGATGATAAAGACCTCTCAGGAAAGGTCTTCCTGACTTCTGGTCTTGGAGGAATGAGTGGTGCGCAAGCTAAGGCTGTTGAGATTGCTGGTGGAATAGGTCTCATTGCTGAAGTTGACAAGAGCCGTATAGAAACCCGACATGAACAGGGCTGGCTCACCAAGTACTCTGATGATCTTGGACAGATCTTTGATTGGGTGGAAGAGTATCGGAAAAGCGGTGAACCTGTATCTATTGGATACTATGGAAACGTAGTCGATATCTGGGAATACATTGTCAAGAACAATGTCGCGATTGAACTCGCCTCCGACCAGACCTCTTGTCATGCTGTCTACGATGGAGGATATACCCCTCATGGAGTATCCTTTGACGAAGGACGTGAGTTACTCAAGAATGATAGGGACAAGTTCAATGAATTAGTTGACAAATCCCTCCGCTACCAGTTTGAACTCATTGAAACCATGACTGAACGTGGAACTTTCTTCTGGGATTATGGTAATTCATTCATGAAAGCAGTCTTTGATGCGGGGGTAACTAAAATTGCAAAGAATGGTGTGAACACCAATGATGGTTTCATCTTTCCTTCATATGTTGAGGATATCATGGGGCCAATCTGCTTTGACTACGGTTACGGACCTTTCCGCTGGGTATGTCTAAGCGGGAAACATGAAGATCTCATTGCAACAGATAACGCAGCAATGTCCAAGATTGATCCAAATCGCAGAGGTCAGGACCGTGATAATTACACCTGGATTCGAGATGCAGAGAAAAATGCACTTGTTGTTGGTTCTCAGGCACGAATCCTCTATGCTGATGCTCAGGGACGAGTGAATATTGCCCTCGAGTTCAATAAACTGGTGCGAGAAGGTAAGGTTGGGCCTATCATGCTTGGTCGAGACCATCATGATACTGGCGGAACAGATTCCCCCTTCCGTGAAACTGCTAACATTCGAGATGGAAGCAATGTCATGAGCGACATGGCTCATCAGTGCTGGGCAGGTGATGTAGCTCGTGGAATGACAATGTGTGTTCTCTCTAATGGCGGTGGAGTTGGGACAGGCAAAGCAATCAATGGTGGTTTTGGATTAGTCCTCGATGGTACTGAACGAGTTGACGGCATCATAAAATCTGCATTAGATTGGGATGTCATGGGTGGAGTTGCCAGACGTGCATGGGCTAGGAATGAACATGCAATGGAAACCGTGGTCGAATGGAATAAACGACTTGGGGATAAAGGACAGATATCACTTCCACATATTCCAAAGAAGGGTCTTGTTGAGGACTTGGTTGAGAAAGCAGTCAAAGACCGTTAGTACATTCTGTTCGATAACTACAAAAGTAAGCTTCAGGGAACGTCTAATTGCAGTCAGTATTGCTGACTTTGCACTCTGGTGGATACAATGGTCGTTGCGATTGATGGTGAGAGTCTAACAATTGATGACGTTGTTCAAGTAGCTCGTTTTGGTAAGAAAGTAGAGATTGCAGATTCTGCGATTGAACAGATCAAGAAGAGTCGTGACGTTATTGAGAATGCTATCAAAGAAGGTCGTACAGTTTATGGTGTAAACACTGGATTTGGAGACCTCGCAAGTGTATCAATTGGACCTGAGGATTTAGCCAAACTCCAAGTGAACTTGATTCGCAGTCATAGTGCAGGAGTGGGACAACCATTTTCGATTGAAGTTGTCCGCGGGATGATGCTTCTTCGTGCAAATGCACTGGCAAAGGGATATTCGGGAATCCGATTTGAAACCCTTGACACTCTCATTGGAATGCTCAATTCAGGTGTGATTCCTGTTGTGCCACAAAAGGGATCTGTCGGATCCAGTGGAGACCTGGCACCATTAGCACATATGGTTCTCGTGTTGATTGGCGAGGGCGAAGCTTTCTACAAAGGAGAACGAATGGATGGGCTTAAAGCTATGAAGAAAGCAGGACTTGCACCAGTTTCACTTCAAGCTAAAGAGGGTGTTGCGCTCATCAATGGTACTCAACCCATGACCTCCGTTGGTGCACTTACAGTGTACGATGCAATGAATACTGTCAAGGATGCATTGATTGCTGCAAGTCTGAGTCTAGAGGCTCTACGCGGCACTCGTGCAGCATTAGACAAGAGAATCCATGATATTCGTGCTCATGAGGGACAAATAGATGTTGCCGCTGCAATGAGGACACTTCTCATTGATAGTGAGATTAACCAATCTCATGCTGAATGTGGGAAGGTTCAGGACGCTTATTCACTTCGTTGTGCACCGCAGGTTATTGGTGCATCACTTGATGCTATTCGATATGTGCAGAGTGTGATTGAGACTGAGATCAATTCTGCGACAGATAATCCTCTAATCTTCACAGATGACGGAGCGGTAGTTTCTGGAGGTAATTTTCACGGGCAACCAATTGCTCTTGCAATGGACTTTCTTGGCATTGCATTATCAGAGCTTGCAAATATCTCAGAGCGGAGAGTAAATCGACTTGTCAATCCTCATCTGAGTGGTCTACCTGCATTTCTAACTACTGAAGGTGGACTAGAAAATGGTATGATGATTGCTCAATATACTGCAGCTGCACTGGTTTCAGAAAACAAAGTTCTAGCACATCCTGCTAGTGTTGATTCAATTCCAACAAGTGCTGACCAAGAAGATCATGTAAGCATGGGTACTATTGCAGCCCGTAAAGCATCAATCATTCTTGAGAACGTCAAGAATGTCATTGCGATTGAGTATATGTGCGCGACTCAGGGTATAGACCTACTTGCTCCTTTGAAAGCATCAAAACTTCTTGAATCTGCCAAATCTGTGATACGAAAAGTAGTTCCTAAACTTGAAGATGATCGAGTACTGTCCTCTGATATCGAAAAGATACGTAACCTCATGAATGATGGCGAAATTGTAACTCCTACCGAGAAGATTACAGGTTCTCTACTAGATGCCTAGTTTCATGGGCCTAGCTTTGTATGAACAACCTGACCATTGGAAATCACAGTATGGGTCAGATTGGCACCAAATCTCCAAGTCAGATATTCCGGATTAGGACAATCAAGAACCAAGATGTCTGCTCTTTTACCTACTTCAATACTTCCATGGGTTTTTCCACGGTCTAGTGCATGGGCTGCATTGATTGTAACAGCTGAGAGCGCCTCTCGTGGCTGCATCTTCATCCTATAGCAAGCAAGTGCAATTGTGAAGAATAACGACTCATTTGCACAATTTGGATTGAAATCTGTCGCAAGAGCTACTGGGAGATCCATGTCTATCATTTTTCTAGCATTTGCATAATCTGCATTCAGACTGAAGGCGGTAGCTGGTAGTAATGTAGCAATTGTTCCTGCTTTCAACATAGCTTCAAGTCCATTATCTGACACCATGAGAAGGTGATCTGCAGAAACCGCTCCTACTTCAGCGGCGAGTTCAGCACCACCCAACTGTACAATTTCATCTGCATGAACTTTGAGTTTCATTCCATTCGCTTTTGCTGCTCGTAGTATATTCCCAGACTCCTCAACACTGAAGACGCCTTTCTCACAAAAGACATCACAGAACTCTGCGAGTTTGCTTTCAGCAACCGCAGGTATCATCTCGTTAATTATCAGATCCACATAATTTTCTAATCGTCCTTCGAACTCTGGTGGTATTGCATGGGCTCCCATGAAGGTAGATACCAGGTCGTTTGGTATCTTTTCTCGAAGTTCATCATATGCTCTAAGCATCTTGAGTTCATTCTCAGTGTCTAAACCATACCCGCTTTTTGCTTCAATTGTAGTTGTTCCCATACTTAACATATCAGATGCATACGAGAAGGCATTACTACATAACTCGCCCTGAGTAGCCGTCCTGGTTGATCGGAGCGTATTGAGAATTCCACCACCCGCCTCTAAAATCTCGAGGTAGGTCTTTCCTTGCAATTTCATTGCAAAATCATTCTCTCGCGAACCACCGAATGCTAGATGTGTATGACTGTCAATGAAACCTGGCGTTGCAAGCATATTCGGAAATTCTATAGGTGGAAGGTCTGGCATATGAGTAACATGTGATATGACCTCATCTGTTGTTCCAACAGCGATGATTGTTCCTTCTTTGATGGCAATTGCACCATTTTCAATAATGGAGAGGTTTCCGAGATTATCTCCCGTTTTTGGACTCTCACTGTAACCTGCAAGAGTAGCAACCTGTCCAATGTTGGTCAAGAGAAGATCTGGTTTCATATCCACCACTTGATTCAGACTTACGCGGTTCCTGATTTAGGTTGTGCTGTATGGGGCGTGCATTAATTTTCAATATCATATTCTCGTATGAGTTCATATATTCACAGGACTACAGAACAGTATGAACGGACTAGGGATGTGGCTCACTCCTAGAGATAGAGCCATACTGAAAGCCCGGAGGAAGAAATCTTCTTCTCAAGGGAAGTCCGCACTCCCCCAGAGGACACCAGCCTCGACAGGGGAGTCCGTGGCCGACCCTTATGACCAGACTTCACTTGTGGAGTTTGCGAAGAGTGAAGACCCTGCCATGGTAAATGCTGTGGAAACACCGACTGCTATCACACCTACTGGTGCGTGTGAGGTAACGCAGCGGACAGAAGCCAGGTCCCATCGGAGGAACGATGTTCCAGTGAAGCGGGGCAAAGCTCGTGACACTTTGAAAGACTCCGGTCTATCGAAGGCTGGCGACAGCAGTCATGAGAAAGGTGAAACACAGGAGTTTCTTACAGTTCACTCACAATTGTAAGAAGCAGGTCATTAATTAGGTAGGATATCACGAACTGATTAACGAAAACTTGAGGCATCAAATCATGGACTATCTGATTCTAAGTTGGAGTGACGTCTACAATCTGACTCTACGACTCTCTGAGAAAATTTATTCAAGTGGTTTTAGACCAGACATAATCGTTGGGATTGCTCGAGGGGGTTGGATACCGGCCAGAATCCTATCTGATGTTCTTTATGCAGACACGTTGCAGAATATCCGAATCGAGTACTATACTGATGTCGGTGTTAAAGGAAGAGAACCTAGAATCACTCAGCCCCTTTCAGGCTCTCTAGAGGGAAAGAGTATTCTTCTCGTTGATGAGGTTGCGGATACAGGTGAGAGTCTTCGTCATGCTATAGCACATGTCGAGAAACTGGGCGTTGATGAACAGCGCTCGGCAGTACTACATCTAAAACCAACATCGTGTGTTACTCCAGACTATTACATGGTTAAGACTACGAGTTGGACAGTCTATCCTTGGGAAAATCGTGAATCGATCATTTCTCTTGTCAAAATATTCAAGAAAGAAGATCCATCGTTAACCATGAAACAGATTCGCGACCGTCTAGTATTCGAAGCAGGATTTGAACCAACAGTTGCTGATTATTTCATGAAGCGACTTTAGAATTGAAAATACAAGGTGTTTGAAACAGCTGCGCAAATCCTTGAAGAACTTGGACACCAATCAGACAAATAGTTGAATAAAGACCATTCATTCTTGTATGAGCTTATTAGCTCCCCAAAAGACCATATGTCGAACCTGAATGTTGACCAATAAGGCCTACAGGTATGAACTGGACCCGAACAACATCCAGAGATCATCCCTTGCTCAACATGCAGGAGTAGCTCGTTTTGCTTACAACTGGGCTCTCGAAAAAAGGATTGCACGGTACAAGAACAATCAGGGTGACGACAGGTTCACTGATGCTATGAAGCAGCACAAGCTCCTCAACTCTCTGAAGAAAACAGAGTTCTCATGGATGTACGAAACCTCGAAGTGTGCACCCCAGGAAGCCCTGAGAGACCTCCATCGAGCCTTCAAGAACTTCTATCGAGGACTCAAGTCTGGGAAGAAGATAGGATTCCCTCGCTTCAAGAGGAGGGGAGTCCGGGACAGTTTCAGACTGTATGGGACCATCAGGTTTCATGAGCGGGCGATCCAGCTCCCTAGAATCGGAAAGATCCGGATAAGGAGAAGAGAGAAACGTATCATAATGGAAGGATTCTCTCAGTCACTGTGCGACGAAAGGCCAACAGGTGGTTCGTATCAGTCACTGTAGAGGAGGACATCCTTGACCCACAGCCTGTACGAGGGGCACCAGTGGGAGTTGACCTGGGAATCAAAACCTTGGCCACACTCTCTGATGGGACCACCTTTGCAAACCCACGAGCGCTGGGAAGACGACTGAGGAAACTGAAACAATTACATAGATCTCTATCACGAAAAGAAACAGCGAGCAAGAACCGTGAGAAGGCAAGACTACGACTTGCAAAGATGTATCTGAGAGTCTTCAACATCCGACAGGACACACTGCACAAGGTGACGACATACCTTGCCAAGAGCCACAGTAAGGTAGTGATCGAGGACCTGTGTGTGTCAGGAATGATGAAGAATCGAAGGTTAGCGCGAGTCATTGCAGATGTGGGGTTCTATGAGTTCAGACGACAACTGGAGTACAAGTGTCAGTGGTATGGTTCTGAGCTTATCGTCGTATCAAGGACATTTCCGTCCTCGAAGATGTGTTCACGTTGTGGGCACAGAAAGAAAGAACTCTCTCTATCAGAGAGAGAGTATGAATGTGAACAGTGTGAGCTAGTGATTGACAGGGATCTTAATGCTGCACTTAATCTGGTCGCCGTCAGTTTGCCGGAGACTGAAAACGCCTGCGGAGAGGAAGTAAGACTCTTAACAGATTCACAGAATCTACAGAGAGCAGCCTCGATGAAACAGGAACCGAACATCATCCCGGACTCGATGTCCAGGAATGTATAAGTTTCGGGGAACGGTGTTTGAATTGTTAATTGATAAGCTAGCAATAAAGGATGGTACCCTCTATATTGGGATATCTGAGAATTCGAACCCAAGAGGTCTTGATACAGATAGCCTTCTAGATCTCGCGAAATCTCTATCCAATTCAGTTCTAGCATTTCAATTCTTTAATAGCATGATGGTAGTTGATGAATTACATCTTCTTTCAGGAGCTCAAAATGCGATCAATGCTTTGAAGGGGGACTACATGATATCACGTTCACTTGATGTAGAAATAGTGGTCTACATATCAGCACAGCGTCAAATTGGTCGTGCGCTGGACCTCATGGGCGTCAAAGACCAGCTTTCATCAGTTGGGATTGTGTGCATCGATGAAGATGAGGAGAAGGTCCGAAGCTGTATACTTGATGCGATAGAAAGAGTTGGTGATGAGGTTTCACCAATGTTCAATCCCACGCAAGAGAAGATTACCTCTCTTATGGAAACCTTTGAAATAACAGAATTAGAGATGAAGCAATTTACTGATGAAACTGATTTGGTTTCACGTACTCGAGCTCTCTCAAAATGTATTGTGAGTAGGGTTTCTCAGGTTGCTCTCGGTTCTTGAGTAAATCAGTACTGGTCATCTCTCATAGTCATAATTGAGAGAATATCTGATTCATCATTAAGTACAGAAATTCCAGTTGTATCACTTACAATTTCGACCAGCACGATTTTGTCTGGATTATCAAGATTCACCTTTCTCTTAATTTCATCAGCAACTGCTACTACAACATCCATGTTTTCTAAGTCAGTGTGCCTTCTTCTTACTGTTACCCTAAATGTTTCGTCTTCCCCAATCTTCTCCAGAAGGTTCCGGGTCGCTTCTTTTATTGCTTCAATATCAGAGTCGACACATATCTCAATTGGAGTAAATCGAATTGCGAATCGAAATTGGTATGGATTCTCAACAGCGAATTCTCTAAGTTTCTGAACTACCTCAAATGGGTCTAACGACGTCCTGCACGTAAGTAGACCCGAAATGTGGGTCTTTGAAATTTTCAATTCAGAATCTTCTAGGAGATCCCCGATGAAGTACTGAATCTCAGACCTTGCAGCTCGCTCACGGTCTCGGGGACATGCTACGAGTAGATTGAATTCACCCAGCACGTTTCCCTCACATATCTGTGTATACAAATCGAGTTGACCACGCACGTAATGCGTCTGTATCTACCTTGAGACTCTCAGATAGTTGGTTAATCGAAAGTTGTCCTTCTCGATAGACCTTGATGTTCAGGGGTTCACCTTCTTCTGTTCCTTCAACTCCGATAATCGTCGAGTTTGCACTTGATGGAGAAGGACCGCCATCAATGTATAGATCAACCTCTTCTCCTAATTGATCCATTGCTACAGTTATATCAAAAGGACTTGCTCCTCCGCTTCTATTCGCGCTCGTGCCAACAATTGGACCCCCTATTTTGTTTGCAATACCTCTTGGTATCACATGATTTGGCACTCTAATGGCGATAGTACTCCTATCTGCTGTGATATGGTCTGGCACGCCCGGTCGTGCTTTAACGATTAAGGTTAGAAATCCCGGCCAGAAGAGCCGAGTAATGACTTTCTCCAGACTTCCAAAATCATGATACTGTTCACTTTGTCCTAAGTCACTGAATAGAAGTGGGACTCCTAGTCGTCTATCACGTCTTTTGATCGCCAGCAACCGTTCGAGAGCATCTGGATTTCTTGCATCGCACCCCAGCCCATAGCTAGTATCAGTAGGATACACAATGACTCCTCCCGATTTGACTATCTCTGCAGCCCTCTCGATAATAGTATCACATTTCTCCAAATTTTCTATTCGCATTATTTCGGCTGTCAAGAGTCTTCACATAATTGAAAAACATACATACATATGAACTCTATCCTCCAATTATTAGCGAACTGCAAGAAACTCATGTATTCCACACTCGGGCTTGAACTATTTTCCATCCTTTCTGAGTTTCAAACCTCGTTCATAGTACTTTCTTCCTGAAGAAAGTGGAAGGCTTGGAAGTAATCAGAACTATATGAGAGAACCACCCTGAATTAAGCGATTGTTTGATAATAGTCCCTGTTGTTAAATACGACAAACCTATTCAGAATTGAAACAGGTATTCTGTGATAATTCTGTTTCTACAGGGGGAACTCTAAAACAAGCATGTAATGCACAGTTCTATTCGGGATGTTATACAAATATAAACAAATAATTATAAAAGCAAATAAACATAATCAACAACTTGGAGTGAGTTTCACATTGCGTTATATACGCCAATTAATACCAGTTCTATTCGTATTGATATTATGTCTTCTTCCAGTATCAGCTCAGTGGGTCGGAGAATCCAATGATGACCGAAACCTGCTGACGTACGAGGTCGAACTCAGGGGTGGAAGCCTCAACTTCGATCGCGACAAGATTGTGTCTTCAGATATTGTTTGTCACAGTGTTTTTCACCCACTAAGTGATGGATATATTGATGTGGCTGCCAAGTTCATAGAAGGCGGGGTAGAGTGTGCGTCAATCGAATCGCACCGTGTTCCTGTTGTTTGGGAAATTACAGACATGCCGGGGGAACGTCGCATACTTACAATGGACATCAGCGATTACAGACAGGACCTGTTTGTTACTATCAGACTGCTCAATAATGGTTCTGCATCAGTCTACATAGCCGCGGACATCGATGACACACAGTATTCCGTGGTCGGCTTAACTGAGAATCTGCCTACCTTTGAGGCGAAGGAAACCCATCTTGAGAATTTGACTGACGTGCTCATCATTGATAGATTGATGGAGGAGAGAGCTCCGTCAACTGCTGCTCTCATCTGGACTCCAGCAGGGCATTCACTTACCAAGAATGGAGTTGGAACAGGATTCACGCCTGCCGGACCACCGATGGAGCCTCGGATATACTGTGTTGTTCACGAGGTGTTTTTTGATAGTAGAAATGACATTCCTGAACAAGTGGGCACATGGTGTGTCAGCTATAGCTGGATTATGTACAAAGTCTATCGTGAAGATGTTTCAGAAGCTCAAATCAAGAGCGACTTGAGTTACTATAATAAAAAGCACGACTACATAGACGGACGGTCCAAAATCATGGGTGCATATGAGATTGACACTCACGGATTGGCTAATGATGAACCAGACAGACCACTTATGAGCTATGATAGTGGCTGGTTGTATCCTAGTGAAGTTGAAGATATCTGGGGAGACCTTGGCGACTACTACGTGCGACCTGACAGTACTATAGTATTGGCGACAGCATGCCAAAGCCTCTGGAACACGGGTGAGAGTTCGGGTTCAGAGATGGGAGATGCATTCATGGACTTTGGTGCTCAGGCATATGTAGGTGCAACAATAGATATCCCAGTTGCAATGGATTCTTGGCTAGAAGCCTTTTGGTGGTCGTTGACCTACGAAAATGAATCTTTAGAAAAAGCCGTCGACGACGCCAATTATATAAAGAACTGGAGTTCTGATGAGATGCGACTTCATCCCGATACAAGTGGTAGTGGGAAGATGCCCAACTAGAGATGCATGTGTGGACTGTTTATGAAACTGGTGGCCTGTGGAATTGCTATTCTTTTGCTTCTATGCACTACTCCAATTGAGACAACAACTCCATTGAACCCAATGATACTGACACAGCAATCCTCTCTCGCCATTTCCCAAATTCCTGATACAATTAGTGTGACTGATGGTTTGGTGACACAAGTTGATGTGGTCGTTGTAAATGAGGGATTGGATGCCCTCAACGTAACTCTCTCTGTGGAGCAGGATAGATCTCCTCATCAAGCCATTCCAGTTGAACCCTTGCCTTCTGCAGTGATTGGTAATGGGTCCAGTTCCATACTCGTCTTAAGATTTCTAGGAGTAATTCAGTATGATGCCTTGGAGAGTGCTGAGTGGATTGGGTCAGTCAGCACTGGTGTCTTTGTGAGTGCGATGACGGTAGATGGCAATGAAAGTTCAGATGCAGAACTCATCACTGTTCACATCTCTTTTCTTCGACTGACATCCTCTGTACTTGTTGCCATTGGTACGATAGGTCTTCTGATGTTCGTTCTCTTCTTGATCGTGCGGCGGAGTAGACATGTAGAGGTTGTTGATTAACATCCAGTTGGTCTATGAACTAGAAGTATGGCATGTACCGCCATCTTCTCCTGTAGAGGCTTGATTGACAAAACATACTCTCAGAAGAATCCTAGGTAGAACACCGTGCCAGATCAATCATCAGATACTACATTGAGTCAGTGGGTGGGAAAAACCCTCACTGGTTGGGAAGAGATACGTCAAGCCCCTGGTCAATGAGATGTAATGACGAAAGTTTCATGCCCCGACTACCCCCCTTATGGACTCTGGGAGTGATTCCTATATTATTCCAGTCACCACCGTGCCCACAGTTGAGATGACAGTTCTCACGCCCTCCCGTACAGAGTATCACTGGACCATTTCGGTTTCCATGGTGTGCCTCCCATGAACCCCGCCCCCATCGCCCTTTGTTTTTACGCACCAGCTTCTTACCACAGCATTCGCAGTAACCTCCGGTTTTCTTATATGCACGCCTTCGCTCCTCTGTGGTAAATTCATACTCATTGCTTCTATCAAACTCAGGTGTCATGTTTAGTTCCCCATATACTCTTCATACAACCACCAATGAAAGTGAAGCAATCAGTCCTAATAATCTGGTCAGTTCGAGTTCAAAAGAGAACAGTGGACTATTTTTCCCTCTAAATTCTTGTACAAATAAGGCAGTTTCCTGCAAAACGAGGCCTTACAACATATCAATTCCATGTTATCCAATGCTATTTTCTCGAAAACAAACATAGAAACCCTCCTTTAACTTCATACTGTATCTGAACAACCCGTTTTCTATGAGCAAAGTAGCCATGTTTGACTTCGTTCGCCACCCGCTAACTCAAGTAATTCCGTGCATCACTTCTTAGTATCCTAAGATGGACTTAATCCTTTGTCAAAGAAGAATAATGGAGAATTGGTGTAAATGGAAGTAACTCTGGAGAAACCAAGGGTCAACGACCCAGTAATAGATCTGATAGAAGGCGTAACGAGAGTTATCAAGGCTCCTGACTGTTTACGGTCAGTAGTTCTCTTTTCTTTATCATATCTATCAGTGATGAACATGGTCTTTGTTAGTAATTTCTGGTATGAGTCCTATGTGGGTGTCGATGCCTATCACATGCTCTTTACTATCATGCTTAGTCTATGTATCTGGATGACCTCAATGGTATTGACATTCCCTTTCATGAAACTGACCTGGAATCATGCGAAGATGGAACTGGTCCCGCTACTCACTGATCTCTTAGATCGGCTGATAGTGCTGTTCTGTGTCTATCTATCGCTGGGCTATATACTCACAACCTTCGGTCTGATGGGAGAAATACTTCCAGCCGTGCTCTTCTACGGTGTGAGTTTCTTTCTCATTCAACGACTTGGTCAGCTCCAACTGGCAAAGAGTGAGGTCTCACAAATCCAGAGTGCCTACGAACGACTGAGGAGAGAGCATCATGAATAATGAGGGTACACGCTTGGAAGATGTTCCTGGAGTTGGACCCGCAGCTGCCAAGGAACTCAGGGAACATCATATTGTCAATGCCGAATATCTAGCACGACAGTCGTACACTGCCCTTAATTGGACCACAAAATTGGGAGAGGCTACATGCCAGAAGATCGTGAAGAATGCACGGAAATTGTTAGGATACACCTTCCAGAATGGACTTGAAATAGCCAACTATCAAAAAGACTGTATGAGATTGTCCACAGGTATTGACACTCTTGATAGGAAACTCATCGGCGGATTCCCTATCGGATCAATGGTAGAAGTTCATGGACCTTATCGAGGGGGAAAGAGCCATCTCATGCATCACATGGCTGTGCGAGCTCAACTTCCAATAGAGCAGGGTGGGCTTGAGAGCAACGTATTGTGGCTGAGGACCGGACAGTCATTCCGAACACTTTCAATTAGAGCAGCTGCCCTCAGGTATGGACTGGACAGCGATACAGCACTGAATAACATTCTCGTTCATGAGGTCATCAATAGAGAACACTTCAAAGACACCCTGCAACTCGTACCAGAGATGATTGCAGAGTCAGGGGCCAGAGTCATCGTGATAGACAGCCTTGGAGGACTCTTTCAGGTGGAGTATTCAAACCTAGGGCATAGGGAAGCAGTGGAGCGGGAACTGGCCGGAGCCATGCATACCCTACGCGATATCACACGAGCGGCTGATGGTATCTGTCTCTTCACAAATCATGTCTTCACAGCGCTCAACAACTATGGGAATCTGACCTCTCCCATGAACGGTCACATCATAGGTCATGGGTCTGACTATAGATTCTTCTTGCGAATTGGTATTCAAGGTCGACGTAAGATGTCACTACGTGCCGCACCAGACATACCAGCATTCGATGTCGAACTTGAGATCGGGTGGGGTGGATTTTTTGCTGATACGACGACAAAGAAGGCTACTGAACAAGAGATCTATCCGAAACTTGACTTACACCCGAAGACCAAAAATACAAACGAAGGAGTTAAGATAATTGATTAATGAACAACAACAAGAACAACTTATTCATCATTCAAACCTTCCTCATAATCGTAATCATCGTGATAATCTCCCTCTGGTTGCTCAAACTCTTGTTCTCCATCCCACGCCTCTGATTGATATAGGGAACTGGCAAGTTGCGAGTCCTCTGTTATTCCTGAGGGTAATCTGATCCCTTTTAGTTGACTTACATCGGATTCAAGAGTGAAGTTCTTTCCGACACTAATATCAATTAATTCTCTACTTTCAAGGAGAAGTTCCACGTCATAGGGATTCATTAACTCCTCTTCTAGATTCTTTAGTTGTGATTTCTTTGGTAGTCCTCTAAGCTTGGTCTTGATGAAGTTAAATTCACCCTTGTTTCGACGTAGTTCATCCACCTCTACTACAAGAGTCACTGTTCCACCTTCAGTTATTTTGAGAAGATCTCCACAGGTCTTGGGAAGTAGATCATTTATTGAAAAGAAAATAGCACGATGGACAAGAGGTTTGAGAAATGATAGATGCATCACATGGATTTTTCCATCATGTCGGGTGGATACATCTGAATACTCAATGTCTTTTTTATTGTCCCAATATAGCAGACATCCATCTTCTGTTCTGAATGACATGCCCTTTAGATATGGATACTTCAACAGAGTGATGAGTTCGTATGTGTCATCGATATCAACGGTATGACCAGAACTGAACTTCACTCGATAGCATTCCAAGTCAGTATCTACGTACACACTTACCTTTACCTCTTCAATTTCTTGATACTCTCTGAATGCTCCAAAAAATAATGCATCAGTGCTTGCGTTATCTTTGGTAATCCTTCTGGGTCTAATCTTCTCCAATTCCAATAATAGAAACTCAGGAACAGGTGAAAGTTTGAACCATCGAAGCAATCGTCCATCCTCTTTGCTGGTAGCATATTCAAGAACTACTGGTGCCGTCCATTGCTCCTCCCCCTCAATCTCATCAATGAACCATAGAATATTTATTTCATTGATTGTTGTAAGGGCAATCTGACTTCTTTCTGGCGTATCCGTCATTGTTCTAACTGAAGTCATTAGAGTGGACTGATCAGTTGTGCACTGTTGCCACCCAAGTTTTAATCCATGAACTCTAACATTCGACACAAGACCAAGAAGTGGGTCGTCATCATGTGGAAGTACAATCCATGCATTCTGAACCTCGTTCATTTCTGTCCAAATTATCTGTCCATAAACCACATCCTCAACCGGGACATGAGGTTGTAATTCTTTTTGGAGATGCTCAGCACGGAGTTTCAACTTCGAGAATATGAATTGGAAGTCGTACTGAGATTGTGCAATTCCTTCAATGCGATCAACAGGTCGAAAGCCCATCTGATACAGCTGCCATTCAGCCATAGACTCCCAGAGATCAGTGACAAGACCTTCAGTAGGTTTGATCGAATATATCTTGATGACCGTAAGAAGAGCTAGGAACAGGTTATTTCCGTACATCGAGAGAATATCAGGATTTATCTCCTGTGCCATCTGTAATACTGCCCTGTTATCAGCTGTCAAGATGTCACCAAGTATTCTTCTGACATTCTCAACCAGACTCCATGTTCGATATCTCGTTGCATTTCGTAGTATGATATTCTGTACTTCCTGAAGAGCAGTAAGAAGAAGATCTTCATTACTTGAATCAAGAGAAACATCTCCGCACACTCTAACAATATCACGACAGCATGAGAAGAGGTTGGTATTCTTGTGAAGATTTTTCATTAGGAACCTTGCTGCACTCCTAATCCGTTTTATCTCTCTCTTTCGTATTGATAAGGAATCGACCTCATCAAGTCCGGTCCTTCGATACATCGGTGGTCTTCGAGAAGATCCAACCTCAAACTCACGGTCGTTAGAATCAATGGGTAGTCGATCATAATACCATCCTCTTTTGATCTGTGAGAACTCAACATACTTTTTCTTAGACCTTTGCGGTTCTGGTAGGGGTCTACTAGGATCAAAGATTATCCGGTCAGCTAATGAGGGAGAATCGATATTCTTGATGGGCACCGAAGCTCTTTGCCAATGGACATCAGAGAATTGTTCCTCTAACATTGATGATTCATTGCGCCTTGAAAGACTTGGAATGAGCGTCTTCCCAATTTCCTGCAATTTCTGCACAGTTATTGATTTGAGAGGTGCAAATGATGAATAGACATTTGTGAGGGTCACGGAACGACCATACATCGGTTCGCCTTCAAAGTCAGACTCAGAAACATCTCTGTCTTTGATAACCCCGTCTTCCTTGGATAGCCCCCTGAACTTACGAGCCCATCCTCTCAAGTGCGGAACATGTATAGTTTGAGTCCATGGTGATACTTGGGTTGGAGTGTCTTGAATGATGAATCTTGTATCCTCCTTTCTCGGTGTTTGCCAACCAAAAATTCGTGGAGCAGTAGGTACATTGTAGATGATCTCATCAACATGAAAACGTCGTGGTGAGTCATGACGCAGGGGTCTGACACACGCCCTTTGATAGTGCTTGTTCATTCTAGTGTGAGAAACTCCATTATCAATCCATATCACATTCACATTTTGTTTAGGTAGAATACTAAGAAGATGGTTCTCTATATCTCTAAGAACCTCCATACTTCTTCTTGGAACCATTTCTTTAAGTTGGTCCCACCCATCAACGACGACTACTCTATCACCTGCAGAAGGTTCATTTTTGGAAAGGGCTTCCATGCATTCTTCTAGATCAATGGTGTTCCCAAGAAGAAACGAATCCATAGCATCTCGTATATTGATGAAAGTGATGTAATCCAGAAGAGAGGTCAGCGACTGATATCTCTCTCTAGTAATTTGCTTCTTTTTCAATAATATATCAAGACCGAATCTTCGCTTCACAAGTTGACTGGTTGGATAGTCACCGAGAAGATCCAACCAATAGACTTGTAGTTTTTTATCTGGAGGATGTGACTCCTCCTCGATATGATTCAGTAGGTGCCAGTTTCGGGAGACCCATGCTGCTGCATTCCCAAAAGAAGTAGAGGATGGAATCGAAATATACTGGGTCAACAACCGGTCATCAGACACTCGCTCTTTGAAAGGATTCTCAAAGGGGAGTGATATTGCAGCAGATTGTTCTTCGATGAATGAGGTCACACTTTTACCTTTAAGGAGCATCAATGCAACTCGTGGAGTATTCTCATCATTGTCACTTGAATCAAGGACTAATGTCCGTGACTTATTCATATCAAGTTCATCAGCGAGAATATCATTTGTCAGTTCGTTGAGAAGAAAATGGGATCCATTGAAGACCTTTGAGTAATCTCGTGTTGAATCCAGTACGATAACTCCTTTCCAGATTTTTTTCGGCAATCTTACCTCGGTTGGAATCAATTCTCTGCTCTCTTTGAGCAATACGTTCTCATATGCTTCGAGTTGCTTTAGAACTCGTTCATCAGGATCTGATTCAACAATTTTGTCCCACTCATCTTGAGTCAAGATTCGTTTCCATGAGTAGAGGGCAGGTGGACAATCTTTTTTCTTATCTTTCTGAACTGCATAGAGATTGAAGTCGAAAGATGTCTTTGACTTAATCTCAATGATCATAAATGGTATCCATAATACATGTCCCTTGATGTTCCGTCTGATGAAAACAGTCAGGTCTATTAGCCCTCTTCCTTCAAGTCCTGAAACTGGAAGTTCACCGACAATCAGAACAGATGAGAGAGTATCAAGCATCTTATCTCCTGCAAAGATGACTGACTTCAACGATTTGGGATGGTGAAAATCAGAGAGAAGGAGTCGGTGCCAGTCATTTCCTTCTTTCTGAGTGATGGAAAGGATTTGTTCAAAGAGCTTTTCCGCATCCCTGTCAACAATTAGTCCTTGGTCTATTTGGTCTAAAATCTTCGAATATCTCTTCTTGGCTTCTTTTCCATGAGTTTCTGTAATTAGCTCAATTACCTTGTTCCATATGATATCCACAGTGGGTTCTGGGATGTCAATATTCAGTTTTCTAGTGATGGATTGTTTTTTCCCAACACGACCACTATAGAGGGTACGAATCTCCTGAACAAGTGTTCTCAGCTCCTTGTCAGCATCTGGCTCAAAGTAGTTTCTGCCACTCTTCCCTTCCGTGTAGACGTAATCCAGAAAGGGAGTGAGTCTATGGATCAACAACCTGATGTATCTGTGGGTATCGGATCGTGGAACATTGTGAATAAAACATTGACGAACTAACTCAACACCATGAGCACGAATCATATCAACAAAATCAAGCCCAGGTAAGGAAGGATGGGCAAGCAACACTGTGGGATACTTCCTGTTTCCTTTGTATCCCGCTTTCCAGTATGTTTCTACTGCACCATCTTTCATGTACTTAGGCGCATACTTCTTTTGGATTGCTAACTTGGTTCCGTCTGAATATTTTCTTAGTTGGAATTTCTCTGGCTCTGGAAAGGGAAACCTAGTCATTGCGAGGTCTCTCAGACGTGCTCCAAGATAATTGAGCAATGCATTGAGGGATCCGACTGTCCCCTCTTCCCAACTATAGACCCGTTTGAACTCCTTGTTTCCAAAACGTCGTGTACTATACCAAAGGATCTTGAGAAAAAAACGTCTTAGATTTGCTTCTGCATTTTTAATAGGTGAAAAATCAAGTCTTAGTTTTCCTGTCTTCTTCCGATTGTTTCTGTATTCTTCTTTTGCTTCACTCCAATGAGTTAGAATGCTCTCAAGATATTTTCTGGTCTTCTTATCAACTCTCTTTCTTGCAAGTCGAACCAGCGCAGATAATCCTGTGTATATAGAAGTTGCTAGAATTGCACTAGGATTCATCTCACGAGGTTTGCGACCCATTGGAAGTCAGAAATACTCTATATAATTAACTTATAAGTAGGCCGTTTTTATTGGAATATAAATTAAGCAATATAAGACCTTTATTTTTGTAAAATAACTTTCATAATCCTTTATTTCGATAACGCCTTAATAAGTTTATATCGTCAAATGTAATAGAAATAGTAGGAGTACATAACCATTCTTGGGAACAATGATGGGAGTGAACTCTAAAGAGATAGGTCAGAAGTTTATATCGCTCAGGTGAAATAAATGGGTCGCTCCAAGGGTACAATAATCAGTGTGAAGGTCCCGATAAAGTGGAATTCCATGACTGACAGACAGAAGACTCGTCTCAACCGGATAACTGGGAGAGATAGTAGAGTCATCAAAGGGTATCTTGGAGTGATTGAACGACATGAAAACGAGTTACTAACAGGTAGTAAACAAACAAGAATTGATGCCTCAAAATTGGATGAACTAACTCTAACAGCTTCTAGAGGTAAATCTAACAGGAGTCAAGTCCCTCATGATTTCAAAATCAGATTCCCAAATATCTCAGTAAATGAGTTTCAGGAATGCCGGGATACAGCAATTGCCATGTGGCAGAGTTATCTTGAACGTGGCGGATCAAAACCACTACAGACTATCGGATATTCCTCAAGGAAAATTCCACGATTTGCCTTTACACAACGCTTTGAAGTTGTGTACAGTCCGGAACTTGAGAACCGACACTGGTTGAAGCTGAGAGATTCTATAGATTCTGTAAGCACAGGTAGAGTGCAACATGACAAGCTCATGATTCCTCTTTCTATCTCATCCTATCATCTAAATAGGATGCAAGACGGGGATGTCAAGACAGTTCGTATCTTCAAGGACTCTCGCCGTAAATGGTGGGCAATCTTCACGGTGACTCTTGTTGTTGAAAGTACAGATTCTGCTGGAAAGCAACCTGCGGTATTGTCCATAGATCTAGGAATCAACAAAGCAGCATGCTCTGTCCTTCTCACAAAGAGAGGGTACAAACAAATCAGATACTGGAAACAAGAGGGTAAACTTCATCGAATGAAAGTATTGGATGAGAGAGTTGCTTCTCTTCAACAAGAAAAGGAACACCTCATTGCTATTGGTAAGAATTCAGATAAAGTGACTTCCCAGCTCAGAAGTCTGAGTGGCAAGCGAGAGCGTGTCAGTAAAGAGTATGACAAAAAGCTTGTTAGAGATATCTCTGATTATATCAATGATATAACTGAACAGTATGACCTCTATGTGTCAATTGGACAATTGAAGGGTATTAGAAACTCTGCTAGAAAGGGTAGCTTCAAGGGGCGAAGGTTTAGAGGAATGATTCACCGCTGGGCCTTCGCTAGAGTCCGAGAGATGCTAGGTCACAAGCTTGCAACTCTTGGATTTGACCCTAAGAAGTATCATGCAGTTCCTGAACAATGGACCTCAATCATGTGTCACAAGTGCGTACACAAAGGAGTCAGACCCAAACAGAACCTCTTCATCTGTACCACCTGTGGCCTAAAACTAAATGCCGACCTGAATGGCGCTCTCAATATTGGAAAGCGCCTTATTATGCTCATTCCTTCACTGAGAAATGAGAACGGACTAGGGATGTGGCTTACCTCCAGGGATAAAGCCATACTGAAAGCCCGGAGGAAGACTCGTTCTTCTAAACGGAAGTCCGCACTTCCCCAGAGGACACCAGCCTCTAAAGGGGAGTCCGTGGCTGACCCCTATGACCAGATGACTCTTACAGAGTCTACTGCGAGGAGTGAAGACCCAGCCATGGTAAATGCTGTGGAAGAACCGTCTGCTATCACACCGACTGGTGAGTGTGAGTCAATGCAGCGGACAGAAGCCGGGTCCCATCAGAGGAACGATGTTCCAGTGAAGAGGGGCAAAGCTCATATCAATCTGAATGACTCAGGTCTTTCGGATGCTGGCGACAGCAGTCATGAGAAAGGTGGAACACAGAAGTCTCTTACGGTTCGCTCACAATTGTAAGATATAGGTTCATATGGCCGTTGCGCTCGAAGCTCTTTGAGAGGAGGAATCCACATACACGGTGTGATTTTGGCTGCTGGCAAGGGTGAACGGTTGAAAGGACTCACCCAAACTATACCAAAAGCATTAGTCGAAGTTGCAGGGAAGACTCTCTTAGAATATGCCATCAATCGTCTTACCGAGGCAAACATACAGAACATCACAATTGCCGTAGGATGGAAGAGTGATATGATTAGACATGCTATCACTCAGTTTGAGAATTCACCAGTAATGCAGATTGTTGATGTATCTAATTATGAAATAGGTCCACTACAGACACTTACAACTGCACTAGATGCTATCCAGGATGAAGAATCTATCATTTGTCCTGTTGACCTACTTGTTTCTTCAAATGCAATCAGTGAGATTATTTCACGCCATGCTAAAAGTCAGGATACTCTAGTGACACTGGCTATTGATCCTCAATCGACTTCAGGTAGCATCGTGTCCCTTGATTCTCATGGACATGTAATAGGCGTCCAAAAAGAAGTAGGCGGTGCTGATTCAGTTGCCAAAAGTGCAATGTTTATGGTTGTATCTTCAGGATTTGCAGAGTATTGTAGAAAATCTCTAAGCAATGGTTCTACAACAGCTGTTTCAGTTTTGAATGATATAACCAAAACGGATTATCTAGTTCAATCATTTCCTGTTAGTGAGAGATGGTTTGACGTAGATACCATTGCAAATGTGCTTGAAGCCAATAGAAATCTCCTAGAATCAGGAGCAGTTCACTACAACAAGTCTATTTTCATACCTTCTGGCGATGTAGTAGCTATCGGAGATGAGCTAAGCCTGAGCTCTGACATTAAAGTGAGCAATGGAGTAACCCTGAAAGGACCTTGTCTGATACAAAGAGGGTCTATGATCGGGGCGAATTGTGTCATTGGTCCATATACGAGCTTGGGTATCAGTACGCGAATTGGTGACAATTGTGAGATACAAAATGCAGTCATATCTGGACAATCAATGATCCCCAATCTTAGCAAGGTGAATGATATTTTGGTGAATCAGTCTGAGATTTTCAGAATGGAGGAATAACGATGCCCAGTAAATTCAGAGTTCGTGGTGTTTTCCGAGGATTGGTTTTTGCTATTGCACGTCCTCTTGCAAGAATCGGTGCAAGACCGGACTCGATAACATATGCTAGTTTGCTCTTTGCCCTGGCTGCATTCATTTCTCTTCCTTTGACACAATTGCAGTGGTTGTTTGGAATACTGGTTTTCATCACAGGTGTGCTTGATGGTGTTGATGGTGCTGTTGCTAGATTGAACAATTCGTCATCACGGTCGGGAGGTTTCACTGATTCAGTTATTGACAAGGTCGCGGAAACATTCATTCTGGCAGGCATTGCGCTTGCGTTTCCAAATACAATATTGTTCGGGCTGTCTGTTTCCATGTGGGTCATATTTGCTATCTTTGGGTGGTTAATGACTAGCTATACACGCGCTCGTGCTGAAGGTCTCGGAGTTACTGACCTTGATATTGGACTTGGTGGGCGGTCTGAACGTTTACTCACCCTTGTCATATTTTCGTTGTTTGGGCTAGTCCTCTGGGGACTTGTCGTTGTTACAATAATGGGTCTATGTACTGCAGCTTACAGATTACACCATTACAAATATCAGATTCAAGTCAACACATGATAGACCATCATATTTAAGAGTCGGACACAAAAGGCCGCCACAGAACCAGCAAACGGAGTAGTCCTTCGATGCCCAAGTTCAGAGCAGATCATTACCTAATAGCAGAATTCGAAAGCATGAAAGACACAAAGCAGGTAGGAGACAAAGTTCTCGCAGCTTTGAAAGAATTAGACGAGTTGAAAGATTTAGCCATTGTTTCCAAAAGAATGGAAGGCAAATCCTGGTCTGAGATTCTTGGTCGGATTGATGTCCCCGCAGGCTCAAAAGCTTTCTGGGCTATGATCAAAAAGGATCTTACAGAAAGAGAACCCTATCATCTCTTCATTCGTTTTGATATGAATGCTGAAGGTGAAACAATTGATGATGCGCGTGCGTCAATCAAATCTTGGGTCGAAAGTAACGTAGTTCCTAAGATTCAAGCCAAAACAGAAACAAAATCAATCAAGGTTCTCCAGGCTAACGAGGTCTTCCTGCCTAAGCTGGATTAGACCACAAAATCGTCTTTGAAATCGATGATGTACAGGTTATTTCCTACAGCTTGAACAATCTCATCTCGTGAATCACCATCTACATCACCTACTGATATTGATGATTCTGTAGACTTCTTAGAAGTCTTAATGACGGCCTCTTCAACTAATTGTCTCCCTACAACAGAGAGCATGCCTATACTTGAATTTGCATGGCTTACAAGTATCTGTCCACGAGCTGGCTCTAGGTCCCAGAAGCGTCCCATTCGAATTGCATTAACAGTGTTGGGAGCTCGAATCGTATCTATCTTTTCCATGGAGCCTTTTACAAGACCATAGAGTGATATTTTCCTGTTGTCTGATACAGTCATTATTTCTGAATTATGGTCCTCAGTAACATCTCCCGTTGAAATCAGACCAATCTCTCCACCAACACTAACCTTTCCTCTTTCATGAAGGCGATCGTCTGCATACTGATAGACAAAGAAGTATCCCGAATCATCACCAAAAACAAATCGACTATATGGCATTCCCTTTGTTTCCAAAGGCCAGATGGAAAAGACAGGTCTATCCAGCACTTGATGCGCCAATTTATCCAAGGCTACATCGTACCAACCATAGCATCTCAAGCTACCATCATTAGTTGAAACTATAACCTCTGCGCTCTCATCCTCAAATACATTCAGAACCGCAACAGCTGTTGGAAGACTACCCAGTGTTGTTGATGCCTTTACACTGATAGTATCATCCATGTAAACAAGAACACGCATAGTATTGTCAAGTCCCGCCATTACAAAATCAGGAATTCCATCACCTGTAACATCTCCAACACCAATTGCAGCTAGAGGTGGAAGGTTTTCAATACTACATATCTTTGTGAGAGGTTTCTTTTCCCCTCTATCAAAATCATATACTCGAACATCTCCGTTCAAAGTAGTGACAATAATATTGGATTTTCCATTGCCATTTAGGTCTACTAGCTCGACAGATGTGATGACCTCTTTGAATGTGGTCTTTGAAACAATATCGAGCGATGGCATGTGGAACGTCCTCTTCTTACGTGAGCCTCTTGGGAACGGTGAAGGATTACTATACCATTTAAGAGTTATTAGACTGGAGGACATCTGTCTTTAGTGATGTGCTTAAGTCTTAAACATCGGATTCTGATACTATGAGCAAACCTGAAAGAATTCCATCCATTGACAAGGAAGAGTGGACTTCAACTCCCGAAGAGGTTGCAAAGGAGTTGAAGCTTTATGCTCAGGAGTTTGATTCATTCACTCCTGAACACTTTGCCGAGATCAACTTTCATCTGTTGCGTCGACCTGGATTAACCAAGGCTACACGCAATGAATTCTGTGAGATATCAATCCATAGCAAGACCTGTCCTAAGTGCGAACTGCTCTATGTAGCTAAGAAGTGTCCCCTGTGGTATCGTTTGTATCGGATTGTCACATGGGATATCGTCAAGAGAGCACCTCCATGTATACGGCTTGCGTTTGATAAGAAGCGTATCAAAATAGTTACAAACTACCTTGTTAGAATAAACTTGATCAGCCCACCCTTTTACAAATCACGTGGTGCATACTCATGCAATATGCTGAGACGTTGGGGTTATTGTAATCCAGATGAATATTGTGAATCAATGACAACCGATAGCACCCTTGAGTATACTAGAGCACGTGAGCAAGTGAAGATTTCGAGAAAACATAGCTAATTTTCAAGCTCTGTGTATTTCCTTAAATACCGACTCTGGTCTATCCAATTGGAGTCGTTTATTATACTCAAAGACATTGACGTAGAATCCATCCAGCTCATTCGATTAACTGGTCTTCGTGAGCAAGAACTTGCGTCAGCAAAAAGTGAAGCTGGTGACAATTGGAGTCGCATCTCTCAGTCGATAAATGAGCATAATGCACTCATTGCAATGGGTGAAAAACATAGTCGCCAGAAAGCGATTCAAGATCCAGTTCATGGTGCAATTCTATTGGAACCATGGGAACTTGATGTCATTTCAACTTGGGAAATGCTTAGACTTCGTTATGTAATGCAGCTTGGTCCTGCTCATATTGTTTACCCGGGAGCTACACATACTAGATTCCAACACTGTATAGGAACGAACTTTCTTGCTCAGAAATCTATCCGCGTTGTGAACTATTGCGAGGACCTTGATACAGCTTGCTTTGTTCCATTTTCGAGGTTACTTGATGACTATCACAAGAAGTTGTTTAGAGCTGCTTCATTACTTCATGATGTTGGACACCCCCCAACATCTCATACTATCGAGTACGCACTAGAATCGTGGGCTGGAATCGACCATGCTGATCTTGGCGAGTTCTTGATTATGAATAGCGGACTTACTGATACACTTATCCAAAACGATATTGAACCCCAAGATATTGTAAACATTCTCAAACGTAGAACAAAAGACCCTGTTCTGAAACTCCTTTCGGACTTTCTTGACCATCCACTTGACATTGATAAGACTGACTATTTGATTCGCGATGCTCATTTCAGTGGTGTTGAATTGGGAGTATTTCCAGCTGAGCGAGTTATGCTCACTAACCGAGTTGTACCTGACAAGAATGGGAACTACATCCGTGCATTCATGCTCAAATCTATCCACTCACTTGAGGCGCTGATTCTCAGCAGAAATTGGATGTTTGCGGATTTGTATCTTCACCATGCTGTAAAATTGGCTGAAGCCTTGATATCAAAGGCCACATACTTTCGATTAGAGGAGGAAGATCTCTCAAAGAATGAGTGCTTTGGTTATTTCACTCGCATGACAGATGCTGATTTATTTCGTTGGCTGAATTCTTCCAAAATTGATTTTGTACGTGAATATGCCTCTCGGATTCGATACCGGAGGCTCTTCAAGGTTGCACTATCACGACCGCTGGTTTCCTTTGAACCTGATGCAAAAAAGAAACTTGAGTCTATGCTAGGTGACATCAAATCATTAATCGAAGCAGAAAGTGACCTGTCTGAAGAACCTGGTAGTGTCGTATTGGACATTGTCATCCCTGAATTAGGAGAAAAGAAACTAAGAAAGATTCCACTTCTGGTGGGCGGTGAGCAAGGGTTTGATATTGTGAGTCTGGATGAAACTAAAGAAGGGAGACCGTTAGTGCATACACTCAAACAACAAACACGTACGATTCCTTCAGTTAGAGTCTACTGCGAACCTGAAATAGCGAGTAAAGTTCGCAAACGATTCGATGGAATCTATCCCATGTCGGACATCCCATCATATAGGGAAGATGAATACGATTTGACTGAATACTAAAGTAAATGGTCTATGTTCCTCAAAACCTGCTTAAAACCATGCTCCATCTGCACTATTCCATAGACTGCTTCTACAAGGGTGCCTTTGTCATGGATAATCTCACCCTTGCTTGGTATTTCTGGGTCGAAGTGGATTCGATGGTCGTAGAGTCTCCATCTGTCACATAGGGCCGCCATGTGAGAATTAGATACTATATTCGATTTGTCCTGTGTCAGTTCTCCAACATCTTCCTCAACGGTTTGCCAGAGGTGGTAGATAACGGCCATAGATATTGCTGCATCCCCCAATAGTGCAAATCGTTTCGCAGATTCACTCAATGATATAAGAGCTTCAAAGCCGTCATCATCGAACGGATTTTTCTTTCCGCGATAATGTACGTCTAGTTCTAAGAACAGATTCTTTGTGCTTGGTTGGAACATTGCTGCTATCAATATCTCCTCGATCCTGATCTTTAGGCCAAGTTCCTTTTCCAATTTTGGTTTAAGCTTTTTCTTGATGTATTGAATTCCCTCGTCAATCTCCTGGAATTGTTCCTGCCACCGCTCCACCTTTCCAAGAAGTCGGGTTTGATTTCTGGGAGTCTGGCTTTTCGTTCTTTCAATGGTCTTTGATAGAGTTTCTAATCTATCTTCAATATGAACCAGTACCCAAGTGATTTTTCGTTCAGTCTTCTTTGGGCTCATAATTCATCTCTCCTTAGTAGTAGCTTATCTCGGAATTAGATACGTCATATCGTGTGACATGGAATCCTGTTATCGAATACTCTGACGATAGCTTGGCCAATGCAAGTGATATGAGTGATGGTCCTAATGTTAAATCAATTACCATATCATGGATGAATATATTGTCAATGATTGCCGCCTCAAGAAAGTCTGCAGTTCCCTGAAGATATCCGTACTCAGTTTCGTCTTCAGTTCCAGTGACCTCATCGGGCACTTCTATCCACTCAGTAGTCCAGCGTCTGAACGCATCATCAGGAATGAACCTGTCTACAATTCTTGAAACCCCTCGGGTCCAATGTGCCGCCTCAACAAAGACAAGAAGTTTTCTTGGGTTGAAATGCGGATTATTGGTCAACCACTGTACAAAAGGACGCTGATCCTCCGGACGACTCAGCGAAGTAACATACAATAGCGGTTTTGATATTCCTAAAGCTCGACGAACCGGGTGTATTGCCTTGGGTTCCAATTCAAAAAGGCGGTATTGTGATTGCTTCCAACTAACAATGATTCCAAGTTCTTCCAATCTCTTAGTATTATGATAGAGCTTGGGACTAGTTATTACGACCTTGGCGATCTCTCTCTTACTGGCTCCTTTCAGTACCAACTGTGCTTTGGTATCAGTAGCAATTTTCTCTCGCAGCTCCGCCCCAGTCTTCAATCCGCCTTCAAGTTGGTCCAGTATAATACGTCTGGCTCTGACGGTTTCAATCTCTGCGCGAACCATCTCTTCTGTGGACTTTCGAGGCATCTCTGTACGCTCCATACGCGGATGTATTAGCTAGTAATCTTGAGTATTAACCTTTTATACTTATCGAAGGTAAGGGCGTCTCCTACAGAAAAAATGGCCTAAAAAGGCGCTTCAATATACATACCTAAGATACTTTTCGAAGTAAAGACAACCCGTCCGACGTATGCTTAAATATAATCTCAAGGTACGAATCAGTAGCACGGAGCTTCTGAAGCTCCGACTGGCGAATCTAGCTTACTGATTTGTCTACAAAATTAAAAAAACGAGGACCGAAAAATGGCTGAAGACGAGTTTCTTGGCGCAAAACCGATTGTCATTGACAACGGTACAGGATTGAGCAAGAACGGTTACGCCGGCGAAGATCAGCCACGCAGTGTCTGGCCCACTTTGATTGGATATCCACGATATGAATCAATCATGACTGATGTAGATCACTATACCCGTGACTACTACATTGGTGAAGAGGCCATCAACCTACGTGGAGTACTCCGCCTGGTTTACCCAATCGCTCATGGAAAAATTGAAGACTGGGACGCAATCGAGAAGATTTGGAGCTACACGTTCTACAACGACTTGAAAGTAGACCCCAGCGAGAATCCGGTACTTCTAACTGAAGCACCATTCAATCCCAGAGAGAACAGAGAGCGCATGGCCTCCGTCATGTTTGACAACTTCGGAGTTCCAGCAGTATACGTTGCCACACAGGCAGTACTCTCATTGTACGCATCTGGTAGAACAACTGGTCTAGTTATCGACTCTGGTGACGGTGTGACCCACATAGTACCAATCTATGAGGGCTTCTCAATTAATCACGCTATCAAGAGAATTGACTTGGCTGGAAGAGACATTACCGAGTACCTACGCAGACTTCTCAGACAGAGAGGTTACACAATGGTAAGCGGTGCAGAGAAAGAAATTGTCAGAGATGTCAAAGAGAAGCTATGCTATGTAGCTCTTGATCCCGAGAGGGAAAGGACAGTTGCTGACAAGGCTGGTGTTGACAAGCCCTACATGATGCCAGACGGTGAGGTAATCACAGTCGGCGCAGAAAGGTTCCAGGCACCCGAGTTGTTCTTCAACCCAAGTGCTATTGGTCTTGACACAATTCCACTCGACGAGCACATTGTCCAATCTATCAAGGACTGTGACGTTGACTTGCGTCGTGACCTGTACGCCAACATTGTGCTATCAGGCGGTTCAACTATGTTCCCAGGTCTAAAGGAGAGGCTCCACAAGGAGATCACCGAGCTAGTTCCCGAGAACATCGAGGTTCGTATCATTGCTCCCCCAGAGAGACAGTACTCTGTCTGGATCGGTGGAAGTATTCTCGGCTCATTGAAGACCTTCCAGAAGATGTGGGTCAGCAAGAAAGAGTTCGAAGAAGTCGGACCCGAAGTTATTCACCGCTGTATCTAGTATACACTCAGTTTAACGAAGGTGGGCTTCGTGCCCCCTTCGCTCTCTTGTTTTTGAATTTTGCATCCTTTCCTAAGGTGACCAATAGTAAAACTGTTTGAAAGACACATCAGAGAAGTTGTGTTTTTTATAGAGATTCCTTGCAGGGAGATTGGATACTGATACATCAAGACATACTTTGGATATGCCTATATCCTTTAGATTTTTCAAAGCGTTGACAAGTAGATAGTTGGCAAGTCCTTGACCTCTAGACTCTGGTATAACTCCAATTGGTTTAATCATCGTTTCATTATCTCTCTCTCGACAAATAATGAAACCAATAATCTCATCATTTTTCATTAGAATAAATGTGGCCTCTTCAATGAAAGCTTCAGACTTGTCGAAATAATGCTCCAGTGTTACTTTTTGCTCAGCATGACTCGTAGAGAGAAACAGATCATCCTTACTATCCTCAAATACTTGAAATCCTGCCTTCTCCAGTTGATCATAGGAAACTTCAGAGAGTCCTTTCAAAGTGAATTCTGGAGAATATTCTAACTTTGGGAATTCTATTGTACTTAGATTGGAGTGCATTCTAACTTCTTCTGCAGCAAATTGAAAACCACACTTCTTGTACAACTCAATTAACTTAATGGCATGGGTTCTATGATCTTCGGTAGGAAATTCTAATTCAAGCTCCAATCTGCTATGATGATGTTCGGTAATTTTCCTCTTTGACGCTTCGATCAATGCAAGAGTAATCGCCTCTCTTTCAGGTGGTTCTTTTGTCAATGGGAAAAAACCACTGATGAATGTCATCAATGGAAACGCTACATAATCGTACGTCCAACCAACAATACTCTTACGACTATCTACTGCAACAAGTATCTGAAAACCATCATCTTCTGACAATCTCACAATGCTATTCGTCATTTCCTCAACCGTCTTCTTCGACTCCAACGGTGTGTCCTTTCTTGCGGACATAGTAATATCTGCAAGTATCCTACAATCTTCTAGACCAAGTTTCCTTGATTCAACTCGGATCAACTTTACAAACTCCTTTAACAAATCCTATTTTCCAATGATTGTTGCAGGGGATTTCAAGTATCAATTCATAAGATATTGGTCTAACGCAAGAAAGAGTTCGAAGAAGTCGGACCCGAAGTTATTCACCGCTGTATCTAGTATACACTCAGTTTAACGAAGGTGGGCGATTCTGCCCCCTTCTTTCTCTTGTTTTTCTCTCTCATTGTCTTGCTATTTCGCGAAATTCCTTCTTCTGACAAATACTGCTACTACAATTATAGTAACTCCAGCCATCGGAAGACCAAATACTACAAATTCAAACAGCCCTTCATTGGTTGTTGGAACTGGTGGATTCCATGTCCAAGATGCATAATAGTGAGAATTGAACCCGACATGAGTAATATTTTGATCATTCGGAAACATCTCAAGTTCCCATATTGCGGATGTCCAAGTTTGATTCTGTGTTTCGGTGAATCCTGTTTCCGGAAAGAAATTGATATAATCCCAATAGAGTTTGCCATTATCTAACACCGTGTTTTGTGATACTGAGGCTCTCACATCGATTCTGATGGTTTCATGCGTTACTTCCCCCCAGCTACTAGCAGAACCAACACAGTATCGGAAGTTATAGGATGCATTGTAACCCCCAGTTGGAATTTCAATCGGGGATGATCCGTAGACTTCTAGTGTATTTGAAGTGTTTTCGATAAAGGACAGATTGAAAGCTGCAAAATGGTGATCTTCAATCCAGATCCAATCTTCTACGGTCCAGTTGTTAGAATCAATAATTGATTCATTATACATATCTAAAATTTGTGTAAAAGTTAGAATCACAAAATTGATTTCTTCTTGATTAAATCTAACATCAAACTCACATCTCGATGTTTTTGAACCGGAGAAATCCCATTCTTGTGGATATGCAAAAGCTGTCTGCACAGTATGATTTACTTCACTGGTCAGTGTGAAGAAACTGCTCAGGTTGAATGATTTCGCAACAATGGGATCTAGGACCATACTCACTTCAGCTTCAGGCATACTCACATTTTCACCTAAAAATAAACCACCAGAATCGTACAAAATTGACGTGATATAAATTGGATTAGCAGATGTATTCACAGGGAGAACGAGGGAAAAGCTGGAAAATAGAAGAGCAAAGAGTAATAATGTTACTGAGAAACGCCTCATCACAACCACCACTAACCAAACAACACATCTGGGTAATATATGTGAGCTAAATAACGCCTCTGTGTATTGAATAACACATCTGAATTTCTAACAATCACAATCGAGTATATTTCCACACAGTGTAACAAAGAGGGTCTTTTCCCTCTTCTTTCTCTTGTTTTTACCTTATCATTCATCTCGTCAATCTTGAATTCGAAAAATAATCAGTTTGAGTTTCTCATTTATCTGAATAAAATCTGAAAACTCTACAGTCCTCCACTCTCTCTACATTTCCTTGTGTGACTATTTCATTGGTTTGATTCTGAAGAAGATGACAATCAAAACAACTGCAGCCACGCAAATTGCAGAAATAGTCACCAATAATGGGAGATCTAAATCTGGTGAACTCATCCCAATATTGTTCAGATTATGGTGAACAGTATCAGATACATTCCAGTTGTCCAATGAGTCAGCTGCGAAGTATTTGACTTCGAAGACGAGTAACCCAGGACTAGGTACGATCACAGGATAATAACCATAGTACCTGTTCGGATCTGACTCAGACGCTATTAGTGTAACATTGTGCCAGAGGTGTTCAGAAACCTCTTTCGTACTACCAATGACCAAATCAACTCCATCTGAATCATTTACAGTCACATGAAACCATACACTTGCGCTCTCATTCAAGAAATCTGCGTAAAAATCACCATAATCTGAGAAGGTGGGACCTTCACTAGATTGGGCTTGACTCGTGCAAGAGATTATAGGTAGATGACTCAGAAGGCAACATAGTCCTATAATTCCAAGTTTTACCTGCCATCTACCAAACGAACTCATCCAATCCCTCGACTACCAATGAATTGTAATTGATATAAATCTCATTAATTGCGTGCTATACTGTAGTTCTCTCCAAGAAAGAGTTCGAAGAAGTCGGACCCGAAGTGATACACCGCTGTATCTAGTATACACTCAGTTTAAGGAAGAGGGACTTTACCCTCTTCTTTCTCTTGTTTTTATCGATAATACAACAACTTCCGCCTGCTATTGATTACTCTTCTTTACGTCTTTTGTTTCTTCTTCGTTTTCTTAACTGATTTTGATCTGAGTTGGTTCAATGACAGTACATGAACCTAGGAGTTCCAAACAATTTATCTCCAACGTATCTTATTGTTTAGCACGTTAACAGATGTGGTTAGAATGATTGATACAACTGAACTTCATGGATTTTTGCTCAAGAAGTTGGAGGATTTATCAGGAATCTCCCCACCGGGTAATTTTACTGATGACGGTCCACCTGACGGAACAACAACTACACATGCTGTGGGCATTTGGTTATGGATTAAAGTCCGCTTAGTTTATGAAGGAAGTACTATGGATCGAACAAGTGGAGTCGGTGGGGATCCGTATCAGGCTCACACATGGTATGACTGGATAGGAAAGACGGACTCAGCACCTGCAAAAGCAGCTCGTCCTGAAGACCTTGAAGAGTGGGCGCTTGTAAAGACATACTATTTACGCGAGTACACAGATGTAGGTGTATGGGGACAGCAAGACGGCCGCTATGTCGAAAGGCTAGAAGAAGATGGAACTGTGGAGATACGAAATGCAAAGGGACGATTTCAGGATGTTTCTCCTGATTCCTTGGTTGAGGTCGAAGAAATAAAACTAGAGAATTAATAGATGAACTCAATGTTGGGAGTTCGAAGAAGTCGGACCCGAAGTTACTCACCGCTGTATCTAGTACATTCTCAGTTTAACGAAGAGGGGCTTTTCCCTCTTCGCTCTCTTGTTTTGATTTGTTATCGTTTTTTCAACACTATGACCGCAACAACAACAACGACCCCTGCTACCGCAACTCCACCGAAGATAAGCAGAGGGTCAATCGGTTCACCAGTGGATGCTGTTGCTCCAGTAGCTATGAAGAAATAGGACTCGTGGCTCCATACATCATCTGCATTCCGAGCATACACATCCAAGGTGTGGTTTCCATTTGAGTTTGGAATCCCAGTCAATTCAGTTTGATTCTCTCCTGAATCCCATGAGAAGTATTTCTCTGCAGGCACTTCACTGAAGTAGATGATTGGCATTGTTCCAACTGACTTAGTACTACCACTTGGGATAATTCGATGCCTGATTTCTATTGGACCATCGTATGGCAGTTCATAAGTTTCTGCTACAACTCCATCAATTTTTACTGCAGAGATATTGATGTGACCACTATTCACGTATGACCTGACATAGTGATGGTATCCTCCACCCCAGAAGGGATGGTCATAGAGTGGGGCTCCACCGCCACCTGATATGATTTGAGTTAGACCATTCACAGTTAACCTGTCAAATAGATGATCATGTCCAGAAATGACCAGTGAAACATTATGTTCCTTGAAAAGGGTCTGAAGTGCATCTCGCTCTTCCGGAAATATGTTGAGTGAGTCATCGATGTGCACTTGTGGGTACATGGGAGTATGTGCAACGACGAATTTCATAGCTTTGTTTGTTGTGGCAAGATCATTCTCAAGCCAAGTGAGTTGATCTCCAACTATTCTTGAATCAAATCCAAGCTCATATGTAAATAAGCAAGTTATGTGTACTCCTGCATAATCAAATGAGTAGTAAGGTGAAGGTTCATCATACTGGACGAATGCATCAAAGAAGTAATCCAACTTTAGCGGTCCACCACCTCTCGCTTTGTCATGGTTCCCAGCTACTGCGTAGATTGGAGCATAATGTCCAATAACGTCACTTATGTTTGTGAAATAATCCCAGGCAAGTAGATTAGCTGTATGATCTTCATCTACATCTCTTACATAGTCTCCAGTCATTATGACTATGTGGGGTTCTTCAGCAGCTATCATCTGAGCAATCTGATCCCATTCTGGTGGTTGTGCAATTGTTGTTCGCGGACGATTATCTCCAACGATTATCATCTTGAACTCATCGCCGTCAGCAGGTGCTGTTAAGAAGCTGTAAATTGGACTCTGCATCTCGTTTGAACTTGCTCGATAGTAATACTTGGTGTCAATATCCAAACCAGTCAAACTGACATAATGGTCAGTGTCAAGTGTTGTGTTCGTTTCACTTTCCAATAGCGAAGTGTTGAAACCATAACTAACTGTGGCATTGGTGAGACCATCAGTTCTCCAAAATATCACTGCTGAATCTGTAGTTACCAGATTCACGGTTGGTCCTCTGTCAAAAGGAGTTACCCCATTAGATGGAAGACTTACTTGTACAGGAGAGATCTCAGTAGCCGTATTGTCCATGAAAAGTGCTGGAATCGGACTAGCGAGAATTATCAATAGTAATAGAGTGTACTTGTTTCTACGCAAGAGAATCACTTGTGTTTAAGACCCAAATTCGCTATTAAGAACTGCTACTGACTCATTATTTTTCCCAGTTGTATCTAGTATACACTCAGTTTAACGCGGAGGGATTCATTCCCTCTTCGCGCTCTTGTTTTTTGATAATCTTACGAATGATGTACATCACCTGGTATGGACAGAATGTGTTTTCAATATAGGGCAGATCTTCCTCAATGCTCTGCCTGTATTTCTTCAGGATCAGCTTAGTCCCTTCATCAAGAGCATCAAAGGATCCATTGCCAGCCAGGTCATAATCCATGTTGAATGCATTGTAATGAATGAACTCGAACAATTTCAATGCCTTAGGCAAGTCCTCCCTCCACGATTCATCCAAATGATTCTCTTTCTCATATCCCATCATGAAATGCCTGAGATAGATGTCTGCAAACTCACGATTAGTCTTATTCTCTGGTTTCTCCCAAATGGAAAATCCAAGTGCGTTAGCGATATCGAAGACGAAGAAACCGTATACACTATCATCAAAGTCAAGGACTGTAAGCCGTTTTCCATCAAGGAATAGGTTGGCATGGTGCACATCCTGATGAATGAGTCCAAATGAATCCTGAGAAGTTGGTTGATCCTTGAAGTATTTAATGAGCGTGTCAAATCGTTCAAGCACAATGTCTTGGTCTGATGGAATTAGCGCACGGTCCAAATATTCATCATCAAACCACTGTATTCTCCCTGTTGTTTTTGATGATGGTTTGTAGTCTTTGGTAAGTCTATGCATTAACCCTACTGCTTCTCCCCATGTATGGAACAGCTCTGGTGAGAAATCTTCTTTTGTCACGAGACGACCTGGTGCCCATTCAAAGGAAACAACGGAGATCGCTCCTGCATCTGTATCCACTGTTTCAACAATGTTGTCGTTCTGAGAAGGGATCACATGCACAACTGGTGCATCATGCTTGGATAGGTATGCTAACCAGTCTATTTCTGCTTTCACTTCAGCTAGTGTCTTATGACCTGGCGGTGTTACCCGTATGACGAGTCTATTTTCCGGATCATCGAATCCGAACATCTTGTTTTCGAATCCTCCCCCGAGTTTCACGAGTTTGTCTACTAGGAATCCATAATGAATTGAGGTCTCTTCCAGTGCGGTTTGCAACCAGCTGTCAATCATTCTATCCTGCACCACTCAGCGGTGCTCCGTAATCTGGTGATATTTAGTTTTCCACAATCGCAATCTCTGAAGCAGACTTTGCTTTTCAATACTTAACCAATACCACATTGTTTTGTTTCATTAAGTAATTATTATATAGGTGCATGAAACGCTTAACTTCCATTCTAAAACCATATCGACTCCAATAACTACAAATTTTACCTGAGGATTCATTGATGCTACGCCGATACCTATCAGTCCTAATCTTGTGTGTGTTTCTACTACCAGTATTCACTTCACCGGTGGTGCCAACAAACAATATCGAATCTCTAGATGATTCAACCATAGACTCTTCAAAAATCAATCTGCAGTCTTCGCATATTGTAAGTACCTCCTACCCCGAACCTACGGATATCTCGGGAAATACCTACACTGATCACCCTCGCATCACAATAACTAGCAACGGCGAGTTACTATCTCAGAAAACTACAGAATCTTGGAATGGATCTGGTATCGAATCAGACCCAATCGAAATCACAGGATATAATTTCACTTCTACAGCAGGTGTGCTGATTTCGATAAGCAATACTGACCTATACTTCAAAATTGAAGGGAATTTCTTTTTCGTACCAACAGATAATTACAATGGAATCAATCTAAGCAATGTAACAAATGCCAACATAACTAACAACTACTTTGACAAAACAGATGTTGGAGTAAGTTTCAATGGTGTAAACTTTACTTCAATTCAGACAAATCACTTTACTTCCTTTACTGGGATATCCATCACCTCAGGAAACAACAATAGCATTGTCGATAATTACTTCAATCCCGGGGACACAGCTGTATTACTTTACAGCGTATCGACCTTCTATACTACAGTGTACAATAACACATTCTTTGGAACTGCATATGGAGTATACGTGATGGCTTCATATCATAATGAAATCAGTTCCAATTACTTTACCCAGACATCACTGTATAGTATCTATGTTACACAATCTGGAGGTTTCTATTCATATCTTAATTTGATTAGAAATAATGTTATTCATGATTCAGCAGGTCCTGGAGTTGCTGGAATCTTTGTGAGCTCGTATTCACATAATAATACCATTAGCGGGAATGAAATTGCTAATGTTACTCTTAGCATTCGTCTTTCATATGCTGATAATAACACGGTTTTCGATAATTCGATTTCTAATACGACTCAAGGTATCTCTTCTGAAAGTTCACAATGGAATGCCATCTATCGAAACAATATTTCAGACGTGATAATCGATTCATTTTCAGCAAATGCCTTGTTCATTTACAAAACTGGTAACAATACGATCTATAGTAACAATGTGACCGATGTTGATAATGCCATTTACATGTATCAATCTAGTCAGAATACGCTCTACGGTAACAATATGACTGGTGTTAGCAATATGGGTGTACATTTGCTGACTTCGTCACTCAACGCGATCTATGATAATGAGATTGTTGGGGGAACTACTGGACTCTATCTCCATTCTTCATCCACAAACAACACTTTGAACATGAATGTGCTTCAATTTCAAGATCAAGGTATTCAATTACAAACAACCTCACACTCTAACACATTTGAAGGAAATAGAATTGAAAATGCAACAAACTATGGATTTGATTCTACAACATCGTATTACCTAACGATTACAAATAACACGATAATCAATAGTGGACTACGTGGAATAAACATCGATCCAACTTCCTACCCTGTTATTGCCTATAATCAAATCATCAATAATGGTCAGTATGGAATCTATCTGGATACCGGATTCAAAGGCAAGATCTACAACAACACTGTCAAATATCATTCATTAGCTGGTGCCTATGTAATTAGCACAAATCAACACAATATATCATTCAATATCTTTGCAAACAATTCAATCGGACTATCATTACCAATCTCAGACGGAGGTCATGTTATCGGCAATGTCTTTTCTAACAATACTGACACAGGTCTTTCGCTAGATAGTACAGATGGGCTCTTTATCACAGATAATACGTTTGAAAATAATGATCTTAAAGGATTACACTTAGTAGCTTCCACTGTTAACATAATTGCAAACAACACACTTTTTGCAAACAAGCTTCATGGAATTGTAGTTCAGGCAGGAAGTTCAATGAATTTCCTCCACAACAATACAATACACGATAGTCTAGGTTATGGAATTTGGCTTGCGAGTGATGAAAATTCAATTCGTCAAAATATAATCTCAAACAGTGATGTTGGTGTTTTCATCGATACTGCAAATATAAACTCAATTGAAATCAATCTAATCGACAACAGCACAGACGGGATTAGACTATACAATGCCGATAGCAACACTATACTACTGAATACGATTTCCAATAATGCTCAATATGGGATCTACAGTGAGAGCCCATTTATGGAAACTAGCAGTGGCAATCTGATTTACAACAATACTATCTTGTCCAATGGAGTTTATGGCGTGCATCTTGATGCAACCGCCCAATCGGTTCAAGTCAAGTGGAATGACTTCATCACAAACACAGCGCATGGTACTGATTCAAATCCTCCAGCATACGGAAACATCTGGGATGGAAATTATTTTGATGACTGGGACCAACTCAATTATTATTATTCATTGGATTTTGATACTCGAGATAATAATCCTGCAGCATCCCCGCTAAATCCATCGATGGTGCATTTTTTGTTGCCTGCAATGATACTGATACCTGAAGCATCCGTTATGTATACTGAAGATATCACGATCACATGGAACTCTGGATATGATTCAGATGATCATTCTTTGTTCTACTCGTTATACTACAGCAACAACACAGGTACTAACTGGTACTTCATTGTCGGAGATCTGACAAACTCTAGCTATTCTTGGAATGCTTCAGCTCTTTTTGAGGGAACTAACTATCAAGTAAGACTAATCACAACAGACTCTGTTAACAACTCAGTTCAAGTAACATCGAATACATTCAGCATTGATACTAATGCCCCCCGTCTCGGTGTTTTACCTTCTAACTTCACGGTAGAGCTCAGCTTTGATCCTCCTCCGGAACTCAGTTTCTCAGCATACGATTCAAATCCAGATTATGCCTATATTGAATGGATGGGATTTGAGATGAGTGATCCTACATTCTGGTCCAACGACACAATTGAGGGTCTGTTCTTCTATGATGGTAGCGTACAATTTGGTGTTGGAGAACATCCTCTCTATCTAGTTGTCCTTGATACAGCAGGACACGAAGCTCGATATCTATTCTATATGACAGTTGAAGATACTGTTAACCCCACTCTCGTTATTGAAGAAACAAATCAGATCTTTGAGCTTGGGCCTCATGACAATGTGCTTTCCTGGACCGTTTACGATCTGGCTGCAGGAACTTATGATGCATATTTCAACGACTCATTAGATATGTCAAATCCTTGGGTAAGCAATACTGGAACAGAGCTGAATGTCGATAGTTACATGCCGGGTCTTTACAATGTTACAGTCGTATTTTCCGACTCCTCTGGAAATTTGGTTACGCGCTCCATCAATCTAACAATAATTGATACAACATCTCCAAGTATTGGTGAATTTCCTGATGATGATACCATTGAATTTGGTGCAACTAGTAATTACCTTAATTGGACATTGAGTGAGCTTGATCCTAGTGTTTTCAATGTTATAATCAACTCACAATTTAGCGAGCAATTGTCCTATACTAACGGTACGGTACTCCTAGATATAGATGGGCTATCTCTTGGATATAACAACATCACTGTAGTATTCTTTGATAATAGTGGGAATATGGTGAACGACTCGGTATTCATTACCGTGTTTGATACAATATCTCCTATAATTGCCTCACAGAACGACATTGTCCTTGAGTTTGGTTCTGTAGGAAATGTAGTAAACTGGACAGCGACTGATTTACTCCCGGATAACTATACGGTGTATATCGAAGGTAGTTATTGGATTTCGGGTATTTGGAGCAATGATTCTGTTGTGAGTGTTTCTATAGATGGTCTTTCTCTTGGTAATCATAGTTTCCAGATATTCTTTGCAGATTCGTCAAATAATCAGAAGATAGCTGGGATAGTGATTGGAGTTCAAGATACTATTTCACCTGAATTAATCTCTTCTCCAGATGATATTCAATATAATTTGGGTACAACTGGACACTCTATCAGTTGGATTGCCACCGATCCTGATTCAGGCAATTATTCCATTTTCATTGATGATACGCATACTGCTACGAATACGTGGACTACTTCGGTTCCCATAGTAATCTCCGTCGATGGATTATCTATAGGAACTCATACTGTCGAAATTCGTTTCTCTGATGCTAGCGGGAATATGGTTTCTGATAATGTTACTGTGACAGTCATTGAAGTAACTACTACTACTACAACCTCAACAACGACAACAACAACGACTACTGGAAATCCTACAGGTGGAGGTAGTATCCCAATCCTCGGTATTGTTGGCGTAGGTATGTCTGCTATCATTCTAGTAGTTTTAGGAATCCTCTTTATTCGAAAGAAGGCCATATAGAGGATTTTCAGAAGAGGGGAAAACCCTCTTCTTTCTCCTTTTACAATGATCAAGTTAGCTAATCTTGTCTACAGTACCCATTAGGTAACCACCAAAGCCAATAATCCAAGCAAGAATGGGATTGATTGCCCATCGTTCTAGAGACCCCTTTGCCATTCCGAGAAAGGTTTCTGTTGACCCAAATGGAAGTCCCAAGTATGGAATGAACACTATTGCTAAGATTAAGGCCATTAAACCAAGTGTAATAGAAATGATTGACATTGGTTTTGGTAAATGCGTATACGAAGCAACAGCTGCAAATGATCCAAAAAGAATCGCGAGTAGGGTAGCAAAACTATGCATTGGCTGAAGGTTTGCTGGGAATACACCAACTCCCATACAACCGATTCCGCAAATAATCAACAAAATTGGGAAGAGTTTTCTTTCTGTTGACATGTATAAGCAGAAGGCTCCAGCTATAACGAGCACTCCCAAAATGAATACTGATGTATTATAGATGAGTGCGGTAGGACCTGTTCCAAGGTCACTGACATAATCGATACGACTACTATATCCATCATACCAAGATTCCGCAAGAAGCATACCCAAGAACCACTGGATACCTCCAACTATGAAGAAGGAACCTGCTAGTGTTGTGGCACTAAATCGTTTCAATAGATTTTGTGTTGATATTACTGATTCAGACATTATAAATCACGATTTTTACATGGGTTATAATGAATATAAGAAGAGGACAAACTTTGAATCATATCGTGGTTTGCACTGCAAACTTGGAAAGCCATTAGAATCATTACTTTTTCTTGAAAATGTGTTTAGATTTGTGTTCAGATTCTATAGATTCTGAAATTTCAAGCAACACTCAAATCTAGGTATATCACCTACTGCTGGAGGAATATATTTGGTTCAGGAGAGCACAACACGGTTTGATCCACCAGAAGAAGGAATGCTTCCTGGAGAAGAAATAGTGTGGTCTCGAAAAGCAGGTTCTGATTTCTTTATCATATTCTGTGGTGCCTGTTCACCATTCCTGCCTTTTGTTGTTGTGCCATTCATAGGTGAAATGTTTGGTGACTTTATTGGAATGCTAGCCCTCGCAGGTTCAATACTTGTGATGATTTACTTTCTATTTGCCTTCATAAATCTCCGAAGGATTAGATACTATCTCACATCTGAACGTGTGATGTCGGTCAGAGGGGGGAATATCCTAAAACAAATTCCTCTGGAACATTTTTCAGGAAGACCCCTCGGGCAGTTCTTCGAATCCAAGGTAGCTCACACCGAAAATGAACGTCCTATATACAGAATACGCATCTACGATCCAATGTCAGATGAAATCCTCACCCTCAAAGGTTTGGATCGGCACTCAGCTTCAGCATTCGCCAGAATTGGGGACCGTATCGAATGTCCTTATTGCAACTATGATAATACTGCTCTATCTCAACAGTGCAAGAATTGTGATGCTGTTCTTTAAGCCTATACCGTTCATTGTAAGTTACACAAACTTGGACATCAGAGTGAAGTGCTCCCAAGAGCGGCACTGGGAATAACTCTGTGAGGTCAGAATGCGTGTCAGATCAACCTCATACTTCCCTGCTGTGAGCGGATATTTAAAGACCTATCGAGTTCAACAAATGAATATCTACGGAGTGTCCAACTTTGGACAAGATTTCAGCAACTGCTATCAACCCAAGGTAATCTAATATTCAATAAATAGATGGATTTTACAAGACGGTGTTATACCTTGCAGAGTCACGCAATTCAAGCCATCTTGATCACTGACAAAGGTGGAAGTCCACGTTTCTATATGCAACTTGATCCTAAAGCTCTCAATATGGACCCAGTGATGGCTTCAAGTTTCTTTGCTGCGATTGACATGTTTTCAAAAAAGGTCTTTGACGAGAGCAACCCCGTATGTCATGTTGACTACGGATCTCGTTTGTTCACGCTTCTTAACGGAGTTAAAACGAATCTGATTGCTGTTAGTATCAAGAGTCTTGGTAAGGAAGTCATTGATGTCCTCGACTCTCTTCTTGCAGAGTTCGAACTTGATTGGCTTGAAATCGTAGACCCATTCGAATACAATTTTGACACATCTTTTGTTGATGTCTATCTTGAGGCCTTCGGCGAGCGAGTTATGGAACGACTATCTCTGCGTCTCTTGTCTGATACGTGGGTTCCTTACTATACTATCCGTCCAGACAGACCAATAGCTATCCAGAGTTTACTTCGAGATTATATCAATGGCTCTAGCAATGTGAAAGAGATAGTTGAAGTCAGCAATCTCTCTCGAAGAGAGGTTGTATTAGAACTCTCCAAGTTATGGGCTCATAGAGTAGTGCGATTCCGAAATATGTTTAGCTTTAATGATTTCATGACAACTGGAACACAATTTATTCGATATGTACAAGCCACTTCTGATGAAACAAAGGATCTACAGACGCTCCATCCTGGAATGGAAGGAGTCATTCCTCACTTAGCTGGACTGATTGATGGGAGAAAGACGGTCCGTGAAATATTAGCTGAACTCGGTGCTCGTCATGATGAAAGTGAATTGCTTCGTGCTTTAGACTATCTCATGGAGGTTGGTGTTATACAAGCACTAACACCTGAGAAGAGACGAATCCTTCTTGTGAAAGAAGCTCTAGAGCTTGCACTTCGTGTTGCTGAAGGAACCTATTCTTTATCAGAGGCAACTAGTGCATTGCAACTTGTTTTGAAGGAAACAAAGGCACCAGAAGTTCTTAGTCAATTGCAACTCAAGGGTGAGAAATGGGTTGTGGATTTCGATTTCAAAATCCTTGAAGGAATTGAAACACGTAGACTGATGATTCTTTATGGTGAATGGATGAAAATACTTGCTCAATTTGTACAAATTCTGAATCCTACCAAACTTGAACTCTATGTCAAGAACTTGACCACTGTGTTTTCACAGAGAATCGTCAAACGATACTCTGCTTTAGACTTGAGAGGATTCGAAGAATTTGCCTATTGGCTTGAAATTCTAAGTACTCCCACAAAACCACATGTAGGACCCGTTCATACTAGTCACCTTCAGATTGCATGGTCTAATGCTATGGAGGAACTTGCATATTTACTTGTGACTCGGGGTCATATTATTTACAGGTCCGAGAGTATTACTCAGATACAATCAGCATCAGGAACACCTCTTATAGACCTGTTACCTGAAGAATGGGTAGGCAAGGACCATGTTGATACATTTGAGCGGGTAATGTATGAATACTCAAAACTAGGTCCAGCTGCGGTACTCACTCTTCTGATTCTTGCAACTCAGCGTGCAATCCTACTTCCACAAGAAGTGTTGATTTGAGCTAAAGTTCTTCCATCTGAAATACTGTTATCTAATGAGAATGAAGAATACATGTAACCCCGGTGACAGTGTATGAGTCCTACATATTTATTGAAGATAGTCACAGTTGGAGCCCAATCTGTTGGAAAGACAAGTATAATCATCAGATTCTCTACTGGCGCATTCAGAGAACACTATTCTCCCACTCTTGGAGTAGGATTTGCCTACAAGAAAATGGAAGTAGGTGAAGACAACGTCAACATGCAGATATGGGATTTGGGTTCTCAGGACTTTTTAGAACGTACGCGTGCAAATTACTATCTAGGGGCTCAGGGTGTAATCTTCATGTATGACGTAACCTCGTGGGAGTCATTTAATGAGGTCATTGACTGGAAGAATGAGGTTGATCGAAATCTAGATGATTACAAAGCTATCCTCGTTGCTAACAAAACTGATCTAATCATGGAGCGTGTAGTTTCTTCAGAAGAAGGTCAAAAAGTTGCAGACCAAATGGGAATACCTCACACGGAGGTTTCTGTTCGTCTTGATAAGCATGTAAATGATGCATTCGCAACGATAGCTCGTAATATCATTGATGCATTTCAGTGAGTTAGTTACACGAATAGGACATCATCAATTCCTGTGGTTAAGCGGTTTGCTTTTCCTTTCGTAACTTCATAATCATTTTCGATTCGTATTCCACCAATTCCTTCTAGATATACCCCTGGTTCAATTGCCATTACGTTACCTTCAGCAAAGAGATCTTCACGACTATAGGTACTTGGTAATTCGTGAACATCAAGTCCAATACCGTGACCGAGACCATGTGTCATTCCATCTTTCGCATCAGGATTTAGTCTTCGTGAGTCAAATCCATGTTTCTGTAAAGTCTTGAAGCAAGCCATATTGACATCATCAATAATTGCACCATCTGTTAGGGCATCAACTGTTGTATTTGCTGCATCTTGCACAGCATCGAACATTTCCCTGACTCGTTTTGGTACAGTCCCTTTCACAAATGCACGTGTAACATCTGCGATGTATCGTTCCTGCTTCAATCTCGGGAATACATCCAGTATGATTGGAACCTCACTCTTGAATTTGTCATCAGCTACTCCCAAGTAGTGCCAATCGAATGCTTTCTCTCCTACTGCAAGAATTACATCCTCTGCAGATTCAGCACCTCTGTCCAAGAGGAAATGATCAAGGGTGCTCTTTGCCTTTCCAACTGTATATGGTTCTCCTTTATGCATCAGAACCTTGTTTGCACCTATGTCACAATCTTTGACGATCTCGACTATGTGAGCGATTGCATCAGTAGTAGCTTTTCCAGCCTTTTTGATAATCTCGATTTCTTTAGTGGACTTGGTTGCCCTTGCTTCTAACACGAGGTCTCGAACTACTTTGATTTCATAGCCCATTTTTTGAAGCATGACAAGAAGGCTTGCTGGGAACTCATCTGGCACTCCGAGAACTTTTCCTGAGAATTGCTTCTTCAGGAGGTCATCATAAGCTCTATCCGGGTTATCACGAATTCTCTTATTCTCCTTGAGAATCTGACGATAGACCTCAGTAAGATCATGAGTCGTTTTGATGAAACTCTCTTTCTTGACCCGTTCAATTGCTAGGAACGCAGAAGCGACAAGAGGCTCCTCTCCTTTATTCTTCAGATAGATGATATTGTCCGAAGACCGGAATCCTGTCAACCAGTAGATATTTGGATTTTCGAACGCACTGCCATTTGTTAGTAGTGCATCAATCCCATATTTTTCCATGAGTGGATCGAGGTCGCTATGCATTTGATTCGCCTTAGTTTGGAATGCAATATTCCTCTGTAAAAGGATTGTCTATCGCTCGCAGTATCCCGTCATCCTTCTCTCAACATTTAATCGTGAGGGGAAATTGTACGGTCCAATTGTTTCCACATTGAATGAGGAACATGTAGCTGCAAAAAGACCAGCTTGTTTCAGGTTTAATGTCCTCATGTACTCCAGTAGAAAACCAATTGAATAGACATCACCACAACCAGTGGAATCGATTTGAGCATCAGCCTTAACAAGTGGGATAGCAATCTGTTCATTTCTTGTGTAGATTGTTGATCCTCTTCTATCACGAGTAACCAAGACAATTCTTGGACCTAGGCCAAGAATCTCTGATACCGCTGATAACTCCGATTCTCCTTCAATCGTTTGTTTCAACTCTAATTCATGGAACTTGACAACATCTACAAGACTTAGTATTTTGACATATTCAGTCCAATCTCTAGGGATAACCATACCACTGCTATCTAGTGAACGAACATATCCTTGAACATCAATGGATGTGATTTTAGCATTTGAGCGAGCTAGTTTGATACAATCTATGTCGAGTTCGTTTGCTGTTAAGGGCGAGAAATGAACAATCTGTGCACCATGATAATCGTCTGGGAAATCTTGTGGTGTGATTTGTTTTGTGAGTGCCTCTACCATCTGAACTCGATTACCTTCAGAATCATACTTGTTCACGAACCTCGTCGATTTTGCACCCACTTTCTTAAGGCCAGTAAGAACGAGTCCTGCTGATTTCAGGATATTCCAGTACTCTTGTTCAAAATCATTACCTACATTGGAAACAATTCCTGCCGCAAACGCATCAAGTGCAGGAGCAAGCATTGCATATGCAGTGCCACCACCGAGGGCCTCCCGTTTAGTTTCAGGTGTGATTATGAGGTCTCTACTGAGATGGCCAACAATCACAATATCCATCAGAATCATCACCAATGAAGCAGTGCACCACGATTCATAATTTCCCTTTAACTACTATGCCATTAACTCTCACAGAACACAAGGCAACTGTTTTAATCAAAAGTATGTAACTTACATGATTGAGTGTGAAAAATTGGCTCGGGTCTTAGTGAAGTTCTTTGCAACTGTTAGAGAAGCAACTGGAGTAAAGAATATCGAGATGGATGCAGAAACTATTCGAGAAGTGTTAGATTCACTACAAGTGACATTTGGAGAACGATTCACTCAGACGGTTATTGACCCACACACGGGAAATTTGAAACAATTCTTTTCATGTATGGTGAACGGAAAACGTATCGAGCTTTTGGATAGTTATGACACCAAATTAGTGGATAATGATGCGGTAGCTCTCTTCCCGCCTGTGGGTGGTGGATAGAGTGAGTAGCTCAGTCACATCAAAACATCGCAAACAAGTAGATAGTGGAAGAGTTGATCTTGTAGTTAGAAATGCTCGTCTCCTTCTTGAATCTGGACTTGTCCGAGGTGGAATTGGAGTCACAAACGGTCAATTCTCAATTATTGCATCTAATGGACATCTTCCAGATGCAGAGATCGTGATAGATGCAGATAACAAGATATTGATGCCTGGGCTCATTGATGCTCATGCTCACATAGATGATCCTACAATGCAATCACACGAAAGCTTCTCTTCAGGGTCTCGTGCAGCTGCAGGTGGAGGGATAACGACCTTCATTGATATGCCATTGACGAATCAAGTAGATACTGTCAAGATGGTTGATGAGAGAATCGCGGCTGGAGAATCCAATTCCATTGTTGATTTTGCCTTTAATGCAGGAATGATGAACTCCCAGAATATTGCTAATATCCCATCTTTAGTCGAGAAAGGAGTAGCGGCATTCAAGGTATTCACATGTGCCCCCTATGAAGCAAATACAGGTATCATCACGAAATGCCTTAGTGAGATTTCTGAAACTGGTGGGCATGTTACAATCCATTCTGAAGATCAAGGAATACTTGACGAGTTCCAAAAAGAGATGGATGGTGATTGGGACGCTCCAATCAGTCATTCACTAGCACGTCCAAATATTGCTGAACAACTTGCTATCAGACGGAATATTTCCATCGCCGCACAGACTGGAGGTCATCTGCATATTGCACATGTAACAACTCATGAAGGTATGAATGAAATAGAACGAGGTAAAATGCGTGGAGTAATGGTGACGACTGAGGTTTGCCCGCATCATTTGATGTTCAATAGAGATGAGATGAATCGTTTAGGACCCAAAAGCAAGATGAATCCACCACTGAGATCCAAGCAGGACCGAGCTGCATTATGGTCAGCTCTTCTACGTGGAATGATTGACATCACAGTAAGTGATCATGCTCCTTGTCCAATTGAGAAGAAGGACGCTGGAAAGGATGATATTAGAGAAGCATGGTCTGGCGTAGATGGGACTCAGATGATTCTTAGAGTACTTCTCTCTGAAGGGATCAACAAGGGACGATTATCCTTCTCACGATTACTCCGAGTGAGTTCCAGAAATCCCGCACGTATATTCGGACTCTATCCGAAGAAAGGTGTGATTAGAATTGGATCTGATGCAGATTTTGTCATTGTAGATCCTACAAAGGAAGAGAAGATTTCCGCAGATATGATGTTTTCAAAATGCGGTTGGACCCTATATGATGGAATGACAATGAAGGGTGCCCCACAAATGACCTTTGTTCGTGGCGTACAGGTCTATGGAAATGGTAAGATATTGGTAAAACCCGGGCATGGAAAATTCCAAGCAATGGGTAGTGGAAATAAACCATTAGGAGATTGAATCATGACTGAACTCAAATTTGTATTTGGAGACCCTGATGTTTGCTCAGGTTGTATGGTTTGTGTGAATGTTTGTAGCATGTATTACTCTAAAGTGATTGGTCCTACCCGATCAAGAGTTCGAGTAGTGCGAATTGAACCTGCTCTTGATTTTGCCTTATTCTGTAGAAATTGTGAGGACGCTCCATGTATTGCAGCATGTCCCGAAGGTGCATTGAGCAGAACCTCAAAGGGAGTCGTGATTGTAAATAACAGAAAGTGCAATGGTACTGGTGCGTGTGTAGCAGCATGTCCGTATAATGCCATTCACATCCATCCCGATACTGGCAAAGCCATCAAGTGCATCCAATGTGGACAGTGTGTTGATAGATGCCCTGCAGATGCACTCTTCACCACCACAGCTAGTGAATTGGCAGAACGCGATAAAGAGGGGAGAATGATGGCACTCCATGATGAGCATAAAGACGAGCTCTATGATAAGGAGGTAGAGAAATGATACACGGTCTTGGTGGCGAGATTCTCTGGGTCGATATGACAAAAGGAAAAGTCGAGAAGAAACCTGTCGACGAAGAATTACTGAACAAATACCTTCTCGGTGCAGGATATCTCTCAAAGGTCCTGTATGATATGATTCCTGCAGGAACCGATCCCCTTGGTGAGAAGAATGTTCTAGGAATTGCTACAGGCACACTCACAGGGTCTATGTTCCCACAAGCTTCGAGACACGTTGTTGCTGCTTTATCACCTCTCACAGGTGTATGGGGTGAGAGTCATGCCGCTGGATTCTTCGGTGCAGAGCTGAAGTTTGCTGGATATGATGCAATCATGTTCACTGGGGCGTCTAAGGATCCTCTGTATCTACATATTGAAGATTCTAAAGCTGAACTCCTTGATGCTTCACACTTGTGGGGGAAAGATGTCTTTGAAACCGACGACATCCTCCGCAAAGGGAAAAATCGCAAGTACAGAACTCTGTCAATTGGACAAGCTGGAGAAAATCTGGTTCGATTTGCAGCAGTGATGAATGACCGAGACCGAGCATCTGCTAGATCCGGACTAGGCGCAGTTATGGGTTCTAAGAAAATTAAAGCTGTTTCCGTCAAGGGATCTGGCAAGTTAGATGTTGCAGATCCAAAGAACTACCTCAAGCAGATGGATATCTTCTATGAGCGAATGATGTCTAATCCTTTTACTCCTGGTCGGGTGAAATACGGAACTACTAGTCTTGTGGAGCTGATGCAGCACATCGGAAGGCTTCCAAGCTACAACATGAAGCAAGGTGTGTTTGATGGATATGAGAAGATTAGCGGCGATGCTATCAACGCTAAATATTTCGTAAAAGCTCGAGCAGACTACTCTTGTCTACAGAGGTGTGGTAGATACACAGCTGTACGAAGTGGTCCATACAAGTTCATTGGTGGTGCACCTGAATTTGAAACACAGTCATCAATGGGCTCACGATGCGGAAATGATGATTTAGAATCCGTTCTCTTTGGTCACCATCTGGCTAATCAATATGGTATGGATACAATCTCACTGGGTGGAACTATCTCGTGGGCTATGGAAGCATGGGATGAAGGTCTCTTAACAGCTGAGGATACAGGTGGCATAGATCTGAGCTGGGGAAATGCTGAAACCATCATCAAACTGACAAAGATGATTGCTCTACGAGAAGGGTTTGGAGATGTCTTAGCAGATGGCAGTGCCGCCGCTGCAGAGAGAATCGGTCGTGGTACTGAAAAATTCGTTATGACTGTGAAGAAGCAAGAAATTGCGGGTCAAGAACCTCGAGCACAGAAATCCATGGGTCTTGCTGCTGTCACTGCAGCGCGTGGTGCCGATCACCTCTACGCATTTCCTGTCCTTGATGAGGCTGGATTTGATAAGGAAATCAAAGAACGCTTTGGAGAAGAATATCTACCCGAGATGGCTGATAGACTGAGTCCCAAGTACAAGGGAATCATGGTCAAAGAGTGCGAAGATTTCATGGTCATGGTGGAGAGCGTAGGTCTCTGCAAGTATGGAACACAGATACCTCCCGAATTCTACTACGATGATGTTGCACTTACACTAAAGGTTCACAATGGATTGGATCTCACTGGCACTCAACTTCAAGAGATTGGAGAACGTATCGTGAACCTCAATCGACTCTTCAATGCTCGATTTGGTGTCACTCGAAAAGATGACTGTCTTCCAGATCGTCTGACAAAAGAGAAAGCTCCACTAGGTCCATCTGCAGGCGAAGTAGTAGAACTTGAGCAAATGCTCACAGAATACTATGATATGAGGGGCTGGGACCAAGAAACTGGGTTGCCTCTGAAGGAAACTCTCAAACGCCTTGGACTAGATGATTAACCTCATCATTTAGTTCTCTAATCACACGAAGCACACACATTCGTAATAGTGTCCCTGATGCCGTCTACTTTGCGAAGTTCGTTGACAACAAAGGAACTCAACGCCTCTGGAGTCTTAAAGGCACACTTGATCAGAAGGTCATAGGCTCCGTAGATAAGATGCGCTTCTTCGACCTCATCAAGAGACCGAATCTTCTCCAATATATTACGCGACTTTGTCGACTCTACCTTAGCCATGATGAATGCGACTATCACTGTAATCCAACCATTGGTTCTAGTCTATCTTCTCTCTCGTGTGTCATAAATGTTCCTCAAGACTCAACATTCTTGCGACATTGCACAACAATCCCCTCAATTTGAAGGGGAAGCTTAATAGCATCGAAATCATCGCATCCGATTCATCAACGGAGGTCCGTGCTTGTCCACAACAAGTCCAAAATCCAAAGGCGTCAAAAAAGCGAAGGAAACGAGTAAGAAGAAAACCTTCGAACCACGGATTCTGGCAATGTGCTGCAATTGGTGCTCGTATGCTGGAGCTGACCTTGCAGGCACCAGTCGAATGACTATGCCACCAAACCTTAGAGTCATTAGAGTCAACTGCACCGGCCGTATTGATCCTCTTTTCATTTTGCAGGCTCTAGAAGCAGGTGCAGATGGTGTCCTAGTAAGTGGGTGTCACGAAGGCGATTGTCACTATGTAAGTGGCAATGTAGTTTCAAAGAAGCGATTCATGTTCTTCAAAAAGATACTAGATCAATTCGGACTAGGAAACCGTGTGGATTTCGTCCATGTGTCAGCAGCTGAAGGTGATAAGTGGGCGGCAATAACCACAGAATTTGTAGGGAGAATCAAGAAATTAGGTCCCACACCAGTGAAAGATGTTACAGATCTCACTGACATCTCCATAGATGATGACCACTCACGAAAGAGTCGTATTCATGAGATACTACTATCACTTGGTAATCGGTTGGGCTATGAAACAACAAAGCCACTACATTTCGATCCTGAAGAGATTGCTGAGGGCTATGGATTCCCAAAGAGAGACCCCGACAAGTGTATTGGTTGCTACGCATGTTACAACGTCTGCCCTGAGGATGCCATTAAAATCGATGATGTAAAGAGTAAACGAAAATATGGAACATTGCATGCTCACTGCCTTGTCTGTAAGAAATGTGAGGAGGTCTGTCCACAGGAAGCAATAGTGATTGCCCCTGGATTTGAACTTGTGTCATTTCTGTTGAATGAACCATTATGGGATTTCGATATTCCTATGCAGAAATGTACTGAGTGTGGTGAATACTTCAACCCGAAACCATTCTGTGAAAATCTCAAGAAAAAGATCTTGGAGAAGAAAGCAGAAGAGTCACTTGAAGCGCTCAATCTTCCATTCAAAACCTACACGACCTGTTCCGCATGCAAGAGAAAGAAACTCGCACAAGCTGTAGCGGAGTTAGCGCATCCAGCATTGAAACGAATGAAATGAGGTGAAAAAATGGCACATAACGTCTTCTTGATTATGAATCGTTGCTTGGGATGTGAAGAGTGTGTTGAGGCCTGTAAGAGAGAGAATGGTGCCTCACTATGTTTTGTAGATAGTTATCATGGAGTGCCTGTTCCATTTCGATGTGCACATTGTGAGGATGCACCCTGTGAGAAGGTCTGTCCAACTGAGGCTATTGAGATTAAGGATGACCTCGTACTGATTGATGCTGAGAAATGTATTGGATGTCGCTCCTGTGAATCCATATGTCCATGGGGCGTACCTGTCTATAGAGAAGACCTAGGTAAGGTTTTCAAGTGTGATATGTGCGTAAGCCGACAGAAGCTCGGTAAGGTTCCTGCGTGTGTTGAAATATGTCCAACACAGGCACTTGTCTTTGGAACTCGAGAGGAGTTCTCTGTGGATCATCATGAAACCACAGAAAAACGGATTGAGAAGGCTGGCGGGCATGCTAGTAGAATCATCCTACCGCAGGAGGGCTAGAAATGGTTTGCGCTGTTCAAGCTATTCCATACGAGAAAATCAAAGATCAGTTCAAGAAAGGAGAGAGAATTTCTATTGTCACCTGTAACACCTGCACACGGTCACAGGAAGCAGGAGGTGCCAAATTGATGGAAGAGATTGCAGGTCTCCTCGTGAAAGATGTTGGCGTTGATGTTGTCGAAGAAATTGTTCTAACAACAGGATGCAACGCAGACTATTATGACCATGCAGATCCTAGTGACGATGTCGATAAGATACTCTGTCTCGGTTGTTGGGCTGGCTGGACTGTTATCAAGAAAAAGTTTCCGAATATTCCAGTGGTTGCAGGAGTTAGGACACTAGGGATACCTGCTGCATCAGCTATGCTAAAGGTTGTTGCTCCAAAGGAGGTTGAACTATGATAGTTGTGCTTCGTAGTATGGATTACGAACAACTCAAGGAGCATATCGTTGAAGCTGATCGGATAATTCTTTGGTCATGTAATGACTGTACAAAATACTCCAATCTTGGTGGACGTGAGAATCTTGACGCTTTGGCAAAAGCACTTGAAAAAGACGGATACAATATCATTCATCAAGAGATAATTGGAGTGGGTTGCCAACCACCACTCATCCGCCTTCGTTCCAAACATCCTGCTACAAAAGAAATCTTTGCTGAGGCAACAGTCCTCATTGTATTGGCCTGTACTGACGGATTCCTCAAGACGCAGAAAGTCTTCAAGAAGATGAGAGTAATTCAAGTTGGAGAGAGTGTCGGTCTTGGAGTGTATTCAAAGGCTGAGGGAATGAAACTGGTCATTCCACTTGAAGAAACTGGCCTTCCTCCCTCTATTGAGGGATATACACTCGAAGAAGCAGCTAAAAAGCTAGGGAAGAAAGCAGGACCACTTGTTTAAATCGTAATCAAGTAACATCATTTGCTTTTCTGAATGTTAGTATATACTTGGTTCCAATAACCTTGGACTCCTCTGTAACATCTTCAGTGTGAATACGAGCTCCACACATTTGAGAAAGACTTTGGATGAGAATGATTCCAAGACCTAGACCAGGTGCAGTCTGTTCTGACACTGAATCTTGATTATTCAAAAACATCTTGATATTATCAGATAGACCACCGCCACGATCACTTATTTCCAAGGTTACATGTGGATTCCCCCTATTTATTTCATTTACAAGGAGGACATCACTACCGTGTTTGAAAGAATTGTCAAAAATATTCCAGAGCAACTCTCTAGAAAGACGGCAAGCTAAGATCACAGAGTCCTTTGAAATCTCTACTTTCAATTGATCAGATTCTATTGAATACTCTGAAATAACTCTCTGTTTGACAGAATCAATAAGAGTGAAAAGATTTGTTGGTTCCTGTTTTGGTTTGAATCGTGTGAGTGTAGCGGCTATTTCGCGCATTTCATCGACGAAATCTCTTGCACCATCCAACGATGTTAAAGCCACACGGATCCAATGATCATTCACAATACTCGGGTTCTCTGTAAGGTCAAGAGCAAGTCTTGCGGCTTGGATGTAATTCCTGATATCATGTTGAACAAGACTGGACATGATTTGGGTGTTCATGTATTGTCTTTCAAGATCCCTTGTGACTGTTCTCATAAAGAGTGTTAACATGGAAGCCCCAGACATAAGTACACCCACAGATTGTATGAAAATAATTGAAGGATAGAACTCAGGTAGTATTGCTACGAGAGGGAATAACATCCATGAAACACCCCATACAGTCAATCCACCAATCAACCATAGTTTAGTCGTTCCCACAGGTTCTTTGATTTTGGAAACTGTTTTTGCAGAGAGAAGGCATACATATGCTATGTGTAGCCCAAGTGGAGTGAATACTAAATAGAAATCCCAGTTAAAGAGCAGACCTACAGCAAGCAAGCTTGAAAACATTACAATCCCTGCAAGATAGATTATAATTCTCTTCCTTGTTAGTTTCCTTTCTCTACTTCCATCTTGAATAAGAGTTGCACCAACAAACATTCCTGATATGGAAAATGCATCTAAGAGGGATAGCCCGTCCATAGGAAAAAGTACTATCAGAAAAGCTCCTATGGTGTAAATCACCCATCCCATTGCCCAATATCTATATTTTTCACGTGTGGAATATTTGATGAGACTCCATGTCACAGTACTGTAAAGCGCTAGAAATGCAACCATTAGGATATAATCCAAAATAAATTGAGTTTCTTGCATAATTCTCACGGTCCACTAGATGTACATTCTTACGAAATTTAACGGTTCAATGCATAATATAAACTGATAGTGTATATTAGCATATTAAGTTTGAGTTTTGCGTACTCAAAAACGAGTATTGTCACTCTCACAACACAACTATCAGTTGGTTTGTCTCTCAATCGTCGGAGATGATATGCTTGGGAATTAAAGAGGAACTTCGAATCTTTCTAAATGAGAAACATTTTCCACAGTGGGGAATTTTCGGATCAATTATTGGATTGGTCTTCATTCTAACTCCCCAACTTTTCTATACAGGTATTATGGGTGAACCTTTCTCAATGTTCAATCATTACGTATCTGAACTCGGTGAGCTTGGAGTTTCTGAGTTTGCTATGATGTTCAATATCGGAATGATGCTTGTAGGGGTCCTGTTCTTCCCTTTCATGATTGGTCTTGGTCTATACTTGGACAATCTCCTTGGTAAGATTGCAGCGATTGTTGGAGCATTTTCAGCACTCTCTATCTATCTGGTTGGTATCTATCCAATGAATAATGCAGTTATGCATGGAATTACAGCCATCTCATTTTTCCTCAGTGGACTTGTGATGTCCATTCTCTGGTCCCTCGCAATTCTAGCTCAAAAAGATGTTAAGATTCCCAAGATTCTTTCATTGGGCGGTTTTATCAATGCCGCAATATTCGCATTGTTCTTGTATGGGCCTTGGGGTAGTATTGGGGAAACACGTCCAGAGTTCTCAATGAGGATCACATTGGAATGGGCAATCTACTTTGCTATTGTCAGCTACCTGTTCATTCTTGCTCTTTATGTCTGGAACAAAGAAAAGAATGTGGAGATTCAGTTGGAAGACTCTCAATCATTCCAAGAACAATGACACTCGACCTGGTAATGCAAAGCGGGCTTTGTTCTGAGGATCGTACTCTGGATTTTCAGAGCTATGGATGGTGACCTCTAGTTTGAACTCATTTCCAATATGAGCAACTGCATCCTTCAATGCGGCCATCTCATCTTTTGCACTACTTGAGTGGTCCCATAGACCATTCTCCTTTGCGATTCTATTCACAATATTCTGCACTGCTTTTCCATGTTTCCTGAAGCCCTCATTTGACATCAGATGCTTCATGATTTCTCCAACAACTGTTGGCAGATTGGCATCACGAATGCTATTCATTGCTTCAAACATCCACTCGGGAGCTACATAGATGTGAACTTTCGAGGCCTTCTTACCCTTCAATAACTTCTTGATTTCCCGGATATCCCGAATGGTTGATTCGACGACTTCGTGTGCATTCTCGACATTCTTGTCAATCAGTTTCTTATCCGGCTTGGGCCATTTACTCAATGAAACATAATTATCATGTTCCATCTTTGACCATAATTCCTCACAAATGTGGGGGGTTAATGGTGCGGCTAATCTGACCCATTTGTCACAAATATACGCCATTGTTGCTTCTTGTTCAGCCTTTGGAACACCTTCTCGGTTTAGATAGTGATTGACAACACGAATTATTTCAGATGATACATGAATAGCAAATTCTCGTAACCTGAAGTTATCTAACATATCTGTACTGTCTTGAATCAATGAGTTGATACGTGATAAGATCCATCGAGTAGCCATTGTTGGCCTGTCCTTCTTTGTATATGCTTTCGGGGTTTTCTTAGCATATTTGGTGCAAATCTGCTCAAACTGACGCATTCTATTTCTCACAGACGGAACATCTTTCTCACGCCAATCCATCAAGGTTCCGGGTTCTGCAGCTGATACCATATAGATTCTGAATACATCTGCTCCATACTTGTCCGGCATTTCCAACAGCGGAATTACATTCCCCTTGCTTTTGCTCATTTTCTTACCTTCCATATTCATGTGTTCGCTGATAGTGATACGCTGTATCCAATGCTTCTTAGGAAATATTGCAACGTGATGGAAGATTGCGAAGCTTAGATGGTTGGAGATATGTGATGGTGAAGTATGACGTTGATCGTTTGGATACCAGTAAATGAACTCATTCCGCATTTTCTTCAATAATTCTACATCTATCTCAGTGGTCTTGCTAACTTTGGCAGGTGTTCCTTTCCCTAGGAATACATAGTCAAAGAACTCGTAGGTCAATTGCTTTGGTTTCAGTTTGTTCTGTGTTATGTGATGGGCAATTGTATAGTATGCCATGTAAATAGTTGAGTCCGATAATGACTCGATAATCCAATCAGGATCAAATGGCAATCGAGTACCAATCCCTCTTTTACGAGCACACGGTCTCTGAGCTAACCAGTCAAAGGTAGACTCAAATAAATTTCTGAAGATTTCAGGTGTTATCCCCATATCCGCTAAGGCGCCACCAGCCTTCTCTTTCCACCCGGGGCTCATGTAATCTAGGAACCATTGTCCAGCAAAAACTCCCACTTCTACATTAGTACCACACCTACAAATCACAGGACGTTGATCAGGTTCATAGAAAACATCAACACGATTTATTATTCCCAACCAAGATACAACATCATCCTTGACATCTTTGATAGCTCGTCCTGAGAACTGTGCGCAGTTATCTTTCATCACTCCATCGTAGAACTCCGCCTTGTAGATCTCTTGTGTTGCATCTTCCAGTTTTTCACCTTCAGTCTGAGCTTTGATATCTCGATTCTCAACTGCGTCCTTTGCTGGATATTCGCTGTACCCTTTCATGTCAATCATACCAATGATCTCGATACTACGTACATCCTCTGGTGAGATTCCATACTGGGCCAAGTCTGAGGGGTTTTCCCATAGGTCTCTCAGAGCAATGTAATCAAAGGGTGCATGTCCGGGAACTGAATAGACTACACCAGTAGCATTCTTGGGGTCAACAAAATTGGCTGGTAGAATTGGTATTTTGTGGTCATCATGAATTGCTCTGAAGTATTTTCCAATGATTTTTGAACCTGTGAATGTTTCAATGATCTCTACTTCTTTTGCTTGCAATTTTAATTTCTCTATGGAATCTTTCGAAACAATCCATTTTTCACCGTCTACCTTTGCCCAGACATACTTCGCCTTGGGGTTGATCCACATATTGGTGACGCCAAAGATAGTTTCAGGTCGTAATGTAGCAGCAACCAAGTAGCCATCTTCAAAGGGCCATTTTATGGCGGTAAACTCCTTGATTTTAGCAGAATCTCCTTCTAGTATATCATCTTCACCGACAGGGTTTCCACATTTAGGACAATACAATAACGGATAGTTACCCTGCTTGACATACCCTTTCTCCATAAATTTCTGAAATTGCCATTCGACGAACTTATTGTAGGTCTTATCACCAGTTGTGAATTTTCTTCGCCAGTCAATACCATATCCCACTGCTGCAAAGTCATGAGACATTACTTTTGCAAAGAATGATGCTGTAGTCATCGCATCCTTGAATTTAGCTAATTGTGCATCCACTTTTTCTTCAGTATCAAAGTAAAGACGCAGATCACGTTTGTACATCTCAATAGCTTTGGAATCTCCAGATAGAACCCTATCCACCATACCTTGTACAGGTGTACCTGTCATATGTGCGGCCATAGGGTACAAAACATTGAAATCCTGCATTCGCTTGTAACGGGCAATCAAGTCACCAATGGTATAGACCCTTCCATGGCCGATATGTGATGAACCATTTACATATGGGTATGGGACCGTTAAGAAGAACTTCTTTCGCTTGGGGTCAGGATCCGCCTCGAAGATCTTATCCTTTGCCCAGCGTCTTTGCCATTTCTTCTCAATCTTTGCAAATTCACTCATCTATAGTAACCTCTCTTGATACTGAAGGATTAATCGAATCCAAGATGGTGTCCTCTATAAAGGACTCGCAAAAGGAGCATGTGTTATTCAGTAAGAACGCAATCCATCCTGGCTCACTCTCTCAATGTAAGGCGACGTACGTTGCTTATTAGAGCTATGGTCAACTGAGATTGACCTCAATATGTGCTTTGAAGAATACGCTTAGATATGAAGTCATACACCGCTTCATATTTTTTCTTGATAGCTATACCTACATCAGTCTATAGAAGGTCTAGTCATGGTGAAGGCTATTGTTGATGCTGTCGATATCGATCCAAAGACAGGCACGACTCTTGGTTTCTATTCATTTGGTGAGGAGCGACCAAACATCTTAGTCATTGCTGCAACTGATGGTGGTTCAGCAACAGATGTCTACGCAAGTTACCTCATTATGAAGCATCTAGAAGATTTGGAAAGAATAGAAGGCTCTGTAACAGTTCTTCCAGTTGCTAATCCTTTAGCTTTCAGACTAGGAGTCAAGGTTTCGCCTCTTGATTCCAAGGACTTGGATTCGGTTTTCCCAGGGGATGAACACGGAACGATCACGGAGCGTACAGCTTGGGAAATATGGAGACGCGCATCTCAGGCTGATTATATTATTCATCTTAAAACTGGCAGACAGAATTGTGTTAGTCATGTCGTAGCAATGCATAGAGAGTATATCCATGTAAGAAATGTCGCATCTCAGATAGCTCTACCCTTTGCCATTCAGTGTTCTGGACAACGTGGAACACTAACGACTGAAGCAGCACACGAAGGTATACCTATTGTTTCAATAGAAATGAGAGGAGACATTGATCAAGTAGACTCACAAGCTGCTGTAGAAGTTCGAGAGGCTATTCTGAACTTCATGAGATTGAAAGACATGATTGCTGGAGAAAAAATTGAAACCTCTGTCACATTGACTGGGCGAATGCAACACATCAATGTAGATGCCGAGGGTTTCTTTATTCCAAGAATACATCTCGGTGAACCAGTACAGAGAGGTAATGTGATTGGAACGGTTCAAGACAAGGTCGAAGTAATTTCCCCCTTTGATGGAGTTATTGTTTCTCTAAGCCGAATGAATTATGTCTTTGATGGTGATATTGTAGCAAGGGTTGCACCATTGTTGGGTGATTATCGGGCATCAGAGCCAATGGATACTGAGGACCCTGTCACACCACGAAGGAAATGGTAGCTATGGGTGATGAAATGCAGCATCTTATGCGCATCAATGTAGGGGATAAACGACTCAGAAGTGAAGGAAAACTCCTCCTAATTGGGAGTTGTATGGATCGCTTCCCAGAAATTGTGAAGGACTTCTCAGAACATGATGGTGGTCAAGCTGTTCTTCATGTGTGTCTGGAAGAAACCCATGTGAATCAGGCTGGGTTTAAAATCGGTTCAATTGTCAAGTATTCAGGAATCTCCCAAGTTACAGCGCTTACCGTAGATGGAAGTCCACATTGTGTTCAGCTGCACTACGTCATCGATGATGTGAAGCGCCACTTTGCGCCAGAAATTGAAACCAAGCATTTTGTTGTGGAAAAAGGAAAACTGCACGAGATATCAGCTGAAGCTGTGAAGAGATCACGGCATCTCTCTAAAATTCAGAAGATGCTCTCTTAGGTAGAATAAATCCCGCACGTTTTTTGTACTCTTGATATTCCTCACCATAATGTAGAAGGAGTTTCCGTTCCTCAAAATACGCTCCAATAATTGTATACAGTATCATACTTAGAACGAATACAATGACTACTGGAAATGGATAGATCAAAGCGATTGCTGTGAATCCTAGAATGGTCGCCAGATAGAGCGGATGTCTAATACGGGCGTAGAGACCTCCAGTGATAAGTTCGGGTTTTCTATCCGTTCTCATATCTGCTACTGTACTTACTGAAATGACATTAGACGCTTTAACAGAAATTATGATGCTACCTATCATTGCTAAGATTCCAGGGATGAACAGGAGCGGTTGAATCATTGATGGATCTACAATGAAATAGAGCCAATCCCAGTAATTCATTGAGAGGAATGCAGCCAGCAAAGTTAGTATGCTTGTAATGCTGAATATTCTTGCATATCCTTCCTTTCCCCATCGGTCAATAATACGCCCTTTCACACGCAAAGCCGATATCCCACTATGCTGCAGACCGAAAATTGACGACATTATGATTATGATGACATATTCTATCAAAGAATCCACCAGATACAATCTCTAGATATTTCAGAACCTTTATAAGTTAACTATTGTGTATATAAACAATTGTTAATATTTAATGAGTGAATGATAAATGAGCGAAGTAGCCAAGAACCCTTTCACACCTCTCGAAATGTGGGATAACAAAATGGTCACATTGAAAGAAGGTGACGAGAAGAAGAATGTAGATGCCAAGCACTATAGGATACGCTATCTTGTAGGAGAAAGCGATGACAAACGCTTCGTAGATGGTGGTAGTGAAGAAATCTCAGCTTTTTCTGAGAAAACACTCTATCTGACATCATCGGTTCATAGACTCACAGGCGATCCCTTCCATTATGATCATGGACGAGTTGAAACTGTGAGTGGAAAAGATAGAATCGGTGAACAGACCAAGGAATTGCACCGGCATGCTGCATGTGATGAACACAAGACAATCGAGGTCATTTTTGAGAGTCCTGGGGTCGAGTGTTGTGCAATGACTAAGGAAGAAGCAGACAAGAAGCAAGTTCCTTTACAATACATTGCTGGGTATCTATTGGGTAAGAATGATGGCTTACTGAAGATTGCACTTTCTAGAACTGTTGTTGATGGTGGCCACGAATACTTTGAGAATGTCCACATCATTCCAGAGGCAACAATCAAACAGATGGCTTGTCTAGAATAAGCACTGTATTATCAATGAGGATGAACGTCTGATCATCTCCTTGTTCTAGCCGTCCCCACACGGTTAGACACCTTTCGCTTTCAGACTTCATCCTCTCCCTCTGTTCTCCTTTTGTACGAGTATTTATTCTCTGAAACTTAGGCAAGTTCAAAGAAAAGAGTGGGAAATCAAAAGTGTTGCATCAACTTGAGAATCTAGATGGTCATTACCTAGAAGGATGGGAAGAAATCCGCAGTGCTCTTGAACACGTAGAGGTAATCCGACGCAATGGAAAGAAAGCCAAAGTCGAGATTGAAAACTCAAACGCTGATACAAAATTAAAAATCACATTGAGATCGACCGATGAACTTGACGAGTATTTTAACTCACATTTACGTCAATTAATTCTTCAAGGACTGAGTGAGGATACCACTGTCGTAACAGGCAGAATTCACCTTCAATAGAGGAAAATCCCATACGTATGTATGAGGGATAATGTGTTTTCTTGGAAAATCCGTCGAAAAACTAGTAGTACGCAAGCTCTCGCATGCTTAGACTTATATATACATAGACTAGCGATTTGGGAAGCGTCTCCTTGAGCTGCTATTTTGTGCATCGAAACGAAGTACCTCAGCGGCTGTCTTTCAAGAGAGAAACAATTTAGGTGACAAACAAAAATGGCAAGACCAGTACGTGCCTCAGCAGGAAAGGGTTCTGTAATCTGTTCTGTTTGTGGCGGCAGTGAATTTTATCAAGATCACACTCGTGGTGAATCAATCTGCACTTCGTGTGGTTGCGTAATTAATGAACGAAATCTAGACACAGGTCCCGAATGGCGTGCTTTTACAGCAGAAGAACGTAACGCTAGGGCTCGGACCGGTTCACCCATGACTTTAACCATGGCTGACAAGGGTCTTGCAACAACTATTGGCTGGAGCGATCGTGATGCTAACGGTCGTGCAATTGCTGCCTCTAGTCGTGCAGCCATTTACCGAATGAGAAAATGGCAGATTAGAACTCTGGTTCACAGCTCACAGCACAGAAATCTTAGCATTGCTATGAGTGAAATGGACCGACTAACTTCTCAGCTAGGTGTACCTCATGAGACCAAAGAGACCGCAGCTCTTGTTTACAGGAAGGCACTCAACAAGCGTCTTGTTAGAGGTAGAAGCATTGAAGGAATGGTAGCTGCAACAATCTATCTATCCTGCAGAATCCACAAGATTCCCAGGCAACTTGATGAGATTGTAACAGAAGCTCGAGTTAACAGAAAAGAACTTGGCCAGTGTGTCAGGCTCATTCTGAGAAACGTCGACGTGAAGGTGCCAATCCCTTCAGCAAATGACCTCATGCCTCGCATTTCAGCAGATCTTGGTCTGGATGGAAAAACCGTTCACACTGCGATGAATATCATCAACAAAGCACGTGCGAAAGGAATAACCGCAGGCAAGGATCCCGGTGGCCTTGCAGCAGCAGCTCTCTATATTGCTGGTATCATTGAAGATGATAGACGCACACAGAGAGAAATCGCTGAAGCTTCCAACGTGACTGAGGTTACTGTTAGGAACCGTTACAAGGACCTAGCAAACAGCCTAAAGATTACTATCAAACCATAGTGGTTGGGATTTTTCCCAACCACTTTCTTCCTCTTTTTTCAATACATTACATTCATTTGATTTGAAATTCAATCTAGGTCCTGATTAAAATGAATCAGTTCATCTTAGCTCTCTGTGGCCTTCCTGCTTCTGGGAAATCAACACTAGCAGATGCAATTCAGAATGCTTTGGATCACGATGTGGTGATTGTTAGAACTGATGAATGGCGAGATGATGCTTACTACACTGACTGGGAACCCGAAAAGGAAAAACCCGTTCGTCAAAAAGCATTAGCAAGAGTCAAGGAACTTGTTGCAGCAGGGAAGAACGTCATCCACGATGATACGAACTACTACACAAGTATGCGTCACGAGCTGTTCAAGATAGCAACAGAGAATGGATGTGGATTTGCAATTGTCCATGTTTCTACTTCAGTGTTAGTGGCTCTAGAATGGAATAAGCAACGAGAGGGTTCGAAAATTCCTGATAGTGTAATCCATGATATCTTTGAACGATTTGATAATCCAGGTCGACGATATCTTTGGGATAACTCAGATCTGGAAGTTTCTCTGGAGAAGCAAGAAATCGACAGTGTAGTACCTGAGATTATAGAAATTCTAAAGGAACTTGAACCAGCAAGAGAACCAAAACCAAGATTGATTGCAAGTACCGAACTCGAGCGGCTGGATATTGAAACACGACTTGCTGTAACCAAATTTCTTGAGGAACATCCCGAGTTGAGAGTGAACCGAGAAGTTTCAATCATTCGACGTGATTTCCTTTACAAAGCTAGTGAGGGAAAAGTACCAGTCAAAAACGTACATCAACTATTTTTAGAAGAATTAATGAAATTATTATGATGGCGGCCTCCTAAGAGAATCGAACTCTCAACGCTTGCACGTTCACGGGTTTGAAGCCCGCGGAACCAGACCACCAGTTCTGTAGAAGGCCATAATGAACTTACAACAATCAAAATGTAGAGTGCAATTGAATCTAAAGGTAGCGGCTTATGACTTCATGCGTTCCCCGTTTCCACTCAATACTCCTCTTAGCTAATTCAGAAGCAATATTCCCTGGTAGGGGTTGTTCACGAGGTAGTGATTCAATATTTGATAACCAACCTGATGTTGTGAGAGCGAGTCGATTAACACCTTCATCTCCTTCAGTAGCTTTGATTATCATCTCTCTTCCATGGGCTACTTGGTAATACACTTCGCTCAGTGGTGCCTTCTTCAAAATTTTGTAGACAACCCTATCCCAGCACGTCTTAGCTACTAGGGCTCGTCTAAGTTTAGATTTATCCTCTTCGGCAAGTGCTTTGAATTTAGTAATAGACTCCTCAAGATTCTCCATGACATCGTCCAAGTACACTTTGAGTGCTACTTCATCCTTCCCTTGTGCATGGAGTTCCACCGATGCATCTTCCTCATCAACCTTGATTGAGGCAAATGCCTTCTCACCACCAATTTGAAGGGAAAATCTAGCATCTCCTTGAAAATTCGTACTCTCTGCTTCGTTATACTCCTCGAGAAGAACGTTCGGTTTAGAAGCAATTGCGTACCAGGCTACCCTAAAGACTGCGGCAGAATCCTCTGAATTGTACTTCTGAATCTGAGAAACCTCAGCCATATCATCTAAAGCATCCACGTGTCTGGCCCTCCCTCAAGGACAGTATAATTATCTACTAGCCTCCTTATAGAGCTTATCTGTGGCTGTGTCCACGTCCTCTTTTCTAACTCCAATTGCTGCATTCATTACTATATAGCTATGAGGATAATTTTCTGTTGATGATCCAAAATCTCCCTTCTTTACTGCTCTAGGTCCAGTCACTCGTGCATTATAGAGCCGTGCTCCAATTTCGTGTACATCTAGATTATCCATAGTGATTGCAAATGCCACTGGGTTCTCTATCTCTAGCACTCGTTGATTTAGCTTTTCAGCAATATTCAGAATATTATCTTTCAACAGTGCCAGATTCTCTAGCTGCTGTTGTTGTAGCTCTTTGTATCTTTCATGACCAAGAGATAGAAGGGCTGCCAAGGTCTGAATAACAGGAGCGGCACTAGCACGTCCTGCATAGGTATCTGAAGTCCATTCAATTATCTCAGATTTTGGAGATACTACAATTGAGCCACCTACTGGGGTTAGGAAATTCTTGTCACTGCTCTGTACGATTGCATCAACCCGTCCGGCATCGATTGCTGACCGAATTTGCGCCATTATGTCTTGAGATTGAACTCCGTATGCGTTGTTGATTATAAAGGGAATATCGTGATCTGAACAGAGACGAGCAATTTGCTTCACAGGGTCTGATTCTCGTGGCGGAAAGAATGTGGTTGTAGCAAGAACTGCACACGCTTTTGTCCTCTTGATACTATTCTCAAACTCACCCAGGTCCATTCGGACTGCATCATCTTCAATGACCGTTGGGATTTGCACTTCATCTAATCCTGCTAGAGCAATACCTCGTTTCGGTGAGGTATGGTCTATTCGTGGGTAGATTACATTCTTGATTCCCAGTTCTCTTCTGAGAGCCCCCATCACTAATGCAATACTCATTCCTGTTGATACAGGCGTGACTAATCCTGCTTTTGTGTTACTAAGTCCTAATTTTCTAATTGCATCTAGGGCTGTGCTATTTGCTACTTGTTGCATTAATGAAGCTCCAGCTGCTTTAGGTTGTGGAGCCGAAAGCTGACCGCTTCTACCGATTCCATGATTGAAATCAGCTGCTAGACTTGCTACGTATGGAGATGCAACTCTAGCCTCACGTTCTCCTACTCTTGCAGCTTCTGGATCTTTATCAGTATCCATTGATGAAAGAATCTGGAACATTAGTTCGAGTTGAGGGTCCGTTAATCCTCTATCTGGGAAAATCCGTCTATTCAGAACATCACGAACTGGAGCAAGTAGCGAGTCAATTGTCGTTCGACCTCTACGAGCCATGCTCTCGGGAATTGTCTTGTCCAGAATTCTATCAATCTCATCGTGGCCCAAAGCTATATTCCTCCTCTACAAGACGCTCGTATTGAACACCATCATCTTGCTTAACATCATTATCAAATGTTACCGAAACAACACCTCGTGTACCGAATGTAGTCCTAATAATCCCGACTACACCACCTGCTGTAGTAACTTGTGACCCTACAATGGATTCTGCAACACCCTTACTGGAAGCTAGGCCCTCAACAAGAACATCGTCTTCTCGTATTCTCTGAACCTTTCCCTGTCTAGTTTTCCTCTTGTTCAGTACTACTTTCTCGAGTAACTCAGAGATACTACCAGAGCCAATTATCCTCATTTGATCTGGTGACAAATCAGTACGAAGAAGGAGTACTTTAGATTCCACATCAATTGTAATGGACTGTTGCAGTACCAAGGCTGCGTCAAATGTTCCCGCCTTAAAATCATCAAGTACTACTCGAACTCCATTACATACCTCAAATGGGATAATCTGTGCTGTGATCATTGGCATACCAATTGCCGCACTGATGACCATATTTTGTGTGATTCTTCCCTGATAGAGCGGATTAGTTTCTGCATGAATAACCACTGCATTAGCAATAGGAATGGATTTGGGTGAAGCTAGGTAGTCCCCTCGTGTGATTTGCGTGTGATCGACTTCTGGTGCATTAATACCAACACGGTCTCCTGCTGATGCCTTAGAACGGTTTGTTCCGAATGTTTGAATTGACCGGACCTTGCTAGTAAATCCACCGGGGGAAAATTCTACTGTGTCATTTGTTGAGAGATGACCTCGAAGAATAGTTCCTGTAACAACAGTACCGTGCCCTTTCACAGAAAATGCATGATCTATCGGCATCAATACGGGACCCTCAACAATTCTTGCTTTGGGAGCAATTACATTCAGAAGTGCCTTACGTAAATCATCGATACCTTCTCCGGTTTGAGATGATACTGTGACATATTCTACTTTGTTGAACCCAGCATCTCTTACTATCTTCTTCATCATACTTTCTACTTCTGATATCCTCGCTTCATTGACCAAGTCACTTTTCGTAATTGCGATTACTAAAGAGTCGATGTTCATAGAGCGCAAAACGACAAGATGTTCTCCTGTCTGTATTTTTGGACCTTCATCAGCAGCAACGGTTAGAATTGCACTATCTATGATATTCGCTCCTGCCACAACACTTCTGATGAGGTCCGCATGTCCTGGAGCATCTACCAATGTCACAAGATATTTTTCAAGAACGAACATTGTGAAGCCAAGATCTATCGTGATTCCACGTTCCTGTGCTTGTGGATGCTTGTCCAAGCCGGCTGTAGAAACCTGTTCACTAATGGCGCGAGCTAACGCTGTCTTTCCATGGTCAATATGACCCATAAGACCAATGTGTACAGGCACCAGTTCATCCATAGTTTTCCAACCGTTCCCCGAAACCTGGACAATCCTAGACATTGTGTCTTGAACTGATGTTCGGTTCCTGTTTCACTGAGGCTGCTCTCTCCAGATTTAAAGAATCCGTCGAGAGTCTTACTTCCTCTCCACAAGCGTTTAGTGTCTCCGGCAAACTGACGGCGACCAGATTCAGTGCAGCGTTCAGATCCCTGTCGATCTTAAGTCCACACTTTTCACAATGATATAGTCGCTCTGAGAGCGACAGTTCCTTCTTCCTGTGTCCACACCGTGAACACATCTTGAGGACGGAAATGTCCTTGATACAACAACAAGCTCAGAACCGTACCACCCACACTTGTACTCCAGCTGTCTTCTGAACTCATAGAATCCCATGTCCTGGATTACTCTTGCAAGTCTTCGATTTTTCATCATTCCTGACACAAGCAGGTCCTCGATCACTACCTCACTGTGGCTCTTGGCAAGGTAGGTCGTGAGCTTATGCAGTGTGTCCTGTCGGATGTTGAATATCTTCAGGTACATCTTTGCTAGGCGTAGTCTTGCCTTCTCACGGTTCTTGCTCCCCTTCTTCTTCCTGGACAGGCTCTTTGAGAGCTGTCGCAGTTTCCTCAATCGTCTTCCTAGAGCTCGTGGGTTTGCAAAGGTGGACCCATCACTCAGTGTGGCAAGGGTCTTCACTCCCAGGTCCACTCCCACTGGTGCTCCTCTTACCGGTTGTGGGTCTTTGATTTCTTCCTCCACAGTGACTGAGACAAACCACCTGTTAGCTCGGCGTCGTACAGTGGTTGAGAGTATCCTTCCATTATAGTAGCTCTTCCTCTTCTCCTTGATACGGATCTTTCCAATCCGCGGAAGCTGTATCGCCCGCTCATGGAACCTGATGGTCCCAGTCAGTCTGAAGTTGTCTCGAATTCCCCGTCTCTTGAAGCGAGGGAATCCAATCTTCTGTCCCTTTTTCAATCCCCGATAAAAGTTCTTGAAGGCTCGATGAAGGTCTCGCAGGGATTCCTGGGGTGCACACTTGGAGGTCTCGTACATCCATGAGAACTCCGTCTTCTTCAGTGAATTGAGCAGCTTGTGCTGCTTCATGGCATCAGTGAACCTGTCGTCACCCTGATTGTTCTTGTACTGTTTGATTCGTTGTTCTAAGCCCCAGTTGTAGGCAAAACGAGCTACTCCTGCATGTTGAGCAAGGGATGACCTCTGGATGTTGTTGGGGTCCAGTTCATACCTGTAGGCTCTGTTGATCAACATTCATGTTCGGTATATGGTCTTGTGGGGAGCTATTAAGCTCATACAAGAACTATCTTTCTTCAAAAGTTAGTTTCATTGATGTCTAGGTTAATCCAGGTTTAATACGGCTGTTGGCAACCTCTTCAGTAGTGGAATCAAACATAAAACCTTCCCACTCACTCGTATCAATGTGTAGAGTAGTTTATTGGGACGAATGTTAGACAGTTAGGTATGGTATCTAGGTCTCTTGAGAAGATGATGCTCATTGCAGTAGGTCTCTCCACCGCAGTAATTATCGGAGTTCCTGTCTTACTCTATGCAATTGATACGATGGCTTATTCTACCCATCTTCAAGATGCTCAACTTGCTGCTGAGGGCATCTTTGGTGCAGCAGAACAACTGGACACGGGAGTGGCAAATAGTACAACAATTCGTGTTCACATACCAACCGGAATGTCTATGATTGCTGATGGAACATCACTAACAATATCCGTTCTAATCAATAGTCAAACTACAAGTTGGTCGGATTCATACATTCATCAAATCGTCATCAATCCTCCCACTGAAGCTGGGATTTATGATATAGAATTCACAATGGTTTCAAATGTGATTCATATTACGTACACATTCATTTCATTCTGAAGTGTATCTACATCACGTAATAGTAGCTCTTTCAGTTCAGCATAACGTTTTTCGATGTAATGTGAGAAAATATGTACGATATACTGCTAAGAAGATGACCTTTCCCTTTCTCTGAGAGACCTGATTTCCAGATGCATTCCCATTCGACTTCGCTGAATAAGTTCATCCGGGAGAACGACCTCAGCTAAATGGTTAACTGATGTCCACGTAGGATAACGTTTCTTCAGGCCAACATCCATTATCTGCTCGCATTCAAAGAGCAGTGCAATATCATAGATTGTGCAGACCACATATTCCATTTGGCACAGCCCCTCTCCAAGACCTGGTCTTACGAACAAGACATTCCAGCACCGTTTCCAACCCTTCCTATATCGAATCAGGTCTGGTGTTGCCACCATGACAACCTCCTCACCCAACTCACTCTCAATGACCTCTCGCGCAGTCCTCGGAAGGACATACATTCCATTGAGAAATCGCGCATTCTCCACTCGTGGT
>Ga0114923_10000075_pt1 | contig 80600 bp, 150 predicted proteins | sample SumtaG_FD_89578 | JGI IMG/M metagenome (GOLD analysis project Ga0114923, IMG submission 89578) | Deep subsurface microbial communities from Indian Ocean to uncover new lineages of life (NeLLi) - Sumatra_00157 metaG | ecosystem: Environmental > Aquatic > Marine > Oceanic > Sediment | place... | reverse complement strand
TACGTGCAGCCAGATTTATCTACAATGGATAGGAAGGGTTTACTTAACCATATTAAAGTACTTGAGGCCACGATATCATTTATGAACGCAGGGATAACAAGGAATAGATAATGGGTAAAATTAAAAATTGGGCACACAGAAAATATTGCCCAATATGTAGGGGTAAACTAAAACGTATAAATAATTCAAATCCATATAGCACTTTATTAGGTAGTGATTGTGGTTTGTGCGGGGCTGTTATGTGGGATAATGGGGTAAGCTTTGCGCCCTTGCATAAAATATTTTATTACTCATACAATAATAAAACAAAAATGTACACTTTGTACACAGATAAAAGAAAACCCGTAGGTAAATACGGCTACAAGTCACACATGGATATACAATGGAGGCAAATGGGCGGTAAGTGCTACGGCTTGCTAATACGTATAATGCAAAAAACTAAAAAGAAGGTTAAAAGATAATGGATAAAATTAAAGGCTGGAAAAAAGAAGTAACTGAAGAGTTTGAAAAGATGTTGCCACCCCATGAAGGCGGTATTACAATTCAGCACAATGACCATAAGGGCGTGTATGAAACTGTAGAGCAATATACAGACGCGCAGCCCGATTACTATACATGGGTATCTGAAGAAGAAAAACAAAAAGCCATTGCAGCTAATGATTTTTGGTTTATGCAGTGGTACCCACGTACACCTGTAGGGTTTAATAGTTATTGTGCGAGTGACTTAAAAGTATTATTAGATTTTGCAAAAAGTATTACTGATGGAAGTTAAACGTATCTGCACAAAGCCTTGCTGTAAACCTAGAAAATCACAGCCCAACAGAACTTGTTATGTATGCGGCACCCACACTAATGAATGTGCAGTTGTACACCACCATAGCAGGTACCATAGTACATTAAGTTTGTGTAATAAGTGTATTAAAAGTTTAAAGGAACAAATTTAAGTGCTTAGAAGAATACGCCCTATGTTAAAAGGTAGCCGCTGGTGCCCAGGGTGCCAAGATATATACAACATTAAAGACTACCAAAGGGCTAGTGGACATTTAGCTGCAGAGTGTAAGTATTGTAGGGCAATAAAAAATGAAAAACAAAAACAAAGATATGCTAAACGTAAATAGGCCAACTGAAGTACAGGGTGTACTGTTTGAGTTTTTAAAAGATGTACAGTTTGATACTAGCGGTGCAGCCCGTAATTATTATGGTGCAGCTGTAGAAAATGTTGTGTGCAAAGCTTTGCAGCTTAACCCTATACCAATTAATGGTAACTATGAAATAAATTTTGATGCTTTTAAAAGAGATTATTTTTATGAGATAAAAAGTGTTAGGGCTAAGGGTAAAGTAGTTTTGTATGACTGGCGTATGGAAAAAGAAAAACCTTTTACAAATAGATTATTATATATTTTTGGGGTACACCAAATAAAAGAAGCCAGAAGTATTAGAGAAATTTATAAGCAGTTACAAAGTAGGGGCATTAAGTTAGTGGTTAATAAAGCAGGTTACGTGCATGATAAGGCTATGGAGTGCCCACTTAAAACTGTTGCTAAAACAAAAAACAATATAGGGTATACGAGAAAAGGTTATGAAGAAGGCTATAGAAATTTACCCATAAAAGGCTTTAGATTTGGGGAAAATGGGGTACAGAGAAATATTAAACTTTATAATTATAAAATACCTATATACATAGACAGTAGTAGTGTAAAATTACTAACAATAACTAAGCAATGGGAGATTTAAGAATGAGCAAAAAGAAAAAATCAACTAAGAAACGTAAAGCTGTTAAAAAAAGAGTAAAATTTGTTAGCAATAAAATAGGTTTAAGTAAGGGTACATGTTACGGGTGTAATATAACTAAGCCCTGTATTACACACAGTACTTTAAATGATCCAGGTAATCTGTGTGTGCCATGCACTAAACTTTTTATAAAAGATGTAACCGCTTATTTTGAGAAAAATAAAGGTGTAGAAGGGGTATTAGTTAAGGCTATAAGGCTAAGAAAAGATGCTGTTAACCTGGAAGTCTCTGTAGGGTACACCGCAAATAGTATTTGCACTTTTTGTGGTGAGGATGAAGACCGATGTGAATGTGGCTACGATGAAAAGGATTAAAAATGGGAATGTATGATTATATAAAGCATGAAGCTAATTGCCCAAACTGTGGTAAACCTTTAGAGGGCTTCCAAAGTAAAGATGGGCCTTGTAATTTAAAGACTTTAAAACCACAGCAAGTAAGTAATTTTTATACTGAGTGTGAGAAAGATAAAAGTGAAGATAAGGGTGGGTGTGGGGCATGGGTAGAATTTAATGTAGACCGTGTTTGTACTATTAAAAAAATTGATATTGCTTATAGAATGGGTAGCACTATGGATGAAATAAAATGGCATTATGTGGATGAAATAAACGCAGATGATGAAAGGTGTTATTAAAATGGCAGAGCAAATAGTGCTACAAGACCAAAACGGTAACTACCAATACTTTGATGAGGATGGATTTTTTGAGCAGTTATTAAACAGTAGGGCTTTAATAGTAGGGATGGATATGAAAACTTTATTAGAAATTAGAAAAGAGTTTTTAAACCTTGCTTGTGAAATGCCCATTAACATTAAAGTTGTTAAAGAGGTGTTTGCAAATATTAAAGGTAGGCGGCAAACATTATCAGATGCTATAGAGCTACTAGACAAAGTTAATAATAGTGATTGGCTTGAGCATGGGGACGAAGCTGAAATGTTTGTGCAGGACAATGATAAGTATATTATTGACGGGTGTAATGAGGTTGAAGGTGATGATGGTTTTGATACTGAGAATTTAGGTAATAACCACCCAGGCGGTAAGTGATGAAACATTGCAGCGATTGTGGGCAAAAATTGATAAGGTTAGTGACTGATAGCTCATGGGTAGCTAAGTTTAGGTGCCCATGTGGTAAGCGTTACCAAATTGCTTATGGAGATAGGATGGGCGGTAGTTCAGATGTTTACAGTTCATTTGATAAACCATTTAATAATGAGGAAGATAAAAAGTAGAGGTATAGATAATGGAAGATGAAATTGTTTTTAAAACTAGATGTACTTTTTGCGGTAAAATTGACTACCATGCGTCAAGCAATATTGATTACCATTGTGGCTACGCTAACTTTATGCGTACTAAACATATGAATAATGAAAACGCTGAAGTTATTTGTACAGTCTGTGATAAGATTAGGCCACATGTTATTGTTGCAGCGGTGGATTCGCAGAAAAAGATGAGAGGGGAGGGATGAATTACCTAGAATATGATTACTTCAAACTATTATCAACAGTACAAACTGAGGTTAACCCGGTTATGTTTTCAAATGAAATTAATAATGTTGGTTTTTATATTTGCAGGTTACAGGGCTATGATAGTGCAGTAGAGATGACGATAGACGAAGCTAAAGACTTTGTTGCTGAAATGCAAAGTGTTATCAAGAAAAAAGAGGCCCAACAATGACCACTGAACCGCTGAAGCCTTGCCCTATATGTCATAGAACTAATTGCAGCTATTGGTTCACATACAGAAGCATTACCCGCCACCCACAAGAAAGGAATGGAGCTGATGAGAGTTGAGATAGATGATAATGGATTACTTTGGGTAAGCTCAGAAACCGTTAATGATGTCGTTAAAATGAGTGAATGGCATAGGGAAAGTAAAACTTCGTTTGCCACAATTCATCCTGATCAATACACGCTCTGTATTCACGGTGAAGAGAGGATTAAAAATGACAAACAAACCTGATGTAGATAAAAATCTAACAGAATATGAAAAATTGTCCAATGATCCAGAAAGTAAAGCAAGTATGGAAGTACACACGGCAAGCATGACTATTATGGAAGAGACACTTAAAATAGTGGGTGTTGACAATATAGATCACGCAGTACTTACAGAACTTGTTGAGGGGCAGCTAGACCCTATCGCAGAAAGTTTTAGTGGTATGGCCGATGCTCTCAAAACCCTAAAAGCCCAAAACGAAGAATTAGAAGATTATAAAAAAATAGTCAAAACAGAACGTTTGATAAACGACAATCTCAGAAAGCAATTAGCTGAACAAACCCCTGATGTTGCCGAGATAATAGAAGGTATCAAAGCTGCTTCAAGAGAATTGGGTGTTTCAAAAAATACAAAATACCTTATGCAAGCTGCCAATCTTCTCACCACCCTAAAAGCCCAAAAAGAAGAGTTGGAAAAGGGGCTGGAGGCTATTGTTACCGGGAAACTAGATAAACCATCTTGTGTCACAATAGCTAGTTTTTACTTAGACAAAGCAAAGGAGATAGGAAGCAAATGAGTGAAGAATATGAAAGTATTGACGGTGATCTGTTAACAAATACATTACAAAAACTAAAAGCCTCAGAAGCCAGGGTGGAAGAGCTGGAAGGCAAAGCAATCGCTGAAGACGTAACAATTACAAGACCCTATGCCCATTTTAATAAAGCTATTGGTGAATTAAATGAAGAAAACCAAACCCTAAAAACCGAAATCCAAAAACTAAAGCATGATATTTCAGTACGTGACCAGATAGAGCAATGGCCCACATGGAAAATAACAGGTTGTGATTCTTACACGATTGTTAAGGGTAGTATTTTAGATAGGTTGATTATTGCTGAAGATGAGCTTAAGGCGGCTTTGGATGAGGTGGAGAGGCTGAAAGGTTTAATACAAAGTGCATTAAATATAAAATCTCTATGGACCTACACAGACGTTGTTTCAGATGAAAATATAGGTGAAGCTGAAGCCTTATGTAAAATGGCTAATGATTTTCAAAAAGCCCTAAACCCACAACCCACGGATGGAGAGAGTAAATGAAGGGTAAGTATAATGACAAGTGTATAGAATTAGGCTGCCACATGTACCGTCATCATGTTTTATGGTGCCCTAAAAATGCGCATTACCCACACGATAAGCCTGACCCTTACTATCAAAAGATTTTAGATAAAGAAACCAAACCCCCACACAACGAGAAAGGAATTTTAGGAGATGAGTGACGATTGGAATGTTACCGAAAAAATAGACCCTCCAGAAAACGAAGTTGTTTCTGTTATGGACAGTGGAGGACACGTACAGGAATTAAAGAAGCGAGGAAATCTTTGGTGGTTTCCTGATGATTCAATGTATGTTTATTTTGTACCTAAAATGTGGAAGTCTCTAAAATGACCCCACCGAACCCCGCAGGAGAAGAGTTGAAGGAGTGTATCTCGAAAGATTGTAATTTTACCGTTTTAGACGGAGGCGCTTTATGCTCTGTTTGTTCTACAGAATTGTCGGCTGAGTTAATGATCGTATGCCCTGAATGCTCAAAGCATCTTGAAAGTATGCCTGATCTTGCCGACCATTGGGATGAAGTACATAGAGGTGAGAAAGATTTTACTGAAGTCCTAGAAAGCGAGCAATCATGAATAAACCCCTAAGCGATCTTGAAGATTCTGAGCTTGATCGGATTGTGGCTGAATTAATAAAAACTGATATTCCGTTAAAACCATTAATGGTTGTCCAGGATGGGACTGAATTCTGGAAACCCACCCAAGACTACAACCAGATTTTCCGCTACTTGCTGCCGGAGTTGAAGAAGAAAGGTATCAGAACTAAAATAACATTTGGGGAAGGCGAAGGGTCGCCAGATTTTGTAGCAATGTTTTTTGGTAACGATAAACCAATAATGGAAATCTCTTTTAGGGATCAACTCTATCGATCACTAGTCATCGCAATCATAGAAGCCTTTAGGCAGATTGGCGGGGAGGAGTGAAAAAAGTACAACCATTTACATCCTGGTCAAAGAAGTTAGAGGAAAGATTGTTAGACAAAAACACTAAACCGTCTCATATTTTTACTCTTACAAAAAATATAGATGAACACCCTGAAGAATGGGACGGGCCTTGTTTTTGTAAAGGCTGTCAAAGTTGTTGTGATTAAACCAAAGGAGAAAAACCAATGACAAATGATGGGAAGAAGTGGACTAAAAGAAAGCACCCTAACTATGATGCGCCCTGTCTTGAGAAAAGAGGGTATGGAGTTACTATTGTTTTCTATCCATATTACGAGGAACACTCTAGAGAAGCTGATAAAAAGGCTGCTAAGTTTCTTAAAATAGCAAACCTCACAGCCGACCTAACCACAGAGGAGCTTGCGGAGGCTGTTGCGTTACATAAGCAATTCAAGGGTATAAAAGACCCTGCTGATTTTATGGAGAGCGTTAAGTTTTTACTGGAGGGAAGTGACGGTTGCCTTCATTACAATGATGATGTCTGTGAACCACATTTAATAAGAGGTGAATGGTGTGCTTACTGTTACCTAACAGATTTAAAACTATTCCCCACACCTGAACAGGAAAAAGCTAATGAGATTCAGCCACGGCGAGAGTGAAGGCGAGAAGTACTGTATTGCTATGACAAATTCTTTCACTGAATTCATAGCTTTTATAGTCAAAAGTAAACAGTGGGCATTCCATAAAACCTACTGGGGGTATAAATACAGTTTTATAAAATGGAGAAAGAAAGCGAATGAGAAAATATAAATTAGGTGCACAGACAAAACATGTAGATAGAGGCATGAATAGTACCCAGGCACCTATACCTACCCTTAATACAGAGTGTGAAGGCCAGCTAGTAAAAATACCTTCTGAAGGTGTTGAGGTGTACAGGGCTGAAGAAGTTGATAATGTTGTTGGAGAGTTAGATAAGTTAATTACTAATATTAAAGCATGTGGGTTTACACAGCATCAAGAAGAGTATGTTAATGCGGCCTTAACCATTTTAGAAAGTTTTGGTAGTGTGTAGTTGTAGCAGCTGTAATGGGTGGCATGTGTACAGCTATTATTTTGCAGGTGCAAGGATGTGCAGAAAATGCTATGATGCAAATAAGCGTATAGGTATAGGGCTTAATAAAAATATATCAGGAGTGCCTGATTATAAAATTTTTAAAATGCCGTGGGATAAGAAAGTAATTTAGAAAGTAGGAAAAAATGGAAAATGTAGAACAAAAGGTTATAGAGGCTTTTGATGTTATTGCAGATAAGTTAGGTACAGGTGTAGAACACTTTTGGCCTATTTTTGTTAAGCAGCAAATACTTAATGAACTCTCAGATATTTTTATTTGGTTGTTTTTTAGTATTGTGTTAGCGCTTATTTTTGATTTTGAAAAAAAGAGGCATAAAAATAAGTTAGATAAATTTAATGCAGATTTAAAAGAAACAAAAGAAAAAAATGAGGCTGCTAAAAAACATAATATTGAAAAACGGATACCTAAGTATGGGGAAGGCTATAAAGAAATTAAAGACTTACCTGAATGGGATAGTGACAATTATTTACCTGTAATATTTGCAGGATGCGGTTTAATATTTGCTATGTGTGCGGTAGCCTTTAATATATTTAATGCTATGCCAGTATTTTTAAACCCTGAGTACGCAGCATTGCAGGCTGTAATGGAGATGGTTAAATGAATGACTATAAGAATTTAGGCCAGGAAATAGATGAGATTATTGAAGATGCTACTAAGGACGCCACAGAAGAAATAGTTGCAGAATTATGTAATGACATTTTTAGCTTTTTAAAACCTAAAGCTACTGGGTGTTATTTTACTTTTATATTTTTTGTAGTGTTGGTGCTATTGGTTTTAATTGGGCTATGCTATAAGCTTTTGACATGGTGCTTTGTATAATGAAAACTGAAGATGTTGTTGGTAATTGTTTGTACAAAGTAGGCACAATTTATTCAGGCAAAGATGGCGTGCTGTACACTGTTGGGCGTTCTATAGGTGCTACTACAGAGGGTAAATATGCTGCTTGGGTACTTAATCAAAATTATGTAGATCGAGCGCCCGAGCAGCCCGTAGCACGTGGTAAAACGCATGAATTGTTACTTGGTAATTTAGTGCAGTATGTGCAGAAGCGATTGAAGAAAGGCGTAACTAATGAACAAGCCACACACAGCTGAAGAGGCTTTAAACCATAAATTAGAAAATGTTAGGCGACCTAAGTATGTTATTAATTTAACTAGTGAACCACTTACCACACCTGATGAATTTATTTGTAAGTTAAGAACTTATTGGGCAGATAAACAGCATGTATATGTTGGGAATTTGACATGTATTTTAGTTACACAGAAACAATGGGAAATGCTTGATGCCTCTGCACCGAATGACTGGGATGGCAATATGGTAGGTAAACCCGTGGTAATTGAATTATGATTAAACCCATTGAAATAAATGGCACTATGTACAAAGTGTATTGTTGTTACGTGTGCGGCAGCAGGCCAGAGTACACAGAGATAATGGTTACCAGCCAGCATGTGATGCAGTGTGAGGATGAAAAGTGCACGCATACCCCCAGGGTACAGTGTGGCAGTGTTGCAGAAGCCGTTGACCATTGGAATGAGATGATTAGTGCAGAATGTAGAGGTGGTACAGAAGGACCTGTAGAGGCCGGTATAAGTTATGTGCAAGAGAAAGCCTTTAAAATGCTACCAAGCCAACCTAAACCAACATATACTATAGTAATTAATAAACATTTATTTGTATTAGATTATTGTGCAGGATGCGGGGCACACCCTATGTACCAAAAATTATTTGCATCACATACTTTTACATGTAGCAATGCAAGCTGTGGTAAGAAGTTTAGTGTTGAGGCTAAAAGTAATATCACAGCAGCCAAGGATGCTTGGAATAATTTAATGCAGCGCAGTAATAAAAAAGGTAATGCTAAACAGTATAAGTTTATAGGTGGCCCACAAGACGGTTATGTGCAGGTATGGTTAGAGGATGAAGACCCTTTTAACTATACAATGTTTACACGTAATAAAGATGCAGTGCACTACACATGGAATATATTAGACATGGAAGAGTGCGATGCAGTGACCGACCCTGAAGTTATTTATGCAGTGTATAGGTTACACCCATCAATACATTTATCAGGGTTTATGTATAAATTTTGGAAATATTTAATAGGTACTGACGAAACTGTACTACCTACCCCATAGGGAGGGACTGAGGGACTAGGGGTGCAATGCTGTAGACTAAGGGTAAATGCAGTAAAGAGGTATGATTGTATTAGTTGCAGGGATTATGTATTATATTTTATATGACAGATAAAAATATTAAGAAAAGTACTAAGAAAAAAATAATTGGTAAGTTAGTTATTAAAAAAGAAAAACGTAAACCTACGGCAGCTGATAAGTATAAGAAGAAAAAGAGTACGAAAAAGAAAACTACTAAGAAAAAAGCCGTTACTAAAAATAAAAATAATAAGAATAGTGTTGTAATTAGTACCCCCCCTTTTAGAAGAGTAGGTAGACCACCAGCACATGATGTGACAGGTGAAATTTATAAACATTGGCCTGATTGGGCTGAACAATATTTAGAACTATACGCAACACACTACACGAAAAGTATTGCTTGTGCTGAGTTACCTATACACGCAGACACACTGCGTAGGTACATGCGTGGATGCCGAGAATTTAGAACAGCCTGTGAAGATGTTAGGGATAGCATCACAGATAAAATTGAAAAGTCAGCCACACACAGGGCGATACATGGCACTGATGAATTGTACTTATGGGAAGGTGAACCTGTTTTTACTGAAGACCCGAAAACAGGTGAGAAATGTTTTTTAACTAAGAAAAAATGGGAAACTCAGCTGACTACTTTTATGCTTAGAGGCAGAAGACGAGAAACATACTACCCAGAAAACCAGGGTACAGGCGGCACCACAGACGATAAAGCGACAGCGGTAAGGGAAGTTTTAGCCGAGATAACAAAGGTTATGGCCCCGCCCCCAGACTGGGATGAGGAGATAGAATAAAAGCCCTTGACATACCACTAGTGTAATGCTTTATAATAGTTTGCTTAATGGAAACAAAAAATAAAGGTTACTCTTATGGGAGATCAATTAAAAACATTTTACTGCGATGATGCAGATAAAATCTCAATAACAACAGATAAACGATGTGCAGATAGTAAAATTTGTATCTGTGCTGTAGAGCTTGGTTACGATGAACCTTTTGAATCTGAACAAAAGTATTACGCTAACTTATTTAAGAATGCACCCGTTATGCTTGCAGCATTAGAAGCTGCTGTACGTATAAAAGATTTATGGACTTTTAAGCCACACGAACAGATAGATGATGAGCACGCAGGAGAGGCACAAGCTTTATCTAAAATGCTTGAAGACTTTGAAAATGTTATTAGAGAGGTAAGTAAAAAATGAGGCATTCAGATAAGGCTCTACTTGCTTTTGGTTTAGTTGTTGTCTCATCAATTATATTTTTAGATAGACAGCTTGGAAAAAATCGTGATGCACGCACTGCAGAAAAAGTACAGCAATACCACTTTGATAAAAAAGCAGGCATTGTAGTAAAAGACTTACCTGGAAAAGCTGTTGATGTTAGTGTTAATCGTGGTGGTAGTAAAGTGGCAGCTTTAGAAGATGGTTCTGTGTGGGAAAGCCATATATTTAATTCATGGCGGTGTATCTCTAAAGCACCAGAAAGCAGTAGTGATGAGTAGTATTTTAGTTAGCAATCCTAATGTCACAGTGAGTATGTGTGAAAACTGTGAAGGCGCTGATTATATAGCGTTAATATTTAACTTGATGACTGATGAACAAAAGGCGAAACCTAATTCTGAACAAGCATTAAAATTGGGTGATTACTGGCATACCGTTACAGAGAAAAAGCCCGCTATGTATGCTGGTGTGTTGTGTAACAAACTCAAAGATGAGGAATATACATTAGTATATAGCGAAGAGATAACAAGAGAAGAATACGAAATACTAAAGGAGCAAATATAATGGGTAAAGAACAAATGGTACTATGTATAACTATAGATCCTGATAAGGGTGAATAGGTTTAGACATATACGAAGAAAGACAGTCATGAAAATGAAATGGTGTAAGACCTGTAATCGTTATGTAAAGCGTAATGAGTGTAGGCACAACAAACCCAAACTACCAAAGAAAACAAAAGGAAGAATACAATGAGCACATATGAAAAAGCACTAGGGTTATGTCTACGATATCATGAGGGACAATATAGGATGGATGGTGTTACACCTGCATCAGTACACCCTATCATGGTATCTAACCAATTCACTGATGAGTCATTAAGGATACTTGCCGTATTCCATGACATCTTTGAAGATACTAAAATTACTGAAGGTATTTTATATTCTAATGGGTTTAGTGAAGGTATGATCTTCCGAATTAAACTTCTCAGTAAAGATAAAAACATGGACTACCTTGACTACATACGGTTAGTTGCCTCGGACAGTTCAACCCGTTTGATTAAGATTGCAGATATTGAGCATAACACGTCTACCATGCCTGACGATCCTAAGTATGATGACCGTAGAAATAAATATAAACGTGCATTGGAGATATTAAACAAATGAACCTATTTGAAGAATACCTTACCCAAAAGGGCTTTAGTGAACTACAAATTAAACAGATTAATCTGGCTATTACGTATGTCTGTAATAGTTGTTGGGATGAAGTTTACCCCCTGTCATTGTGAGAACGATGGATAAGTATCGTAAACGTTCTGCCCTGTCCCTTATCTTTGTACTGATAAATATTATTATCTTTATATATCGTCACCTATCATGACTAAAAAAGAAAAGGTATTCTACTACGGGCTAATCTTTGTAATTGCCTATCTTACAATTGCAGAAGCATCGTATGCATTCAGTCACCCAGAGATGACACAGACCCAGATAATGATAAATATAGTTGATGCGTTGTTATGGCGATGAGGCAGCAGCTATGCAAAGATTTGGAAGAAAGAATTAATTTAGTACAATTACCCCAGGCTACAGGGCACCCTAACCCTACGCATTATTTAAACCAGTGGGCCAAGTACTGCCACGCTATGGCGCTACTGATTAGTATGCGCATCTTTGCTAAACATGAATTTAAATATAAATCAAACGGTATTTTTAATGTAGGCGAATTTTGTATACACTGTGGTACGAAGAGAGAGGTTTACCATGACGAAATTTAAATATTTAGGGGCTGCCTGCACTGACAAGATATTGACTGTTAAAATTGAAGTACCTAGCGGGTTAAGTACAGTGGAATTAAAAGAAGTGGTTGACCATATAACAAAATTTTGTGATGATGCTGATAAGGTTGCAGGGGGTTCAGGTATGGAGTTAGCCGGTATTGAAGTTTACAGCCCTGCTAAAAAATGGTGGAAGTTTTGGTAAAGGTAAAACAATATGGCTAAATTAATAAGAATTACTATAGAAGATGATTACAAAGTATTTACTAACTGTGATATGGCCCCAGAGTTTGAACAGATAATGGGCGAGGTAAGCAAGTTAAAGTACACAGGAGCAGTGCCACTAATGGTTAACCTGGGCAGAGTTAAGATTGAACTACAGCCAGGGGCAAAACTGCAGATACAGGAAACAGTGACAGATATCAATGAGGTTATAGGAGTTTGCAAGCAATGATTAAAATTTTTATAGAAATATGCATAGTTTTATTAATAGGCGCTGTTACCTTTTTTATCTATAAAGAAGAATATGATAAGGCTATGATAGATTTATTGTTTGCTATTTTTTTGAGAATAAGCCTGAAATGAAACCATTTGATAAAAAACTTGCAGACGAAGGCTTTAATAATGTAGCCATAGACATTATTAAAAGAGTAATCGAAGATATTTGTACTGTATGTTGGGATAATGCTAAAGGTTGCCAGTGTTGGAACGATGAGTAATTTTATTATTATTGTTTGTATTGCCTTTATGTTCGCAGGTGTTATTGTGCGTACTAATAGGTTAATGAAGTGAGTGACGCAAAAGAACGTTTTTTAAAGCAACAAAAAGATGCTGTGGAAGCTCTAAAAAGATGTGAATGGTGTGCATATCAAACCAAAGCCTGCACAAATAGCGTGCAAGGAGTAGGTGAGATTAGGCAAAGTATTGATGAAACTATAAACCTTATTAATGATAAGATATCTCTAATTAAAAAATCTTTGGAAAAGTACGATGAGTAGGAAGATAGTTTTATCAATAGAAGGTGAGTTTGCTTGGGAGCATAGGCCAGAAATATCTAAGCTATTTGATATTCATCGTAAAGGTGGGCACGTAGAATTTGCAGAGTACATTGCGGCTGATCCACTAACAATAGAACTGGGTATTAGTGCTATAGTGATAAAACCAGGGACAAAAATAATTGTGTTAGATGAGACATCGAGTAAACATGAGTAACAAACCCTTTAACCATAACAGTATAGGCTCTGGTAAATATGGGATTGGTAAAGGCCCTGCAAATATAGGGCTTACACGATTGAATAGTATTTACCACCATTGGTGCAATGATGAACTGGAAGAGATGAAAAAAGATGATCGATCTTAAAAAAGATGCTGATAGGATTTGTACAATTTGTAATGAGCCAGTGCATAAGCATACTGTATGGCCTAAAGGGGCTAATGCAAATGATTTACTGTACTGCCCCGATGATAGTTATTGTGTGCCTTTCCCTGATGTAGAATTAGAGCCTATTTATAATACTGAAAATTTAAAAAATGAGCTGAGAAAATACGATTTACTAAAAGCTATAATACCTGACCCGTACCCTTGCCCTAAGTGCGGTAAAGCTCAGGTTTATAGCCCAGTACTAAATGAACTTTGTTATAGATGCAGGTTTCTACAAGGTGTACAGGCACGCACACCCTGGGAAAACTTAAAGCGTGAGTGGGCTAACTTTGTACGTGTAGTTAAGAAAGAAACTTTATGTAAGATAGGGCTACACCAAAATGCAAAAGACCCTGAAAATTATATAGCAGTGTTTATGAATGATAAAATTTGTAAGAATTGTTACAGGAGAAAATGACTAATGGATAGACCAATAGGATTTGTTTTTAATAGAGTAGGGCAGATATTTAGAGTACAGTCGTACACTTATGAGTTAGTAGAGCATGAAGATGCAGTTAAACAAGCTGCTGCACCAAACGGTAAACTTAATGGTGTTGTTTTACATGAGCTATTAAATAAAACTAAAGTAACTACAGTAAATATTGAACAATTTAAAAATGGTGACTATAAAGAATTTGAAGTGTCTACATGTGACCACCCACTAGTCGTAGCAAAATATGCTGCATGGTTGGCTAGAAAAAATCATACCAAGTTTAATAAACTACATAATGCAACTGGTCCTATACACGGGTATGATGGCACATGATTGAATGGGACCCCAAAAGAAAGCCTAGATTGTGGTACCACCTTTTTGAGGCTTTTAGGATTAATGAGGACCACCTACCTTTAAGTTGGCGATGGGCGATTGTAAAGCAGCAGGTACCAGTTATTCTTTGGTATTATTTTAGGTGCAAATGGTTTGGGCATGATACGTATGTATCCGAGAATAAAGAAAAGATTAGTAAAGTAAGGGTTACCATTTACTGCGAAAAATGTTTAGTTATTATTATGCAGGTAGAGCGCGAAAGGTATAGGTTTGATTAAGCACCAGGATATCACTAAACGCATGATAATTACTTACTGCGACAATGGGGAGATTATTAAACAAAAAGTAGTGACCGAGAAAACCCACCCTGAATTAGTTTTCCATTGCTCAGTTAATTATGCAGGTGATATGGAAAATGCTACATGGTATGATTTAGGAAAAGAGGTAACAAATGTATAACTCAGGCTGTGTAGTAGTCTTACACCGTGTGTTTGATTTATTGAAGCTAACAGGTATGGATTCAAAACAAATTACACTTACTGTAATGTTAGCTAATAACGCCCCTGTTATTTTTGACCATGATAGTAAAAAACTTAAATGGGATAGTGACTACGAAATAATAGATCAACCAATAGCGGATAATGTTGAAAAATTTAGATATGATTGGTCTATAAAAAGTGTTGAAGAACGTGATAAACTATGGCAACTAAGAATGAAAGAATGGCAAAATGGACAATGATTTAATAAAAGTAGCAGCGGCCCTTAAGATACACGACAATGGTACAACAATGGCAGAGCGTGTAGCCCAACTAATTAGAGATGCCCGTATTGAGGCTGTGGGCTGGGCATGGTCTGAAGCTTGTGTTGATGTTGCTAATGACATGAATATTAGAGAGCGTGATATGAATACATTAATTGAGCGTGTACAGAATGATTTAGTTGATAATGTAGTGAATGTGACATGCAGTGAGCCAATACCTGCAGAAGACAAACAACAAGAAGGCGGGGGTACTGGTGGCAGTGCTAGACAAACTTTTTATGATAAACTTACTGAGCTACTAAATTGCACAAGCCAAGAGAATTTTTCAGACACCCCTGATTATGTTTTGTCTGAATATTTGATAAACTGTTTACATGCATATGAATTAGCAGTAAAGACTAATAGGCGACACCACGAAGATGCAAACCAGTTAATAAAAACTAAGTAAGTACACAAGTAACAGGAGATTAATAAAGATGGATCAAGTAGATGAGAATGGCAAACCTTTAAAAGGGGCACAGCCTGGAGGCATAGAAAGCCAAGACGACAATATCAAAGAAGCCAAGACGCCAGAGGAAGCAAGCGCACCGTGCCCAGATTGTAACGCAGTATTTATGACACCCCATAAGAGCACATGCCCACAAATACTAATGGGCAAAGAAATACAACGCAGGCAAAAAGAAGCCGAGAATGCTGCACCTAAAGAATTAAGTTGTACCCAGGCCATAGACAACTGCAAAGAACACATGATAACTTTAGGTAAGTACCTAAGTGATGAAGTACTGTCTGGGCTGCATCATGATAATTACCTTAAGCTGATGGATGGCATTAGGGGCGCAGTGCGTAATGATGGGCCTAAGAAGAAATGAAAATTGAAGTTAAAAGAATAGAGGATGAAGGAGTAGATGAACTTTACCAAGCATGTGTGGTTGGTGCACCTAGTTTTAAAAACACTGCATATAGGGAACGTGACCCAGGCCGTACAGTTACAGGGTTACTGGCTACTTTATCTGTAAGTTTTCCTAACTGGCCTTCAAAGCCTTGGGCAAAAAATATAGAAATAGAAATGATTGATGAAAATACAAATTAGAAAAGCCATAAACAAAAGTACTGCGCCTTATCTGTACGAAGCCTTTGTACTAGATATAGACCACTTTAACGGACTGCAGGGAAAAGGTATGTGTGAGGCTACAGCTTTTACTGATTTAACTTTGTGTATGACTGAACGCCTGGAAGGCTGGCCAAGAATACACAGAGGTAATACTATAGAAATTGAGGTTATTTAAAATGACTGACTACGAAAAAGCACTGAAAATATTAGGAGCTTAAATACATGAATATTATTGATGATTATTTTAATAGAGAAGGTGATTTTAAGTACATGAATATATTTGAACTTGAGACACAAGTTAGAGCCATAAATAGATTTATTAAAAAGCATAATTATAGCCAGAATGTACACCCATGGCAGTTAGAAAAATTAAAGATGTGGCAAGATATTCAAGATAGAGTAGAGAAAGAAGGTTTAACTGTAGGCAGAGTATTTAGAGAAGGGGTAGAAATTGAAAATTGAAATTGAAAATAATATAAAATGGCATTAGAGATTTTAAGTGCCTAAAGTAACCTTACAAATTAAAGTACTATGCGACAACACAAAGCCTTTAGGTTATGTTAAATCTGATGGTAGAGTTATTACAGTAGGCACAAACATACTAATGATGTCGCGGTGTTGCGATGATTGTTTTACACCAATAACTGAAGAAACAGATTATAGGAATAATGGGCTGTGTGATAGCTGTAAAATAAACCACCCATTTGATTGATGATTATGCCCATACCAAAACCAGAGGAAAAACCAAAAGGCTTATCTGGGAGTATTACTATAACTGGCACTATGGAAGTTTATTATGAAAGCCCTGCATTGATGGAGTGGGTAGAGAAACATTTAAAGGAAATGGAAGAAGATGGATAAAATAGATAAAATAGAAGAAATAAAAGATTTATTAATTAAGTGTCACACAGAACAGACCGAGATGAAAGATAAAATTATAGAAAAGCAATGTGAGATACTTAAACTTTATGAAGAAACTATTAAAGTAATGGAGCCCTACTACAATAAAGGTAAAAATGAAAATTAATATAACAGAACATACTGACCATTTTAGGGCAAGCTTTCCAGAAGTACATTTATTACGGCATGTAGGATCAGGGGACACAGCAGAACTAGCCATAGCTGATTTATTCAGGACTACAGAGTACCATTACCCTGATAGGTGGTCACGATATTTTGAAATGGTAGGGCCTATAAAAATAGTACATACTGAAGACCCTATTAGATCTATGGCCAACATGCCAACAGCACCTGCAACGAATACAAGTATTGCCCAAAAGCTAACAGATGAGTATTATGCTAAATTACGCAGTGGTGAAATAAAGCGCCCTGGGGATATCTGCCCAACATGTAAAAAAGATTATGAACTTAAGGTAGATGACCAGATTGTATGTGCCTGTAATATACAAGAGGTTATGCTTAAAAATGCAGGTAAAAAAGTTATGGAAGAAGCCGTAGCCAAAGCACCCCATATGCCTGGGTTTAGACAAAAAATATTAGACAGCCTTAAAAATTGTGACTGTGGTGCTGATGCTGTTGCAGAATTAGAGCCTGCAGATTTTTTAAAATTTGGCCATACAAAAAACTGCAAAAGTAGATTAGCTAGTGGTGGTATTGTTAAACTTAAAGGCCCTGTTATTATGGGGGAAGCTGGCAGCCCTGGCTGCGCACTACCATTAAAGCACCCGTTGATGAATCCAGTGTTGGCAAATATCGCCAAAAAAACTAAAGCGTTAGTGCAGCCCATGATTGGCCCTAGTGATTTGTACAGCACAGAAAGCCCTTACCATTTAAAAAATGCAGCCCCTTTAGATAAATGGGTGAATGAACTTAAATGTATGTTGTGTGATAAAAAATTTAAAGACCACGATAAGCTACAAAACCACAAATGCCCAGAGCTGGAGATTGAATAAATGAGATGGGAAGATTTTGAGAAGCATTTAAAAGCTATTGATGATTGCCTGCAGCCTGCGTACCTAGTGCGTATTATTAGTATGGATATCGAGGGCATCGCTATTAAACTGGGAGAAGGTATAGGTGGGCCTTATGGTTCGGGTGACTGTGTTATATTTTGGGCTGATGGTGATAGCGGTGTGTGTAATGAAGACCAGGAATTAGAAATTATAAAAAGGTTATTTTAATGGATAAACCAGAAGTAATAAAAATAGCTAAACGAGAAGTCCCACGTTATCAAAAGCTTTTAAATTTACCCCATTGGATATTTAACTTTCAATACGGATGGATAGACGACGCTGAAGATAGTTTTTATGGTAAGTGTTGGCCTGATCCAGACTACAATACTGCAACTATAAAAATTAACTTTGAACTACATGAAAACGAAGAAATTTTAGTGCGCACAATACGTCATGAAATGCTGCACGTAGTACATGCAGAATTTGAAACATACAGAAAGGCTGCTAGCCTGCTCATGACTAAGCCAGAATTTATGGCAATGGATGTAGTGTTTGGGGCCTGTTGTGAAAAGACTGTTAAACAATTAGAATTTATGCTAAAGAGCTTAGGCATACCATTAGTAAAACCTAAGCCTAAAAAGAAAGAAAAGAAAGTTAAAAAGAAAAAATAACATATGGTAGTGTGGCCTTTGGTATGGGGCCATGGCTTAGAGGGTGGGTTTTGTTTAATCATTTTACCACCTCATTTATTACCCGCAGTGGGGAAATGCTAATGCAAACTGACACTACCACCATTTAGAAAGCACATACAAATGACAATAACAGATGAGACTGATTTAAAATACAGTGAAGATATTTACCAAGAGTTATTTGCAGAAAAAGAAACTAAAAGACGAACTGGTAAAATTGGATTTATAAAAATAGATGAGGTTGGTAACTTACACTGTAAAACTTTTACCGTGCACGATAATACTTTTTTAGAATTTAGTAGAATGGGACACTATGAGTACAACTAACGAAAGCGGCTTCAGGCCACATGACCCTGAATGCCTTTGTGTAGAATGCGGCTTAAGAACACCTAAGCAGTTTTGGGTAGACAACAAAAAGCGCTGCACCACGTGTACTGCAGAACTTAAGCAGGCTAGAAAATCTAAAAAGCGTAAGAAGAGTAAGAAGAGAAAATGAATAAGCACCCTATACGGTTTATTATTGCAGTATTATTTTTATTGGTAGGCTCAATACAGGGTAATATTGTGTTTGTTGGTTCTGCAATAGTAATGCTTATGAGCTTGGTAATACGAGGTGCTTAACCTTGCAGTAGTTGGTGGTCGTGATTTTTGTCGACCTAGATTTATGATTAATGAGATTAAGCAACGTTACGATTTGGACTGTATTAAAATTATTACCGGAGATGCCAAAGGGGCTGATGATTGCGCAGTGAAGCTGGCTAAAAAAGTTTGGCACATACCCTACGAAAAATTAAAGGCTGACTGGGACCTGTACGGCAAGGATGCAGGCTTTATCCGTAATGCTGAGATCGAAGAACGCGCTGATGAATGCATAGCTTTCTGGGATGGCCAATCCCCCGGCACCCGGCACACTATAGATTTGTTCAAGGAATCTTGCAAAGCTGTTGTTATAATTAAGTACGTATGACCACAAAATCAGTAAATTTGAAGAAATCGGTGCGCTTGGTCAAAGGGCAGAAGGCCTTAAAACACCCAAAAAAAGCCAAAAAAGACCCTATTGGTGAGAATGAGATCAAGGCTGCATCCCTCAAGGAAGCCGATGACGCCATACAGCAGGCCGTAAACACCACCCTGGGGCATCGCTGGTACCCTCTCAGGCCACACAAGGAACGTTTAGCGCTGTACCACACCATCGTGTCGGGAATAAAGCGTTTTGTCGTTGTACCGTCCGGCAGGCGCTCTGGTAAGACGGAATACTGCAAAAGGGCACTTATTATCAAAGCCTTGCGTTGTATGCACGCTAACGGGTGGTTTGTGGCTGCAGCGCCCACCAGAGCCCAGGCTAAGCAAATCTACTGGGAAGACCTGAAACAGCTGGTGCCTAAATCCTGTGTTGACAAAATATCAGAATCTGACTTGACAATTACATTGGTACATGGTCCTAAAATCCAGGTGATGGGGATGGACAAACCGGAGCGTATTGAGGGCTCACCTCTGGATGGCATCATACTTGACGAGTTCGGCAACATGAAAAAGACTGCATGGATAGACCATATCCGTCCAGCTTTGGCCACCATAGGCCGCCCTGGGTTCGCTTGGTTTATCGGTGTACCTGAAGGGCGCAACCATTACTACGATTTGGCAATGAAGGCCAAAGGTAAGCGTAATAAAAATTGGGGGTACTTCCATTGGTCAGCTGAAGACATTTTAGACCCGAGTGAAATTGAAGCCATGAAAGCTGACATGGATGAGCTGTCATATCGGCAGGAGGTCCTGGGGCTCTTTATTAATTTCCAGGGCAGGGCCTATTATGATTTTGATTCAGAGGTGCACGCCGTTGAATCTTTAGATTACGACCCAGACAAAGATATTATCTTAGCCTTTGATTTTAATATCGCTCCAGGTGTTTGTGCAGTTATGCAGGAGCAATTGTATAAAGGCAAAAACCCAAAGGTGTCCCGACGATTCACTGCAGTAATAGGTGAAGTTTATATTCCCAGGCATTCAAATACATTGATAGTCTGTGACCGAATAATCAAAGACTGGAAACACCATACAGGTGATGTATATTTATATGGTGATTCTACAGGGGGTAATCAGGGCAGCGCAAAGGTAGCCGGGTCTGACTGGGATTTGATACGCAAGAAATTAAAACCTGTGTTTGGCACTCGATTAAAATATAGAGTTGCAAATAAAAACGGACCAGAGCGTGTGCGTGTTAATGCTATGAATTCACGTATACAAACTATGGACGGCCAGATAAGGTTTTTAGTTGACCCCGATAACGCACCACATGTGGTAAAAGATTTTGAAGGTGTTTCTGTGGTCGAGGGCGGCAGCGGCGAGATTGATAAAAAGTCAGAAAAGCATTTAACCCACATTTCCGATGCAGTAGGGTACTATGTGGTCAATAAATTCCCAATTGAAGAAGGTGGTATTGCGATTACTGATATTTAGGTATACTGTTAAGCAGATGTTATTTTTAATGGATAGCCAATAGTGATAAGAGATCACCGCCTAACCGATAAGCAATCTAGGCTAGAATATCACCATTAAAATTAAGTGACGAGGCAAACGAGCATCAATTTTTACATGGAAACGGGTAGGGAACATCGAGGGACACCCTCACCTAGCCGCGTCCACCATATTTTTTTTATAGGAAGTGATGCTGAAGAATCGAGGCAGCGGATAGCCGTATTTCCCTAAACGCGATGAGGGGATTTAAAAGGGGGTGCAAGTCCCTCCCCTTCCTCCCATATTATGGGCGTTCAAGGTTAACAGCCTTTGCGGTGATTAGAAAGTCACGATGCTGGAAACATCTGGCAGATCCCACCATTTTGTGCAGGAATTAATTATTGAGAGTATCTTCCAATGCTAGGATGTAATTAAGGGAAGGGTCGGTATGCCCTTCCTCCTGTACTTTTATTTCCCCATAACCCCCATTATTTTACAAAAAACGCACTATTATATTTATTTTAATATTTTTTTAATAAAGTACTGTACACGCATACAGTGATAGACGATAATATTTATATGACAACTGACAAAGGAAACAAAATGAAAGATATTTTTGAATCAATAGAAACACTCATCAGTAAGAGCCACATTATTGATACAGTGAGGGATAACCAAATAGAAGGGCAAGTAACTAACCAACATAAAGTAGGTGTTGACTGGAAAGCGCAAGTAGTGCTGGGTTCTGGCTTGCGTAGAAAAGTTGAGCTAATCATAGGTGGTCGTGACTGGATAACTCACGAATTAAAAGATGACATGATAGACACATGGTTTAAGATTGTTAAAGCCACACATAGTAAACGTGAGGGTGTTAGTGATGGCCGCAAGGCTAAATGGGTAGCAAATGTGGAGGATGTTTTAAGCTAAATAAAACAAAACAACTAACCGGCCAAAAGGCCAGAAAGGAGGGTACCGCCTATGGTACAAAAAGACAAAGAAGAAATGCTTAAGGCACTGGAGGAAGCAGTGCAGAAGCATGGAGAACTAAAAGCAAAAGCAGAATTAGCAGCTAATGAAGCTGTGAAGGCTGCAGACGATGTGAAAAAAGAAAAAGCAAACACAGAAGTAGTTTTTCATACCGTTGCTATACAAAAGATCGAAGCTATTATGCAAGGTATCAAAGATCTTTAAAAAGTAAGTCTTTTAGTTTGTGGTCCTGTTAACTTAACTGTTAACAGGGCCTTTTTCTAGTAGAAAGGAGTATACATTATGCTACTATTAATTGCAAAAGACTTTCCAGGAGAGGCAAGACAAGGAGATATTGGCTATATCATATGGTCAGCTATCATACTTACTGTGATATTAAATATCACAGTTTGGCTAATCTCTAAATTTTGGCCAAAGAAAAAAGATTAGCAAATACTTTTTACCCTAGGTACTTTGTGCCTGGGGATTTTACATAAGTAACAGGACTTAGCAAAAGGAGTTTTTATTATGAATAAGCCACAACCTATATTTTTGCAGGAATTTGTTAAGCAGAAGTTATCAGACAAATTCCCTATGGTAGATACGGCCATATTTTTTAATGACCACAGGCCAAAAAGTGATAAAAGGGCACGTAAATTTGCCAAGGCTTTAATAAAATGTGTTAACTATGCAGCAAAATTCAAACATTTAAACTAATTTTAAAAATATATACTATTCTGCTGTACATCTGTACAGTAGTTTAGTATTATAGTTATATGGAAATGACAAAAGGTGAAAAGATTATGAAACTTAATTTTGAAGGTAACGGTGAAATTAAAACAATAGATCAAAGTATTTTATCTGAAGTTGCGGGTTGCGAATCCCTTGTATCAGAACTAATAAATATAGACTATTTTGATTTTGATTTCGAAAAAGAAGAAGGCACGCCATTATATAATTTACATGGATATTTATTTCTGCAGTTTAAAAATGATGTTGAAATTACTAATGTTTGGTCAGAGCCATGCAAGTAGTAAAATTTATAACAGCGCGGCAAACAAGGCACACATGCCCACAAGACCACTTAAATATTTTGGCACTTGAAAAATATAAAAAAGCAAAAGATGGGGTGTACGTACCGGCCCCAGATTTAAAAGAATACGAGGCGGGACGCTGGCCATTGATTAGCAGAAATGCTTAAGAAAGATTTGAAGATTATGAAATACACATTGAAGGAAATAGAATTGGCATACGATATCTACAAACAAAGAAAAATTAACTTAAATCTAGGGTACTTAAGTTTTGAGTGTTTTAAAAATTCAGTCAACTCTAAATAACCCCTATCGAAACGACTTCTTAACCACCAACAGCCCAACAAGGGCAGAAAGAATTGAAGATTATGGAAAAAGAAGAATTAAAAAAGATTTATCAAGATGAATTCAAAAAACACTGTGATGAGTACATTCACGCTCAGAATGCAAACGATAGGAGTAAAACAATTTTCCACCACAGCCAGTACAAAGCCTTAGAAATTTTAATGGAAGGATTGAACAGAGTATAAACCAGATAAGAAATCTGCTATAATATTAAGCACATAATAATTACTTTTTACCCCATTTGATTATGTCATTTGGGGTTTTTCTATTTATTTACCTCCCTCCCTCGCTCCCTATAGGGAGCAGGCTGCTAAATCATACTTAAATAACCTCATGTGGTAAAAATAAATTCTTTTGCTATTATTGAAATACTTTTAGCAAAGGAATGGGATATGAAGAAACCTAAATTTTTAACTAATTGGAAAACTACTGCTGCAGGTGTTGTCACTGCAGGTGCTATTATTTTTCCACAAGTGCAGTACTACATTGACGATGACCCCACAACTAACCCAGAGTGGAAAATAGTTTTGGGGGCTGTTGGCGTCCTGCTTGGTTTTGCAGCTTCACGTGACGGCGATAAGTCATCTCAAGGAAAGAAGATATAATGCCCAGAACATCAGAAGTTAACGGCCATAGCCATGCGTTTGTGCCAATGCAAGAAGACGGTAAAAGGCTTGATGACAATGCAACACATGCATTTGGCAAAACTACTTTAGACGGTACACGCACTTCAAGATTTCATGATCATAATTGGTCTATGTGGTGGGATGGTGATAAAAAGAAGTTTGAAGTGACATTTTCCCCAGGTGGTGAAGACCGCCATACACATGATGATATGACCATAGATAATTTTTAGTATGTGTGCTGCACTTGGCGAATTCATTTTCTCAATACTTAAAGGGTTATTGCCTGAATGGGATAATTTCAACGAAGTAGAGATAGAATCAGAACTAGATTTTTTAGATCATCCTAAAGAAATGGATCAACCGAATGCTTAGATACTCAGAAGATCAATACATTAGTGTTAAGTGGTGTGTAGGTAGTGCCTGGGGTGTTGGGGGTTACTTAAGCTGCACTTATATTGTTGGAGAAAAGCGGAGTAAAAAATAATGGTGAACACTGTAAGTACTCCTAAAAAAGCTGATGTATCTACACCTTCAGTACGCTATGATACCATGCGTGAAAAGTTCTCTTGGGATTTAATATCAGATTTACTTGATGGCACAAAAGCAATGCGTAAAGGTGCTACCAAGTGGCTACCTAAGCAGGAAGCCGAATCACAAACTGCATATGAAAACAGGTTAGATAGATCATTTTTGTTTGAAGGTTTGGGAAACACTATTGATAGGCTGTCTGCAAAACCATTTAAAAAACAGGTTACATGGGCTCCTACTGAAGGTTTAGACCCTGCTTTAGAAGCTGTTTTTAAAGATGTGGATAAAAAAGGCAGGAGTGTAACTCAGTTTGGGTATGACCTTTTTAGAACATCTTTAAAGTGGGGCCTTTCACATGTACTTGTAGATTTTAACACAATGAAATTTTTTGATAAAAATGATGTGCCAAGAACAGCCACAATAGCAGAAGAAAAATCTGCAGGGGCAAGGCCTGTATGGTCTGAGATTTCGCCGTTAAATTTGTTCTTCTGGAAGGTGGGAGAGGACACAAAGTTAGATGAGATAAGGTATTTTCAAAGTTTTATTTCTAGTGAAGGTGATTTTGGGGACGAAGTAGTTAAACAAATTAAAAGATGGACACGTACAAAATGGGAACTATGGCAAGAAAGTAAAAATGCTGATAGCTCTAGTACTTGGGTTCTAAAGGAAAGTGACACACATACATTTGGGGAGATACCTTTAGTTACTTACTACACAGATCAAGATGGAGACCTAACAGCAAAGCCACCATTTTTAAAACTAGCTTGGTTAAACCTTACACATTGGCAATCATACTCTGACCAACGCAGCTTACTTAATGTTGCACGTGCAGGTGTACTTTTTATTAAAGGTGTCACACAAGAACAAGTAGATAATGGTATTACTATAGGACCTCGTGCACAATTTGCTACAGCGAACCATGAGGCTGATATGAAATGGGTAGAACATTCAGGAAATTCAATTAAAGTAGGTCAAGATGATATCATGGATATCGAAAATAAAATGACTGTGGTAGGTACTGAACCTTTGGTTATTACAAGCCCTTCTGTAAGTGCTACTGGTAGGGCCATTGATGCTAATGACAATGAGAGTGCTGTACAAGCTTGGATTAGGCGAGAAGAAGAAGCCCTAAATAAATCTGCAGAATTTTCTGCGCGGTGGTTAAATAAAAAATTACCTAAAGATTTTTCATTTGATATTTTTAATGACTTTGGTGTGGTGTTTAGCAATAAAGAAGATTTAACAATTCTTTTTAACATGAGAGCTGCTAAAGAAATATCACAAACTACATTTTTAACTGAGTTGAAACGCCGAAGTGTGTTATCTGAAAATGTAAATATTGAAGATGAGATAGAAGCTATTTTAGCTGAAGGCCCAGCTTTAGGACTTATTACAGGGGACGATGATGACCCCGATGATGATGGGACAAACCAAGATGATAGCGAACTTGAAATGGACGAGTGAAGAACTAGCGTTTTTATTATATCTTGAATACAAGCGCGGTATACGTGGGCGTGAAATGATGGAAAGAATTTTTATCCATTTAGATAAAGGCATGCGGCAACACTATATAGATAAAATAATGGGAGACACTGATGCCAAAACACCTTAAAAAAACTACTGCACCTAAAAAATCTGTAACCAAAAGATCTATAACTAAACGTACTGTTAAAAAGAAAAATAAACCTAATGGCAATAAATGACGACATACAAGATGAGGCCATAAAGCATGCTATTTTTTTAGAGCGCCTGCGTAATAAAGAAGTCAATAAAATTTTAGCCACGCTTAATGATGATGTGCTGCCTGATGTCGAAAAAGAGATAAACCGCAGACTGCGCAGAAATATGTCAGCGGATAGATTTATCAGAATGCGAAAAGCATACACAATACTTTTGCGTGAAGGGTACAAGGGTTTAGGTGTTGACCTTAAGAGTGATCTTTTAGACATTGCAAATAATGAAGCAGAGAATCAAATACGTATTATTAATAAAAATTCCCCTATTTCATTAGCACTAACTGTACCCTCTCAAGCAGTGATGCGGCAAATTGTAAATGGTAAAGTAAGAGGGCAAACTATTAAAAAATATTTTAATCAGTATGCAGACCGGGACGCCAATGAAATTACAAGACGGCTTAGTATAGGTTTAGCAGAGGGTGACAGTATCCCGGATATGACGCGTAGGATTGTCGGCACAAAAGCACAAGGTTTTTCAGATGGTGTTTTTAATGGTACTCGCCATAACGCGCAGACGTTAGTGCGCACATCTGTGACCGAGGTAACTGTAAAAGCAAGAGAAGCAACCTACGAAGCAAATTCTGATGTGATTGATAAAGTAAAATATGTCGCAACACTAGACAGCCGTACAACACCTATCTGCGCTTCTCTTGATGGTGAGGTATTCCCAATTGGTGAAGGCCCCAGGCCTCCCCAACATTTTAATGCGCTTGTGGGGGGTACTCTAATAACTACAAAAAAAGGTTTAACACCTATTGAAGATGTTAAGGTAGGTGACGAGGTATTGACACATTTAAACAGATGGAAAAAAGTTTATACAGTTATGGCTAAATCACATAACGGTAAAATTAAAAAACTAAAAACGTCTTTCAATACCTGTGTTAGCCTCACGGACGACCACCCGATACTTACCAAAACCAGAGGATGGCTTAATGCTAGGGATGTTTGTACAGGTGATGTACTTTTTCAAAACTTTGAAAAGTTTACTAAGATGCCAATGGCCGTTGGGGTGTCGTCTGTAATCACGCAGGCTGTCTTGACTAACTCGCACAACATGCCAACCAAGTGTATTGAGGACCTTATCCCGTATAGCATCAGCAGTTTTTCTGCTGGCATGTCCTCTACCGTCAATCTCAAGGATAACTTTACCAAAAGTAAAATCAGCAATACCACCCCTGACAGATTTTTGAAAACAAAATATTATACCCCTGCGTTGAAATATTTTAATAAGTGCCGCTTCATGTCTTGTTGGATTTTTACTATAATTATCAGCACGTGTTTTAAGAATTTTTTCTTTAGTGCCTTTATCAAACATTGGGTTAGACTTCTTCATTCTTGCAGAACTTTGTTTAGCAAGCTTTTTACTTTTTTTGATATTCTGTTTTCTCCAATGGTCAGCACCAGATGCCCCCTTAAGATGGCCATTAGCGTGCCCACTTCTAATACTCTCGGTTCTGGTGCGTGTCTTAATTCCCAAGCGTTTGCAACTACTTTGCACAACAGTTTTACCTACCCCAAGTTCTCTTTCAATTTGTCTAAGAGGTTTACCCAATTTCCAGTGCTCTCTTTTAATAATTTTTTCAAGTTCTTTTTTAGTGAACGTAGCCATAACTCCCCCTCTAATTGGTTTGCCTCATCAAGCATATCAAATGTAGATGAGTACTACAACGGGTATGTTTACAATCTAGCTGTTGTGGATGACGAGACTTATTTAGCTAATGGGTTATTAGTGCATAATTGCAGGAGTACCACGGTACCTGTAATAAAATCATTTGAGGATTTAGGCATACCAGGGCTTAATGAATTACCACCATCTACCAGGGCATCAGCAAGCGATACCTTTAAAGGGCAGGTTCCGGCTACTCAAACATACCCCCAGTGGTTACGCAATCAGTCAAAGGCTACCCAGCAAATGGCTTTAGGCAAAGAAAGGTCTGCGTTATTTCGGCGCGGGAAGCTGAACGATAAGTTCTTTTTTAATGATAAAACTAAGCAGCTTACCCTTCCACAGATGCGTGCAGCTGAAGCAAAATTAGATTAATTTGTGTAGATACTTTGAAATATTTTAAAATATTTGTAACTATTTAGGACTATTTAAAACTTTTTCTAAAAACCACATTTCCCCCTATAGGGAGGGAGGGACCAGAAACGCCAAATTTTAAGGGTTTGAAAAGTCTGTTTTGAGACCATATATTATTTAGTAAGCAGTTGAGCGAAACCTCAGTATTTTAAAACGTGGCGAGACGCCACCCAACAGGGCGAGACGCCCAAGGATTAAATATGACACTAGCAGCAGTAATTAACAAAGAAGCATACGACACTCTAGAAGATGTGATTAAAGCAGAGTACATTGAAAACCCAAAAGAGCCTGGGAAATTCATCCCAGATATCAAACCTATGGACGGTTTTGAATTTGCAAACACAGCCGCATTAAAATCAGCTCTCGAAACTGAAAGGCATACTGGCGCTGAAAGCGTTAAAGCCTTAAAAGTTTTTGATGGTATTGATGCAAAAGCCGCAAAGGTAGCCATAGCCAAGTATGAAGAATTTAAAAACTTGGACCCGGACGCTAAGGCTAAAGAGCAGTTTGAAGGAATGAAAGGTGATCTTATTACAGCGCATACTACCGAGATGGCAACTATGCAGCAAGTAGTGGACGCCTCTATGGGGCAATTGAGAACAAACTTGATTGATGCCCAGGCAACAAAGGCTATTCAAGAAGCTGGGGGTTCTATTGAGTTACTTTTACCGCACGTTAAACAACATGTAAAGATGAAGCAGGTAGACGATAAGTTTGTAGCAGAAGTTGTTAATGCAGAAGGTGTGGCACGCATTGCAGGTAGTGCAGGTACGGCAATGACAATAACTCAATTAGTCGAAGAAATGAAAAGTAAAGATAGTTTTGGTGCTGCTTTTAGTGGTACTGGAAATTCCGGCAGTGGTGGAGGGTCTGGCGATTCATCCGATAAAAATGCAGGAAACACAGGGGGTGGCAATAAACCTGTAGTTAAAGGTGAAGTTGATGGTAATGATCAAAATGCTATCAATAATAGCTTAGAGGCAATTGCAAAAGGGAACACTAAGGTCGTACGCTAACGATTGAAGTTATCCTAAAAATCCCCTAGATAAATCGCGGCGAGACGCTGCGTAGCTTCCGAGATGGTAGCTTTCTGTTAAACATGAATCGTAAACAATTAAGCTCTATCTAGGAGGCTATAACAATGGCAAATAATTTGGATGATATCCTACCAAAAATTCTCGCACGGGGACTTTTGGCATTACGCGAGGCTGCGGTTATGCCTCGTTTGGTCAATGGTGACTACGCACAAGAGGCTGCAAAAAAAGGCGACACAATTAATGTGCCCATTCCTTCTGCAGTATCTACTTCTGATGTAGCACCATCAAACACACCCCCAGTACCTGCAAGCACCACGATTGAAACAGTGCCCATCCCTTTGAATTATTGGAGGCAGAACGACGCTATCCATTTGACCGATAAAGATTTGGTTGAAATTGACGCACGTGAAGATTTTTTACCTATGCAAATGTCAGAAGCTATCAGAACACTAGCCAATGATGTAAACCGTTCTATTCATGAAGAGTACCGTGGCCCAGTGCGTGGTGTTTTTGGTGTTACCGGAACAGCTGGCACAACTCCATTTGGTACAAGCGTAGGCGTTAAATCAGCTACTCAAGTACGTAAAATTTTGAATCAGCAGGTTTGCCCTAAAGATAACAGGCGCGGTGTACTTGATTTTGATGCAGAAGCCCAAGCGCTTGAGCTTGAACCGTTCTTTTCTGCAAACAATACTTTGAGTGCAGACGTTATTCTTGAAGGTGAGATTGGCCGGAAATTTGGTATTGACTGGGTTGCTGATGACGAAGTTATCACACACATAGCCGGTACTATTCTTGCGGGTGCCACACGTACAGCTGCAGTTAATAATGGTGCTGGTTATGCTATTGGCATCGACACCATCAATATAGACAATGGTGCTGAAGTGTCTGTTGCTGGCACTTTGCTTAATGGTGACATTTTCACTTTTGCTGGTCATGCACAATCTTATGTGGTTGTAGATAACGCAGCCTCTGCTGAATTTGCTAATGTTACTGATAACCAAGCAGGTACAGTTGGCACGTACACATTTGCTGCAAATGCTATCACTGCACTAAAATTTTTCCCAGCTTTGCAAACTGCTGTTGCTGATGACGAAGTGTTGACTGTTATTGATGACCACGTAGTTAACCTTGTGTTCCATCGTGACGCATTTGCTTTTGCGACACGCCCACTTACTCAAAGCACTCAAGATTTGGCTTTGGGTTCTAAAATCATGTCAATGCAAGACCCTAAAACAGGTATTGTTTTACGTCTTGAAGTATCAAGGCAACATAAACAAGTTGTTTGGGAATTTGATATCTTATGGGGTACCCGCCTTATTCGTGCAGAACTTGCTGCACGTTTGCTTGGGTAACACGCACTAATTTGTAGCCCTAGTGGAGAGCTTTCTAAACTTTTCGCTGGGGTTACTTCACACTACTGAGCTGGTAGGCTCAGAGGTAGTTGGTGGGTGGGTATTTTTAAAATAGAATTTTTTTAACTAAGCAGAAAGGTAATAATGACAAACCATACAGAAGAACATGTAAATAAAGCAATCACTAAGCTAAATAATAATATGAGGCTAAAACCAACAACTACTACTAAACTGGTAGCCGTCAAAGGTCCAGGAGGTATTTGTAAAGTAAGTCTAGAAAAAGCAAAAGAACTATGTGAACGTGACGGTTTTAAAATTCATAAAGAGCCTACTATAAAAACTTCAAATGTTGAAACTGGAGAAACTTCTAGTAAAGAGGTTACTGCAGAAAGTATTCGTGATATCAGATCAAATAAAGATATGGATGTATTCGTAAAAGAGTATAGCATTGATGCAGGTTTTGTTGATGGCGATACTCTTTCAATGAAAAAAGATAAAGTAATTTCTATTCTTGAATTAGAAGAGTAGAGAAGGACTTTTAGAAAATGTTCATAGTCGAAGACGGTAGCGGTGTAGTCGGTGCAAACAGTTATCTATCTGTTGCAGATGCTGATGCATATTTCGTTAACCACGGAAGCCCTGCTGCTTGGGTTGATGCTGCAGCGTCTACCTCTTTGACTTTGGGCACTTTGCCCCTGGATGGTGAAACTATAACCATAGGGGCAACAGTGTACACTTACAAAACAACAGTAACCCCTACAGACGGTGAAATACCCATAGGGGCAGATGTTGCTGCATCTTTGAAAAATACTAAAGATGTGATTAATGGTGATGTTGTGAGAAATCCCGACATACCACCGACGACAACACCACACCCAGATGTCGCTGCAGCTTTAAGCGGTACGGCTGCTGTTTTGGTTACTGCAAAGGTGGGCGGTACTGCGGGTAATTCTATTTTAGTTACAGAAACTTTTTTAAGTGCTTTAAATATTTTTTCATCTGATTTTTTAATAGGTGGAGAAGATTCTAAAGAGCAGGCGTTAATTTTTGGTACACAGTATCTAGATTCAACATACGTACCTCGTTATATAGGTAGCAGGTTTTCTAATGAGCAGGGCCTCCATTGGCCACGTGCTGGTGTAGTTTTAAATGATGGCCGTTCTTTAGGGACAAATGAACTACCAATAGAGTTATTAAATGCTACTGCTGAGATGGCTTTAAAAGGTGTTGATGGTACAGATATATTTGATTCAGATTCAGATAATAATGGTGTTATTGCAGAAACAGAAGTAAGAGTTGCATCACTACTTGAGCGTATTAGGTATGTTGGTGGTTTTGAGCCTATAAAAAGATATCGCAAAGTAACCGATTTACTTTGGAACATTTTACGACCAGCCGGTGAGGTACGAAGAGGATGACACGACTTGACACTGTGTTTTTACCACTTGCTGAACGGCTTATTAATGAGTTTGGTAAAGTAGTTATCTTTACCTCAGCTCCTCTGCCTGGGGAGTATGATCGTAATACAGGTGTAACTACACCGACATCTCAAACCACACACACCGCAAAAGTATCTCCCCCAGATCCATATAAAAAATTCTTTATCGATGGCGATTTAATCCAGGCAGGTGATGCAAAAGTGTTACTTGGAAATCAGGGTAATGATTTTACACCTGTTAAAGGTGGAACTTTAAATGGTTGGAATATTGATATTGATAGTATCTGCTGGGAAGTCATTAGTACAAACCCTATTTATAGTGGTGAATCTATTGCAGCGTGGGAATTACAGATAAGGAGTTGAGCCGATGACTAGGATAGGTAGTCTTGAAAGGTTCAATAAAGAAGTAGATGCGTTCTCTAAAAATCTAACTCAAGTACAAATAGTAATATTTCAAAAAGCAATTGCAATTGAAGCCTTTAGCCGTATTGTGCAGAAAACTCCAGTTGATACTGGCCGTGCGCGTGGTGGTTGGCAAATGACAATAGGTGCGCCTGCTGAAGAAGAAACATTTAACTTAGGTGAGCCACCTGTACCTGAACTTAATTTAGGACCTTTTGAAATCGTTTACATTGCAAACAACGTACCCTATATTATTTTTCTTGAAGAAGGTAGACCAGGACCAGGAAGCCCCCAGGCACCTAACGGTATGGTTGCAGAAACATTTGAAGAATTGTTATTACTTTTTCCAGGGGGGCAAGCATGATTGCAAATCTTGAAACGGCTGGTACTGGATTTAATGTTGATACTATTATTACACATAAATTCGATGGCGTGGGTGAAGAGCTACCTAATGGGCCTTTAGTGGTAGTAGACCTTAACGGCAACGTAGTAAGGGGCATTTAATAATGGGCTTCCATCATTTATTAGTAGGTGAAGATCTGCATGAACCATCAAACGTGCAGGTACGTAATATCTCAGGAGTTACTTTAACTTCTTTGAAAGTCGTTAAGTATTCTGGTTTTGATTCTGGGCTACCAACTGTTACTGCTATCACTGCAGAAACAGACGAGCCTGCTGGATTAATTAATGCTGAAATATTAAATAATTCTAATGGTTCTATCACTGCATTAGGATTTGTTGAAGGGGTGAACACTGCTACATTTTCAAATTTAGATTTAATATTTTCTGATGCTAATGGTAATTTAACCATAACTGAAACTGGTTTAAAGGTAGGGCAAATATTACTATCAGATATAACTAATGGGGTTATTTTCGTAGACCCTGCAGGCATTGCTGGTGACGCTGGTTTAGTTACTGCTCATGATGACGTAGATAGTGCAGGTAGTGGGTCAATAATAACTGATGCAGAAAGGCTAGGTTTGCATGCTCAAGATTCTGACACTAAACTTGATAATGGTCAGGTTAATGAAGTAACAAGTGCTGATTTAAGATTGCATTTAGATGATGGTGTACCTAATGTAAACCACTTAACAGACTTAGAATTAACTGATGTGCAAGCTATTGATCAAGTTTTTACTGGGGCTGAAAAAACCAAATTATTTAACATTGAAGAAAATGCTAAAGATGACCAAAATGCTGCAGAGGTACCATTTGATAATACTGCATCAGGAATGGCCGCAACAAATGCACAAGATGGCATAGATGAAAATGATGGACGTATTGACAGCCTGGAAGGTTCGACACACACACAAAATACTGATACTAGTTTAGATAATGGGCAACCTAACGAAGTGACCGCTGCTGATTTACGAGCACATTTAGATAATACCTCAGAGCATTTTACTGAAGCAAGTATTGATCATACAAACATCCAAAATATCGGTACTAATTCTCATAGTCAGATTGATGGCCATATGTCTGATCCAACAATTCATTTTACTGAAGGTTCAATCAGCCATTTAAATATTCAAGACATTGGTACAAACTCACACGCACAAATTGATTCGCATATTGCTGACCTTGACCCTCACCGTGAGATAGATGATGTAACCGCTTCTTTAACTACACTGTACTCGGGTACAAAAATACAAACTGAATTAGATAATATTGCTGCAGATATAGGTTCAAGACTTCTTCCACCTGTTCAAGATATTACGGCTTTAAAAGCAATCGATACTACTGTTGCAGTAGATTTCCCAGATAAGACATTAATTAATGTTGAGGATAACGGTCTGTATAGACTAGACCGGGACGCAACAGACACAGAAGACATAGATAGAATTGTTCAGCCAACGGTGGGGGTTGGTCGGTGGTTTAAAATGACCTCTTCAATCAATGACCATAATAATTTAAGTAATATTCAAGGCGGCACAACTGGGGAAAGAAATCACTTAACAGACGCACAGGTTATAAATCTTGATAATCAATCTGGTGTAAACACGGGTGACCAAATAGCCGCTAATGTTCCCTACGATAATACTGATTCTGGTCTAGACGCTGTTTTTGTAAAAGGTGCCCTTGATGAACTTTCAAATGCAGGTGGGGCAACGCTCGGCACAACGTGGCGTTTTAGCACAACGATAACGGACGCCGACCCCGGAAATAAAAACTTTAGACTAAATAATGCAACACAGTCAGCATCAACATTTATGTTTATAAGTAATATTGCTGAAAGTGGTGTTGATGCTTCAAACATAATTGCTCAACTTAAAAATAATGATCGTTTGTACATTCAAGAATCAGCTGAATCAGATAATTTTCATTTAGCCAGGGTTACGGGTGACCCTACCGATGCCACAACTTATTTTAAAATTCCAATAGTAATTGAAAATTCGGGAGTTGATTTAGGAAATAATAGAGTTTGTGGAGTTATTATATTTTTTACAAGAACTGTTGCGGAACCTCTATATGATGGTGTAGATACAGAAGCTAATATTCTTGCATCAGATCCTTCTTCTTTCCCGAACCAAATATGGTTTGCTAGTGACACCAAAAATAAATTTGAATCTATAGTCCCTATACTAGGGGGTAATGCTTGGCAAAATATTACGCTACAATATGATGCACTTACAGATGCTTTTTGTTTACCTCAAACACAAGATGGCCAAACTCAAAACTTAGGTCGAGAAACTTTTTTTCTAGCTTTTAATAATGATGTTGCAGTAACAGCATTGAACCCAAAAGTATTTAGAGCTACGGGGGCAAAAATAGGCGATGAAGATTTTCATGATGTTGTTAAGGCGCTTGCTTCAGACCCAACGATTATTGAGGGTGGGTTATGGGGAATAAACACTACTAGTTTATTAAATAATGCAAAGGGTAAAATTACTACTTATGGTGAAGTTAAAGATACAAACACTTCCCTATGGAGTATTAATGACGTTCTGTATGTTGATCCAGTAACTACAGGAGACTTAACAAACATTAAACCAACTATTAATGCTTTTGTTGTTGGGAAAGTTTCTAAAGTAAGTGCAACTGAAGGAATAATTTTTGTTAACACAGTATCTAGTAATCAAGTAGGTGATACTCTTGTGCCTGTTGGTGTTGATAGAGTTTGGTTAACTGCTGATGAGGAAATAACTACAACACCTGAGACTGTATTTTTAGCAAAGAGAAGTGACCAAGGAACTATAACTAGCGCTACTGTTGTAGTTCCTGTTAATGATAATTCTACAATTGGATCAGATCAAGACCACCTTACAGAAGTTCTGGCTAACTCACTGAGCGCTTCTCAGGGTGAACATACAAGTCAACTAGAAATAACTGTTAATAATAGCAATGCTCAAGAGAGATTGCATATAGAAGTTTATGATTCTGATGACCAAGGAGTAGTTATTGATTCGGGTATACTCTCTGAACCCGTTGGCGACTTAGGAGTACGTCCAGTTTTTACAATGCTTAGTGCTGAATTGAACATGGATGCTAACGACCAATTCTTTATAAGGTTAGTTGGCTTTCTATCACAAGATTTTATTTTTGCAGTGGGTAATCGTGTTAGATACCATGTACTTTGTGAAAAAATAGGTACGGCTGGCGGAGTAAAGAATTTCACATTATTTTTCGGGTCCTCAAGAAGATCATTTGTTGACGCTCTAAGTCTTATAACTATAAACGATGTTGTGGGGTTAACTGAAGCAATAGATATACCAAAACAATTTGTAAGAGCTATAAATATAGACGTAACGACAAACCTAAATGTAGCTTCAGCCGATTTTGACACAGATGTTCCAGTGTTTGGTATTTCAACAACAACTATAAACGGTCTTTTTACAAGGTTAAATGATACTCAAATACAATTCGATTTTACGGGCGATGTAGAAGTTAGTAGTACCAGTGATTTAATCGGTGTAGGTGTGAACAGAAATATTATACAAACAAGATTTCAGATAAATAACGCTTCCTTAGGTCCTGTTGGGGCGGCTTACGTTAGGAATTCTTCTGCAGCAAATCAGGGCACCTCGTCAATATCTGATATTTTATCAGTAAATATTAATGATATTTTAACATTGGGCGCACGTAGGGAGCCTGGGCTTACTGACCCTGCTAATGTAACAATGACAACTACAAGCGGTACAGGCACATCAGGCTTGACGATTAAGAGGATTACATAAATGAGCAGTGAAAAATTTAGGACTGGTGAAATTATACCTATCGAGGCTGTTATGGAATTGGGCGCATCGGGTGTAGTATTTATACGAGAAAAATTAAATGATGAGTATTTTGATGGGTTAGTTTTTGTAGGTACCCGTGTGTCTGTGGCTATGCTTTTAGTAGAAACTACTGTTGATAGGACATTTTGGAAATTTGATTTTAATACATCATTAGGTTTAGATACAAATAATTATGTTATTGAACCGAGAAATGAAGCGTTAACTGCAACGATACAGCCTGAAGTTTTATTTGCATATGTTGACCCGTTCTTTAATAGCCTTGAAGAAAAGGTATCGCGCATACTTGGGTTATCGCATGAAAATATTGTAATTGAATCGACAGCCTATGACCCTGTAAGCAGTCAGCCTACAGTCAGTACCGCAAAAGTTTATGATACTGCGGCAAACGCTGCAGCGAATACGGCTTTAGGTTTGCAGGACACATACGATGTTTTGGCAACATACGACACACAGGGCAGGTTAGTTAGCTTTACTCAAACAAGAGTAGGTGGCTAATGGGTACAGGTCTTTTAACAAATGGCTATATTTGCCCACCTGGGGGTTTATCGGATTCGTTGGTCGTTGTTGTGCCAACTATGTCTGCAATCCATAACCTTATCAGAAAGAAAATAGGAAATATTGATTTTGGTGCAGTGCCTTGTTTAATTCAATACGACAACGCACCATTTATAAAACCAAAGAAAACACATTGGATAAGGGCTGAAATAAAAACGCTTGAATCTAAGCAAGTGATGTTTGGCAGTAAACGTACTTATCGTACTGCAGGTATCACACGTTTTCAATTGTTTGCACCCATAGAAATAGGTGATGGTGGCATGAATGAAATAAGCGATATCATCATGGATAATTTTAGAGCAATAAATGTTTCAGGTATTAGATTTAGAACACCCTTTACAGGTGATAGGAAAAGATTTGATTCTGAATGGATGATTTTAATTAATTGCCCGTTTCAGGCAGACCAAGTAGGTTAGGAGAATTTCATGAGTGCATTAAATGCCGGACAAGCAGCCCTAAAAGTAGTTTACTGTTACGACCCAGGTACAGGAGTACCTGAAACTAAAGGCGGTGTGGCTTGGAAACTTGGTAATGACACAACAGGAGATGGCCGCAGTGGTGATGTTGCAGGGGCTCCTTATGCTACGCCTGAACAAGCTTGGGAAGAGATACGGGCTTTTGAAGGTCAAGAGCTTGTAACTCAGGACTGGGAACTTAGATTTTTAACTGATGATGATGAAGCAAGTGCTTATGGGACCATTACCCATAACTCTGATACTACATACCCTTCTACGGATCAATTTATATTTACATTTCGTGGATGGCTAAAAGAATGGGGTGACCAACTCTACGGGGACCAGTCTGGAAGATGGGCAAGCCAAGCCCATAAACCAGAGTTTAGTAATTTCCAAAGAACTATAACCTCAAATTTGCATGGCCCTAAGCTGATGGAATGGAAAGATATTAGATTTGTAAATAATTCAGCTAATCTTGCAGATGTTGCTATCAGAGTTACTCTAACACAGGCAATACTAGATAGTGTCAGAATTAGATATTACGGATGTAGTCATAGTGGTACATCGACTAAAGCAGGTAATACACATGTTGGTACAACTTCACACCCAATAGCAACAAGCGCTGCTGAGATAAGTTATTCACACTCACAATTTTTTGATTGTTCAATACACCCATTTGATAATATATTTGCAGCTGACAATGACACTTACTTCCATGTTAATTGTTATTATCACAATACTACAAAAAATATTTTAGTACATAACTGGGCTGGAGCTATAAACACAAGAACAGAAACTTTGAATTGTATTTTTAATTTAGATGGAGTAGGGCTATTATGCCATGACAATAATGTTGGGTCTTCAGATATTAGTAATGTTTTGGTGCGTGATAATAATAGGTACTGGTTAAGAAATAGTGCTGATTTTGCAAAATGGAACTCTGCACTGCCCGTAGAAAGCTCATTTAGCCCTAGTGCAAATTATGATTTACTTAGTAGTGAAGGCGACCCTGATATAGTTTCTGATGCTGACCCATCATTAAATAACTCATCTCTAATACTTGATAAAGGTAGTATTCCTGAAGTACTTTCTTTTCATACTGATGCATTAAGTAGTAACGACTATCAAGATTACGATTGTTTAAATTTCTTGTGGGGTGATAGTGTTGATCCCAGTACAGCAACATCAGCAAATGGTAATGCTTTATTCTCACAGCGTGGGGTAGGGCCATGCCAAAATGCTTTAGGTATGTTGCCTCCTATTGCAGAAGTTGCGTCACCGAAAAATGTTATTACTTTTAGCCCAGTCTACTTAGCCGCAAAAGTTACTGATGATCCTGATGGTGTAGGTACAGTACAGCCTAGATTTTTACAGGCTTCAAATATTGATATGGATACTGACTTAGTTATTCTTGATGCATGGCCTTTAAATATCACGACTTCTGATAACAAAATTAATTTTACTGAAGATGGTGGTGCAGAACGTACAGCTACACTAACTGTAGGTGTCTATAATACTGTAACCGTACTTGCTGAAATTAAGACACAGATGGAAGCCGCACCAAGTGCCACAGGTACGTACACACCCACATATAATTCCGGTACTCAGAAAATGAGTATTGCCGTTTCAGGCGCTATAACTAACTTCGTTATTCTTGCAGGTACAGGTACTGATATTGCTAATTTCTTTTATAGATGGTCTGGGTTTAGGCCTGTTGATACAGGTAGTGCCGCAAGCCATGAAGCTGATGATACAGTATTAGAAAATTTTTACGATGCAGCACGTGTTTACGAATTTTCAACTGATTACGATGGAGTATCTGACCCAGCTGTTAGCGGTATTTGGAATGACCTAGGCACTGGAGACCCTAGTGATTCTGGTGTCGAAGGCACTGGAGGTGTGGATGCTGAAGGGATCGATAGATGGGTACGTACTGATTTTAATAATAAATCACCAATGAATGACAATTACCATGATGTTAAATTTAGCAGTGGTACATTCAAAAGCTCACCAGTAGGACCTACATAAAATGGCTAACTTTTTGTTCACTAGGAAATTTTCAAGTTCTAACCCTGCAGTGTGGGCTTTAGATGAGAACTATTCTAAACGTACACGTAAATTCTCAAGCTCTAATCCGGCTGTATGGGCATTAGACGAAAACTACTCATTTAGAACTAGGAAATTTGCCAGTTTTCAACAAGGCGTAAATTTTACAATAAATGAACCGCCTATAGTGGCTAACCCTATCCCTGATCAACAAAATTTAGAAGATGAAATATGGGATTTTATTTTTGCTGAAGACACTTTTGAAGATCCTGAAATGCAGCCGTTAACATACACTGCAACAAAAGGTGATGATTCACCTCTTCCAGCCTGGATAACTTTCACAGGGGCCACCCGTAGATTTGTAGGTACCCCTACTAATGATGATGTGGGTTTTTTAGATATCAAAGTTATTGCTGAAGATGATGTAGGTAGCACTGTTTCTGACACATTCCAACTTGAAATAATAAATGTGAATGATGGCCCTACTGTAGACCAAGGGATATCAGACCAGATAGCTACAGCTGACACAGCCTTTAATTTCCAATTTCCTAGTGATGCTTTTGAAGATATCGATGGGGACACGCTGACCTATACAGCCGAACTTGAGAATGGCGACCCGCTACCAAACTGGCTTATGTTCGATTCATCAACCAGGACATTTAGCGGGGTACCCGCCACAGATGACATAGGAAGTTTGAACATCAAAGTTATTGCAGAGGATGGGAACTAATGGCCCAGGTGTCAACACTATTTAATTTAGATGTTCAGGCAGGCTTTGATGAGCCACTATTCCCTGATAATATAAGCTTTGGTTCAAGGGGTGGCCCTGGGTACAATACGGCCATTGTGACCACAGATTCAGGTGCTGAACATCGTACCGCACGTTGGACGGATGCCCTGAGGCAATATAACGCCCGTTACGGGGTGCGGGATCAAGATGACCTTAGTGCTGTAATGGAGTTCTATTTAGCCCGTGAGGGGGCCCTGGGGTCCTTCAGATTCAAAGATTGGGGTGATTACGCCACAACAAGTAACCATATTACCTTTGGGGATGGGGCAGCGCTCCCAGATGCTGAAGATGTGGTATTTGGTGTGGGTGATTCTTCTCAAACAGAATTCCAACTTATCAAGCGATACCAGGATGGTCTGAATACCAAAATACGCAATATCACCAAACCCAGAAGTGGTACTGTAAAGATAGCCTTTGATGGTACGCTGCAAACAGCTGGATTCTCAGTTGACACGACTACAGGAAAAGTAACATTCACTATTGCCCCTGCTACAGGAGTACAGCTAACCTGGGGTGGTGAATTTGATGTGCCCTGCAGATTTAGTACTGAAGCTGACAAACTATTAAGTATCACGTGGAATGCATTTAAAGCAGCCAGTGCAAGTATCCCTATTGTCGAAATTCGTAATGAAAGTTTTACTGAATCTGAATTTTTTTATGGTGGTGGCAAAGACTTTAGCATCATCGCAGACTTCCGTATATCAGTAGCCATGGGTCGAGTATTGCGTATGACATCTGGTGTTATTCCAAATCTTGAAATAATCCTACCGCTGGTTGATGACCTTGAACCTGGAGGCCCATATTTCTATTTAGAAAATAGTGGCTCAAACCTTTTAAGAATTGTACCGGAACAAGGTATAGGGTTAGGCGGTGAGTTAGGTAACTTGCTGCAAGATGAAACAATGATTGTGCTGCTTGCAGATAATGCAGGCACTAAAGAATGGGTAGGGTTACTGTAATGGCTACTGTGTATGTAGACATATTCAATACTATCCGCTGTAAATTCGGTACAGATATAGAAGATGCTTTACCTATATTTGTGCAGTATGACAATGCCCCTGATCCCCAGCCAGACGATTGCGTTAATGGTTGGGTGCGTCTTAGGATTACACCGGAATCTAGTCGTCAGGTAGATGTTGGTGCAGCCAAAAGACGCTTCAGGGTACGTGGTGTTGCAATAGCGTTGGTTCACTTCCCAATACAAGCTGGAGACGGTGAAAACTTGGAAGTGGCTGATGCTATTGTAAACGCTTTTAGGGGGTTAACGTTCCAGGGCGTTACATTTCAAACCCCGGTGGTGCGTAACTTAGGGCGCAAAGGTTCCGAATGGCAAACTGAAATAAGTTGCCCATTCTTTAAAGACAACTTATTATAAAGGAGATTTAGAAATGTCTGATGCAGATAGAATTAAAGTGTCTTACCTAAAGGAAAATGGTTTTGCTAATCCACCTACTGCGCAGGCAGCACAAGGTGCTTTGACAATTGCTGTAAACCCTATAGGCGAGGCCAAAGCACAAAACGTATTACTTATTGCAACTATGCCAACTGATGCCGACACTGTAACAATTGATGGTAAAGTTTATACTTTTCAAACAGCGCTTACTGATTTTGATGGTAATGTCGCTATTGGTGGGTCACTTGCACAAGCACAATTAAACTTAGAAAATGCTGTTGACCTTGCAGGAGGTATCCCCGGTACTGATTATGCTTTGTCAATGACTGCACACCCTACTGTAGATATAGATGCCTTTGGGGCATTGGTTGTAAATGAGGCTGTAGTACGGGCTCAAACTGCAGGTACAGCAGGTAATAGTATTGCTACAGTCAGTAGTCTTACTGCTGGTGGCGATGGGTTCTCAACTGCTACATTATTGGGTGGTACTACTGCAGACACTATGACTATTAATGCTAAGGTGTACACATTTAAAAATACGTTAGATAACTTGATTGATGGTGAAATTAAAATAGGTGCCACAGTTACTGACACACAAAACAACACAGCCGCTGCAATTAATCTTACAGGGGTAGCTGGTACGCAATATTCAACAGCTACTACAATAAACCCTGATGTAAGCACTACTAGTTTTGTAGCGAATGTTGCCACATTGACTGATAAAAATAATCTTGGTACTGCAGGAAATGCGATACCCTTAAGTGAAACATTTTTTGATGCAGGTAACTTTTTTGATGCTGTCACTTTGGGTAATGTCACCCTGGGTACTGATATACAAATGAAAGAGATAAGGCTAACTAGTGAGAGCCTTATTCAAAGTACAGACACCACTGCCTCTGCAGAACTTCGTGATGACAGACAGCTTTCAGATTTGATTAGAACAAACATCCAAGCTGAAGGCGATATTAATACAGAACTGTCTTATGAATCACATGAAGAGTTTATTGAAGGCGGTTTGTTTTCTGATCCGTTTGACACTGCGGTAATAGTTAGTGGTTCAACTTATTTCATGCTGGATTCAGATAACTCATTGAATGATGAGAGTAACGGTTTGGTTACTGCAGGTTTAGTGGTCGGTAAATGGATCAATACTAAAGACTGGGTGAATGTAGAAAATAATGGGTTTTTTAAACTTATTTCTGTAACTCCAGGTAAAGCTGTTTTACGCGGGTTTACTGATGTAGTTGATGAACAGGATACCGGAGTACAGGCGCAAGGTACTTTAACTATGCCTGTACAACCTACAGCATCTACAGAATCCCAGGGTACACTTACCTTAGACACTATCCCAACTGACGGGGATACAATGACCATAGGTAGTAAAACTTACACTTTTAAAGATACCTTAACTAATGTTGACGGTAATATTGAAAATGCAATCACACTTGCACAATGCAAAGTCAACATTGAAAACGCTGTTAATCTTACGGGTACTCCTGGTGTAGGCTATGCTGCTGCAATGACAGTTAACGGGCAGGCAAGTATTGCATCATTCATCGTTGATGATGCAATCTTAACTTCAAAACTACCTGGAACTTTAGGTGATTCTGTGAGCACTACACAAACTTTTACAGCAGGTACTAACGTTTTTGATGCTGTAACACTTGGCACAACTACAGCAGGTGTAGATGGTGACACAATAACTATTGATGCAAAAACCTATCAATATGTTAGTGACGCATCAATACTTAATTTTGATGGTGCTATTGATGTAGGTGCTTCAGCTGCTGATGCTCAAAATAACACAGTTGCAGCCATTAACCTAACAGGTACTCCAGGTACTGATTATTCTTTAGCAACTACTGAGCACCCAACTACAGGTGCTGGTGCTTTTGCTACTGATGATTCTATCATTACAGCTGACCTCGCAGGTGTTGGAGGAAACAGTATTGTAACTACTTCAGTATTTGTGTCTGGTAGTAACTTTTTTGATGCTGCGACACTAGGTACAACTACTGCAGGAAGTGGTAACAGTGACACGACAACGTTTGAACAACTTAGTGAAGTTACAAATGGTGTGACTACAAGTTTCTTTAGTATTGAGAAAGAGTTTACTGATGTACCCGGCGCATTTAACTTATACCAGGGTATGGTGGTTAGTACTATGTCTTTAGAGATAGCTGCAGGAGCAGTGGCCACTGGGTCATTTAGTTTTATTGGTAAAAATGAGCAAAGTAACATAGTGTCACTAGGTACTGTTGATGCACTTGAACTTTCAACTAATCCGGTTATGACTGGTATCGAAGACACAAACGCTATTCTAGAAAATGGTGTTTTATTTGCAGCCACCCAATTATCTCTGGCTGTAGAAAATAACTTAAGAGCACGGCCATTAATTGGGGTGCTTGGTGCAGATAGTATTGGTGCTGGTGTTGTGACAATCACTGGAACTCTTCAAAGTTATTTCAATAACATTGGAATCATTCAAAGGTACCTGGATTTTGAAACAAGTAGTATTGCATTCTTGGCTACAGACGCTGGGGGTAACGTTTATGTTTACGACTTACCAAAAGTTAAATACTCTTCAGGTCAAAAAGTTGCAGGTGGCCAGAACTCAGACATCATTGCTGACATGGAATTTACCGCTGTCCGCTGCCCAAGTGAAGACATTACTTTACGTGTAGCTAAGTTCACAGGCCCAGGTATTGTTGGTGACTGCTAAGTAAAAGTAAAAGTAAAAGTAAAAGTAAAAGTAAAAGTAAAAAAGTATGAGCCTACCAGAAAGGAAAATCACAAATGAGTGATGATAACAAAACAGACGTAAAGGGGTTTAATATCGCCTCTTTACGTACTGACAAATCAAAAGATGTTGAGGGAGTTTGGCAAGACCATAACGGGCTAGAACTGCTTATAGCCCGTTCCAATAACCCTAAAGCAAAAGCGTACAGAAATAAGCTTTATAGAAAAAACAGAATAGCCATACAAGCTGGTGAGGTTGAGATTATAGAAGAACTAAATAATAAAGTCACAGCAAAGCATGTTCTACTTGATTGGAAGCATCTACAGGATATAGGCAAAGATGGAAAAGTTTTTGATGTTTTGTATTCAGAAGCAGTTGCACTTAAATACTTAAATGAAATGGATAAGTTCGCAGAAATTATTACTGAGTATGCAGGTGATTTTGAAGCTTACCAAGTTGAAGGGCAAGAAGAAGACGTAAAAAACTAACTGACCGCCTTAGATGGCATTTAGAATGGGGTAAGTATGCGAACAAACTTAAAAAACATAATGAAAGGCTTAAAGCTAAGGGTAAAGAAATTACAGCCCTTAAACAGCCAGAGCTTGAAGAACATGTTTTTTTCATTTGGGAAATGTGGACTATGTTACACAACATACGACCACACACCGAAGGCATCACCCCTATTCTATTCTCTGAGGCGGTTAGCTGGATTAATTTCTACTGTGATAATGACTACACTTTTGATGACCGTGTCACTCTTATGGAAATGTTTCAATCAGTTGAAAGTTCATATCTCCAGTACATTAGAAAAAAATCTGAAACAGATGAAGATGGTAATGATTCAGACAGACTTTTACCATCTACATCAAAGAAGAAATAAGGTTTTGATATGCCAGTACTAAGTGTTGCCATTGATGCACGACCAGCCACTACAGGGGCCTCAAAAGCCGATAGAGCTTTTAAGAAATTAAAAACAGGTGCAAAAGGTGCCCGTGGTGAGCTGGATAAATTCGATAAGAAGAACAAAGAGCTTGAAAAATCAACCAAGTCTGTAACAAGCTCATTAGGTCAATTTGTTACTGTACTTGCTGCAGTGGCTGCGGCAAAAGATGCTATCAGGACCATAGCGGATTTTGAGCAATCGATGGTGACACTTGGTGCTGTGGCAGGGGCTACTGGAGATCAACTGGAAGCCCTTGAAGTAACTGCGAGGAAACTAGGGGCCACAACACGTTTTAGTGCTACAGAGGCTGCTGATGGGCTCCTGTTCTTAGCTAGGGCGGGATTTGAGACTGAAGAAGCCATAGCCGCTTTACCAGCTACTTTAGATCTAGCCACTACGGGAGCCATTGAACTAGGCGAGGCTGCAGATGTGGCTAGTAACATCTTAAGCGGGTTTGGCTTAGAAGCAAAAGAAACTTCACGTGTGGTCGATTCTTTAGTTAACGTATCCAATAGAGCAAACACAAGTGTTGCACAACTCGCGCAAGCATTTGTAGATGTGGCCCCTATTGCCAAGGCTGCCGGGCAAAGCTTAGAAGAAACTGCATCACAGTTAGGTGTACTTGGTGATTCTGGTATTCAAGGTAGTAAAGCTGGCGTTGCCCTACGTGGTATATTACTTAGTTTAGAAAACCCATCAGTAAAAGCTAGAAAAGCTTTTAGGTCTTTAGGTCTAGACCTTGATGAATTTAATAAGCAAGGGGTATCCGCCACAGAAATATTAAGAAGATTTGTTGCGGCAGGCGCAGACTTACCCAGGGCGGCTAATGTTTTTAATACTAGATTTGCAGGTGCTGCTCTTATTATCGGTGAAGCTGCAAACAGAGTTGATGAACTCACAGAAGCCCAAAAAGAAAATAGAGGTGCGGCAGAAGAACAGGCTAGAGTAATGGCTGATACTTTAGGCGGTGCGTTTAAATCTCTTATCTCTGCAACTGAAGAATTTATTTTATCTATCGGTGATTCAGGGGCGGCGGGTAGTTTAAAAAATATGGTGGAAGCCGTAACTGATGGCATAAGATTTTTGTTAGGTTTGCAGGATAGTTTATCAGGTACGGCACAAAGGGCTGCGGCTGTTGCCGCAACATTAAAGGCAATAAGTATTTTTATAGGGGCTATTATTGCATTTAAATTTACTGCGGTAATTATTGGAATGAGTAAGGCTATGTTTGCACTGGCTAAAGGCTCTGCAGCAGCTGCTATATCTACAGCACCTTTATTAACTATATTTGCTAGCCTCGTTGCTTTAGCTGCAGGTATAGTTATAGGTAAAACATTATTTAATGAATTTAAAATAGCCCAAGAAGCCGCAGCTGCTTTTGCTGAATTCTTTTTAAATATTGTTGAGCGTATTAGGTTTGGTTGGAATACTGGCGTGTCACAATTAACTAAAATTTGGGTGACGTTTACTAGTGGTTTTAAAATTGCGTGGTCTGAAGCAGAGAGATTTATAGAAAATGGTATCTTAGATGTAGCTTCTTTTTTTAATAAAAACTTAGATGTTAGTTTAGCTAGGAAGTTTGTTGATGACAAAGCTAATCAGGTACTTAAAGATTCTCTAAAAGATATTGTGGATGCTGAGAAAAAAGCCAATGCTGAAATCATAGCAGATGCTTTAGAATCTGGAGTAAGACTAAATGCTATAAGAAAAAATGCTAATGAAGAATTTTTAAGAATACAAAAAGAGTTTGGTAAAAAGCAAAGTAAAGGTGACATATTTAAAGCTGCAAAAAAATCTGTTAAAGAACTTATCACAGGAATCAATGAACTCAATTTAGGTTTAGATTTAACTAGTAAGGCATCTTTTGATGTTGCTATTAGTTTTGATAAAATGGCTAATTCAGCAGGAAAAATACCTGATTCTATAGAAAAAACAAATAATGGTTTAGATGAAGTTCTTAAAAAATTAAAAGATGCAAATGAAACTATGGGCCAGATGGAAAAAACCGGGCAAATTATCGGTAGCGGTATTGCCGATGGTTTGACTACAGCGTTATTCCAGGCAAAAAGTTTACGAGAAGTTTTAAATGAAACAGGTAGACAGATTACACAGCAGATAGCGAAACAAGCTATTGCACAAGCAATCACAACTGGTATTAGTGCAGGGTTCTCTGGAGGTACACAAACTAATGCAGAAGCTTTACAGTCTGCAGGAGCACAAACACAAACATTTAGTAGTGCGGGTACGAATTTTCAAAGTGCGAACGGTAATGTTTTTAATCAAGGTAATATCCAACAATTTCAAAATGGGGGTGTTGTAAATACTCCAACATTGTTTAATCAGGCGAACGGAAAACTTTCATCTATGTCTGAAGTAGGCCCTGAAGCTATCCTACCACTCAAACGTAAGAATGGTAAACTTGGGGTATCATCCGATGGTGGTGGGGGTACTACAGTTAACAATAATATTAATTTTACAGTAAACGCTACTGATGCTAATAGTTTTAAACAGTCACGATCTCAAATTTTAGGTGACTTACAAGCAGGATTGGCTAACGCATGATGAACCGTATGCTTGAATTTATGGGTAATGGCACTTTTATAGCGCTCACTGCCAACACATCTTTGTACCGGGGGGCTCCACGTGTGCAAGTGCTCACACCTGATGCTAATGGGTATACTGTAGAACTACCGGACACTGCACAATTAAAAAAAGGTGGGCCACATTTTTATATAATTAATACTAGTGACACCTTTACTTTTGATGTTGAATCACCTAATGGATTTGATTTATTTTCATTAGGTACTGAAGAAGGTATTGTTTTAGGTGCGTTTAAAAATGATGGTCAGGAGCGCTGGTTTGGTAAAATATTTGGGCTAACTAACACAACTGCTGGAGAATTAGCACCATGACAATACCTCTAGATAACGGTACAAGGGAACTTCTGAAAAGAAGAAAACACTGGTTAGCTACCTTGTGGAAAATTGAACGCACAGATAGTACTGTTTTTAGATTTACAAGTAACACTCAGGAAATAACTTTTGAAAATGAGCTATATACTCCTGTAGATAGTGTGCAAGTAAGCGCTAGAAGAAAAGAAGCTGATTTAGCTATAGAGAATCTTGAGATGATTGGGCCAATAACCTCAAATTTAATAACTCATGAAGATTTACGTTCAGGTCTTTTTAATGAAGCAGAAATAACTGAAAGTTGGATTGATTACAGATTCCCATGGATGCCTGCTATAACAACTGCAAAATACTGGATTACTGAAGTCAAATATTCAGCTGAAAGATGGGAAGCAAAGGTAGAAGGTTTAACACGTTGGATAATACCCAGAGTAGGGCGCATGTACACAAGAGAGTGTGATAATGATTTAGGTGATGCTGTGTGTAGGGTAGATGTTGTTGGGCTTAGTGAGGCAGGCTCTATACTATCTGTTACAGGGGGTAGCCTTAATAATAGATCGTTGTTTGAGGCATCAGGACTAACAGAATCAGCTGATTTTTTCACTCATGGCAGGCTTACATGGTTAACAGGTCCAAACACTGCTAAAACATCTGTAGTAAAGTTACACAGCACACCAGCAGCTGTGCAAACTTTAGAATTGCAACTGCCTACTGATTTTAATATATCTGTGTTAGACACATTTAATGTGCAGCCAGGATGTGACAAATTGCGTGATACCTGTATAAATAAGTTTAACATTATAGAAAATTTCGGGGGGTTCCCCTTTATCCCAGGCTCAGATGCGATGTTAGAAACACCAAAGGCTAAATAATGGTCACAAGAAAAAATATTATAGAAAAAGCTAGGGAATATTTAAATACTCCATTCGTGCATCAAGCAAGAAAAAAGGGTATAGGGGTAGACTGCATAGGTTTAATAGTTGGGATAGCTAAAGAGCTTGAATTATTTAACTATGACCATACAGTTTATAAGCGTTATTCTGATGGTACTTTATTAATGGAGCATATGAAAAAAGTTTTTATACCTATAGCTGTGGAAGACCGACAACCAGGAGATGTTATTATTTATTGGGTAAACCATATTTCAAAACATCCACAGCATGTAGGTGTGATGACTGATATAGGTATCCTGCACACATATGATAAAGTTAAAAAGGTAGTCGAGACCCACACACACTATAATTGGGATGAGCGGATAACACATGCTTTCCAATGGCCAGGAGTTAGTGAGACATGGCAACAATAGTTGGTAATTACGTTGGTACGGCAATTGGTAACTATATTGCACCTGGAGTTGGGGGTGCAATTGGGGGTGCAATTGGGAGCGCGGCAGGTGCGTACATTGATAACAAATATTTATTCCCAAAAATTGCTGGTGATGGTGGGTTAGGGGCTGAAATTGTATCCCCTGTTGGGCCTCGTGTAGGTGGGCTACAAATACAATCATCTGCTGAAGGCGGGCCTATGGCATTTGTGCTTGGTCCCACAAATCGTTTTGCAGGGCAAATTATTTGGACATCAGGCTTAATCGAAGAAATCGTAACAGAAACTTCAGAGACAGCCAGACCAAATTCAGATTCTGGAAAACTTATACCAAGGTCTAAAACAGTTATTGAAAACAATATTGTGGGTTACAATTATTTTGCAGATTTTGCTATAGGTTTATGTGAAGGAATCTGTACTAGGCTTGACAAAATAATAGCCAATGGTGAAGTTATATATCAAAACCCAGAACTAACAAATATTGTTTCAGATGGTATTAGGGCTAATGCAGAAAGTGTTGGTGGGGCTAACTTTGTACGTGTAATTGCTACAGTTGCATCTGGTGTTGACTTAAGTGTGTTTCAAAGTGGTAAAGAAATGATTATGTCAGGATGGACCGCAAGCATTTTAAATGACACTTGGGTTATAGGCTCATCAGGAACAAATACAGCTACTAGTGAGACTTTTGTGACTTTACAGAATGAAACTAACTCATCAGGCTCTGAGGCTGCAGGAAATACTATAACCTTACAGGAAAACACTGATGCCTTTGACCCTAATCAAATTTTTGATGTTAGATTTTATCCAGGTGATTTAGTACAAACTGCAGACCCATTAATAGAATCTAAAGAAGGTACTGGTAATGTGCCTACATTTAGAGGCACTTGTTATGTAGTTATAGAAAAAATACATTTAATAAATTTTGGCAACCAATTTCCCCAAATGCAATTTATTGTGCAGCGAACCGCTACAGAAACAGTGGCGGGTGGTATTGACAAAATATTAACACGTGCAGGTTTAGATAGCTCAGAATTTGATGCTTCTGTGGCCACAGATGTATTGCAAGGCTTTCATGCATTAGGGCCTCAACCAGCTGTAGAACTATTAATACCACTTATGCGTTTCGCTAATCTTCATGCATTTGAGCGTAACGGGGCTATTATATTTAAAAAGAAAGATGACCCCACTGTAGAACTAATTAAAGATGGAGATTTTGCAGCTTCTCCAGGTAGAGACAACACAATACAAAGACCTTTTGAAATTTCAGATACTTTTGGACCTGACTTACCGAGCGAAATTATAGTAAAATTTATTGAGCCAAAACAAGCTTTTCAAGAAGCAGCCCAAAGAGAACGTAGAGTAGATGTACCTAATAATACATCAGTTATTTTTAATGTGCCTATTGTTATGAGTGCTGCAGAAGCTAGAACTATTGCTAGGCGTGAGTTATGGAGCGCATGGCAACGTAGACAAGCCATTACATTTTCTTTACCTATAGCATATATAGATTTAGAAGAAAATGACAAAGTTAATCTTAATTTTGAAGATGAAACTTATACAGTACTTACTAAAAAAATAGACCGAGGTAAAGACCATGTTTTGCTAATTGAAGGTGTTGTTGAAGATATTAGGACAAACGTACAAGTAGGTGAAGAAGATAATACAAATCAAAACCTTACACGTGCTGTTTTTCAAGGAGGCACATTATTATTTGAAATTATTGATATTGCCCCATTTACAAATGATCAAAATCATTCACCTGGGGTATACATGGCAGTAGCTAAAATAGACCCTACAGCAGAATTCAATAGTGCGCAAATATTCAAATCAGATGATGGGCAAAACTTTTTTTATAAAGGTTCTATTTTTCAGGAATCCACAATGGGTTTTGTGCCTGTAGCTGTTCCTGCAGGCCCAGTAGGTTATTTTGATAATGGCACTACTATAGATGTTACTTTGGTTAATGGTACTTTAGAATCTGTAACTGAAGAAGAAATGTTAGAAGGGGCTAACACCTGCATTATAGGTGAAGAAGTTTTACAATTTCAAAATGCAGTACTCATTGACACTAATATTTATACGATTTCAAAACTTCTCAGAGGACGAAGGGACACTGCAGATGAAGTGGCGCACACCCAAACTGATGAAAGATTTATTTTATTGGACATAGGGAGAGTTCAGTTTAATGAAGTAGCCATAAGCGAAATAAATTTTGATAGATTTTTTAAAGCAGTACCCCCTAATGTGTTACCTGGGCAGGTCCCAGGGTTTTCCCTGTTACCCTTAGAAGCAAACACAATACAAGGTTTTAGCCCCGTACACATTACAGGTATTAGAAATACGGCAAACGATTTAAGGATACTTTGGAAGCGTGCAACCAGGGCACTAGTAAAACATTTTGTAGTAGGAACAACCACCCCACTTTTAGAAAATAGAGAAATATTCCAGATAGATTTTTTTGATGCAGGATTTACAGTAATTGTAGATACTATTACTGTAGAGGGGCCATGGCCTGTAGATAGACCACAACTACCAGAATTTACTTTTACAGCTGCAGACCAAACTGCTGCAGGGCTAGCACCTGGGGCTGATGTAAACATGATCATATACCAACTTACAGAAATTAAACAAAGAGGAAAAGGAAAGGCGGCTACTTTATAATGGTAGATTTTACTCCAAACCTACAGATGCCCTTACTGCGTGAATCACAGGCTAATGCAGAGGTGACCCATAACGAAGCCTTAAATATTCTTGATGCCATGGTGCAAACAAGAGTAAAAGACAAAGATCTTACAGCACCCCCAGGGTCACCTGCAGAAGGTGATAGGTATATAGTTGCCTCGGTAGCTTCTGGTGACTGGACTGGGCAAGAAGACAACATAGCTTTTTTCTTTGGGAATACCTGGAATTTTATTACACCACTGCAGGGCTGGAGAGCCTTTGTAGAAGATGAATCTGTTGAGTATAATTTTAATGGTACTGCATGGGTGACTGGGGGAATAGGGTCCGGTAATACTTTACTTTTAGCACGCTTTAATGCTGCAGGAAGTATTCTATTACAAACTAGTGAAGTAGGGGCGAGTGTGGCTGTGTCTCACCCAAGTGCTGGAATTTATGATTTAACATTTACAGGTATACTTGTAACAAATGTTTATATAAATAGCCAACTTAATGACAGGTTAGCTGGTGACAAGTCACTTTATATAAAATCTGTGACAGATAAAACTTCTGATACTGGGGCTGGTACTCCTACTGGGTGTAGGGTGCAAATGGATGAATTGAAACAATTTTCATGTGCTACCTGTTTAATACTTGAAATTGACCAAGAAGACGGTGCGTTTTCTATTGAAGTTAAGGAGATGAACTAATGCTACAACTTTATACACCTATAGATGATGATGGTAAATTAGAAATGCCTATTATTACAGTCAACAAAGCTTGCCATAAACAAGTACACTGTAGTTTAGGTAAGGATGGTAAATTAAAAACCCCTGATGAAGACCATTTTGCAAAACTGCAATTTAAAAATAAAAACTATGCGTTAGTTGAATTTGACGAAACAATACCTTTAGGATGTTTTCTTGATTTAGAAGGTGTATCACATTGTTTTTATACAGGCGAAATTATTGACGGAGTTGCTGAAGTAAATCAGAATACTGTAGATTTAAAAGCTGCGGAAGTATTAGAAAAAGTAAAAAGAGAACAAAGGTATATTTGGATGGGTTTAGTGCATGATAACCTTGATGTATCTAATCAAAAAGATTGGGCAATAGTGGAACAGAAGGTAGCATTTAGTAAAATGCCCACTGATGAAGAATTTGAAAGTTATGACAGCACTTTCAAATTTGTCTGATGCTGAAATACTTTTAATTGTGGGAGATAAATGGCCTGCGATGACAACTGCATTAATAAGGTTTAGCGACCACAGAAAATGCCAACACAGAAGACTAGCGGCTAGGAAGTTGTTAGAGCAGTTTATAGTTAAAAATAATTTGAAAGGTTAATGGGATGACCGAACCAACAGCAGAAACAAACCTGAGAAGGTTGATAGAATTGGAGGGCGAGATGAAAACTTTCAAAGCCACTGTTAATGGGCAAATGGAATTACAAAGCCAGCACGTAGCCCAAATTAATAAGTCAGCTGAGAGTATGGAAAAATGCGTTGATGCTATGGCCACTCAATGCGTTAACCTTACAACAAATCAAGCACAACATGAACGTGATATCGCCGCAATAAAAGTTAAAGTAAAGAGTAATGAAACATTGTGCGGTACAAATAAAGAAAACCTAGAAGATAAGATACAATCAAATACTAAAAATATGGAAGATAAGATAACTAATGGGTTTTCTAATTTAAAAACTGTTTTTGAAACTAGTTTAGAAGCTAAGGAAGCTACAGCCGCAGCAGTGGCTGATGTTGAAGACAAGGCTGAAGGTAAAGCAGACGCTGATAAAAAATGGCGTTATGGTTTTTACTTAACTTTTTTCATTGCAGTTGTGGGGTGGGTGATAGCTTGGCTATTTTAAACGGCGCTCTAACCTTGCAAATTCTTTTTGGCTTTTATCAAATAAGTCATTAGATAGTTGATCTATGGCCCCCTGGGCTGCGCCTGCAGCAAAATTAGCAAACATCATTTTAGTTTTATGGGAACACCCAGTACAAAAGATAATCAACAGTAATAGAGTAACTTTTTTCATTTTTGCAATTGTACCTTAAGTTGGTCTATTGTACCAATTTTATTTTCTGCAAGTAATAGTGCGACTTCATATACTAATTTTGTATCTTTTCCTAAAGCGTTTGATAACTCGTTAACTTTTCCTGTAGTTGTTTGTTGGTGTTCTGAGGGTAGTAAGTTGTTCCAGGCTAAATAAGATTCTAGCTCTATGTACGAAAATTTTGAAAAATCTGTTGCACTAGATTTTTGAGCTATTCTAAGTAACTGTACGTGTAAAAATTTCATTGTTACCTTTCTAATTAGTTTCATTGTCATCCGGTCTGATAGGGTCTGGGTGGTTAAGAAGCATTATTTTATCTGTTTAGTTCAGCCTTTTTAGTCAAACCAAACGCTATGGCTTCTTTTAGTTCCCCTAAAAAACTGTCAAAATATTCCGGGTCTTCGTTCATACTTCCGTGAACTACTTCCACTTGCTTTAGTTTCTCGTGCCAATGGACCGACACCCTTTTAAAATGTTTCTTTTTCCAGCTCATAATCTTCACTTCTTTCTGCCCTGGTTTCAGTTGGGCTATTTCCTTTGGCCTATTGTCCCAAGGATGACCATTTACTTTTTCAAACAGTGTTCTTTGGTGGTTCAGATTCATTATCTCAAGTCCCCTATGTCAGAATCCTGCTCACCAACGATATTGTCCATTCTGTCATACATGGGCTTCAACATGTTCTCCATGTGTCTTACCGCCTCGTCTTTTTGCTTCTCGGTCAAGCTGTCAAAGTTGTCTCCAAGAGTGTAGGCGGCATTATCGAATACCTCTCTGATACAGTAGGCGGCTATTTGTTTCATGGTTGGCTTTTTCATAATCTTCAATTCTTTCTGGGTTAGTTGGGCTGTTCTTCAAATCTCATAACTAAATATTAATTGATTACTGTACACGTGTCCAGTATAAAATAATAAAAATAACCATATTTTTAAAATTAATTTAAAAATGCTTATTTTTAAGGAAAAAGAGAGGGGGAAGGGGTAGTGCACTTGACCTTGGTAGCCCATTTAAACCCACAATTACCCAACTTAACCCCGCCTCAAAAAAATGAGGAGACGACCGGGCAGCCGCCTCCCCTGAGAGAAGAGAGCATTCCATTTGAGGAAAGCTATGATTAATATACTACTGCTTAATTGATGTTAGGTATATAGGCATTAATACCAATTGTTAAATTTTTACCTTCAAATTTTGTATCGGTTTGGATGCTTCCACTGGTTGTGGCCACTATAAGACTTTTTCCAGATGCTGATGGGCGGGGGTCCCCGTAAGGTAGCTCAATTTTAAGAACTTTCTTTTTCTTATCTACTTCTACTTTTAAACCACTCATTAAGGCGATCCTTTCAATTTTAAAATAATGCTGCTTGGTTTTCTTTTTTAGGTTTTATTTTCTTTGCACCATCCCTAAGCTGAACGCATACAGGGCCTATACCATTTTTTATTGATGCAGGTGTCGTCAACTGTCTACCACAAGCACAACATTTACCCGCATGAATAATATAACATCCTGCAGTGTTTGGGTGGTTTATATGATTGTCTTTGCGGCCTGCTAATATCTCTGCAGCCCATTCAAAAACTTTTACAGGTTGGGAGGCTACCCCTAACCTACTTTTATTTGTCAGTTTTAAAAACCTATCTTTTGATAGGGGGATAAAACAGCCCAAGTATGTATAATCTTTTGTATTATCTTTACCAGTAAGATACGACACATAAAAAGGGCTGTCAGGTTTTTTAATGATCTTAAATGTAAACCTATTACGTGGGCTTCCTACTGTAAAGAGGGCGTGGCCGCCACTTAGAAATTTGAAATTTATATTTATATCCATTGTTACATTCTCTCTTCTCATGTTCAAAAATATTTTTAAATAGTTTTTGTTGAGCTATTGTCGGTGTATAAGCACTACAAAGAACACCTGCAAATATATCAATATGCTTACCAATTTGGATTGGTTTTAAAGGCTTATACATGTATGTTCTCTCTCGCTGCTTATTACAAATTTGCATCTGTACCTATATAAATATACTGCTTAATGTAACTTAAAGCAATACTTTAATTATACGAAAGGGCTACATAATAGGGAGAAATTGTAGTTTTAGTGTTAAAAATGCCCCCCTGAGTAGCAGGCGTGCCAGAGACAGGGAGGCGGGGCGTTCACTCAAACACCAAAATTAAACAGCCCATGCAAGATTTAAATCTTTCACGGCATCTTTCTTTTTAGACCATCTTTCCGTGACAACTTCTGCACTAGCAGTAATCGGTACAAAGTAATTTTTAAGGTCTTCCATGATTCGCAGGGCCTGGGGAATGACTTTCTTCTCTTCACTCCTGGGGCATTCTAGAACAATTTCATCATGGATTGTCATTATAAGTTTAGTTTTAAATTTATGCTTGCGTAACCACTTCCACAGCTTCACCATGGCCTGCTTGATGATGTCAGCTGATGTACCTTGGCACATATAGTTAAGGGCCTTGTAAGCGAATTTTACGGGTATATGGTACCGCCTGCCGAATGGGTTTGTAAGGAACCCCTTTTTCCGCAGTTGAGCTTCAAAGTACCGTGTTGTTCTGCGCACTGAAGGGAATGATTCATGGTAATTGCGCACCAGATACACGGCATCTTTTTTAGTGGTTTTAAGGCCCTGTTTAGTCATCGTCTCAGCCATCGTATTAGCCCCTGAGCCGTACAAAACCCCGAAGCCTACCCCTTTACCCCTTTTCCGCTGTTCTTTCGTTACAGAGGATTTGGCGACCTTGTACACCTGCCCTGCGACATAAGCGTGGATATCATTCTCAATTTCACGGGCCATGTCTTCATCTTTGGCAAAATGCACAAATATTTTCATTTCCACTTGGTCATAGTCCAGGTACCAATTGCGCCTGGATTTACGAGGTACAAAGCATTCTCTAGGTCCGCTGTTACGAGGTATAGTTTGTAGCGGTGGGTTTGTTGCTGAAAATCTACCTGTTACTGCTGTAGTAGGGTTAAACGAACAATGCAACGTCCCGTACTCTATACCGTTTGGTGCAGTGTACTTATTTAGCGACTTGTTAATAATTGCATTATAGTAAGTACTTATCATCTTTTTAAGATTTTGATGTTTTAAAATAAGGGGCGGTAATAATTCTTTAATGTCCAGGTCGTAGCGTTTTACTGCATGTTTAATACGTCTGTAAAACTGATTAGCTTGCCACCCGTTTTCTGAAGCTTTGCGCATTACTTTAACTAATGGGTCTGATACATAACGAATCATGGAATACTCATCAAATGACCAGTTACCTTTATCGGTCTTATATTCAAGCTCAATACCAACTTTTTTAAAAGCAGCAGCTAAATGTTTTGAGGACCCTGGGTTAAATTCTTTTGCGGTGATGGGCACTTTTATTTGCTCACCAGCTTTAGTTTTATCTACTATTAAATTACCTACTAGTTTACGCAGGTCTTTCATAATAATAGCCATGTCTTTTTCAGCCTGAGATTTTAATTGTTTGGCACGTGTTATATCAACGGGTACCCCATGGCTTTCCATGTCAACACACACATAAGCTAACTCAAGCTCTGTTTGGTATAGTTTCTCAGCAGCCTTATTTATTGCAGGACGTAGTTTAAGGTACAGCATCAAAGTAGTTTCAACATCCCATACGGCACGCTTTTTAATTATGCTTGCAGGGGCGTCAGAAAAATTAGGTTTACGGCTAAACTCTCTACGATAATAATTTACACGCTTACGATCTTTAACCCATTCTTCAATTTCATCTTTGTCTGCAGTCGGTACGCCCAGTAGCCTAGCACCTAAATCTTTTAACTTGTAACTGTTCCAGGTAGCATTAAAAAGTTTTGCTAGTCTTAGTGTGCATTCTGTTATTGCTTTAAAATTAAAAATGTTAAAACCTTCTACAAGCATAGCAGTTAAATCGAACTTTTTATTATGGAAAATAACGTGCTTAGTAGGGTCCATCATTAGGCGCTCTAACCATTTTAAGTTAGCTTTTGTTTTATACATAAAACCTGCTTCAGCTTCATCAGTAACATAAGCTCAGCAAAAAATACGGTCCCCATGGTACAGGTCTAAACCTGTGGTCTCAAAGTCAAGTGCAACTAATTTCCCAGATAACTTGTAAGGCACTTTAGTTTTTTTATAATGGTTTTTTAAAGCTGTCATGTTACATTATTTACCATGTACTACCCTTATGCAAGGGTGTTTCAATACATTTAGCATCACACCATTTGTATCTTTGTTTTCTTTTTACTAGTGTGTCATACGATACCCCAATTTGGTCTGACCACCAATATAAATTTCTTGTCATACCTTGATAAGTCATAGTTAATGTGATATCTCTATTATTAGTCTGGGTCCATTTATCCACCCATCTACAGTTATTAGGTGTGTACCCTTTAGAATTTTCTTTTCTATCAATGCTTAGGTTTTCTTTGTAACCATTGTTTACAGACCATTCATAAAATTCGTCGTAGCTTTCATACCAGCCTAGGGACATTAAAATACCACGGCCACCATATTTTTCATAGTCTTTATTTTTCTTACTGTAGCAACGTATTTTCATCCCTCTCCAGATACTATAAAGTCTAAAGTACATACGTTTACCATTTTTAAGTTTTATAGATGTTGGTGACTGCCATTTATTCATTTAGGTATACCCAGGAATCAGCTAGTTTAGAAATCTCTTCTTTAAGTTCTTCGGGTAGGCAATCAAACGGGGTGTACCCATCATTTACTTTTCGCATACCGCCGCCATATTTACAGCCTCTAGCATCTAAAAATTCAATAGCTTCTTTTTGTTTTTGCTGTAGTTCTTTTTCTTCTTCCTCTGTTATTTCACGACGATCACCAGAAACAAAAAAGCTATCGGTTTCTCCACAATTCCAACACCAATATTCTTTACCATGGAACGCCATAGTACTTATCATTGCTTTACCACAGCAACATATAGGGTATACACTATCTTTCATTTAAATACCAACTTTCATTTTTGATTTATATAGTTTTGCGGCCCACGCTAAACAAAATTTTATTTCAGTTATTTCATCTTCACCAAATTCGTCATACTCTTCTGGGTGGGGCTCACAAGATATCATATATGTGTTACCCAAGCGTGTGCCTTTATTAGGGCGTGTGGCCCAAGCTGCGTTTATATAATCTTCAGGTGTTACTATCTGGTTTTGCATATGCACTATACCATTTTTTACTTTATAGGGTGGTAGGGTTTGTTTAAAGCCTTCTACACCTAAGACTACTGCGATGCTGTGGGGCTCACTATTAAAATTTGTTCTTACTGCAGATTCATTTTCAATACCAGCCCTAACAATTAATTTATTTAAGATCTTCCATAAGCCCCTATTTTTATTAGTTCTTGTAACATCCCCAGTGACAATTAATATGCGCTCTTTCTTAACCTGTTTTTTAAGTTTCTTTAAGTAAAATGCAGCGCGTTTTTCCCAGGTACTGGGTAGCTTAATTGCAAAGTTTGCTTTTATAGTTAAACGTTCAAGAGCGATAACTGTAATAGATCCTTTACCATCGTCATACAATTTATTTAGTTCGGTTTTTATTTTGCGTGGTAGTTTATTCCAATGTTTTTTACAGCAGAAAGGTCTACCCTCTAGTTGGGGTTGAGTGCAGGTGTCAATCTTGCAGAGCACTATTTTTTACCCACAATAAAGTTTTCATATACGTACAACCAAAAAGCTGTAGTTTCTCTATAGTAGCGTGCTTGGTGGTTTGTTATCTTACATTCGAAATGCCTTACTACACCTTCAATTGTAAACACTTGGTCTGGTACTCTACCCATTTCCTCTAATCTCCTGCATCTTTTTTACAAATTGTCTTAAGTTTAAATCTATAGCCCCCATTTTTATAGCCTCTACCCTGCGTGATTTTGTTAAATCAAAATGTGGAAATGATTTTTCTTGGTACCAACTTAGTTTCAAGTCTATTATTAAAGCAAAGGCTTTTAATTCTTTTGGTGTGTCTGCAATCATGTGGCAGAACTGGGTGTACGGCCAGTTTTTATTTGTGGGGCAATTTTGTATGGGGTCAACGTATACAGCCATTATTTTTTACCTTTACATTTCTTGCAGGTAATACGCACACCGTTTGTGTGCATGTCCCATACATCATTACTATCAAATTTATGCTCAGTCTTTTTAACAAAACATGTCATACATTTAATATGCTTACCTTTAGATTTTCCCATCACATACCCCCTTGGCCTCTGAGCCACATAGAAAAAGCTTGGTTTTTTAAGTAACCGTTTTTAACACGGCTTAAACATTTAGCCTGCACCAATGTACCTATTAATATTTTGGCCTCTGCTAAGTCACCGTCACAATAGTCTGCTAGGTTATCTGTTGTTATTATATGCAGTCTTAGTAGCCCTTCAATAACTACTGCACGGTTAGCATCATTACTGCTGAATATTTTAATAACTTTTTTATCATGCAGGTTGCCACCTGTTGAATGTTTCTGTTCACTGAACATTTTATAATTCATGCTTTCTTTTTCATAAAAGCCGTCTACCACTTGGCAGGCTGTGCGCACATGTTTAGACTGTATAATTAATTTTTCTCCAGTGGGGTCAGTACTGAACAGTCTACCTGCAGCCCAAATGGCCCATTTACAAATCTTGTAGCGTACATTCTCAGTTTGTATTAGTGGTATTTCTGCAGAGTACATTCTACCAAATTTTATCGATTGTTTTATTATTTCTTTTTCTGCAGCTTCACTAAATTCAATTTGGTCTACAGTGCGAGACCACAACCACATTAAAAGCTGCTTACAAAGTTCTGCAGGGTACTTTCCAGAATCAGAATAATCGACTGGATTAAGTGTATTGATAAGTTCGCTTGGTACTTCATCAATGGCTACAGTAAGGGCTACATCAAATCTTCGGATATCCTCGTTAGCACCTATCAATTGTTTGATACCTTCAACACCTGTATTTAAACTCATTATGGGTTTACCGTTTTTTTCATTAGCTAACCATAATAGGCGTGTGTATGCCTGAGTTTTTTCTGAAACAATTTTATTAATTTCAGCCACACCTTCAGAGCGTACCCTGGACATCCTAGACCATTCCTCATGCCCCAGCGCTCCAGCCTCATCAATGATCACATGCCCCCCGTTATTAAGTGGGATAGCCCCCCAGGTGACTAAAAACTGCTTACCTGTGGACTGTACCCCGCCTACTAGACCTGCAAAAGTACAATTCTCTCCAGACACCACAGAGCCTACCCCGTAGTACCCCCCTAAACGCTCACTAACCCAGCCCTTACCGCAAGCCCCATCACCAAATATAAGCACGTCCATCATGCCTTTTTTCATAAGGGAGCCATTAAACCTAAATTCTTTTACGCTGTGGAATGACATGTCAACTGCCATATGTAAGTCAGGACGTTCTATGATCTCGGTGACATTACGGGCTTGCCAGTCTGCTATCTTCATAAGCTTGCCCAGAGGGGTCTCCTTGCCTTTAGGCTGGAAAACTTTTAACTGGGCATAGATATCATCAGTCATTGAAAACGTGTCAATTTCGCCCTCTATAGGCGAAGCTTTGTCAAACAGGTGTATGGCGTGCTGGGTCCTGGGGGATGATGTGGTAGTGCCTTTAAATTCATAGGCTTTATTGGCCGCCAAACCATGGCCCACGTAATAGGCCATTCGATTCGTGTACACACTGTCAGAATCAAGAGTGGGTATCAGTAAAAGCTGCTCGACGTTCATGCTAGAGATAGTGTCAACTTTGCACTTACAAGCATCTGTAGTTTTAATAAAACCTGCTTTCCTTTGCAGCATTTCCCGCTGGGCTTTATCAGAAACATCTAACAATTTTAAAAGTTCCGGGTCGTTTTCCTGCACTGAATTTTCTTGGAATTCTTTGTTGTATTCTCGCAGTGGGCAGGCGTCACAACTGTCAAGCTGTGCACATGACACACGGTATTTTCTAGGTATCACATATGGTGAATTTATCTTACCGCTAACAAGTGCTTTTACTTTTATTTGTTTATGGTAGTACTTCCCCAGGCTGGCTTTATCTAGAGGTACATGTAAAATTTCTTCATGTATTATATCTTTTTCATCATTTTTTAAAACTAAAGTTGCGCGTTTTTCAAACTTCTCTAACCACCCTGATTTTTTACGCATTGATTTTTTAGTTAATGCCCAGTCTAAAACATCTTTTGTTTTTTTACCTTCCCCTATGGCCAGTTTAGGAATTTTTAAAACTTTAATTGATTTCGCATATTTTGAAAGGTTAGGTATCACCCATTTTTTACGGCCAATAAATCCTGCAGAATCATTATCATAAGCTATAATAACATCTAGACTTCTAAACATGTGGTTGTACTGTACCGGCCACGATTCGCTGCCACCTGTACTTGTTACTGCAGGAATACCAATGGACAATAAAAACAAAGCATCCCATTCACCTTCAGTGACAACAATGTAACCTTCTTTTTCGGCTAACTTAAAAGCTGAGAAAGGGTAAATCATAACGGGTGAGCCAAATTTCATTTTTTCGCCGTTAGGTTTTTTATGATCTTTCTTATCAGAATAATTTAACATCTTAGCTACTGTGAATTTTTTAGTTGACTTTGCTTTAGCAGCAAAATCATAAAGCTTTGCATTTACAAATAAACCAAATTCGTTCTCTACGGGTATTGTTATGCGGTCCCCATCCCACCCTATATTCATTTCTTTAATAAATTCAGGAGATAATAATCTTTTGATAACGATATATTTTTTAGCAATAGGTGTTTTTCTAAGAACACGTGCCCAGTGTTTTACAACTGATCTTTTAATAGTAGGATGTATAAACTTACTGAATAGTTGTCGTGCCGCAATGATTTGTTTTTCGTCTTCCAGGGCTGCATGAAATGATATGATAGAAGGCCCACCTGATTTTTCGCCCTTACCGCCACCAGATAAATCATTCCATTTGCCACTGGACCCATTAATCATTAAGGACGGTGTTTTTTCATTTGAGAAAGGAGATAGCACCCGATTCTCACCGGATGTTATTGAAGTGTTGGAAAACACCCACTGGTAGTAATCTGCAGGGTTTACATTATCTTGTACAAATTTTGTTAATGATGTGCCCATTTCCCCATCTCTCAAAAAAGGGGGCCAAGCCTACTAAGTTGGCCCCCTAAGTACCTGCTGTGCTTGTAATATTTAACTTAATAAATAAGTTACTCTGTTTCCGCAATAGCCTTAAGTAGTTTCTTAGGTGAGCTGTACTTACCTGATTCTACTTTGAGGTACACAGCCATATCCGCCAGCATTTCAGAAGAAGTATCATAGTCTTCTTTGTCAAATTCTAACTTTTTGGCTAACTTTTTAATAGCTTTTTTGTCTTCTGCTTTTAATTTTTTATCATTAAAAGTTATTTCAATTTCACTATCGCCATCTTCTTCAGGATCATCCTCTTCGGGATCATCCTCTTCTACTTCATCAGATTCAACGGGCTTGAGTTCATCAAGGTCTACTTTCTCTGTAGTGCCGTCTTCAAACTTAACGTTAGCTACATCACCTTTAATGCTTTTAATCTCTCCAGTGAAATCTTCACCTTCAAAATCAACAACACACTCCATACCTTTTTCCCATTCGATCTCATCTTCTTCAGGATCATCCTCTTCGGGATCTTCTACTTCTACTACTTCTTCTGGGTCGTCTTCATCTTCTTCTTCAGACAACTCTTCTAGGTCATCAGTATCAACTTCATCTTCATCCAGGGCGATTTGGAAATAAGTATTTTTATATTCGGTATCACCTTTAGAAGAGGTTTTTATTTGAATTTCTGCATATGAACCATCAAGTTCTGGTAAAGTATCTTCAAGTTCTGCAGGGTCATCAGGCATTTCAACACCCAATTTATTCAAATCTTTTTTCAAGAAGCTAAGGCACCTTGGCATTTTTTCTAAGTCAAGTACTGCATATTTCCAGCACTTACGGTTCACTTGTTCACCGCCTGCAACGGTCATTGCAAATTTAGCCATAGGCAGTTCGGTTTCTTTTGTCTCAGTCATCACTGCTTCATCGATGCGCACTTGGTACTTACCGTCTGGTAGATCCTCAAAATCATCTATCTCTGGTGCATCTTTCCATTCTTTTTTCATAGCCCGTAGTTTTTTCTTCAGGCTTGATGATTTGCCGTGTTCGTCTTTTTTATTATCTTTTTTTGCGCCCTTTTTTACGCCTTTTTTTGTTGATTTTTTCTTCTTCTTTGTTGTCTTTGTCGCCATTGCTTTCCCTTTCTCGAAATGACTTTAAAAATTTTTCTACATGTTTAGTAGTATCAATTAACTCATGCGGTTCATCAATATCTGGTTTTATTCTATTTGTTTGGTCTTTAGTAACGAGGTCATCAGTTGTTTGTATTGTTTGCAGTATGCGAACTTTAACAGCACGACCCTTTACCTTAACACGTTTCCATGACATCCTACCTATGATATGCATTAACGGTGTAAAAACTTTCCAGGTTCTTTTATCCATGCGGGGCTGGGTACGCTCAAATTCCTTACCGTCAATCTTTACAGGCTTGTCATCTTCATGGGCAATGAAAACAATTAAAGCGTCAAGCTGTGAAAGCCTTGCTTGTAATCTTCTCATTAGCTTTTCATAAATGTCTTGACCAGCTCCCCAGCCTCCATGGACTTCATTTAGTCTTGTCGCAATAGGTTGGTTATCTTTTTTGTTATCGTTGTAGTCTTCAATTGTTTTTGTTTCGCAGCACAATGCAAATGCGTCTATATGGTCAATACAAACAATTTCATAGGGTAAGCTTCCTGTTTTCCTTTGTTTTTTTTCAAGCTTAGTTAGTATATCATCTATACCTGCATAATCAACAATCTCTTTACGCATAGTGTTAAGATAACGTGTACCCTTATCGAAAGATAAAAAGTAAGTTTTCCCTGGGGCCATAGCATTAACTAAAAATGTTTTACCAATACCGGGGACACCAAAGAAGCAAAATATTGCACTCTCCATACTTTGTTCTGGCATACTTGGTGCTGTTGGTAAATCGTTGTCTTCAGTTGCTTTACGTTTTTTCTTTTTAATCATTGTTTCCCTTACTTAATTACCAATTTGTTATCCCAAATTTCTAAAACACTTTCAAGCACAGCAATTTTGCCGTTCGCTCCCGTAGAGTTCCTTATGCTCATTATAGAAACTCTATCAGGGAAATTTTCAGGCGGGTTACTCATTGTTTCTAGGGCCTGATTTCGTGTCATCGAGCCTATGGCCACAACATCATCAATATTAATTAATGCTATCTGCTTATCTGTTTCAGTTACTTTAAAAAATACTTTCATTAGTTTTTTTCTCTTTCTGCAATTATAGATACTATTCTATCAGTCATAGCTTTAACTATTTCATGTGCATCTTCTATATTAAAATCATCATCTTCATTAACATATTTTATTAATGCAGCTGCAGAGATACTGGCCATGCCGTTTATTTTCTCAATCCTTAAATATTTTCTATATGCTCTGTCTTTATTACTCATTTTTGTTTAATTCTTTGATAAAACAATCAAAACAATGCGGTGCTGGCTTAACTCTTTTTAAATCAATTATATTATGCAATTTATCACATTTTGGACAACTTATTAAGACATCTTCTAGTTTTAAAAGATGGTGATCATTAACCCATTTAATAAGGTCTAACAAATCTTTTTTCTTTATCATTTAGTTATCCTCTAAAGGTATAAATTCTGGGTGTTGGTTTTTTATATGCCTATGTAAGTTTTCAAAAAATCTATCGCAGCAAGGGCAGACGCCTTTTTTAACTTTTTCTAATTGATTTTTCTTTCTAGTTAAGTGCCCTCTCATTGCAGATTTAGAGCGCTCTGATGCGTTGGCTTGGTCCATCCAGAAGTTTTTTCTAGTGTGGGTGTCACTTAGTTCTTTTTCTAATTTTTTAATTCTTTTTTTATCTTTGTCTTCTGAGTAGCTTTGGTTATGGCCACTAGGACAACAAAATTCATCACCTGTATTTATTAGTCTTTCTTTATGGTCATTTGTAACACAAAAAACAATGTGGCATTTATAGCAGGTTATTTCAGAAAAAACTATTGTTTTGTAATGTTGCATTTCAGTTAGCCTTCTTTAATAAAAAATCACCGTGGCATTTTGCAGGGGCACAAAAACACCCCAGGTTTTTACCTTTTAAATCCTTGATATTTTTCCGCATGTTTTTGGCTCTTATGGTGCGGGACTTTTTATAGAAATTTATAAATTTAAATATTACTTCATCCCTAGAGCCATCTTTACCTACAACAAAAGGATTACCCCAAAGGCTACCTCTGCCAATGTATACGTAACTACCAGTAGTGTTGTTGAGTTTATTTATAACCCTAGGTTTTAAAAGTTTTTTAAAATCTACCACCTACGCATCCTCTAATTCACTATGGGCTGTTGTGCGTTGATCAAACATGCCCTCTGTGGTGTAGTCTAAACCACCTGTACAAAGCTCAAAGTACTCACATAGTTTAAAGTATGCATCGCAGTGTTTGTCATTAGTGCCCCAGGCTTCAGGTATTGTAGGGTCGTAGTTATTTAAAATGTACTGGTATTCTGCATCTGCAATGTGTAAGTTATCCACAAAGCGTTCTAAGTCGTCTTTGCGGATAACTATTTTTTCTCTATGAAAATAATGGTCGGGCCTTTCAAGATAATCAAGCTCAATGCGCTCATTAAATTCATCTGGTGTTTCCCCGCTTTTTCTTCTCAGTTGGGCCTTACGTATGACATTGTAAGTGCATGACTTAGGCGTGTAATCGTGTCCCTCTTTTAAGCCTAGCCAATAACCCCGTATCTGGTTATCCATTTCTAAACGTTTTATGTAAACATTAGTTACAAAGGATGCCGTTTTTGTTTCTAAAAAGCGTTTGTACTTTGTTGAATAGAGCATATCTACCTGACCTTCATAGTCAAAGTTTTCAAACTCAATTCTAAAATTTTTCTCCACTTCAATTTTTCTGAATTTCTTACGCTCATTTTTGTAGTGGGCTGCATAACCTAGACACATTCCTGTAAACACATGCAGTAATTGTGATGCCTTGTCCCAGTCTGAGCTATCATAAAAATTCTGAGTGGCCATAATATCTTTTTTTAACTGCTCAAATATCTTTCTGGCTATTCTATGCATGGGTCTGTGTGGGAACTTGTACCAAATTTCTAATGCTTTATGGAAAGCGCTGCCTATAAGTAAATTATAATTTTGGTAATTTGGCCGTATCAGCATTAAGTAATTCCAAAAGAATTTTCTTTTACAACTGCGAAATAAACTAACAGAGCTGTGTGTCCAGGTAAAGCGGGTAGGGATAATGGGGGCTGCGAATTTACACTCTCTTAAAAGTGGCCTCACGCTGTAACCCTTAAAATTAGGGGTAGCGATACTACAGTTAAAAAATTCTTCTCTCTCATATTATGCACGCCTCTATCTGCTTGGTTGGATGCTTAATATAGGATAGGAGGTGGGAGCGTGTCAATAACTATTTTAAAGTTATTTTTCAAATAAGCTAAAGTAAGTTTCAGCTAAACTAAAGTATAATTTATTTAAGTTAAAGCCATTTGTGCGGTAGTTACGATGTGATGCTTCTGACAGAATGCCCACGATTTGCCAACTGCATAACATATTGTGCGATATCTACTTTCCTGTATAGGGCCTGTCTGATAAGTGGGTCTACTGTTTTTTCTGTCATGTAATCATAGTACTCAATAAACTCATGTATCTCTGACCCCTTGCGTAAAATTCTACCCTTAGATTGTTTTTCTGCAGTGACTTTGTAACTGCGTGAAAAATAGGCTGCTGTAAAAGCAACCATTAATTCGTTCATACCTGTAGCTTTTTCTTGGTTTATTATAAATGTTTTGATTTCTTTTTGGTTTTGGAAGGCTAACCGGGCTTCCTCTTTTTGTTTCGGTGCAGTCATATCATATTTTATTGCAGTGATATTTAATTTTTGCATAAGGTCGTAAAGCATATCTATTTCTTCACGGTATGATCCGTACAAAACTATTTTATCTCTGTTTAAAAAATAATCGGGCGATAGAAAATGTTCTCTTACTAAGTCTAACTTTTTGCAGGGGAAGCGTACAGCAGTACCATCTTCCTTATAATAAAATCCAGATGCTATTTGTTTTAATTTGTGCATTTTAGACATCACATATTTGTATTCTAGTATTTGGCCGTTATCTAATTCAAGCTCCCAATCATTTAATACCTGTTCATAAAGCCTGCGTTGTTTACCCATCATGGGTACGCCTTTAATAATGGGTGGGCGCTCAATAACATCTACTTTTACTTTTGCGCAGTAACTAAACCTTTGGAATTTTTCTCTTATCTGCTCTTTAGCTTCACGCTTCGGAAACCACCCGCTACCCGGTACATTAATAAAATATTTCCTTAAGAATTTATAGTGGTCAGTACCAAATGTTTTCCCACGGTCACAGAACAAGCCTATGCTGAATGGGTCCATAAGCTTATTCGTTTGGGGGGTGGCTGTCATACCTATTCTTCTAGGGATGGGTTTAATAAGGCTGTGAACTACTTTGGTGCGGTAGCTATCCCATGACTTAATCATATGCAGCTCATCGCCTGCTACTATTTCAAATTCATGCTGGTTCTCTTCTACCCATTGTCCTGCATCAGTTAAGTTAATTGTTCTGCTTCTTTTCTTTTTCTTTCCGCTTTCGTGCCTGGGGTACTTACCTTTTACTAAATCGTAGGTGACAAAATTCCAGGCTTTGGGGGTATCTATAAATTCTTGGTTTTTACTGTCTTTATGGTGGATAAAAAACATATCATCTTCAGACCACCCTTCACGCATTAATTCTAATTTCCAGGTTAGGTAATCATCGCGCCTGCAGAATATTAAGGCGGGTAAAAATTGTTTACGTCGTACTGGTGCAATTAGCCTTATTGTAGTAAGGGTCTTACCTGCCCCAGCATCCATAAAAAGACCAAATAAATATTTAAAATCGTGGGCAAATCTTACTGCATTACTTTGTAACTTGTCTAAGGGCCTGTATGTGGTATCAACTATCATTTAGTGTTGGGACGGGTGTTCCAGGCTGGTGTAGTCGAGTTCATAGCTATCTTAAGAAGCCTTTTGTCAAGGTCGGTACTTTTTTCATAAAGCTTTTCAACCATTAAACTTAACATTTTATGGGCAGATAGTTTGTTTCTGACTGCAACATTAAAACAGTTGTTTAAAAATGGGTCCTCAATTACGGCTTTTGCAATTGGTACAGATAACACTCTATACAACCTTGCTTGGTGATCTTCATAGCTAAGCTCATTATCTTTTGCTGTCATTTGATCCCCCATAATAAAAACCCAGTTAAAAATCCTATAAGCCACATAATTATTTGTGACAGTTTAAACCACCAAACACTAGCGGTTGACCTGCTGTAAAGGTATTCGACAATATCGGCAAAACATTCTTTTGCGCCGTACTTATCTTTATTGTTTATTGTCATTTACCACCCCTTAAATATTCTTTAATATAATCTACAGAGTGGCCTGTTACTTCAGCAAGTGCTTTTCTGTCTTTACGCAGCGACTTATTATTCATTATCTCATTTGCTATTTTTAAATCAGTTAGCTTTGTTATTATGGGCACTTTGTTTTCTACACAAAAATCAATACTGTATTTCTGCATCATAAAGCGTACTTGTCTAGGTTCCATTTTTGCAGATTTAGCTATGTCAATAACAGTTTTAACCCAGTACTCTTTAATAAATTTAAAGGCTAGTTTTTTATTGTTTACTTTTCTATTTACAGTAAAGCTTATACCTAAGCGGTAACACCTCTGCCTTAATGAGGTAGGGGGTATATCAAGCTCACGTGCAGCAGGGTTTAGCGATGTGTGTTCCTTTAAAACATCTAGTATTTCTTTATCTGTTATTAATTTTCGTTCCCTTGCATAATTTTTTAAGTTGTACCTAGTTATAAATTTATACACAGTGGGTATGGCTATACCTAATTTTTCAGCAAGCTCTGGGGCGCTCTTCGCTTTACGGTATGCTACAGTAAATTTACCTTTGGGTACTAGTTTTTTCCTACCCACGCTCATACCTCCTTACTTTAACTTTACTTCAATATTAACTATGTATCTTATAGGATTTCCTATACTACGTGCAGGTGTTAGCTCAATACCATCTACTTCTAATTCTGTCTCTAAACAGAAGTCATTTATTTTTTTGGCTATTTCTTTAGTTAGATCATATTTTAAATCCTGCATACGGCTTATATCCATCATTCACTACTCTCTTTTTTAACAGGCATTGTTTTACCTGTAGGGGTTGCCTCAACTGTTTTGTCAAATAGGTCTGCCATATGCTCTTGCTGTAGTATTTGTTTTGCTGCTAACTTGTGGTGCTTTAAAATTAGTGCTTTATGTTTTTGCCAGCAGAATTTACACAGGTGGTTTTGTGCTAGTACCCTGGGGGCAGCCACGCCTGTATCTGGGTCTTCCACCACTACCCAAGATTTTAGGTACCTTACCTTATGCCCTGTTTTTATTTTTTTATTTATGCAGGTACCTGGGGGGTTCGACATATCACAGGGGTACACATCAGCAAGGCGCACCCATTTGTTTATTATGTGTATGGTGTTGTCAGGGTCAGGCATTAGTTATCACCATCTACTATTAAACTTCTTATAGTTTTTAAACATTCAGTAAATTCTGCAATATTTTTAAATTTTTGGTGGATACAATTATGGTGGTTGTCAAATTCAGGTTTTAAGTAATGTGTTTTTTCTACTATGTCTCTGTACTGCTCTAAAAATAGTATTGTAGTTCTGTCAGTACGAGGAATTATAGTATGCACTTGTCTATGGTCCATATTATAAATATCTACTGATGTGTTGTAGTCATAATTACTTTTTTCTTTTAAATTGCACCTAGTGACTATCTCGCTTCCATCACCCCCATTTAGTGGGGTGCTGTACTCACACAATTGCCAGTCACCTAATGTATATGGTTGTACTTCAAAGATAACATTTCGCACACCCCCAACTAATATATGTGTTGTAAAATTATATGCGTGATTATGTGGGTTAACTAAATAGCCTTGTTCGTTAAGTTCAACATTATCAAAAACATAAATTTTAGCAGTGTAATTTTGAGTACGTACTAAATTTATGTACTTTACGCATGGTTTGTGGAACGCTTCATAGGAATTTTTAAAAGCTATGTCAATATCAATTCCGTCTATTAGTGCCAGCACCTTACTTTTCATCTTTACCTTCCTCTTGTTCAGGTGTGGGTTCTGTGTTATTTAAACTAGGTTGATGGGCTAGTAAAATCTCTTCTGTTACAGCGGCTATGCAGGTGTCGGGGTCGTTGGGGTAAGCTAATTTGTATGTAAGTTCATAAGTTATGTCTGTAATTAAATACTCAGTACCCTCAATTATAGGGGTGTCCCCTGCAGCGTACTTGGGTACAGGCATGTCTAATTTGAGTGTTTTACGGTTACCATAATTTGCATATTTAATGCTGGGGTCATCATCAATGAAACGCTTTGAGGTCACGAAGCCTTCGTTAGCTATGCGCATTATATCGTCCACAGGCATGTCACAATCGCCGCAGGTGTCGCGGTGCAGGTAGCCGTCATGTTTGCAACTAAAGGGCATCACTGCGGCTATGAACTCGCTGGGTATAGCCATGGTCTTATTTGGTATTTGGTCATTAAGTACTCTGGGGGTGTCTGGAGTGTTGGGGTACCAGCCACGCCTGCGGGGTAAAGTAAATTTAATCCATATTCTATTTTGTGCGTCCTGGGATACATCTTCAATGTGGTTTACAAATAATATACTCTTATCATTAAGCAGGAGTTTGTGCTCATCTACGCCTGTAACTAGTGCTTTGACCCACTCACAAGGCAACAATTTTAAAAATTGTTCTAATTTTGTGGGGTCGTGTGTTATGTGATCTTCGATACTTAAAGGGGTGTCACTTTTTGTTACAGTGGTGTCTTCTTTTAGTTCTTTTACTATGTCTTCGTTATCCATTGCCAGTTTCTCCATGCTCTAAATAGTTACAGTTGATTTTTTAGTTAGCTGCTTAAAGATAAGTATAATAGTGTTGTAATGTGTAAAAGTCAACAAGCAAATATAAAAGGGCCATTAGTAGCCCTAAAGTAATGTAAAATAATAAAAAGTACCAAGGGGTAGTGATGGGACACTAAAAAGCTGCTATGAGCAGCAAACCCCTTGGTACTAGACTATTCTGGTTTTTCGTCTGGATTTTCGTCTGGTTTTTCTGGGCAGTCTTCATGCTCTATGTTTAAGTCTTCCCATTCATATAAGGGCACATTAACCCCGTACACCCCGCAGTGGTGGCAATCAAATTTTGCCATAATAGGTTCAGGGGGCTCTTCTTTTAGGGGCTCTTCTTTTAGAGGTACCTCATTACCGTTCAATCTATGCCCTAGATTTACAAGGTGTTCATATGTGTAGCTATCACCTAAAGCCCCTGGGTACATTGTAGTTAATGTGTCTACCATGATAGCGCACTCGGCCACTAGCTCTTTATTTTGTGCGGCTTTGGCATCAAATGGGCTCTCACCTGGGGCATGGATAAAAAAAGTTGGTTCAGTTAGTTTTTGCAGTTTTTCTTTTAGGTCTTTGTACTTAACTAAATAAGTAGTTTGGTCATCGTTATTAAAATGTATTTTTTGTAAATAATGTGTTATTGGTTCTATGCTAACAATGTGCTTGATATTAATAAGTTGTAGCTCTTCCGTGTCTTTTTCTTGTAACTCAATAAACATGTTTTATTTTCTCCCTTTATATATCCTATCATAATTAACGTTTGTAGCGCCACCCATGGGTAAACCCATTTTTCTGTGACACTATAATTACAAAGTGTGTATATAATTACCCACCGTGAAAGTTATTTTTTGTATCTTCCTCCATTAATTGGGTCTCATCCATGATGCTTTTAAGCTCTGGCACAAATTTTGTTGCTACACTTAGTAATGCTTCTAAACCTTCTCCCAGGCGCTGTAGGTTATTTGTGTATTCCCCTTTTATTTTGTTGGCTTTTGCTTGGGCGTCTTTCATTTGCTGCTGTTGTAGCCCTAATCCAAAAATTAATTCTTCAGTTTGGGAATTAAACCAACGGCCATGGGTATCACTGTAAAATTTATCTTCTTTGGGTTTAGGTGACAGCGTGACATTATGGTGATTACTGTAAATTCTTTGCATTTCTACAAGCTCATCAAGTGTTAAGTGTACTGTATCCCTTATGTGGTCAAATGATACACCTTTTTCTGATACCTGTACTATACGTGTGCTTTTTAGTATTTGAAATGGCATTTCTCCTCTGTGTTTTGATGCAGCTATGGATGGGCTAGGGTGTGCGCCCCTGGGGCCTGCCGCTACAGACCCATTAATTTCAATTTGATTATTTAATGCTTGATTGTCTACTGCAAGTTTTTTAATAATTCTAATGGCGCTTTTGCATATAACATCCCCAGGGCCTTTGTAATACTCTAAATCCTCTATAATTTTTTGCAGGTGTTGGCCGGGTATTACTTCGGGTACTTCAGGCTTTATGAATTTTTCGTACAGGGTTAAAAACTCTTCTTTACTTAACTCTGCTAAAAAATCTGTGTCTTTAATAGTTACCATTATATGCTCTCTAAATAGCTCCACTTCAACATCCTCAAACTTAATTACTTCACTCATTTTGTTAGTTTCCTTTCAATTTTGGTTAAGTAATAGCATACAAAATTGCATGTGTTTTGGCAATAATAGATATAAATATACATATAATAGTTGTAGTTGTAATTGTAAAGTTAAATCCACTATTGGTTGGCACCACAAATTATACCGCACATTGAGAGTTTTTTCGATTACAAATAATTACGACAACAATTCTTATTATATCTATATTTGGCCTATTTTCTGTAAAAAAGTTGCAAAATACTAGGTAAATCAAAATTTGCTAGAATACTGACAATTATGACAACTCTATTTATATTTATATTTATACCCTTTAACTAGTAAAAACCCCCTTTTTAGACTAAAAATACATATATATATATAATATATATATAATAATATATATAATAATAATAATAATATGTAATAATAATAATAGAGACTATAGAGAGGATTTGAAAAGAAAGTTGAGATTTTCGTATAATAAGAAACTGTAAAAACTTTTGATTCAGATTGGGTGTAGGCGGGGCTGAAATCCACATTACAACAATTACGACAACTATATTTATATTTAGATTATCCTAATTTTAAAAAACTTTAAAAATCTACTGGACACGTATACAGTTATTGATTAATATATAGATAGCTTAATTGAAAGGGCTGAATATGAGAATTGAAAAAATTGAGAGTGACATGAAATTAAAATTTAAGTTTTTTGGTAAGAAAAAAGAACTTACTGAGTTATTTAATTTAACTTTTAGAAATTATATATTCACACTCAATAGTGCTGGTATGTATAACAAACCAGATGAAAATGGGAACAATTGGTTTTCGTACACTATTTATAAATGGAACGATAAAAAAGCCTATAAAATTATTGAAGATTGTACAGGTATAAAACCTGAACAAATGAAATATGTGGATGGATGGGAAAAATTTTCAGAAAAAGAGACAGATTAATATGAAAACATTAAAAAAAGTAACAGCGCCTAATGGCAATAAATTAAAATTTGCTAAGTTTAGCTATTTAGGGCCTGATTATCTCGTCGTAACTGATTTAGATTGTCAGCAAGAGCGTATATACTTATTAGGTACTGAAGGTATTCTATCTATGGATTATTACGACACAGGTGAAAAGACATTAATAAAATCTTTTAAACAAATTATTGAAGCTTGGGAAACAGGGGAGGTATGGTTTTAATAATAAAAAAAAAACTATCATAAAATTAAAAAACTAACTAAGAAAAAGAAAGGTACTTAAAATGGCAAACGTAAAAATAGAAATTGAAATTAAAATAAGTGACATTGATAACTTACTTATTAATGGTGTAGAACAGGCCATAGGTTATTGGTGCAGGAATTGGGAAGGCCCCTATACGATGGCAGAGCTTAAAATTACTGATGCAACAGTTACTGAACATGATGAAGACACAAATAAATATACTGATCACCAAATTAATTATGATAGAGTAATTCTAGGTTTAAAACAATTCGCAAAAAATGAACCTAAACATTTTGCAGATATGTTAGCAGAAAATGATGACGGTGAAACAGCAGATGTGTTTATACAGACCTGCTTGTTTGGTAAGTCAGTTTATGGCTAATAAAGCCAGTAATACGGCAAAAAACAAGGGCTAGACAGATTGGCTGTTTAGACATACAATTATCAATATAGAGAAGCTTAAAAGAGAGTGACACACCTATGCATACCGATGTACATAAAAACCACGTATTTGTTATTGTTACTTTAGATAGTGGCAGGCAGATAAGGCGTAAAAAAAAAGTAAAGGTTGGCACTTACACAGACAGGCCGCGACTATATATTATGCAGACAGTGAGGCAATCGACCACCTGATAGATGCAGCAGGGTATTGGGCAGGTAGTATGAGAATTTTAGAAAACAGAAAAAAGGCAAAGAATATTACTTTTAGTGGGTATAGCCTTAGTTATAAAGAAGCTGAATTTAAAATAGTAAATTATATGGTACAAAGTAAGCAAGCACAAAAAAGCATTAATAAACAAATGACTAGACTTAGAAAAGAAAGGGCCAACAATGCCAAAGAGTAAATTAATACCAGGATACATAACTGTAACAGGTGCAGCTAAAATACTGCAGGAGGCACGCAGCAATGTACACTGGTATATTACAACTAAAGCTTTAAAAACTTACGTTATAACTGGTTGTAATATTAAGTATTTAATACGTGCAGATGTTTTGAAATTTAAAAAAGAAAAGGCTAAGAAAAAATGAGTAAGATGACAATTGCTAAATTTTCAAAAGAGTACAAACCATTTTTAGATGCCTGTAGAAAAGCAGGTGTTGAGCCTTCACAAAACGAAGCTTCAAAATATCGACGTGGTTTAGGACGAGCTATTAAGCATAGCTCAGAAAAATGGCGCATACTCCCACATAAAGTAAACAACTAAGAAGAAAAAATAATATGCCTAATATTAGTAAAACCGAACTTTTAAAAATGCAAATGCGTACTGACCAAGAATGGGAAGTGGCAAAAAAGACTTTTAAAGAAATGCCCTATGGTGAGCTTATGGATTTAATTGATAGGATGAATAAGATGACACATGACGATGGTTACCATACTCAGCTAATTGGGGCATTAGCGAGTAATATGGTTATGAAAGTTTTACAGGAGATTAGTAAAAAGGAAAACCTAGAATGAAATATATTTTAGCTATTGATCCATCATTACGCAGTTTAGGCTGGGCACTTTTTAAAATTAAAAAACAAAAAGATAAAAAACCTAAAGTAAGCCTTTTTAAAAGTGGGCAATTTAAAGCTGCAGACACTACTAAGGACTTTAAATTTTATTTGCTGAATAGAAGTGGCTTACCTAACCCTGTATTAGCTAATAAAGGCATACATGACGCTAATGATTGGGTACTGCGTATTGATTATATGACTGGTAAAGTTTATGAAGCGTGGTGTGCGTGGACCCAACAATGTGATGACACTACTGTAGTTATTGAATTACCTTACGGTGCCCAGGCTAACAATGCAGGGGATATTACAAAATTAACTAGCCTATGTTTTGCACTTAGGGAGATGTTTTTAATTGAGGATGATGTATCGCAGGTATACTATGCGCCTGTGGGCGTTTGGAAGGGCCAGCTAAGTAAAGAGCTTACACAGAAACGTATGAATAGACTGTGGGGATTAACACTTGACAGTAAGCGTGCAGATGAAGCAGACGCTGTGGGGATCGGCAGCTACTATATACGTGAACATTTAGAAATGGGGTGTGGTAAATAATGGACTTAGTAGGAATGGCTTGCCAAATAAAGTTACAAATATATTTTTTAAATAATGGATTGTCTAGAAATGAAAGTTGGTTATGGGCTCAAATTTGGATAGCGCACTTAGGTACTGAAGAGTTTAAAAAAGAAATTGTTGAGTATCTGTCATGAAAAATGTTTGGATTATTACAGCTGTAGTAGACTACGGCTATTCAGATATATGTGGTGTGTATGTAGATAAAGAAAAAGCCTTAATAGAATTAAAAATTCTTAAGGGTAGTCTACACACGTATGATAGATACGAGTTAGATAGCTACGATGTTGGATAGTTTAGGGATTGGCAGTTTTTATATAAAAGATGTTTTAAAAATGGAGTGTAAATAATGGGTAGGAAAAATTTTAAAGATATTATGGACGAGTATGAAGAAAATAAAAATAGCTCGTATGATGAATGTGAAAAAGTAAGTAAAGATTTAGTTATGCACGCAGCTAAACTTTGTGATGAGCATAATTTAATGTTTACTTTTGTACCACTCCTATTAGCTGAATCTTTAAAGTTAGCTATGGAGCACACACCAGGAGCATGTGAGAATGTAGACATAAGTAAAACAAAAGAAATTATAGAAATTAATAAAGATACCCTAAAAAATTATTTTGAAGCTATTAACGAATGTATAGACAAACAATTAAAGGAGTTACCCTAATGAGCAGTACCCTTACTTGGTGGCCAGCACAGCAGTATGTCCCAAACCCGTTAAGCATCGAGTTAAAAAATGCTTTACGAAAATTAAGCGGTGAAGAAGTTATTGATATGACTTTTACTAAAAATAGTTTACCTGTACTTAAGGCACTATTAGCTGCAGGTATCGATGACGCAAAAAAGCTTATTGATGCAGTAGAATTTCATGGGGCTATAAATGTGCAGGAGGTATTTTAAAATATGAGTAAAGACCATGCTAAAAGTTTAATCTATGACTGGGTTAAAAAATACGCAGTAGACGAAAATGGGCATGACCAGTATGCATAAATGAAATTGCAGTTTAAGGTAACCCCTGTTGTTAACAAAGGGCAGGCTATGTGCGATATTATAGAAATACTAAATGAGCTTACAGAGACGGAAGAGTTTAGGATATGAGTAATTTAATTTTTAGATGTTGCCAACCTTGCAGACAAAGTTTAGAGGGTTTATTGTGCAATACCTTAGATGGTATAGTAATTAAAGATAAATGCCAAATACCACCATTGTATGAAGATTGTAAGTGTTACACGGAAGAGGTTATGTAATGGGTGACATGGCAGATATGTACGATGGTTTTGACCGTATGTTAGATGGTGAAGGTGATAGTAGGAACTACACAACATTTACCACTATGAAAATTAAATACGTAAGTATAAAAAGTATGACAGATAAAAGCTATTTATTTAGGCTTGATGTAGACGGTAAAAAATTACTTATGTGGATACCTAAAAAGTTATGCAAGGACCTTTCTAGAACTTCAAAAACTGTATGGGTGCATGATGATTTTTACCAGAATAAACTTTTAGAAATATTGGAGGCTGAGTAGTGAGCAAGCTAGATAGGATTATTGATAAAACTTTAATGATGTCCGTAGAGGAAAGAATAGAAAAATATAAAACTGCTTGCCATGAAATTGAATCTTGGAAAAAGGTAAAAGATAAACTTAAGGAAGAAACACCATGGTATTTAAGGTTAGTAACTTTATCTTATTTAACGCAGTCAGCTATGATTGCTAAAGAGTTACACGCTTATAATATGGTAAAAATATTATGTGGGCCAAAAGACAATGAAGATAAAACTTTATGGGAAGGTTAGAATGACTGGTGAACAATTAGGATATTTTTTAGTAGGGTTATTTACTGGTATGAGTTTAATGATGTTAGTATGGTCGCTACATGAATTAAAAAAGGAAGACGAATGAGCCTTAACGAATGTATTTTTTATTGCAGCTGCAGCTGGGCTTTTGCTTGGATGATAGTAACTTTTATAAAAAGTTTTACAAAATGATTTTACTAATAGGCGGGACCTGGGACGGTACATGGCAAAATTTAAAAATTGCTGTGCTTAATTTACCCAAGCGTGAAAAAGCATCAAGCTATGAACCTGTTATAAAAACACCAATGGTACCAGTAAAAATAAAGAAAGATGTGTACCTTTTAGAAAGTTTAAATGTATTGAATGATACACTTTATTTTTATAGGCATGAGCGCTTAACAATTATGGAGTGCCTTATTAAACTTTTTAAAAGGTACGCAAAACATGAGGAAGAAAGGTTTTACGATGCGAACTAAATTAACAGTGACCAGATATGATAAATACACTATTGATGTGGAGTACAAAAATTATATATTTTATTTAAGAGCGCGTAGCCATACACCTAAAAATAATAGTAACCCAGGGTTGACATGGCGTAATGATTTTTTAGCACCTATAAAAGATGCTAATGATTTTTTAATAGGTTTACAGGCCACAACACAATTTGCAATTATAATTAAATCGCAGGGTTGGAGATGGTCCTGGGCATCAGTAAACAAAACAGGGACGCCATTTGAAAAAGTTATTGATAAGTACAAGGAGAATAAATAATGCCTAACATAAGGCTGGTGGGGGGACCGTTTAATAATACAGAAAGAACTGTTGACCAACTTGCACCTAAGCATAAATTTAAATTAGTGTTGCAGCACCCCAAAGGGGTAGAGCAAAGCACCCAGGCTGATGAGGTTTTGATAGTTGAGTACAAACAAAAGAGAAATTACACGTACCAATACGTGCAGCCAGATTTATCTACAATGGATAGGAAGGGTTTACTTAACCATATTAAAGTACTTGAGGCCACGATATCATTTATGAACGCAGGGATAACAAGGAATAGATAATGGGTAAAATTA
>Ga0114923_10000074_pt1 | contig 81912 bp, 71 predicted proteins | sample SumtaG_FD_89578 | JGI IMG/M metagenome (GOLD analysis project Ga0114923, IMG submission 89578) | Deep subsurface microbial communities from Indian Ocean to uncover new lineages of life (NeLLi) - Sumatra_00157 metaG | ecosystem: Environmental > Aquatic > Marine > Oceanic > Sediment | place: near... | reverse complement strand
TGCAACAGCTAAGCCTACAAGAGCAATTGCAGGTCCCGCTGCTAAGCCAAGCGACGCTGCAACAAGTGATGCTAGACCTCCAAATAATGGAAGTGCCAATATCCCAATAAGTGGGAAAAGCAATAATTGCAGTGCCCGCTTGTCATCTTTATTCAATTCCATAGATTCTTTTTCCTCCTATTAAACGATTACCTAATTTATTAGGCGATTAGAGAAACAAAGTCATTTCTTATAAGGATACTGTCTTCAGGGTTTCTTTCAAATATATCCCCCTCCTAAACTCTTCGGAAAATTCACTCATCTTATGTGATGCTAGACCACTTCGAAGAGTAACTCTCTTTTTCGTTCTCTGGTTCCTCTCGACTTCAATCCCTCTCCAAACCGTGCGTTCAACATGTATAACATTGTTTCAACAAGATTCCCGGTTCCATACTTGTGAATACCCATTTCCTCCTGAGGGTCTAGTTGATACTCTATGATCAACCCCTTTTTTGAGTTCATACAGATTCATCATGAAAAAGCCACTGGATTTTGTGTTAAATATTCATCCAATCACACCTTTCCTGAGAAACCCGCCTGATGATTCAGAAGGGTATATATCCTTAAACGATTCGTCTACACGAAAGGTAGGTTTGCACGAATTCTTACAAAAAAGGAAGGGGAAATAGATTGAGTATAATTGAAATTCGCAGCTTAGTAAAGAAATATGGTAATTTGACAGCGGTGAATAATCTCTCCTTTGATATACATGAGGGTGAAGTTTATGGATTATTAGGTCCAAATGGCGCAGGTAAGACTACAACTTTGAAAGTTCTCATGAATCTTATTGATCCCGATTCTGGGTCTGCAAGTATTTTTGGAATCGACTCAACGGCAAATCCGATCGAAACGAAGAAGAGAGTCGGATATGTTCCTGAAGAACTGCTTCTCTATGATTCGTTAACATCCCACGAACTCTTCAGATTTGTAAGCTCTATCAGACAAATAGATCCTTTGGTAGCCAAAAAACGAGTAATTGGTATGACAGAAGCTCTTGACTTCACGAATCACTATAATAAGCCAATCGTGACACTATCACAAGGAAATAAGCAGAAAGCAATGTTAATTATTGCAATGATTCATGCTCCTAGGCTGTTGATTCTGGACGAACCATTTTCCGGTCTAGATGTGAAGGCAATACGAATAATGAAGGAAACCATTAGTATGCTTACCGAGTCTGGAGGTTCAGTTTTGCTTAGTACCCATATTATGGAGTTGGCTGAAGGTCTTTGTGACCGTGTAGGGATAATAGATGAAGGAATTCTTATTGCTGAAGGCGCACTTGATGATCTGCGCATACAGGCTGAATCGGAGGGTGCAACACTTGAACGCATGTTTTTAAAACTAACTAATGAAGAGGATGATATCACGAAGCAAGTGAATGTGATGAGGGAGGCACTTGGCTATTGAATTTGAGGGAACGTTGGAGAATTGCAGGAAGTATTGCACAGGAGATTCGTTTCCATAGTTATCTTGAGGCTAATCCTTTCAACTTTTCTAGAACTAAAGAAAATCCCGAACGTATTGCATCTCAGATAAAGAGAAGCTCCTCTATGAATTCAATACTCACTGCGATACTCATTGTCGTACTTGGTATTATTATTTTTGTCCCCCTTTTTCTCGCTGAGTTTTCTGATGTGTTCGGACTTCGTTTTGCGTTGAATGTTTCCCTCTTCTTTGGTATCGTTTTATTTCTCATACTCTTCATGAATATAGCATCGACGACAGGATTCTTCAATGCTGGTGCTATGCAATTACCATCAACACTCCCTTTTCTTAGACGCGATTTAGAAGACTTAATGCTACTTACGTTCCTTAGAATCTTCATTGCACCTATAGCATCACTTCTGATTTTCATCCCGATAATAGTGACAGCCTTATTCGGACTCCTAACTGGCATCTTTATACTAGTTGCATTAGCAGCATCTTCGATTATTGCAATTGGATTATTAATCAAAGTTGCTGGATGGTTTCATACAAAATCCAGATCTGGTGATAATTCGAAATTGTCAGTTATTATTAAAATCGGGGCTGGATTAGGGTTGATATTGGGAATGTTTGCAGCTTATAGCGTAATTGGTATCATTCCTTTGATTACAGAGGTGATTATGACCTTTTCATTAGTACTTGGTCCCGAAGTTGTTACTCTCTTAGCCTTTGTATACCCCCTTTCATTTGGTATTGTGGCGTCAGTACTTTCATTTGGTGTAATTTTTCCATTATCAACCATAATTGCAGCCACCTTTGCATCTATAGTCTATCTCGTTCTTGGTGTCAAAATGTACCTAAAAGTTGGTAAGACTCTACGGTCACTTGTATTTGACTGCGCATCTTCTACCACAATTCAATTACCATCATCATATTCGTTTGATGCAATTTCGCCAACTCAAGCATTGATCAGAAAAGATTTCAATGTTGCAACTCGTAGCCTTGGTTCTATTATTGTTCTCGTTTTACCCATTATTATGCTCTTTTCAATAATACCTATGCTCTCCATCATTCCCTTTGATACCGTTAGAAGCATAACAGTTCTCTTAAGTTTAGGATTTGCAACAGGTTTCGCTGGTTTTGCAGTTTTTAGTATTCTAAGTTTAGACACTCAGGGCGCATCTGTATATGATGGACTTCCACTTGAAACCAGAATGGTGCTTAAAGGAAAAATAGCTATATTTGCACTATCCTACATTGTCACAATGCTCATTGTGTTTATTATTCTCTTAGTAAGTCCTTTGATATCCTCCTACATCTTATTTATGCCTCTTTTTCAGATTCCATGTGCCTATTCGATTCCAGCAGCAGTAGGTACTTTGGTTTACGTAATCCGTGGTGGGGGACGTGCTGTATCTGTTAATCTAGTAGGTGATCAACTTATGACCTTCCTTGGGTTTTTGATAAGTGCTATTGTTGGATTACTTCCATTGATAGGATATGTAGTAAGTCTTCTTACAACCGGAAGTCATCTTGTTTCAGTACTAGTACAACTCTCTATTGCTATTCTGGAGGCTCTATTAATTAGAATTGTCATGCTGCGTTTCTTGAAAGATTAATATCTGTTGTTCGGGAGTGCTGTTACTAGCAACACACTATTCCTTTCGCCAACCGTGAGGTTTGTTGAGAAAGCTAGAGATGCAGGAGTCGACGTGACTTTTCAAACATGGAATGGCACGTTGCATGACTTCCAATGGTTCAATCTTCCAGAAGCAAAAGATGCAATAGATAAGATTAGGGATTTTGTAACGAATAAGATGGGCTTGCTACTCCATAGCTTTCTTGAAATCACGAACTCTCTGTTCGATATCAGGCGCCTTGAACACATCTGAACCTGCTATGAAGAAGTCTGCACCAGCTTTTCTGAGGTCTCCAACATTGTCGAGCGTCACTCCGCCATCTACAGCTATTCTAACTTCAGGTTTCAATTCATCAAGGAGCACACGTAAATCTATAATCTTCTTCATCGTTGCTGGAATGAAACTTTGTCCTCCGAAGCCTGGGCACACGCTCATTAGTAAAACTGAATCAATAAGGTCGATAACTCCTTCCACAGTAGACACAGATGTTGCTGGATTCAATGTAATTCCTGCTTTTCCTCCGTGATCAATAATCATCTGAACAGTCCGATAGACATCATATGATGCCTCCATATGGGGATAGATGAGCTCAACTCCTGCATCAATGAACTTGGGGATGAACTCACGTGGTTTAGTAACCATAAGGTGCGCATCAAGAGGGATGTTGGTGATTGCCTTCATCTGCTTTGCTATCCACGGACCAAATGAGATATTCGGAACAAAGTGTCCATCCATGATGTCTAGATGAAAGTAATCTGCTCCGCCTTTCTCAGCAGCTTTGATGTCTGCTTCTAGATTTGCAAAGTTAGCCGCAAGTATGGATGGTGTGAGAAGAGGTTTCATTGCATGCAATGCTCATCGTATCTCGTATTTAATCTTCTCTACTACTCGACTCATTGCTCATATTATTTTGGTGCAAATGCTGGTCTCATCAAGCGTATTCGTGTATTTTCAACAATCAGTGATGACTCACTTAGAAACTTGTGAAAATCTTCTTGATTCCATATCTCTGCAAACTTCTCTATTGATTCAAATAGGAAAAATACAACAAAGTGCCCTGTATTATCTGTCCAAGAATGAAAGTCCTTGACAATTCCTTTTTTGACAAATCCTGCCATGGCTTCGGAACTTTCTTTCATCAGTTTCAGATAGGGTTCTAGATTTCCTTTTGGCGCATCAAACTCTCCGTGCAATACCACATAGTTGGGGTTTGGATCCATAAATTCACCTCCGGTAAATTCGTAATAGCATAAGGGGTAGGTTGTATTTATGTTTAATCATTATTTTATTAAATTTATATTTTATAGATAAATTCCATTATTGTGAGATGTGTTGAAGTACATTCTTCAGTCCTTCAGCAGCCTCGGAGCTTGAAATCGTGCAAACAGTACCATTAGTATCATTGCAAGCCCTTGTGCTCCTAGGCTGATGATATGAGATCCTGTCATTATCATAGCTAGTCCGTAACCTACTAAGGGGACAATTCCTACTCCGGCTGCAACAGCTCCTGCAATGACCCCTATCAATTGGTCACTTGTGACATTAACTGCGACCGCACGACCTCCACCTCGAATTTTGAATACAGCTGCCCCCACGGTCATTCCCAGAACATACCCGCATGGAATTTGAATAAAGGGCATCAGTAGGATCCATGAGGAAATGGGTGAATTTAGTAAGAAGACAACATCAAGTGCAATCATACTAAGGCCATATGGTACCATCATGATGACAGTCTTACTCTTGAGTATCAATTTTGAACTGATTGGAAGTCCCTCATGAATTGATGCTCCTTGTGTATCGAACATAAGAACTGAAACAAGTGAGATTCCTCCGAACAGATTTGCATACTCTAATGCTAACAATGCTGGTAAACTTCTCATTACTCCATCTCCCCAATACTGGATCATTGGGAAGAGCATGATTACCAAGAATATTGGAACTGCAAAGATGAATGCTGAACCGATATTTCTCGTTGCGAGTTGGAGGTCCTTTCGAATCATCCCCTTAAGAGGGGTTGTAGTTTCTACTTCAACTTCTCTCAAGAGACCTAGACTACTGGTTGAGATTCCTCCAAGGGTGATTTCTCTCAGGGACTCGCCACTTCGTCTAAAGAATACAATCGCGATCACTCCATAGAACGCTGTACCTAGAAGCGACGCAAGAAAGGTTTCCAAAGGAACTATCGATGCAAATGGAATCGATGCTGCAAGGAATCCGAAAGAGAATGGGAATATCAACGCTAGAATTGTGAAGAACCCTTCTCCTGCAGAAGATGAGAGATTAACGATGAATCGAATAAGGTCCGGAAGATAGCTCCCAATACTGTAGATGCTTATCATTCCGATTACAATTCCGAGAGATGCTGCAACTCGGACAATTGATGAAGCTCTAGAATCGTCAGTTTGGTGGGTCTTCTTGTGGAACCACTTTGAAACTTTGATGAGAGCACCAATAGCAACTGAAACCGTGCTAGCACATGCAACCAGTGCTACAATGGCAACTATCGGACCAAAGACAAGAAGACAACCAACTGGAAAGATGATTAGAGAGAGGAGAACTGGTGCGATGAAGATTCGTACAAAAGTCATGAAGTTTAGTTGTTCCAACTCATCTCTGGTAAGAGGTAATGTTGATGGTAACCTCATAGCTCCAGATGCAAAGAGACCTGAGGTTGTTGTTAGATTCAAGAAAAATATTACAACAAAGCTGAGTGTTAGGTACACTGCAAATCCAACTGCCAATCGTGCGTCGGGGTTTCCAAGTTCGGTGTCAAAAGCTGATGCTGCTATTGCAAGAACTGCTAACATGATGAGGATCATAGACGAGAAGAAGATGCTAATTCTACTCTGTGACTTCAGTGCTTTGGAAATCTTCTCTGGATTTTCCTTCACTCGAGAGAGATTTGCTGGATTAGCTTCTAGAAATGACTGAAAGCGAACTTCCTGTGCAACAACTCCTGCAGCACGCCAGCTCTCAGATCTATTCAATCCGCTAGAGCCTCCCGTAGAACTGATATACCCTCTGCAACTTCATCTTCTTGCTCAGTCAGTTTCAGGAAGATAGATTCTAAGTTCGCACCTTCTCGTTCAGACTTACTACGAAGTTCATCAAGAGTTCCTTCAGCGATCAATTTTCCTTCATCTATGATGCCAACTCGATCGCAGAGACCTTCAGCCACTTCCATAACATGAGTGCTTAGGAGAGCCGCACCACCATTTTCTGTATGAATCTTGACAATATCTTTCATAATCTTTGCAGCACGAACATCAAGACTTGAGAAGGGTTCATCGAGTATCAGCAGTTTTGGTCGGTGAAGAAGAGCTGCTATGAGCATAGTTTTTTGCTTGTTCCCTTGGCTTAAAGTTACAATCATGTTGTCGTAATATTGCTCAAAGTCCAGTGCCTTCACAAATTCTTTCATTCGTTTAGTGATTGTATCTGGCGGCAATCTTCGAATCGATGCTATGAAATTGAAGAGCTCACGTGGTGTGAGTGAGTCATAGAGCTGTTGCTCCTCAGGAACGTATCCCACGAGATTCTTTACTTCAACCGGGTTTTCTTTTGAATCAACATCATAGACCTTCGCTCTTCCAGAATCTGGATCTAAGAGACCCATGAGCATTTTGATCGTTGTTGTTTTTCCGGCACCGTTAGGACCCAGAAGGGCGTATATTTCTCCCTCTCGAACCTCTAGCGAGATGTCGTTAACTGCAACGAGGTCTCCAAAGGACTTTACCAAATTTTGAATTTCAACTGCTGTCACGAATTATCAAACTCCAATTGTATGTGTTTACAATAACACAATGATGTGGATGTCTCTTGTTTAAGTGAATATAATCATTCGGAACTACGCTGTTCAGTTTAGGTCACCTGTCATCGTTATACACAAATAAATTGTAGCGGGGAGATATAATCCTACGGTCCTTGAACAAGGTCAAACTTCAGCTAACGGAATTGATAGATGATATGTCAATCCTGCTCTATAGTCCTGAGGTGAATCTTCCCTATTCTCCAACTGGATATCCCCTCCAAATTGATTCAGCAGAGCTTTTACAATGTATAATCCAAAGTTCATGAAGCGTGGTCTAGATTCGAGACTGTCAAATATCTGTGATCTCTTATCAGGTGCAATACCTAGTCCGTGATCTGAAATTAATACATGAGTTGATTTTGCATCAGCATATACAGATATTTCTACAACCACATCCTGTTCTGGCTTTCGATACTTTATCATATTCGACAAAAGATTGTAAAACATTGATTGAAAGATTGAGTGTCCTTTGATAAATACATCAAGTGTTTCTTCTCCCTTGATTTTGAGTATAACATTGCTGTATGAAGTAGCAATATCATTTCTAGCTAAATTGAACATCTTGAGTAGATTTACCGGTGAAGTCTTGAGCGACTGCTCTTTGATCATAGAAAGTGCCAATACGTTGTCCAGAAGTGCAATCGTTTTGTGTTGAGATTGTTCAATTTCGGTAATCAGCTCAAGATTCGCATCACTTAGAGAAGAGTCTTTGGTTTTCAATAGCTCCGTTACTTTCAATGAAACATCACTGTAATTGCGGATATCATGTCGGAGAAGGTCTAGGAGAATCTTAACCATCATTTGATTCTCTTCAGCTCTTTGCAAAGTTTGAATGACCTTGGTCTTAGGAAGTGATAGCATATCTGCAACACTCAAGCCCGTATCTGTCCTATCCAAGATATATTTTGAATCCAGAATTAATGAAGCAATGACAAGCATACTGCCATACATAATCCCTAACAGTAGTTTGCTTAGAATTGACGCGAAACCTTGGACAATAGATATTGATTGGATGATCGGAAACGCAAGAAGCGGGAAGAGAAGTCCATCTAATACAAGCATGAGAATGTAAACAACTACAACATTAACAATAGCTGGGACTCTTTGAAAGGTGTTTCTCATTCTCTCCAGGAGAAAGACCATTAGGACCATTTCGAAGAGAGCTAAGAGGTTTCCAATCCAGAATATTCCAAAACTTATCTCGAATAATCTGCTAGGGATGAGTAAGGGATTTGAGGCTCCATCGAAAATCAATAGAAATGCGTAAGTTGGATATAGCACTAGAAAAATGAATTGTATTGCAACAATCCCAAGGATTATCATTTTGATAGTTGCTAGATCTCGCTCGATTATGTAGATGAGCATAACTGACCAAATGACTGCTGCATAGACTATGCTTCCTCCTCCAACTTCAATACCATAGCCAATATCCAGCACATAGAAACTACTCATTAGTGATGTGAACACTTGCAAAATTCCGATATACAAATAGAGCGGGATTAGGGACAGTCTGGTTCGCAAAGCGTACAAAATGATACCAGAGCCAGCATAGATGAGTACATGGAGCATTAGAATAACTATACCTATCATCTCGCATCACTTTGTTTTTCTATATCACTATCCTCTTTCCCTTCATGTTGTTAAACTATTGGGCATAGTAGAAAATTGTAAGATAATAAAGGAATTATGGAGAAGCTCCTGTCATCTGTGAAGGTATTTCAAAAGCTGATTTTCTAGTTGATGAACCCCGAATAACTAAAGCAGCAGAGGAATATATGCTACTTGTGAACTAGAAGTATTGATTACTACGGAACAATCCTTCGAGAGAATTCATGTGAAGGTTGTTCTGGTTCGTCATGAACATGTCGATCCCAACGGAGTTCATCACAAAATTCACCGCTGAACAAAGTTACAGACCTTCTCAACCAAACGTTGTAATCTGCATGCCTTCTCAATCTTGGTCCTGGATAGCAGACGGTATAGTAAGCGAGCTCCAGATCTGTTACATGCTTCATTGACTCATGCCATACACATTTGTCAAATTTGGCAAGGAATGCATTATCATTGATATCAATGACACCAAAATTGAAACCACCACTTTCTTTCCAGAATCTAACGAACGACTGACGAGCTTCAGTTATTGTCACAGGATCGATTTCTTTCTTCGCAAGTTCTTTCCCCCAGAATTGAACAAATTCCTTGTAGCACTCTATACCCGGGTTTCTTCCGAGAATTTCAACCAATGCACTAATTCGATGATAGAGAAGAAGATGTTTTGCTCTGAGATAATCTAGATATCTAATCGGTTCTTTCTTCTCACTAAGTGAATAGTCTTCTCTCATTGGGATATATTTCATAATAATCTGGAGACCAAGACTCTTGAGATCTGTATACTGATTTAGAACAGATTGGTCGTTTGCAATTTTATCAAAACCAAACTCACTCAAATCAAATGTTGTCTGCTTCAACTCATTGGAATACTTTGTTTCACAAATCTTGAGAAATGAATCAAGAATCTCTGGTCTGTTTGATTTGATAAATTCTATCATCAAATCCATGTTCCAGAGCCAATCACGAATCTGCTCTTCTAAGTTGACATTGCCCTTGGCAACATCATCATAGGTTTTGTAGTATTCATAGCTTCCTGTCATGAAACCATGAACCATTGTTCTAACATATAACTATTCTAACCTGCGCATTGGTTCTTGCTAGGTTCATCACTATATTAAGGGGAAAACTTGAGGACTTGCTCTATGGAGGAAGAACTTTATGAAATTTAGAAAGAGCGGGGTCCATGATCCTCTGGCACTTGAGTCCAAGAGAAACATCCAACCAATCGAACATGCCAAACTCTCTCAATTTACGAGATTGAATTGTTTGCTTGGTTTTGTAAAGAAATTCTATCCTGAAGTCTTGGAAGAATATACAACAAATCTTCAACGAAGATATGACTCCCTCGCAACTACAACATATGTTCAGCGAAGTACCTTTGATATTGTTTCTCTGATTTCTGAATTTGATAGTTTGAAAGAGTTTCCCGACTTGGCTCTTAGTAACCTCAACTACCTCTTTCAAATTCTGCAACTACCTGCAAATGTAGATTTAGAAAATGATTCATTTGAGATTACACAGAGGATTCAGCTTCAAGCGGTACTCTATCACAAATACCAGAATCTGTTCTCCCTTGCTAATACAATTGATAGGAATGAAGCTATTGAACTCTACAAGGCATATCATGATGAGTTCATGCGGATGACAACTTCCACACAGAAGGATCGCTTTGATAATTTGGAAGAGTTAGCTGAACAATGGTTTCAAGAAGACACAATTTCTAGTCCTGGGCTCATTCGATATGTCAGCGAGGTGAAGGATGGGAAGTTATTCTTACGTAAGGATACATGTCTCTGGAATGATGCAATTGAAGAACTAGAAGATAAAGAACTAAAGTATGTTATTTGTTGTTATGGTGATTATGGAGCAGCTAAACGAGACAACAAACATTTCGTAATGACAATGAAACATACTATTATTGAAGGACATAATTACTGTGATTGCGTGTATCATGACACAAGAGTGAGTACAGACCTCACACATCCCTCCGATGATTTCTTTGCTAGTATCGAAACTGAGTCGAACTAACTCCATGTTCATGTTTCAATGAAAAAGAAACTTTGGGAGAAGAGAAAGAATCTCTCCTCCGTTTTCAAACTGTGTTGATACTTACCTACGCTTAGCGACAACTATCACACCAATTACGGCAATAGCAGCGACACCAGCGATGATAGGCAGATAGTTATCTGCTAAGATATCTACGATGTTTCCGGTTGTCTGAGTTCCAGTACCAGTACTAGCAACTAAAAGTAGGTTCTCAAAACCAATCTTCGGATCATGAATTATCTCATCACCCTGTGGATAGTTTAGATAGATCTCTTGTTCAGTAGCTGTTACTTCGTGAATGCTCGAGTTGACTTGATGTGTAACTCCATCAATCTCAGCAGACTCCTTCCATGAGAAGAAACCGTTGATATCTGTCATTAGAATATCAATTTCTGCTTCATCAATAGCTCGTCCGTCTTCTTCATCCTCAGTTTCGTCTTCAGAAGTTGTTTCTGTTTCCTCTTCGGTAGTATCATCATCTGTTGTTGTCGTTGCGTTGACACTAACAACTGATGTCACCAGGAGAAGGAACATCAATCCAAGAAGTGCTTTGTTAATAGTAGCGTGCTTCATCATAGAATCACAGGAACGATGTTGATTAGTTAGTATATAGCCAAGATTTTGCAACCTTCTAATCCTGAAATTAAAGAGCGCTCATATCGCTCCATTTCGTGTTTGAAAGTTCATAATACTTCAAAAACGTACGATACTGTTTATAATTATCTATTGTTAACTCTTGTTTAACCAAGTATCAAGCCGCTACGATAGATGTTACTTTGATTACTGTTCAAAGAACTGGTACGGATATGAGAAAAGCAGCGCCAGTTCCTGTTTTTGAATCTAATAGTTGGATTGTTCCCCCGTAGGACTCCACAATCCTCTTTGACAAATAGAGACCTAGCCCTTTTCCTTCTCCTTTTGATGTGACTCCCTTCTGGAAAATCCTTGGTCTGATTGTTGGATCGATTCCAGGTCCATTATCACGATAGGTTATCAATAGCATCTTTTCTACCAATCCAATGCGGATTGTAACAACCGCTCCTTCGCCAGCATAATCAGCTGTATTCCTCAGTAGATTCTCGAGAACTAAAGGAAGTAATATTCCTGGGCGGATATCTGCTGACCGGTAATCCGATTCAAACATGAGACTGACATTGGCTCCAACTCTGGCTTTTTTGGCTTGATTTGCCATAGTTTTAAGAGTTTCAAGAAAATCGTATTCGCTTCCTCTCCCTACAACAGAGAATAACTTGATGACATTGGCCATCCTTTCGCTTACAGCGAGTGAGGTTGATAGATATGACTCCAGATTTGCGGGTATGTCCATAGTTTCATTGAGAAGTTCGAGGTGTCCCTTGACTATTTGCATATCGTTTCCAAGATCATGAGTCAGGACTGAAGTATAAACCTCAAGCTCTCGCTGACGCTGTTCCAAGAATTTTTTATGTTCTTCAAGCAATGCTACATAGTAATTCAGAGACCAGGTGAAGATTAACACAGCTAGAGAAATTGCGGCTTGGTCGATAATTGGTTCTATTGTCATAGTAAGCTCAATAGCTGGGTGGAGATTACAAAATACGAGGAGTCCAAAAGATTCCCCTGAAATAAGTAGCAATTCAAACCGAGATGTTAGCCATTGACTCCCAAATAGTGCTGCAATAACTGGCCAGAGAATGAGGTTCAAACTAAGTCTCACAGGTGTCCGATTGAATTCTATCATAAGAAAAAGATAGGGCATAGCAGCAAGCGTCAAAGTCATGATGATACCTGCAAACACTACAAATTTGGTTCGACTGACTACATATATTATGAAGAAGATGGAAATTGCGTAAATGAATATCAGAATGTTTTCAGATAGTATTCGAAGTACGATTTGAATTGTAGGGAGTACTATTAGTATCAATAGTAGTGTAAAAGACAAGAGTCTGGCTTTCACTCGGATAACATCTGATTCAATGTCATCAGATGGTTCAATTAGAATTTTGCGAACTCTCTGAATTATAGAAACTTCTATTTGCTCGGGTTCATTCTCGGACATATCCTACAACTTCCACGTGAATGTGAGATATTATTCGCACTTTGCTACGAATTTATACATGTAAGCTTTGGTGGGTTAGATTTTATTATAAATGGTGTAAGATTGAGTAAATTGAAAAGACCCGTGGATTTAACAGGAGAATCTCTTTTGATATTGATACACTTACGAGTTGAAGTAGCATGCAGTACAGAAAACTTGGAAAAGACGGTTCTGAAGTATCCGTTCTCGGGTTTGGGTGTATGCGTCTTCCCACAATTGAGAAGGGTGGCGCAATCAAGAGAGATGAAGCAATCAAGCTGATTCGAAAAGGAATCGATAATGGCATCAACTACGTAGATACAGCTTGGACCTATCACCGTGGCGAAAGTGAGGTAGTTCTTGGTCTCGCTTTGAAAGATGGATATAGAGAGAAGGTCACGTTGGTGACAAAGATACCTATAGGTCACAAGGACTTTACTGAAGGGGACAGTTTCTACAAATTCTTAGATGAAGAGCTTGAACGACTGGATGTCGATTATATTGACTACTATCTGTTACATGCTTTGAACAAGAAATCATTCGATGAGAAAGTCGTTGGATTGAATGTGATAGAACGGGCAATGAAAGCTAAGGAAGAAGGAAAGATCAAACATCTGGGATTCTCCTTCCATGACAAGCCTGAAGTTCTCAAAGAGATAATCGACACAGGTTGGTTCGACCTCGTACTTGTTCAATACAATATCCTCGACCAAGTCAATTGTGAAATGATGAACTATGCTAGGTCAAAGGGAATGGGTGTTGCAGTAATGGGTCCTGTGGGGGGTGGTCGGTTAGCTGGTGAAGATCTTCACGAAGATATGAAGGAATGGCTGACATCTGGCAGGAAGAATTACGTTGACTTGGCCTTCAAATTCGTCTACAATAATCCTGATGTCTGCGTTGCACTTTCAGGGATGGGCTCAGATGAAATGCTTGATGATAATCTCGCTCTTGCCTCTCTTGATGATTACGATAAGCTGAGTGCGAAAGAAACCGAGTCTATCGATAGCATAGCCACGAGATTCAAGGAGCTTTGCGACAATCTCTGTACACAATGCAAGTACTGTGAACCATGTCCCAATGAAGTGAATATCAGTTTCATCTTCAGTGCTCTTCAACGCTATCAGATTTACGGACAGCATGAAATGGCGAAGTATTACTATGACATAATCGGTAAGATGCCATGGGCTAAAGGTGCAAATGCCGAAGCCTGTGTAGAATGTGGTGAGTGTCTGGAGAAGTGTCCTCAGAAAATCGAGATCATTGAACAACTGAAGAAGGCTCATGAGATTCTTGCGGATTAACAAAATCTGCTCACTGACTACATTGGATAATAGTAGCAATCTCGCACGGTTTTCACATCATTAGAATGAATTAGTTGACATTCACAATTGTTCCCCAAGTCGGTTTCGATAGGGAATACCAGAACGTACTGATATCGTCTAACGTTTGGCGTCAATCAAACACCTTATATAGATTTGAACCAAGTATTTTCCACGGAAAGGTGTTTGGAGGATGTCCTCTATTGACGTGGAAGAAGATTATATCTATCATGACCCTCTCTCTGATCTTGTTCATCACATCTATCATGCCTGTTCATGGATATGATATTGCACAAGCAGCTACAGACAGAGACTACTGGCCGACCGATGAATGGCAGAACTCAACCCCCGAAGCGCAAGGGATGAATTCTGCACTACTGAATGATATGATGACTGCGATTGAAGAGAACCAAATTCTGATTGAATCTCTTCTAATAGTAAAGAATGGATACATGGTTATGGAAGAATATCCTAGTGTATTTTATGAACAAGACAATCGGCATATTATTCATTCATGCACAAAGAGTTTCACTTCAGCACTCGTTGGAATTGCTATTGAAGAGGGGTATATTGATGGCGTTGATGAAAAGTTAATTGACCTCCTTCCAAACCGAACCTATGCTAACTACGATGAAAGAATAGATGACATCACTCTCGAACATCTTTTGATGATGACCTCAGGATTTGAATGGGATGAATGGACTGAACCATACAGCTCATCTTTGAACAGCCACTACCAGTATTGGTATGCAAGTGATAGTGTTCAGTTTATACTTGATTTGCCATTGGCTTATGATCCCGGTGATGTTTGGGTTTACAGTTCAGGTAGTTCACATCTCTTGAGTGCAATTGTTACTGAAGCAACAGGAGTTTCGCTTCTTGAATACGCAACAGACAAGCTATTCACACCACTTGGAATTGCAGTATCAGATGTTTTATGGCCTGCTGACAATCATGGTATCTATAGGGGATCTGGTGGAGTAGAAATGATTCCCCGAGATATGGCAAAATTCGGCTATCTTTTTCTGAACAATGGGACCTGGGATGGTGAGCAAATTGTACCATCTGCTTGGGTTCAAACATCATCAGAAACTCTCTCTACCTTCGATGAATATTCAGGATACTCGTATCAATGGTGGACATACCCAGCTGAAATTGCTAGTGTCTACTCTGCCAATGGTTATGTTGGACAGAATATTTTCGTGATTCCAAGTTTGGACATGGTCGTGGTCTTTACATCAAGAACTCCCACTTATCCGCAAGTATCACTTCTATTCGATTATATCATCCCTGCAACCCTGACAGAAGTTCCACAAGATCTCATGGCAACCTACACCCTCACATGGGTTACTCTCGTGATGGTCCCTCTACCAATCCTGATTGCTGGTGTCTATCATCGTTTTAGAATCAGAAATTCAGATTCAAAACAGGAGTTGATAGAGAAATGATTCAGATGTTTGAGATCGGAGCCGACCTTGCTGTAATCCTTGCAATTGCATTACCACTAATCGCAGTATGTCTGTGCATCCTCATCATTCCGTCATTACGAAAAAGTACCGGAAGCAAAATACGTAGATATCTCTCATACTTGGTTACTACACCCCAGATAGGCTCTCTCAAATCAAATGACCCCAATGCAAAATGGCGTCAAATCAAGGTTCGACTCTTCTTCGTATACATAGGAATTGGTATCTTTCTAATCAGCTTCATGATTGGTGAGTTTTACCAAGTGATGCTTGACATTATCCTCCCCGTTACACAAGGAAGTACCGGTGTAACAAGAGTTGTATCAACTGTTGTGTTCCAGAGCCCCTTTAGTGCTGGATGGGTTGGTTCCCTACCTTGGTACGGATCTTATCCCCTTCCAGAAATATGGGGAACTTATCACGAACCTTGGAGATGGATTTTTGGCACAGCTGCTTTCACGGATAATCCAAACTTCATGACATCTATTATCACTATCATGCTATTATTTTCAGCACTAGTTGGTCTTGTTTTTCTAGCACCATTAGCAAGCAAGACAATTCGACAATCATTCCTCCCATCGATGTTCTTCTTCATGACAGGTATGATGGTGTTTACAAAGGCGGCAATTGACGCATTCTCACAGGCATGCGTTCTGGCATTCTTTGGTGGAGAGATTCGGTTTGGTGTCATCGTCATTGCTGGAAACATGATTCCCAATCTTATTCAGGGGATCCTAGTTAGCATCCCAATTATTCTAGCAATGTTTGGTCTATTCATACTGATTGGATGGAAACTGTGGAAAGTACATTATCCTGATGCTAACTCACGGAAATGGTTCATGCTATTTATTGCTATGACCTTCTGGGGAGGACTTGCAATAACGATGTTTATTGTTTGAAGTGAATGATAAAGCAGATTAACTCCTTGAGTCATGTTCGGGAAATGTTGGATGTGCTCAGTATATCCTCTCGTTCCGTAGATCTTCGAGGAACTTCTGCTTATTCTCTTCATCGACACAATTCAAGATACAACCGAAATTAGGACACTGTGAACAGCAAAAGTGTCTAAGAGTAACTAAGAATGAAATTGCAAAAACCAATTGGAAGAGGACAAACTCCCATCTGTCCAAGAAATACAGAATTGGGAATAATAAGAAGAATCCGGTAAATCCAAGAAATGTTGCTTGACCGGCACGACTGATGTGACCTGGTTTGTACTTGAATAGTTTTGGACTTCCCCAGTTTGCTAGACAATAAAAGCGACCCTCATTTCCATGAGGTTTTCCTGAATGTTCGTAACATGGGCAATGCCTACACAGCACATACCATTCGATACCTCCTGCAAAGAATAGCATACTAATGATGAAGTACACAGGAAACATTAGCATTCCCTCTGATAGGATAAATGGTCCAAAACCAAACAAACTTCCTATATCAAAACTCCATCCGAAATAGCTGATACTGGTTGTTATCATTCCAACAAATGCTATGATAAAGGGTGCAAACCCAATCGTGGCAAACCAACGTGCATCGTGAAAGTGATATTGAGCAACAACTCTATGGCACTCTTTGTGTTGTACTTCGCTCATTTTGAATACTCCCTATGGATATCGGTAATCCCGTGCAATATAAGCTAGCGCGTTCTTGTGAGCGTAGTTTACGGAAGAACCCGTACTTGTGAAATTGAATGAATTCATACACTGACTTACATTTTCAAGAAAGGCATTTAACTTGGTTCAGTCACTAAAACATAGGTGTCCGCCATGCTTGAAGAAATTGCACTAATTGTTTTGTCTGTGTCAGTTTTAGTGTTCCTTTATTCACTAACACAAATGAAGAAACCTACGTATTCTGGAGCAGGTAAGCAAGCATCAATGCCATCACCAGAACCACTTAAGATGGAGAGTAAACGAAGATTAATGATGAAATCCTCGGAAAGCGAGTTTTCGAGTGAAGAAATAATGTCAGAATCCATGCCAGCTCCTGCCGCTGATTATCGACATTCAGAAGATGAAGAATTTACTTCTGCTGGACCCTCCGATTTTCCAACCGGAGGAATGGGTGCTGCTCCAACAATAGAGCGGAAAGCTTCTCTAATATACTGGGAACGAATGTGCTTGGAGGAAGAATTTGATCTCACAGTGTCCTTGCATAAACCTGAATTCAAGGTGAAAGCTCCAGATGGTGCATCAGTTCATGTATCTGATGATTCGTATCATCTTCCCACCACAGGACATGTTCGTGTAATTCCAGTCTGTAGTGGGTGCAACATATCACCAGCCTATCGGGATATCAAAGTGTCTGACCTTGATAACGAAACAAGAGCCGACTTCAAGGTTCTACCTATGAATGAAGGTAAATTCGATTTGAATGTGGAATTCCAAATTGTTTCTGCAGATGGTCAAATCCAGAATCTTGGAATTGAAACAACCCAAGTAGACATTCGAAAGAAACCAATCGATTTGAACCTGGGTGCTCTGAATATCAGTGTGTCACGAAGAGTTCCTGCATTCTTCTCAATGTGTGGAAGTTTCTTCGGACTCGCTTCATTCGTTCTTGCAAGATTAGGTGTTAATGTCAATGAAGAGTTATTCCAGTGGAGTCTTACACTTGGTACTGGAATCGCAGGTGCTGCTCTGATACTCGTAGTTCTAATGCTACTCATTAAAGGTGTAAGACCTTTGATGAATGAGATAAGTATCACGTTGAAATAGCATCTTAGCAGAAATGGGTTCTTGATTCCTGTTAGTTCGACTCGAATCTAGTAACCCACATCTGCTTTGACTTCAAAGATTCTTACGCGTTCATCAAATCGTGAAAGGACATCTCTTGCTTTTTGAGGAACTACTGCAAGTGTATAGTCTTCGCCAGCAAATTGTCTTATCCCATCCAGTGTCTTGAAGTACATGATAGTAATGAACTGCACCTCGGTTTCTCCATCATGACGAAACAGTTGTATTTTTTCATAACCAGAGATGTTTCGTTCTTCAATGCTCTCGAAGATCTCCTCTTTCAACATAGTTTCATAGATGTTAGCATTGTTGGGGGTCGTCCATCCATTCCAAATTCTACAAATCATAATTGACGTAGTCTAGGTCGTTCCATAAAAGAATCTCCTTTGACCGATACGATTTCTCAAATTTCATCTAAAGTTTATATTTTCTCGCGAAGAAGCATCTAGATTCAATTGTAGAAACTGATACTGCTCTGAATCACTTCCTCCATATACTTGCTCATATCAGGAACTTATTATTCCGGACTGAGCGGCCTAAGTTCGTTGATTCCATTTGAGTGATGATAATTTAGACATTCCCACGGTCGAAAATACTGAATCGCAAGGAAATGAAGGAGCGGATTCCTGGGCCACATCTGTCCGTCATTTGATGGCGAATAAGAACTTCAAGATTTTTGTAATTACAAACTGGATTGTTGGGAGTGTGGGTGTTGTTTGGCGAGTTCTTACACTTTATTTTCGAGACATCGGAATTGACTACATATCATTGGGACTTCTGTTCTCAGCTATGACTGTTGTAAATTTGATAGGAACTGCTGTAGCAAGTTACTTGGCAGATAACTACGACCGAAGGAACTTGGCAATCATCACAATGGCAATTAATGGCATTGGATTCTTTATTCTATCAATTGCTGGAAACTTCGTGGTTGTTGCTCTTGGTCTTGTGACACTAGCTGCATCTAATTTCACTGGACAAGGCGGGACTGCTTACATAATGCAGGTGATTGACCGTAAATACGGAGGTGTGGCAGTCAGTCTGTTCACCATGGGAACATTATTTGCACTTGGTCCACTCTTTGCTATGGCTATCATGTTCAACGTTGGATTTGCCTTTGTGGAGATCATGAGGATAGTGTTCTTCGTTGGAGCAATATTATTTGGTGTTACAGTTGTGATTCGGATCTTCTGGTTAGAATCAACTCCAATTCCAGAGAGAGATCGAAACACCTCAATCTTGAGAGATTTCATTTCGGAAAGTTATCGCGGTTTGAAACTCCTTGTGCGTGTATTCCCCATACTAGTTGGAGTAATGATGATTGATGCTTTGAGTGACAGTTTCTATGGATTCTCTAATCTCTTCTACATCAACGAAACCCTATCCTTCGATATTGGTCAGATTTTCTTGATGATTTTAATAACATTAGCAGTGTCAGTCCCACTTACTCTCCTACTTGGTCGACGGTTTGATCAACGTGGAGGAAAGAGGATTACTATTGCGGTGTACTCAGTTATGCCGATTGCTCTTACTCTGTTGATTGTTGCCCAGTATATCCCTTACATCGCACCGCAGGAATGGGTCGTTTTCCTAGATACAGTTTATCCTGGCCTTGGTGTTGTTCTTTCACTCGCATTCATTGCTACTGCCATTAAGACAACAAACGATAATCTTTGGCAAACAACTCTGAGTACGTACATACAGAAGTCACTTCCAAAGGCTGACTTAGGTAAAATGCTAGGATTGTCCACGCTACTAGTGCTCACTGTTGGGACAGTTAGTCCTATCTTCTCTGGGATTATCTACTCTCTCTATGAAGGTGTGCCATTGATCGTTGGTGCTATTACACTCAATATTGTAATTCTCGTCATACTTGTTACAAAGAGCATTGAACCACGGGTAGACGTGTTAGAATTAGAGGCTGAATTGAAAGCAAACAACGGTATTCAACTTGATGAATGAGAGAATGAAGTAGAACCTAGTCTGATGGTATTAGTTTCTTTCCACAGTCTGGGCCCCTTGGAACTGCTGTATTTGAGATATCCAGTTCTTCTTTCTTGTACATCCTATCACAGCTTCGACAACGTAGTAGATCGCGCGCTCTCTTCATCTAGCAGCGGTTTGGCGCCTCTTGAAAGTAAATGAACCTTATTCCTTTCTTTTCTTTGCTTCTTCTTGCATTTCTTTCAATTTGACTAAAGCATCCACAGGAGTTGTTCTATCGAGGTCCATATGTCTTAGACGTTCGACGAGTGGGTCTTCTACAACAAGCGACTCAAGACTTGCCTGTTCTGTTGATTCGAAGTCTGGTGTTGCATCGCCCACTGTGACCTTGTTTTCTTTCTCAATCCTTTGGAGAATCTGGTTGGCTCGTTTCACTACCTCGTCAGGAACCCCTGCAAGAGCTGCAACATGAATACCGTAGCTCTTGTCTGTTCCTCCGTCGACGACCTTGTGAAGGAAGACGATTGTATCTCCTGATTCCTTAGCAAGCGTGTGAACATTCTTGACTCCATGATATTGTGACGCCATGTCTGTGAGTTGGTGGAAATGAGTCGCAAAGAGGGAGCGAGTTTTCTTCTGAACAATCCGTTCTGCAACTGCCCATGCAAGTGCCATCCCATCAAAGGTCGATGTTCCTCTTCCTATCTCGTCTAGGATGACAAGACTACGGTCAGTTGCATTGTTGAGAATATTCGCTGTTTCAATCATTTCGACCATGAATGTGCTTTGTCTGGCTGTGAGATCATCGAATGCTCCAACTCGTGTGAATATTCTGTCGACGAGACCTATCTCTGCGCTCTTGGCAGGTACAAACGAGCCCATCTGAGCTAGGAGGACTATAATGGCACACTGCCGCATCCACGTAGACTTTCCTGCCATATTTGGACCGGTGATAATGATGAGTGTAGAACCTCCATCTCCAATCTCAATGCTGTTGGGTACGAATTCGTTGGGTCCGAGCATGACCTCCAGAGAAGCATGTCTTCCATCAACGATTTTGATTCTAGTGTCTTCAGTGATTGTTGGTCGTGTATACCTTCGAGTAACTGCTACATCTGAGAGTGACACTAGTACATCTACGATAGCTACTGCATTGGCGTTCTTGCGGAGAATTCCTGCTGAGCCACTGACTTGTTGTCTCAGAGTTTCGTAGATTTCATATTCCAGCTTGTTGATTCTCTCTTCACCCGCAAGTACCGTAGATTCTTTCTCTTTGAGTTCTGGAGTAATGTATCGCTCCGCATTAGCAAGGGTTTGTTTTCTCATGTACTCTTCAGGAACAAGACCCGTGTTGCTCTTAGTGACCTCGATGTAGTATCCATGTACTTTGTTGAAACCTACTTTCAGTGACTTGATGCCTGTTCGTCTTCTCTCACTTGCTTGAAGAGAGGCTATCCATTTCTTGTCTGAAGAAATTGATCCCTTCAAAGAATCAAGGTCCTTGTTGAACCCTTGCCTAATCATTCCACCTTCACGCACGGAAACTGGTGGTTCATCTACAATTGCAGTTTCTAGGATCTCATGAAGCACCGTTAGAGGATCGATTGACTTTACAGAATTCGATATGATTTCACTCTTACATGATTTCAAGGTCTCTTTAACAGCTGGAAGCTTTCCAATAGAGATTCTAAGAGCAAGTAGGTCTCTTGCTCCTGCTGAACCAAATACAATTCTACTCGTGATCCTTTCAAGGTCTCCGAGGTCTCTAAAGCTGTTTGAGATATCCTTTCTTACAATTGCGTTTCTTGCTAACTCTTCCACGGCATCAAGACGATTATTAATCATCTTCACATCTCTGAGTGGTTGGAGTATCCATTGCTTGAGTTTTCGTTTTCCCATTGGAGTAACTGTCTTGGAGAGGATACTAAACAGTGTACCTCGCGAACTTCCATCACGAGCATTCTTGATCAGTTCGAGATTCTTCTGAGTTTGACTGTCGATGATCATATGTGATTCGACTGAATAGGTTCTCAATCCCGAAAGTGTCACGCTGCCTGTTTTGTGCACGTCCCTGAGATATGCAAGAACTGCACCTGCTGCACCAAGACCGGCTGGCTTGTCTGAGATACCATAACCGTCAAGGGTTGCGACTTTGAATTGTTCTTTGATGAGGGTCTCTGCATTCCGCGTTGAGAAATCGAGGCTGTTCCTTTGGGTGATATGAATTCCAGTTTCTTCCAGTATTCCTCTTGCTTTTGATTCTGAGGTCTCGTCTGAGAGGAGGAGCTCTGATGGGGAGAGTCTTCCAATCTCATTAAGAACAATTTCAGAAGTAAGTGTACCTTCAATCTGGGTAACAATAAACTCTCCAGTGGATACATCAACAGCAGCAATTCCCACTTGGTCCCCGTCTTCGATGAGTGCCACTAAGTAATTGTTCTGAGCGTCCTCCAGCATCGAACTCTCAAGTATCGTACCTGGTGTTACAACTCGAACAACATCTCGCTTGACTAGTCCCTTCGCTTGAGATGCATCTTCTACTTGGTCAGCAATCGCTACCGTGAAACCTTGTTGAAGGAGCTTGGCAACGTATCCCTCTACAGCATGATATGGTACTCCACAAAGAGGCCATCTATTAACGCCTTCTCCTCTGGCAGTGAGTACAATATCTAAGGCCTTGCTAGCTACTTTTGCATCCTCATTGAACATTTCATAGAAATCACCAAGTCTGAATAACAGAATGCAATCAGGGTATTGTTTCTTCAGCTGAAGATACTGCCTTTGCATTGGTGTTTGCTTGGTCAATTCGACTCCCTACTGTAATTGGACTAAGCTGACTCTCTAATAATGGCATCGCCAAGTCAGTCAACGTTAGCTGCGTGTCAAAATGGAAGACACTCATGTTTTGATTTGAAATGAATGAATTTAAACAGAATAGGTTTACAAAATGTAACTTTTTAGGCATATTCAAGTAGCCAAAGTATCTTTTCGTAATCAATAGTATATAATAGGGGTTAAAAAACCAATAGCGAAGCACTCTATCGAATTGAATTCGATTGAACCTGAGGTTATCTATTTGAAAACACGAATTCTTGGAATTTCTGGCAGTCCTAGAACACCCGGAAACACATCGACGCTAATTGAGACAGCTCTCAAATCCGCAAGAAATGAAGAAGCATTGGTTGAATTTGTTGATTTGGCTGAACTTGATATCAATGAATGCGAACATTGCAGTGAATGCTATAAGATTGGAAAGTGTATTCAAAAAGATGATTTGAATCAAGTTGCGGAAAGAATGAAAATAGCAGATGGTATCATATTTGGTTCACCAAACCATCATGGCACCATTGCTACTGCTTTGAAGAATCTAATGGACCGTACTGGTAGATTCCTTCATCTTGAAGGAAAGGTGGCAAGTGGTTTTGCCGTGGGACGAAGATCCGGTGTGGATTTGTCCCTTTCAGCAATTCTATTTTTTATTTATGTGAAAGAAATGATTTTGCCCGGTGGTGTCCATTGGCCTGTAGGATTCGCGTTGAATCCAGGTGATATTCGTGCGGATACTGAGGGGATTGCAATGGCTAGAGATAGGTAAGCGTGTCACACAGTTGTCTAATATAATTGTGAATAACCCTGTCCCTTGGTCACATGAACCAAGATCTGATGCTCAGAAAGCTCGTTTTGGTGATGAGTGGAAGTAAATGCCTTCTAAGTTGTTGTAGGCGCTTCGTACTTACTCGGACAAGATGTCAAAATCTGAGTTGCTCTCAATAGATTAGCTGAATCCAATGTGCCAATTGCAACAATGTCTTGACCATCAATCATGTCGGGAACTTCACCTAGGAGCAATACCGTTATTGTGTGATTATCCCCTTCTATCACTAGAGTCACATTTTCTGCTCCAATTGTCAGAGATCCTGCCTGAAGTGCACCTTTCACCTGTATTGTTCGACCCATGTATGATTCGGGATTTTCATACACATCATCTACACTTAGATAGGGATCGACAAAGACATTCATCATTCCAAATGTGACAATACTAATTGTAGCTACTAAGATGACCGCAACAACTACCATCCGAGTCTTCTTCTTCATTTCTATTGTTCTCCATCTACTTGCGATTCTACAATCTTGATTTGTTTCTCGATTCCGACCATTCTCATTAGAAGGTACAATAGGAATGCGAAGATTCCGCCCCATAATATTACGGCTACGACGAATAGTTCAACCTGCTGCATTATACTAACTCCTTGACATTCTTATTCTCATCAACTTCTCTTGAGCTGAATCAACTTTGTACGTTAGTTCAACCATAATCAGTGCAATCATTGTGACGGCAATCATAGCAACTAACAAAGTCATCATGTGCTCAACTTCCATCTGAAGTCCTGAAGCTTCAATGACGATTGGATGAAGAGTGTTCCATATTCGAATTGATAGATAGCTCAATATTACCATCGGGAACGCTACGATTCCAAAGATGGAACCAAATTGGGCTCTTGCCTCTCTATCGCTTACAGAGGCACGATATGCCAGAATACATGCGTATGCTATCCATAAGATGAGGGTGGTTGTTTCGCGAGGGTCCCAATTCCATGGAGTTCCCCAGGCTGCATCAGCCCACATCATTCCACTCAACAATGTTATAGTAGTGAACAACAATCCAAGTTTAATTGATACCGCTCCAATGATGTCATATTTCAGATCTCCCTGCCAGAGGTACATCAATCCACATAGCAGTGTCCCTCCAAATAGTCCGTATGCGACTAGTGCAGGAGCTACATGCTGGAAGAAGATACGTATGTTTTCTCCAAGTACAACATCTGGTGGGGCGAAGATCCATGTCATGTAGACATAGAGTAGTGATATCGCTGCTGTGATTCCGAAAAATATCAGTCGGTTTTTATTCACGGCTATTCAACTCGAACTGTTGCTTGTCTTATGACTTGCAATATGAAGGTTTTGCTAACGGTTACCATTCAGGGTGTAAGTGCAAAGTGGAATACGGATGCGGATAGTGTCAACATTGCTATTAAATGAGCTAGAAGTATTTCAAATAGTAACATAACTGGAATTAATCCTGGACCCAACACAATGATCTTTGTGATTTCGATGAGGAGGATTAGACCTGATGTTGCAGTGGGGAAATATACGAGTGGGAATACTGTTGCTTTTGCTTCTGAAGGCATTGTTAGGGCTGATGCCATTGCACCTACTGCGGCCAAATCCAAGGTTCCCACACACAGTACTGCAATTGTAAGTGGAAGATTATCTAGAAAAGAGAATCCAAACAATAGAGAAATTATGGGTACTAGAAAGATCTCTACCATACCCATCAAAACGAAGCCATAGATCACTTTGCCAACGTAAACTGACCATGCGGGAATCGGCGCAGTGGCGAGACCACGTAATGTCCCAGTTTCAGATTCGGAAAGGAAAATCGGTGCGAAGCCAAACATTCCCATGAAGAATATAATAACCCACAACATTGCACTACCAACATCTTCTGGTATTGATCCTTGTGAAACCAATGCAAAGGAGAATGATAAGACCGCGATAAGAGCGAACAGGAACATTGAGAATACTTCGAATTTCTTACGCAACTGAATGATGATGTCTTTCTTTGCGATTGCTATTGCTGCACTTAGACCCGATGTCATCATATCACCTCAGAGTGTCTGATCAAACTCAGAAATTGGTCCCTGACCAATTACCACTCCTTTCCTGAGAGTAACAAATTCGTCACACAACTCAGCTCCAAATGCTAGGTTGTGAGTTGTCACAATTGTTGTTCTCGTATTTCTGTGTTCATTAAGATATTCCTGAAAAACCTCTGTAGTGTCTTTATCCAAGCCGCTGAATGGTTCGTCCAGAAGCAGTAGTTCAGGGTTATGAATTAGACTTCGGACAATATCTAGTCTTTTCTTAAGTCCCGTTGATAGATTCTTCACAGGTTCTTCAAGCCATGTCTTAATGGCAAAACGTTTGGATAAATCCTCAACCTGAGTTTCAAAGAAGTCAGACTGTAATCCGTAAAGCTTGGAATAGAAATGAAGATTTTCGATACCTGTTAGCTCTTCATATAGAAGCGGTTTGTCGCCTACTAGACCCAGACACTTCTTCACCTCTTCTGGTTCTTCTTGTGGATCGAATCCCATAACAGAGATTGTTCCTCCGTGAGGACGCAGCAAGGTGGATATAACACGCATGAGAGTTGTCTTCCCAGCTCCATTTGAACCAAAGAGACCCTGAATCCCTTTCTCAGAGAAATCAAGTGATATCTTTCTCAATGCAACCCTGTAACCATATCTACGGGTGAGATTTTCTACCTGAATGGCTTTTGCTGACATCTGAATCCTCTCTTTGTTTCTCTGTTCCTCTAGCTGGCTTTTTAGTTTGTCTACACGCTTTTGGTTTGACAAATCTAGTCTAGTGGAATATCTTCCTTCCTAATCTGAGGAACGGTGTACCCAATGAAAGCATCCCAGATATTGGTATTATATTCATGAACTCCTGCGCGATACCACCAATTACTGCACCAACTATAGCCCACAATAGGAAACTTGCAAGATCATTTACTACAACCCAAGGAACAAAGCCTTGAATGATACTTGGAACTAACCACCATGCAAACATTATACCTATTGGAACTGTAAGTGCAGCTATAAACATAATGAGGAAACCCATTCGAGTACTCAGATTCAATGGTCCTGGGAATACCTTGTGAGAATTGAGGTAGCCCTTCGGATCAGTCCGCCGCTTCATTTGTCCCATCTTAGTATAGTTTTCTTTTCCATAAAATGTGCGTGAATGCATGACATTCCACATTCCAATTGAATAAGCTCGACCGCCATGCTTGAGACCGATGTTAATGACATCGAGAGACCGATACCATCCAAACATGAATGGAATTCTCCGACGCTCATCATCCAAAAACCATGTTAAAACTGCAACTTCATTTTTATGATTGACAGCTCCTTCCATGGCCATCTTCTCTCCTTTGAAATGCTTATTGCAGTGTTCAATGAAATCCACCATTCTGTCCAATGGAACATATACCTCAGAAGGTGCCACACTTGGACCCAATCTTTTTACTCTCATGGGGTAGAAGCGTTCATCCCACTCGTGATGACCTATCTCATCTGACTCAACAGTGCCGTGATACATAGTAACTATCTCAGCGATTTTTGCTGCATCAGTTTCGTTCTCTTGGTCTGTTCCTTCAAGAGCACATAAGACCAACCACTCACCTGTTGTGTTTGGAGCTTTGTCTAACTCTTTTAGCATTCCAAAGAACTGGTCTGTTTTGAAGTGCATGTAGAAGGGTCTAGTGTAATTAAGGATGGCTTGCATTGCGCCTATTGTTTGTTCTTTGTTTGGGAACGATAATGTCATAGGTTTGATTTTGTTAAGATGAATGACTCTCAATGTCACCTTCGTGATTACTCCCAAAGCACCATTACTATCAACAAATAGTGATGTGGATTCACCCTCGGACTGCTCCGGAACTTCGGCTTGATAATAGAAATCATCATCCCCTTTGAAGAAAGGTTCTGGGGATCCATCCTTGAAAACCTCATCAATTTTTTCAATAGTATTTATGATCTCACCGTTTGGTAGGACGACTTCCATCTCTACGACTTGCTCTCTGATACCACCAAATTTGGTGCTACCAATTCCACAACCTCCAGCCGCGACCCAGCCACCAACTGTACATGAAGGTGCACTTGATGGATATGTAGCAACTGTAAGTCCTTCGTCTTCAAGATATTCGATTAGTCTGCCCCATATGATACCTGCACCAACTTCAATGGTCATACTACCCTTGTCGATGTCGTATATTCCATTGAGTCTGGTCATGTCGAGGATCAGGCCACCTCTAGTTGGCAATGCCCCACCATATCCAGATGTTCCATGTCCGCGAGGGACTACTTGGATATTATGCTCTTTACAGTACTTGAGCATGTTCGATACGATTTCTGTGGTAGTAGGTTGTGCTACAGCTTCTCCATGAGTATTGAGCAAATCATTGACAATTCCGGGAAGTGCAGAGATGTCATGTGAATATAGTTGAGTCATGTACTCTTCGGTTGAGAAAAAGTCTTCACCAACAATATCCGCAAGTTTTTGAAAGTGTTCTTTTACTATCATATCTTCACAACCTATAATCCAAGAGCCTCCACTACTATCTGGGACAAGTCCTTGAATTTCATCTCAGATGCTATATGTTCAATTCCATCATTTATTGACATTGTACATGATGGACATTCACTGGCCATGAACTCGGCTCCTACCTTAGTGGCTTCTTCAACGCGTCTGCCAGAAATGCGCACTGACATCATTGGGTTTACTCCCTTGAGGAGTCCTCCACCACCACAGCATCTTGCCTTATTTTTCGTGTGTTTCATTTCTAGTAGGGTCAATCCAGGAATCGCATCTAGAATTTCTCTAGCTGGATTGTAGTAATTCTGGTGTCGACCAAGTTCACATGGATCATGCCATGCAACTTCATGAGGATAGTTCTTTGTGAACTTGATTTTCCCTTCATTGAGTAGTCTCAAAGCAAACTCAGAGAACGGAATGAACTCAAGTCCCGCTGTAGCTTCTTTACCTAGTAAGTGTGGATATTCTTCAGCAAAAGATCGATGGCAACCTGGACAGTTGAAGACTACAGTCTTCACACCAAGGTCTCTCATCTTCTTGAGATTGTGTTTTGCTAATTCCTTACCTTGCTCAAAACCACCTGCCACGAAGTATGGATTCCCACAACAATATTCCTCTTCTCCAAGGATTGTGAAATCAACCCCAGCGGCAGTCATTATTTTGACCGTATTCTCACCCATGTGGGCAAGAGTACCTTTGAAGGAAATATTACAACCTGCAAAATATGCCACTTCAGCTTTGATTCCTGTTTTCCCTTCAACAAGGTCATCGACCATGTCGGTCCAGAGCATTCTATCCTCCTGGTCCATCTCCATGATGTTGTTGGTTTCTTGTAATGCGCCATCAATGTAGTTTACAATTTCTGGCCATTCTTCGATATTTCCAATCTCTTGTCTTACGAGCTGCCAGAATCTCAATAAGGGAATATCTGTCTGACAAATTTCTTGACAAGCACCACATAAGGTGCAATTGAATATCCTGGCTGCAAAATCTGCTGGGATTGGTTTTTTGCTTCTAATGAGTTTCGCAAGCTGGAATAATTTGCCCCTTGGTGATTGAGAATCCCAAAGAGTATCAAGATACGCTGGGCATACGAAAGTACAGAAACCACATCTAGCACATATTGTGGGTTCTAAATCGAGCCCCTCAAGTTTGAGTGGTTCAAAGGGTTTTGTCATAGTAGAATCTCCTCATCACGGCCAGGGTAGTCCGATCCAATCGAATAATGGTGCCATAATCGATTCACTGTAGACTGCAAGTCCTCCAAGTGCTCCCATTATTACCATGAGTCCTCCACCTATGAGTACCAGGGTTGCGTAGGGAATGTAGGTTGAGGGTTTGACCCAAACACGATCCCCAAGTTTAGCTCGGACAATTATTAGAAAGAGATAGATCTCTAAAGTTACGATTGACCAGAGGATTTTGAACCGCATAATTGGTGAAGCCTCTAAAACAGCCATTGGATAGTCAGGTTCCATAAATCCGGTAACGGCTCCTGCTATTAGACCCAGAAAGCCTATGATGCATCCAACATAGATGTAAACATCTGCTTGGTGGAAGATTCTTGCCCATCTGCTACCTGGTGTATTGATACTATCCTTGAATGCTATTCGCAACAATAAGTTGAGCATAACAACTGCTGCTGCTGCTGAAAGAATTCCTGTGTGGAAGTGTACAAAAACTGGATGTATTGCCATTCATATCACCTACTTTATTCGTTCCTCTTGAAAACCACTATTCCCAGAACCAGAAGGATTACACCTGTTGCTACTGGTACTGTTATCATCATGAATCTCCAAGTTTCTAGCAAATCTATTGTTGCTGTAGTTGTCGTAGTTGTTGTGACTGTTTCGCCAGTTACAGTAACCGCAATATCCAACGAAGTTGCATAATCATCAGCTGATGCAGTCCAAATACGAATTGTATGATCGCCAGCGGCTAATGGGATGAATGTAAGTTCAACAGAAATTGCTCCTACTACTACATCAGTGTCATTGACAGAATCATCCTCGATCTCTTGCTGTGAGATCGAAAATTGAGCATTGTCTTCCCATCCTGATATGACTTTGATCCATTCTGCACCATTTCCTGCTTGAATCACCAAGACAAAAGATTCTCCTGTTGTAGCAGTTACACTCGTTGAATTAGAAACAATAGTCAATGTTCCTAGAGTATCATGACAGCCTGAGGTTCCACATTCGTCTGTTTGACCGCCGTAAGCTCCTGCTGAACCAGCTGCTGTAACAATAAGCAGTGATAAGAAGCTAAGAACAACAACTATTTTTGTTAATTGGTTACGTTTCATTCTATTACCATCCCAGTTTGGTTTCATATTGAACCTATGACCATTCAGAATATATAGGCCGCGTTTCATTTTGAAACATATGTCTCGTATTTGAGCATATTGGTTAAATTATATTCTTGATTGTATATTAGATTGTAATATTCAATTAGGCATCATGCCCGCTTACTTCAATCTTTTGCTTGAAAAAAACTGATGTGAAACTATCTTCGTAATATCTTACTAAGGATTCTCAAAAGCGGGATGCCCATAGCAAGCGCTTGGTTAAATGTCATGAATCTAGTTACAAGTAGCCCAACCAATCCTGCCAATAATCCAAGAATTGGTAAGGGTGGAATATAGATTGATTGAAGTAAACTCACGTCCATAAATTGGCTTAACCAATCAAGACCAATTGGAATCATCAAACCCGCCATGAACGCTCCGATGAATCCTATCAGAAATCCTGCAACCATTGATTCGCGACCAATCGTAACTCTACCTCCGAAGACTTTGACTGGATTCATAATATCAGTTGGGTCGAGTTTCTTCTTCATAACCTTGAGATCTTTGTACGATTTGTCCCCATAGAATTTCTTTGCATGTCTTCCATTCCAGAGTCCTACAGCATATGGAAGACCACCAAACCGCTCTGCAAGTGATGCAATCTGAAATGATCTATACCACCCAATTGTAAATGAAAACTTCTTCCGTTCATCATCTAAGATCCAGACCATCACTGAAGTAGTCCCATCATTACTGAGCATTCCTTCTATTGCGACTTTGGAGTTTCGAAGTTCAGATTTTGTCTTCTCGAGTATCTGAGGAACCATATCTAATGGAGCAAGCATCTCTGCAGGAACAATACTTGGTCCATGCCGTTTAATCCTCAAGGTATAAAGACGTTCATCCCAATAGAACCAAGCTCTCCTATCATCCAAGACTTCTCCATTTTCCTCAGCTGTAACAGTTTTTATTATCTCAATATCATCCTCGTTTTGATATATTGTGTCAAGGAGAGCTCCTGAAAGGACGTACTTGCCACACTCGTTTTCATACTCATTCAAGGCCACTAATTTGGATGTGTAGTTATCTGCTAGAAATCTCAAAAAATGTGGTTTGATTTCGGATAGGATTCTGGTAGCTGCCTTCACAAGATCAGTAATGCTGTTGAATGAACATGCAAAAGGAATAAGCTGGAGCTTGGGTATAGTCTTCAGGGTGACTTTGGTTATTATGCAAAGTGTGCCATAGGTGCCTGTGAAGAGTTTTGTTTTTTTCTCTGGAGTACCAAGTCCAGCAGATGATAACTGCTTGCTCAGCCATGCATTACCTTCCTCTACTTTTTCCTTAAGTGTGTCATTCTCTGAATCTAGTAATAATCGACCAAGCCTCACGATTTTCCCATTAGGTAAGATAGCTTCAATCCCATGAACTTGTGTTAGAATATCTCCATAGCGAGTTGAACCTATTCCGAGACCTCCACTTGCTATAAAACCCCCCACAGTAGCCGCGGTTGCACTTGAAGGATATACAGGTAATGTATAGCCAAGTCGGTCTAAGAATGTAAGCAGAGTTCCCCACGTAATACCAGCTTCAACAGTCACAGCAGATTCGAACTCGTTGAATACCAATATCTCGGTCATCCCTGAAAGAGCAACGCAAAAACCACCTCTAGTTGGAATAGCTCCTCCCCACCCAGAGGTTCCATGTCCTCTAGGAACAATTGGAATTCCATTGTCTAATGCATACCAAATCAGATTCTGAAGTGAAAGTACATCCACGGGTTGAGTGATAATGTCAAATCTTGGACTAACAATCTGATGTGCTATGTCCGGAAGACTTGTTACGTCTTTTGAGTAGATCAAGCATGTTTCAGGATTAGTTGATACATTATCAGCTCCAACAATATCACCAATTCGTTGCTCATCAATTTTCAGCGGTCTTTGTCACCTCCTTCTTCTTTTGGTAACAAAGATTCTGCGACAAGCTGCGTAATGTCCTGCACTTTCATTTCGTAGTTAGTAGTGAATTTAGCTAGGTCGAAAGCAAGAATACATCGAGGACACTCGGTAACTAGCTGAGTAGCTGGAGTCACTGTCGCATCTCTCAGGCGATTCTCCGCAATTTTGGAAGCGAGAACCGGATCTACTATATCGAGTAATCCATGAGAGCCACAGCATCTTGTGCTTTGTCGTGAAGGATTCATTTCAACATGATATAAACCCGGAATTTCGTCCATGATTTCTCTCGGCTCTTCTGTTGATTTCAAAACCCTGGCTGAGATGCAGGGGTCATGAAAAGTTGCTGTTAACATAGGTTGTTCTTCAAAACTAAGTCGATTCTCTCGAATCAAGCGACTGATGAATTGTGATGCAGTCAATAATTCAATGTTGTGATCTTCTTTCAGGGATTCGCTGTATTCAGACCAGGTGAGAATACAAGAAGGACAGCTAAATACTACTGTTTCAACTCCTAGTTCACGAATAATTTCTAGATTCTTTTCAGCCATTTCATTAATGTCTTTGAGATTTCCTGCCCAACCCAATGGTGCTCCACAACAAACTTCTTTGTCACCAAGTAAGGTATAATCAATGCCAGCATAGTCCATTATTTTGACCATTGATTTAGCTACATCATGTAACTGAGACTTCAATGAAACATTGCAGCCAAGAAAATACGCAACCTTTGCTTTTTTTAAAACACGTCCTTTGACAAGCTCTTCTACATCTTCCATCCACAGGAGTCTATCTGCAGAGCCCATCCACATGATGTCTCCACGTTCTTTAACTGATTTCAAAACAAATTTTACTGGAGTTGGCAATAATCCTCTTTCTCGAACTTCTGCTCGAGCAACTTCCCAAAATCGATCTAGACTAATGCCTGTTGTACAAACAGAAGTACAATGTTCGCATAGGTTACAGAGGAAAATCTTGTGAGCGAAATCTTTTCCGAATTCGCTTTCTCCTTCCATGATTGATTTGACGACATGAAGTTTTCCTCTTGGTCCATAAGATTCCCATTTCAGTTCATGAAAAACTGGACAAACAAGAGTACAATTTCCACATGATGCACAAACATATGGTTCATCTTCTTGTCCGTATTTTTCGATGAGATCCAGTTTGGTCATCTCTTTGCCCACCACAGGAAATTGTCTAATCCACTATTTGTAGCGTATAGTATATAGTTATGCCAAGGGTAACAACACCCTTGACACAACCAATTTGATACTAGATTTATTTCAGATCTTGGATCATCTCACCAGCACAAGCGATACCTGATTTGGAAGCTGCTTCCATAGATGCGTAATACATTCCACAGTTCGCATGCGGGCCGGCGACATAGAGTCCTTCAACACCTGTTCGATTGGTTGTCAGACGATCATCCATAATTCCTGGTGGTTGTTTAAGAACTGATTTCCAAATCTTCCAGCTCTTCTTCCATGTTACCTTATCTTTCACTCCTGGAATAAGAATCTCAAGCTCTTCAAGAATTTCTTGAGTTGATTCTTCATCGCTCATCTTGAGAAGTTCTTTATCAATTCCAGTCACTGTCAAGAGTGATTCTCCAATAGGAGCCAAAACTCCTGAAACTCTCTTAGCTTCAGCAACAATGTTGATCTTCTTACCTGGGACAAAAGCTCCTACATTGAAGTCCAAGATTCGTGACTTCAGTCCGAAGTATGCTACAGTGGATGGAACATATTCGAACTTTGCAGCCTTCTCTGTGAACTCCTTAGGTAAGTCACTCATCTTCACAAAGTTTGATAGAATATCAATTGGTACAGTTAACACAACAGCATCAGTGTCGAGATGTTTACTCTCTCCATCCTGTTCATAATCTACACCAACAACTTTACCATTCTCGATTATTACCTGCTTGACAGCGCAGTTGACTTGTGGTTCTACTCCAAAGTTACGTGCTTGAAGCATCAGTGTATAGGCTACACTTCCTAATCCACCGCGCTCTGGATACATCGCACTAAAACCATCTTCATATGCAAATCTCAAATTTTCAGAGTATAGATATTGCCCAGCAGAAACCTCGCTAGGATCCATGAAGGTAACAGTCTTAATCAATGGAGCATAGAAATCATTCTGAATCGACTCTGGGATATTCTTTTCTTCAGCATATTCTGTAAAGGTCATATTGTCAAGTTCTTTGAATTCTTCTTCTTTTCTCTTAATGTTCTCTTGAATTAACAATCCGAGTCTCGCTCTGTCTGTTGTAGGAAGCAGTCCAAATTTCGCAAGCTCAATAGCTGATCTGCGAATGATGTGCCTATCACCATCTTTCAACCAAACTGCACCCTCTCCAACAGTGGTCATTTTAACCCCACTTCTCTCAAGAATTGGAATTAGTGATTTGAAACCACCAACGAAAAAGTGTAGACCTTGGTCAAAGACGTATCCTGATTCAGTATAGGATCTGGCTCGACCTCCGACTGTCTTTTCCTTTTCAAGAATCGTACAACGTGCCTTTAGGCCTTTCAATTCCAGTGCACAACTAAATCCTGAAATTCCGCCACCGACAATAACAACTCGTGTGCCTTTTTCTTTACTCATAATACATTACATCTCCATTCTTTCTTTGTAACTCTTCCTACTCCTCCACATGAGAAGCCAGAGCTTTATCTATTATTAATTCATCAAGCTGCATAACTTTCAGCTTTGTTTCCCTTGCACCATAACTGAGATTCTTGTGACACGACACGCAAGTCGTGATGATCCCATCAACTCCTAGTTCTTCTGCTTCAGCTACTCTCCTCCTTCCAACCGATTCCGCTATCTCTGGATCGAGGACTGATAGAAAGCCACCACAGCAGTTCGATTCTTCTCTGCTATTCTTCATCTCAACAAGCTCAAGACCTGGGACCGCCCGAATGATTTCTCTTGGAGGGTCATAGATTCCAAGAGCTCTCCCAAGATGGCAACTATCATGAAATGTATAGCTCCCTTCTAAAGATTCAAACGTGAGAACTCCATTTTGAACCATATCAGCCAAGACTTCTACTGTGTGTAGAATCTTGATATCAAAATCAGGAATAATATGTGGGTAATGTTCTGCAAGTGTACCATAACAGCCACCACAACCGGTAACAATATGGTCAACTTTTGCTTTCTTGAACATCTCGTAATTACTACGGACTACCTTTTCGAATCCCTTATCGTCGCCTGCCCAGTAATTGAAAAGGCCGCAACAAATTTCACTAGGGACATAGCCAGCATTGACATTCAATTTCTTGAGCATGTCAACAATTGTTTCCGGCTGGTCTGGGTACCAGAATGATCCCATGCATCCTGAGAAAATTGCTGTGTTTGATTCCTCTGGAAGGTCGAGATCTTCAGCCCACATTCCTCTCTCATCAGCTTCAAATCCAATGAATGGTGTACCTTCTTTGTCCAACCAATCAAGGACTTTCTGCATTGTCTCCGTCATTTCGCCTCCAGTCTTCAGGAGTTGTGCCTTTGCATCGTGCCAGATGTCAGTAACTGGAACTCCTGCTGGACAGATTGCTTCACATCGACGACAGTCTGCACAATAGAGTTTCTGCAAGAGCGCAATTGGAGGATTCCGCATCTTAGTGGCATATGCTCTAAGTGCTCGTAGTTTTCCACCTGGGCTATCAAGCTCCGATTTCAACTCAATGTACATTGGACATGTGTCTCGACAGTAATTGCATGATCCGCAGTTCTTTAGAATTTCTGAAAGATTATCGATTTTCATTGTAATATCTCACTCTCCTACAAATTTCGAGAGTCGTCGAAAAGCAGCTGCCAACCAAAAGAGGACGTCTATTCTTCTAAATGACGTCAAACAACTCGTAACTCTATCAGGATTCATGATTCCGTTGGGGTCCCAGCTCTCCTTTGCTGCTATCATCTCTGTCAATCGATCAGGACATGCACGAGACATATAGATCGAATTCTGAAGTCCGATTGTATATGGTGCTCCTCCTATTTTGATTGCCTTCTTCATCATTTTGTGCAAGATTCCTTTACTTGAAATGAACTTGAGATACTGTTCTGCATCAATCATCACCATGAGGTTAAGTCTCATTTCATTTTGTGTACCAAGCATCCCAAACCATAATGCGGGAATCTTGTGAGTTCGACGGTATTTTTCATATTTCGAAAGCATCTCATGCACTTTCTCAATAGGCATCCAATATTCTTGGAACATCAAGGTTTCAGTATGTTCTTTAGGATTGAATTCACAATCGTATCGCAGGTCCCACTCTTTCTGGGAGTATTCATCATTGATATACACTCCATCGTGCTTACCAGTTATTGATTTCAATCTCTCAAATGGCACTTTCAATGGTTCATCGACGTAAGTTACAGAGAGGACATATTTACCAACATCAAGTGGATTACTGTATTTCTGCATCTCATTATCTGCAATTTTGAGATAGACCGGTAGTGGTTCAAGTGTAGTGATTTCTGTTAGTGCATTACAGAGTCCGTCGATTGTTCTAAATCCATAGCTATACGATTTGTACTCACGAACAATCTCGTGTATTTTTAGTTTGATTTCAAAAATGACACCCAGTATACCATATGAATTTAGAAAGATGCCAATATCATCGGACTCTAAGACTTGAACTGAACCGTTTCCACCCACGACTGATAACGACAAGATGTTGTCTTTGAGACCTCCATAGAACGGAGTACCTATTCCACCTCTGCCGCCAACTCCTATCCACCCTCCGATTACTGCAGATTTTGCACTTGACGGATAGATGCCTAGGGTAAGATCATGCTTATCTAATTCATTTGCAAGTCCTTCAAAGGTAACTCCTGGCTCAACTCGTACAAACATTTCATCCTTGTTGATTTCCAGTATCTTGTTCATTGGTTTAATATCGAGAGATATTCCTCCACGAGTTGGGCTTGAGGAACTCATGCAACTTGAGGCTCCACCTCGCGGGATTACAGGTATTGTGTGTTCACGAGCTATTTTCAGAATGCCTTCAATCTCATTTACATTTTCAACTCTAACTGCAAAGTCTGCAAGATACTTTCCCTTCCATCGATAATGAAATTGAGGTAATACTGAAGGGTCTCCACTGTAAATTATTCGCTCTAGCTCAGAGTCTGAAACGCTTGATTCACCTACAACTGCTTGGAGCTTTTCCAGCACTGTTAGTTCCTTCGGAGTTGGCTCAGGTGCAATCTCCTCTGGAGTCGATTCAGGTGTATCTTCTTCAGGAGCTGATTCGTTTGCATTCTCTTCAGGAGTTGTTTCGGGTGTTATTTCTTTTTCACCATTTGACATCTCAATCACCTCACATCACAAAGACTTCTCCCAGATAGATACCCATTATCCCAAGTATTGTCCATAGAATTACAGCTGGTAGTCCGAGATTGCATGTTTTCCAACCACCAAGATGAGTTATGAGAGCAAGAGTACTAAGAATCATACTGATGATGCCAAGCCAGACGTGCCAAGCATGCATGAACAATAACATGTTGCTCATATCGATCAAGTACAATGGATTCATTATACTCCAAACACCTGCAGGTTCTATTAATAGAGCTGCAACATTGATGCTTGTTAAAACGTATGCAAGACCAAGCATCATGCCATGAATTTTAGTGAACCGTTCTTCATCATAATACTCGAGAGCTGTGCCAAGGTACGCAAAGAATAACGCTGGTGCTCCTAATAACCATCCATAGTGAAACTGTGGGATCACAATTGGCTCCACAGGAATCAATCCGACAGTGTAAGATAATGTTGCACCAACTGTTTCCACACCTGACAAATCCAATGCAACAATTCGCCATAGCACAAACTGTTCATGTGCAAGCCCAGGTATGACACCACTATAAACATCAGTTGAAGACTCAGACATTGTAACATTAGTCCAAGTACTTGCATTGTCAGTACTGTACTGAAGTCTTACGTATGTTATCGTTTCTTCAGATGTTACACCAACCGTGACACTGAACTCTTGGTTTGCTAATGGAACCTCTGGGGTTGTTGAAGGTGCTCCGATTGCAGCACCTGACTCTTGAACTACATTCACTGTAATTGAACTGCTAATTCCATGGTCTATATTTTGGACTGCGTAAATAGTCAGAGTGAATGTTCCTACAAATGCTGGAGCTGTAATAGTATAGATGGTATGCATCGCATGAGCAGTAGGTTCTAAGTCATTTTCATCATTATCATCGACGCGTCCTGGATCATCTACGTCCGCAGGTATTTCTATTGTAAATTGGTCATTATCACCAACGTCCGTTGGGATTCTCAGTATAAAATCAGCTTGTGCTAACAATCCGGTTGCAACCACATCTATTTGAAATGTTTCGCCTGGAGCTACATCAATTGTAGATATCGTAGTGATTGACATCCCTGTTGGAACGTCATGACATGTAGAGCAATCTGATTCAGAGCCACTACTCGCAAAGACGTTGCCTACAACTAGCATTGCGATAATGGTTGCCGCTAAAAGAACAAGTCCGATTCTGACATTTTGTTTCATTGATGAGTCCCCAGATCATAGATTGTCTGTTTTATCCAAGAAATACATCTCAGATATGAATGGTGGGAGTAACTGACCCGCCTTAATATCTTGCGGAATTGATTAGCAATCTAATCAGTTTCGTGGTTACAAGATATCTCTTTTTCGGTTTATTTTGACCTATAATTGAAATTAATGGTCCCTACATTAACGGAATACATCATAATTTTCCAAATTATGTCACCAAACCATTATTTTGGACTTGCAATTTGTAATTTTTATTTAGATACTTAACTATAGAATGAACATGCTTAAATTGCGGAGCGCGCGTGATTTCCTACTCAAACCTAAAGAGTTTGGTGAAAAATCGATGGTGTACTACACTGACGAGACCCCCGTGGTCAATAAGAGAGCAGTAGCAGGTTACTACCTGTTCCTGGTCCTCATTGGTTTCGCCATTCTCCTAGGACCGACCGGATCTGGTATCCCTATTACCCTCTGGGGCGATAGGACTCGAGAAGCGCATGAACTTGCGACGCCTGATATGGGTGATTTTACTGACCCCGAATCATGCATCGGCGCCACTTGTCACACCGATGAGTTTGACTATTGGAATGCAACAGGTCATGCGACACATGTAACGAGTAATAGCACATATGTCTTCATAGGCACTCATGCCGAAAGGGCATGGGCAGATTTCAATGCCACATGTGCTCAGTGTCACGCAACAAATTGGGATAATGCCACAGACTCACATGATGGTCTTGGTATCCAATGTGGTTCGTGCCACGACCTAACTTCACCATACTATTCAGTTGATGGTGACGACTGTGCCTCTTGTCATGTTGGACATGGCGACGGTGTAGTTGATGACTGGTCAAACTCGGCCCATGCCAACTCGCTAACAGATCTTAGAACAAGCAGCCACGCAGGATCCTCCTGTATGCACTGCATGTCCACTGAAGGGTTCATCGACCAAGCAACTGATTTCGACCCTACAGGTGATTTCAACCCATTAACTTGTCCGGCTTGTCATTCGAGTCACTCGAATTACTCATCAAACCCGGGCCAGATTCGTGCCGTTAATGCCACAGAACTCTGTGCTATTTGTCACGTGGGTAGTCATCATCCCTCCGCTACTGTATGGCGCGGAGGTCCGCATGATCTTGCGGATGTCGAATGTATCGATTGCCATGGTTGGCAACCCGGAGGTTATGGCTCAGCTTACATTAACCACACCTTCGCTGTTGATCCAGAAGTTGCGTGTGCTCAAAGTACAGCATGCCATGAGGGACATGAAGATTGGGCTATCAACCAACTAGAAGAGATTCAGTCCGCGTTCCACGACTTAGTTGAGGAACTCGAAACTGAAGCTACAGCTTTCGAAGCTATAGTGGAAGCATACAATGCAACAGTCGGTGCAAACTACACTCTAACCAGTTATGTGTTAGATGAGGTTGAAACCGCTGTTGGTGTAGCTCACTATTATGGCTACGACCGCTCAGATGGCTTCCATGATCCTATGGAAACATTTGAAGCAGTTAATGGAGCTTTCAGAGACCTTCTTGACGCTAAGGCTTTCTATTATGAAAACCTCCCAGCACCAGCTGCTGGATTTAGCGCAGACACTCTGATTATTGTTGGTGGAGCCGCAGGTGGTATTGTTGTTGGCCTGCTCCTAGGAGTATTGGTTGGCAGACGTCGATAGACGCTGTTAGAAACAAACATACGTATGGTGAATCCAGGTACTTCGGTATCTGGAATCCCTTTTTCTTTCAGCTCCTTGAAGTCCGACACAGCCACAACCTGAATTTTATAAGTGCAATGAAATTGCGCACAAGATATTCGATTAGGATAGATAGACAATGAAACAAAAAATCATCTTCACGATAACATTTGCCATTGTGATGTTGAATGCACTAAGTTTGGGTGCAAACATCACTGTTACTGGTGACTATAAAATAGACATTAATGAGAATGCAAAGATACCAATAATATCACAGGACCCAGAGTACAACATATCTTCATACAGAAATTATGCAGAGGCAACAGCGGATATCCTAGTATCCAAACTCATGAATATATCAAGGGGGAGAATATTTCATGCTGGCAGTGCTGATTGGGATACACATCAGGAACTCACCAGTCTCGCTAATTACTATTGGGCGATAGCTGCATTATCAAATGCTTATGAAATGTCAAACAATGCAACTTTCTCAATTGCAATGAGCAGGGCGGCAAATAGTATGGTGAGTATTTTCAAGGATCCGACATACCCTGGCTATTATGTGAACGAGTACGCTGATATCGAGATTGCTCAAACCAAACGACCCGGAGTCCAAGCTTACGCTTACTGGGCTCTTGATCTCGCGGAATCCACCAATACCTCTCTTGATTTTACTGCAGAAAAAGAGAGTGCACTAATGTGTCTGACTGATATGCTCTATGACCCAGTTTACGAGGGTTTCTATTTCTACACAATGAGAAATGGTTCGCTCAATGTACCGGCTTCCTTCTCTGAAATTTACCCAAATGACGGAAAAAGGTTGGACCATCTAGTTCTTGGAGCTTCTGTTCTCTATGATGCAGGTTTGTCCTTGGGAAACATGACAATGGTGGACATGGCTAATCGATCTATGTCATTCATGATTTCTCAGATGAGGTATTATTTTGAAATGGAATTCAAAGGCTATATGCTGGCAACGAATCGAAGCGGTGGACCTATTGTCGTGGCAGAAGGAAATCGAGTTGCACATTCAATTGTAACCGATCTTAATGCTATGGCAATGAGAGCTCTTGTCAAGGGTTTTGAAACAACTGGTGACACAACTTACCTAAACCAAGCTACAGAAATCTTTGAAACACTTATCGCCAATAATTGGGATGGTGAAGAAGGAGGTTGGTTTGCGGAAACAGTTGATGGTGCACCATACGATCCTCTAGATGATGAAGATGTCAAGTACTACAAATACTCCGAGATCCAGTTTCAGATGATTTTAGCTCTTGAGGATTTGTATGAAGCATCAGATTCAATATATCCGATTCGAATGGTTATTGATACTCTAGAGCTTACTCTTGGACATTTGTGGGATCCTGGTGTTGAGGGCTTTGTAAGTAATGGTAACCAGATTTGGGCAGTTATCACAGATGATTGGAGAATTCATTATACCGCAGTGCAAGCGCAAGGTGTTCTTAGTTTGGAGCGTGCTTGGAGATATGGATTACCTATAGTAAGTTCAGTGAGGATTAATCCAACAAACCCTCGACCTGAAGATATCGTTTATTTCTCAGTAACCGCCCTTGATGATGATGGTATTGATTTTGTATACGTTAACTATTCTATGAAAGTGGGAGGCAATACATCATATGGTACTTTTCCATTGCTATCTCATCCACAGATTGGAGGTATATTCAATAATTCGATTGGTACATTTGATGACACCACCGAAGTGAATTTCGATATTGTCGCTAATGATACAACAGGTCGTTCATTCGTCGCAGGCTCTTACTATTTCATCGTTCGGACGGATACATTTGCCCCAATTGCTGAACTTCATGCTATCTACCCAGAAGGTGATGTTCGAGCGGGTGATGATGTTGTAATTGATATTGAAACATATGAGTTTCCGGAACAAAGTCATACGAACTCTTGTGTGATGCAGTGGAGATTATTTGATGCTGTATATACCCAAGAAAATATGACGCCTATAGGAGTTGAGGATGGTAGAATCATCTGGCGAATCGCACTCGGCCAATTTAATGGCGGTGAACAAATCGCATTCTTCTGTCTGGTGACAGATGAGGCTGGTAATGTTGGTGAGAGCAGGCTCTATCAACTCACGATTCTTAGTCCAGTTTATAGCTTCTCACCAATTGCTACCTTTCAAGTGGTAGCTGTAGTGGGATTAGTAGCTGCACCAGGTGTGGGCTATGTCTATGCAAAAAGGAAGAAGGGAAGGTATAGAGAAGCACAACGTGATGGAAAGAAAAACGCACAAAGAAGAGCAAGACAGCGTAAAACAAGCCGAAAGAGAAAACAAGAGTAAGGAGAGTTTACTATGGATATTGGTACAATATTACTAATTGTTGTTATCGCAGCAGGAATCTTGGATACGATCTTTCTATTGGTTGGTCCGAGAATTGAGAACTATACTCGCTATTCATTCATTACTTCACTGACTAGTTTCATAACCTCAGTTGGAGCATTATTGTGGATGGCTACTCTGATTTTCATGAATCAGTTTCAGTATGACTATGTTCGACAGGTAACAAATATCGATGCTGATTTATTACTAAAGATTTCAGCATTGTGGGCTGGACAATCAGGGTCTCTTATCTTCTGGACATTTCTATCATTCACTATATACTTTGGATATAGGTTGGCAAGTCGAGGATATGAAGATGACAAGCTTGTCTACAGAGCTTCAATCCTCATGGGAGTATCGTCTATTCTTGTTGCAGTGAATGCATTTGTTGCAGATCCTTTTAGACCGACTTTGGGATTTATCCCTCCTGATGGACTTGGTCTCAATCCATTATTATCTACAATCTATAATGTGATTCACCCTCCGATCATATTTATCGCATATGCTTTGATTCTGGTGCCTTTTTCAGTCAAGCTTGCAGGATTCACCATTCGCAGTGAGGAACGTAGTCAAGATCCAATCCCAGTGGTTCATTCCTACGTGCGATTCACAACCATCTTTGCCTGGTTGATGCTCTCGGCTGGTATCGCGATTGGCGGCTATTGGGCATATATTGTTCTAGGCTGGGGCGGATATTGGGCGTGGGATCCGGTGGAAACAACATCTCTAATCCCATGGTTATTGCTGACAGCGTTTTACCATGCCAAACCTGTTTTCAGAAAGAATGATGTCTTACGTGATTCTTTCCTCGTCATGGCATATGTTACAGTGATTTTTGCAACTTGGACTACAAGGAGTGGAATCCTCAATTCTGTTCATGGATTTGGGATTACGATTGTGAGTTGGACAATGCTTGCAACACTAATCTTTACCTTAGTCCTCGGAGTTGGTCTTACACTGTATGCAGGCTTTCGAGATATGTCGGATGACGATACTTCTGATGTACTTGGCTTTTTCAAGGAAAAGAATATTCGATTACTATCAATTAAGACGGCTCTAATTGGTCTTGTAATTGTCACCGCGACTTCCACAATCGGCGTCGCTTATCCTGCGGCATACAACTTGGGAATAGCTATCTTTGACCCAGCTAGCCTTGCAGACAGTTCAATTGGAATTAGAATTGAGTTCTTTCAATATGGGTTCTATTTAGCAAGTGCATTTCTCGTGGCTTCGGCATTCTTTTGTTTGAATACTAAATTCCTGAGTATCCGTGGTCGAGGAATCACTATGCTTTCACTCTTCGCCATTGGTGGACTTCTTGCTGGTCTAACAGTATTTGGTGGACTCGCGTTACCAACAAACTTCTGGCCTGCTAACCTACTTGTGATTCCTGCAGTTGGAGCTATTGCATTTCTTGTAATAGCATTTGTACGACAGATGATTGGAAAGGATAAGATAGCAAGTACCCGTCAAGTGGGACGACTGATGCTTCATCTCGGTCTCATCATACTCTTGTTGGGTGTGTTTATGAGTGAGAATGTCGTCTATGAAACTAACTCAGGTTATATGGAGGGCAATGTTCGAGAAATTGCCCCCGGTATTCACATTCAAGTAACTGATATTGACCTAGAGTACTTCATTCATGATCGAGATTTCAATATGGTTGTGACCATCCAGGTCATTGAAACAGATAGTGCCAATGTAAGCAGGCGTGTTGGAATAGGTTATGCTACAATGACTGGTCATCCTGATTGGAACATGATAAGTCATCAAGTATACTTGCATACGAATGTTTACCGTGATGTGTTTATTGCAGTCACTGGTTTTCAACAAATCGCACCCGGCACGTACCAAGTGACAATTCATACTAAGATACTTCCATACATATCCTTCGTTTGGCTTGGTGCTTTCTTGATGATGGCTGCGATGGTTCCTATGTTTGCTATCGAGGCTCAAGTATTACTTAAGTCACTCAAGGGGAAAGAGAAAGATCTCTATGGGGATGTTCAGGAAGACTCAGAGGAAGTAGTGGTTGAGAATCAAGATAGTTGAAAATAGAATACGGTCGAGTTCTTGGACTCGACCATCTCTTTTTTTTATGATAGTGTTAGCCCACTACCATTTTCCTTTTCTGATAAGAATCTCCGATATCAGAAGAACAACGACAATTATGACTGCCCATGTACCAACGACAAGAGAGAGCGTATTAGTAACGGTTGGATCCATAGGTTGAGCAAAGGTTGTAGTAGTTGTTGTTGATGTAGTTGTAGCAGTAGTTGTTGTGGTAGTTGTGGTGGTTGTAGTAGTAGTTGTCGTAGTACTAGAGGGGGGATTTGTCACAGTAACCATCACTGTATCACTTGTAGAATATTCTCCGAGATTAAAAACGGTAAGAGTATAATCGTATATCCCTGGAATGAGCCAATCAACAAGAATGTAAATCGATGATCCGTTCCATGTTCCAGAGGAAAGAGTCACTCCATTTCGGAAGATTGTGTAGTTTGATGGATTTGCGTCTGTTGCGTTCCAAGTAATTCCGTTCCCCGTTACTGAATATTCATATTCAATATCAACAGGACTATCAAGAATTGGCGCATTCGCATCATACTCAGCTAACACAGTAACATCCAAGCTTCCTGCCAAATCGGCCTTTCCAGCAGTCCATATTCTAAGTGTGTGAGTTCCTGCTGATATAGGTGTGAACTCTACTGAAATTGAAATCGCGGTAGTGTCGCCGTTATTGTCGCCTGTACCATCATTTTGAACTGCTGTTTCGGTGAAAGAGAACTGGTTGTTATCAGCCCAGTCAGACATTATCTTGATCCAGAACGCGGAATCACCTGCAGCATAACCTCCTGCATCGATATCGAGAATGAAAGGTTTACCAACAGTCGCACTAACTGTCCCTGTTGCATTTGAAGTAAGTGTAAGAGTTAGAATGTCGTGACACCCCGAAGTTCCACACTCTAATTTTGAATCGGAGAAAGCAATGGTCATTGACGCCCCAGCATAAAGAACAATCAAAGTCATCAAGGATACAATGATTAGGGGCTTGAATGATTTCCTCATCTCACGACCTCCATCTATCCAAAATTAAAAGAAAACTCAATACACCCACGATTCCTCCCATCGCCAGAATGATAAAACTAAACGTGGTAGTTTCAATTAGTTTCTCATCATCTACAGGAGTCCCTGTAGATCCTCCTGTTGTTGTTGTAGTAGTAGTTGTGGTTGTTGTAGACGTTGTTGTGGTGGTGGTTGTAGGAACTTCTCCTGTTACAGTTACAATCACTATATCGGTCACATTATTTCCACCGATATCGAATGCAATGAGTGTATACTCATATGTACCAGGACCCAAGTAATCGATATTGATGTATATTGGCTGGCCGTCCCACACGCCTGATAAGACACTAGTTCCATTGAGGTCGACGTCGAAATGCGATGGGTTCTCATCATACGGTGTCCAAGTTATATTGTGGCCCGTAGTCAATACGTTGTACTCTATGTCAGATGGGCTATCGACAGTTGGTGCAGTTACATCAGGGATATCTTTGACATCTATAGGGATGTCGATAGACTGTGATGATGAGCCTGTTGAGCACCAAGCTCTAATCGTATAGTTTCCAACACTATTTGGTGTAAAAGTGAAATCATAAGTGACGTTCCAGTTCGCACTAGTTAGATCTTCGCCAGAGCCATCTTGAACATGAAATGGAGTAAAAGAGAACTCATCATTATCAGCCCAACCTGCCTGCACAGACAGATAAAAATTAACACCGCCCATTGATGGTTTCTGAGCTGTAATTCTTAGAGTGAATGGAACTTCAATGGTTGCATTACCTGTGGAATTTGAAGACATTGTGAATGAGGGATTGGGGGTATGACAACCTCCACATTCAGAAGTGTAGTCGGGTTCAGCGTAGGTTGAACTTACTGCTAGGAACATAAGTAGTGCAACAACACTAGTGATAACCAGTTTCTTTCTTATTGTTCGATTCATACAGATTTCCCTCATATGATGCACTCTTAGGTTAGCCTGACCATTTTTAGGGTCTATTTAAGGATGCTTTCAAAACATGAGAAAAGTTTGAAATTGTAACTATTACGATTGCAAAATTACATCATTGTTGCTTTTTTTTCTAACAAGAGCATGAATTGAACTAGTTATAGTAAAGATGTTCAATTTCTCACATAACAGAATTTAAGTTTCCTTGATTTCATGTTATGATGTGGTTATTGGGATGAAAAAAAGGAACATTCCCTTCTTTCTTTGTTCTCTTGTTTTAGTGTTAGCAATGTTTCTCTGGATCCAACCTTGTTCTGCTAATCCTATCGCAATAGGTTTGGTAGAGGATGGATCTGCATTCCACAAAGGAGAATTCATCCACATGCCTGTGGCTGATGTAGAGATCAATATGACTAGGATTTCTGACTCAGTAACGGTTGATCTCTTGGGAATCTACGAGATTGAAACTAATCAAACCCAAAACACAAGTCTTGCATATGTGTACCCTTCATCATCACTTCCCATGAATATGACAATTCAAGTCGATTCTGTTGAAACTGAGTTTGTCATATTGAACTGGTCGGAATTGGTTGGGCTCAACTTTTCGCAAGATACTCTCGATTTAATTTCAAGGGGGGCAGATTTTGCATACTTCAATGTCAGTCTGATAGCAAACACCACAATGCTTCTACAAGTGGAATCGCACTATACATTCTCATTAGAATATGCAGACTACTGGCAGTACCGTTACATCTTTGGAAGTGCTCGATCATTCGATGGTGATACTGAGGAAACAATCCATATTCATCTGGTTGAACAAACACCATTCCTAAGCACAGGCTTCCACCCTGAAGATTATCTTGAATTGACACAAGATGGAATTGTTACTGATGCAATTTGGGATTTCAATGTCAGCAGTATGGAGCTCGATGAGGTTTGGTTTTCAGCGACGGTTCGTCAGACAAGTGCCCCTGGTTTGATTGAATTCGTAATTATCATTTCAGTCATTTTGGGTTTTGCAGTATTTGCAGTTTATTATATTCAGAAGAGGTTGTCCTAATCAAATGCTGAAAGAAGGCTTTATACAGCCCAAATGTAAATCCAGCTTGGAGCAATCGCTGTGAGTCCCTCGTATGACGTTGCAATAGTTGGAGCTGGACCTGCTGGCTCAACTACAGCTAGGATTCTTGCAAAAAGGGGATTAAAGACTGTAATGATTGACAGACGTTCAGAGATTGGCATTCCAATTCATTGTGGTGAGCTTCTTCCTACTCCACCTGAACTTCTGGATATTTTCCCACGATCAAAAAGACTGCGACATCTTGGTAATGTTCCAAAAGAATTTGTTACGAACAAGACTTCTCGAACTCAGTTGATATCTCCAAAGGGTCATGCAGTTGAGTTCAAGTTTGGCACAAACATAATTGATCGAACCAAGTATGATCAATATTTAGCGAACCAAGCAATAGATGCTGGAGCAGAAACTTACCTACAATCCACGGTTCGCAATCGATCACAAATGAACGGTCACAAGATCAAGTCAAAGAGTGGTCCAAATCAAATTGATGCGAGAATAGTGGTTGGTGCAGACGGACCGAGTTCTATCATATCTAAGACACTTGGAAATTCCTACTCAGATACGGATCGTGATCTCAGCCCTTCAATAAACTTCACTATGAGTGGAGTTGAATGTGATGATGATGTGGTCCAGATGTTTTTTGGTAGGAATATTGCTCCCGGTGGTTATACATGGATCATTCCTAAAGGGAACTCGATGGCTAATGTCGGATTTGGAATTCGACGATGCATATCAACACCCGGCACTTCACTACTAACCTATTTGAAACACTTCATAGCAAAGAACAAGATTGCTGCACCACAGTTGAAACGAGCGAAGGTGGTTTCACGAGTTGGTGCAATTATTCCGGTTGCAGGTCCTGTACCGATCACATCTTCCGAGAACGCTGTATTAGTTGGTGATGCTGCAGGACATATAATGGCATCAAATGGTGGTGGTGTTCCGACAGCTTTAGCTGGAGGTTCTATTGCAGGTAATGTGATTGCCGCCCATCTCAATGGTGGGCTGCCACTCAACGTGTACGATCGTCTTTGGAAGTATGAATTTGGTAAGGAGCTAGATACTGCACTCTCAACTCTCAGAATTGCTGACAGTGTCATGACCTCTGACCCCCTGATGGATGTCTGTATGCGAATTGCTGGGAAGCAGTTTCTAGAGCCACTAATCCGTTGTAGACTTCCAGCTCCAGTTGACTTTGTATCGAAAACATTTGTGAGAGCATTCAATGCTATTGTAAACTAGAAGTCCCGATCTCCAGCACGATCCGCGAGAACAAATAGAAGGTCTTCATTCAAAAGACCTTTACCTCTGATAGCATCCTTAGCCTTGACTGCATATTCCTGAGCGAGTGCACTTGCATGTGCAACTGCATCAGTTCGTTCAATTAATTGCAGTGCAAAATCGATATTTCCATCATTGAGAAGTTTCATGCATTTGTCTGCTTCTACCTCGGTGCACAAACTCAAGGCATGAGTGAGTACATAATTTGCTTTGGTGCCCCGAAGGTCTGAATTGGCAGTTTTTCCTGTAGTGCTTGCACTTGAAATAACATCGAGAATATCATCTCGTATCTGGAACGCATAGCCCATTTGTTCTCCAAAGGCGTCTAGAATCTCTAACTGGTCTACATTTGCGTTTCCAACCATTCCGCCAATTTTCATTGCAGCTCTCATGAATGATACTGTCTTTCGTCGTACGATATCAAAATAGGATTCTTCTGTCATGAGGGTAGGAGTTGTGAAGTACAAGAGGATATCAGATGCTTCACCTTCACACATCTTCACGCCCGTATCCGCTAGTATATGTATCAATTCTGGAGATGCAATCTGACTTACCATCTTCACAGCTTGAGCTATCAGCAAATCTCCAGCAATAATAGCCATTCTGTTCCCATATTTCTTGTGAGTGCTTTCGACGCCACGACGGGTGTCATCCTCATCAATAACGTCATCGTGAATGAGACTAGCAGTTTGCACAAACTCCGTTGCTGCAGCAAAGGGAAGTGCTTGCTCGAAAGTGCCTCCAACAGCTTCACAACTGAGAATGACTAGAAGTGAGCGTATACGTTTACCTCCAGCTTGAAGAAGATGCTGTGCGGTATCGTAGAGAGTTTCAGGTTCGCTTCTCTCTGATTCAATAATTCGATCGATCTCTTCTTCGATGGCTACTAAGCGAGTATGGAGCTCTTGACGTCTTGTTTCATCTGAAGGGTCTTCAACAATGTCCGCTTTTGCGTGACGTTCTTCCATTTTCAAGGTCACCAGTTAGTGATTCAGATGAATTATTTTTTCCAGTACAAATTCGCCTTAAAGCAATTCCTTTCTGACATTCCACAGTTGAGAAATTGCTTAATCATAGATTTCGCCGAGACCATCCCATTCTAGTCCCATTGCTTGTGCGGCCAGAACCATAAGATCCTTGACAGTTTTGTCACAGCCAGCAACTGGCAATTGGTCTTTCAAATACTCGACACAGGAAGGACATCCTGAAGCAACAACATCAGCTTGAGTTCGTTTGACATCATCTGCTTTCAATTTACTAATGTCTGCTGCAAAATCACCATCAACAGCTCGTAGTACGCCACCACTTCCGCAACAATAGCAGTTCTCTTTGTTGTGGGGAAGTTCTTCGAACTCAACTCCGGGTAATGCCTTGATGACCTCGCGTGGTTCATCATAATATCCTGCATTTCGACCTGCGTCACAACCATCATGATAGGTCAATTTGATATCCAAAGGAGTAGTGAATTCGACCTTACCCTGTTTGATAAGGTCTGCAAGGTATTCGTAGCCATATCGAACCTTGAGTCCGTGATCTATGCCAAGGAATTCTTTGTATTCATGAGCCCACATCTTGTAACAGCCTGGGCAGTTTGTGAAGATCTGTTTGACTCCCAGTTCTTTGTACTTGGCAATGTTGTGCTCGGCGAGGGTTCTTGCACCCTCGAAGTCACCCATCATAATCAATGGTGCTCCACAGCAGTACTCCTCTTCACCAAGTATTGTATAATCCTCACCAATCTTATCGAGAATGAGAGTTGTTGCAATTGTCGCTTGAATCGCGATTCCACGATATGAAGACCCACAACCAAAGAAGAAAGCAGTTTCTGAAGGTTGTCCTTGCCGATCAAGCAATTCATCTTCATTGGGAGTCCAGTAAGACCATCCTTCGATGCGATCCATCTGAGACTGTCCCTGTATGTTGCAGGCTTTGAGAAGGGTTTCTTTTGTCAGGTTCATGTTCTCAGGCCACATGCCACGTTTCATGAACTCTCCTCTCAATACTTGATAGATTTTCACAAAAGGAATGTCTGTCTGACATACCTCTTCACATCCTCCACAGAGTGTGCAGCCATAGACTGCATCTGCTAAGCCTTGAAGAGCAACGCGTGGACTGATCCTTTTCTGCATTAGCCCTCGAGTAAGAAGCATCTTTCCTTTTCCTGAATAGCTATCAGTCCGTTTTACTTTGTATGTAGGACATGCACCATGTCCAACCTGACAGTAACTACATTGAGCACACATGAAAGGGTACTCAGCTAGTCCGAATTCCTTCAGTGCTGGAAAGTCCATAATTTAGTTCTCCAGAGCAAGGTTGTAGCTGAATTTTCATCCAGCCATGGTTGGTTATCGAATAAGCCTACCTTAAAATGTTTTCACCGGTGGTGCTGATTTTATCTAAAATCATATCTCTCGCTAGGTTTTTATGTTGCCACAAATCTCCGCCTCTTCATAACTTCTCGAGGTTCATGACCAGGAGAGTACTTGCATGGGACTGAAGAAGACTCAGATTGAACATCTGTCCGGCATATTCGAAGACCGGTTAATTACTGCTAAGCATGAACTGTTTTTGAGTTCAAGTGATGTTGGTGCATTGCCCAAATTGGTAGGATTGATGATGAACTACAATCCCGATGCGATTGCTCAACCAACCTCTGCTGAAGAAATCAAGGCACTGTATGAATTTGCGAATAAAGAAAATGTCCCATTGACGCCAAGAGGCGCTGGAACTTCAGGTTACGGTGGTGCAATACCACGCAAAGGTGGTATCATAGTCGATATGCGTCGCATGGACAATGTCCTCTCGGTTGATGAGGAGAATCTTACAGTCACAGTTGAACCCGGTATGGTGTGGGCTGACCTTCAATTTGAACTAAATCAACTCGGACTCGATGTTCGTAGTTATCCGTCATCGGGACTTTCAGCTACAATTGGCGGATGGGTCGCTCAAGGTGGAGACGGGATTGGCAGTCTCAAATATGGTACTATCAATGAGAACTGCGTTGAGTTCGAAGTTTGTCTACCTACTGGTAAATTGATCAAGACTGACGATATGGACCTGTTCTGTGATACTGAGGGTATCCTAGGAATCATAACAAAAGTCACTTTGAAGATCAAACCCCTGACCAAGCTCAAGGCATTTGTTTCAAGCTTTCCAGAGAATTACCTTATGAATATGGCAATCGAACATATTCTGGAAGAAGGCCCACTCCCCTTTACAATCAAATTCAAAGAATCAAAATATATCGACCTCAAGAAGAAAACATGGAAAGCAGACTGGAAGTTTCCATACCCTGTTCATCACTGCATAATCATGGTTGTTTACGAAGGTGACCAAGCAGAGATTGATGAAGGTGAAGAAGTACTGCGTCGAGTCACCGAGCATTTCAAGGGAACTTCATATGATGATCATGTCGGCGAGTACGAGTGGGAAGAACGATTCCATCCAATGCGTATTAAGAAAGCTGGACCCACACTCGTTGTAGGACAAGCTTTTGCACCATTAGAGAACTTGTCTAAAATCCTTGACGATTTCCAATTTGAACAAGCTTCAGCAAAGGCTGGTATTGATGGTTTTGTTAACTCCAAGACCGCAGTCACTATGATGGGCTACTTCATGGAAGATGAGCGACGCTTTATGTATTTGCTATCGTGGTCACAGAGCTTTGTTATATTCAAGATTGCACAGCGTCACGGTGGACATCCACATTCTACCGGAATTTGGTTCGCTAACTACGCCCACATCTATTTTGGCAAACCTAGACTTGCACGAATTCGAGCTGCAAAACAGAAGTGGGACCGGAAAGAGATTTCCAACCCAGGAAAGATCTTTGCATGGTGGTTACCCTTTATGCTCCGAACTGGCAAGTATTTCATGTGGATTGGTTTCGACATGTTGCGAAACGGTTTCGGTCGTATCGCACCGATTTTACTAAAGTGGCTTCAGAACGTTCCACCAATAAAGTGGTTGCTTAGATGGGGACGGGCTCAGAGTCCGTGGCCAATTCAGTACGGCCTAGGTTGCTGCATGGCAGATGGTGCTGCAGCAGTCGCATCAAGATGGGACATTGAACGATTTGGAATGCTCCCACTTTTTGGCCCGCGCCAAACAGATGTGCTATGGATTTCCGGCTCACTAACCAAGAAAATGGCTCCTCGATTGAGACGTATCTATGAACAGATGCCTGAACCCAAGTTCGTCATTTCATACGGACAGTGTGCAGCATCTGGAGGTATGTTCTTCGATGGATACTCCCTTGTTACTCCTGCTGAGAAAGTAGTACCTGTGGACGTTTACATTCCAGGATGCCCTCCGAAGCCAGCAGACTTTGTAAGAGCTCATTTGATTCTTCAGAACAAGATCCGAGCTGGAACAACTCACTGGCAGCAGAAGAACGAAGATCTATCATCACTGGGGTTGATACAATAGATGTCACTAAGCGAAGATAATGGGCCTTATTGTTTGGTCTGGTTAGGTTTGCTCCTCCTAGGTGCATACTATACCAACTTTGCATATCAGCTCTGGACTATTCCTAGTGCAGCTGCAAATTTCTTTGCTCCTGCTAATTTCATACTCATGTTAGGACTGATGATTCTTCCACCAATAATGATATTCTTCTTTACTGGCTATCTTCGACCGACTCGTGGAAAAGCAAAGATGGCAATGCTAGGTCCTTCAGTCTTTCTTGCACTGATCTATGTGATTATCGCATACACAGCTTCATTGAGTGTAGAAATCATAGGAAGTCTACTAATCTTTTCATCTTGGGGTATAGGAAGTGCGATTCTGACTGCCGGTGGATTTTCAATTGTACAATCATATGAACAAAGTACATCACCGGGAATGCTAGATGTATCCAGTCTTCATTACGGTCCTCCTAAGGAAGAGCCTGAACCGGAACCGGAAATTGAAGCAGAACCTGAACCTGTTGTAGAAGAACCTGAGGTGCCTGAAACAGACTCTGATGAATCAACAACTGTGGAACCTGAATCTGAATAGATTAGTCCATGTCAGTTTCTGGTAACCATTGAATTGCAGCAGCAGATATGAGCAGTCCGATGAAGAGCCAGAAGAACATGAATGTCCCGAACAACCACTCTGGAAAGAGAACTACGGCCATGTATGCATGAGCCCCTCCGATTAATCCAGAAGCAACTGTTGAAGATGTACGACTGGGCCGTGACTTTGCTTTAGAAAGTGCATATACTGATCCTACCATAGCAATCCCCGATAACAAGAATACGAACTTGATAACGACATCCGGAATTGTTGTTGTAATAAGAATCCAGAAATAAACGCCAATCATTCCTGTACCTAACAGAAGAGCTTGGTAGTATAGGTAAGTTGCTCGGATTTGTGACAATCAAATCGACCTCATTGAACATTTGGTTATGGATAGGGCTGAATTAAGTCCTGCTTATAATTTCTTTGTGTGGTCCAAAAATTTCGAATGGTTTTTAACTTAGCCTTTACTGCGACCTCTTCAAGTTCAACAGGAACCAAATCTATCCTAGGAAAGTGATTTGGATGCAACTTGTTGAATTCACAGGCAAGAAGTAACTTCTCGGAGATTTAGTGATGAGACTATTCATCGATTTCATACCGGTAATGATTTGGGCCGCTTTGGCCGTTGTGCTCGTAGTAGGCATGCTCTTTGCTTCATGGGTGTTAAGACCTCATGTCCTACAGAATAGCGAGAAGACAGCTTCTTACGAATGTGGTGAAGAACCGATTGGTCCTGCTAGGATTACCTATCCTTACAACTATCTTATCTATACAATACTCTTTCTTGTTGTTGATGTAATGGGTGCATTCCTGTGGTTACTTGCAGGGTCATCATTCCGATTGGAGGTACCCGTTGTTTGGCAAGTACTTGTCTTTGTTCTGATTATTATGGGTGGAATGGGTTTTGCCATGAAACAACTACCTGAAACATTTCTTAGCGGGCAAGAAACTCTAACTCTCTACCGTAAAGCTAAGGCTGACAAAGAATTGAATGAACCACATGCGGGAGGTCACTAAAGATGATGCAGGCTGACGTCTGGTTAGAGCTAAATCCTTGGTTTGAGCAATTGATGTTCATTCTAATTGCAGGGCTTGTGATATTTCTAGCATATGCTGCGCTTGAACACAAAAGAATCGTTTATGCAGTATTCTTCTTTGGATTCATGGCCGCCTTTGTTGCAGGATTCTTCTTACTCCTTGAAGCTCCCTTCATTGCAGGTATGCAGATTGCTGTGTATACAGGTGGCATCAGTGCTTTGATTATTTTCGGAGTACTGCTCATACCACGTGCACAAGATTCTACCTTAGAATCCTTTGCCTCCCCTAGATACAAACGACTTGGTGCTTTAATTTCATTTGTAGTTGTAATGCTTTCTGGACATCTTGCAGTCTTCTTCCCCTGGTCCGAAACTTTCGCTTCAGACCTACCTCCGTTGGAATTTAACATTGAATTAGTATCACAGTGGATCTGGTCCGATCATGGTATCTATGTTCAGATGACCGCGCTCATTCTACTTACTTCAATAGTTGGAGCTATTGCAATTCTGAAGATGGATAAAGCTGAGACCATGGGACCAATCATAGGAGAATTCGGTGTTGAATCAGTTGAAGAACCAATAGATGATGAAGCATCTGTTGAGGAACCACCTACTGAAGAACCATTAGATGATGAAGCATCTGTTGAGGAACCATCTACTGAAGGACCATCTACTGAGGAACCAGAAGAGGAGGTTGGTAACGAATGATTCCCCTTTCATGGTACTTGTTTGTAGCTTTCATCCTGATAGGTCTCGGTGCCTATGGAATGATGGTGAAACGAAACCTCATTCGAATACTCATTGGAGCTGAGATTATGGGAAATGGTGTTAATCTTGCTCTCGTTGCTATTTCCATTTACAGTCCAGTATTCACATTTGTGGGTCAAGGACTTATCATTCTTGTAATCTCCGTAGCTGCTGCTCATACAGCACTGGCTATGGTCCTAATGCTCATGTATAACCGACGTTATGATACGGTAGATCTTGGAACACCTATTTCACTGGAGGACGATGAAAATGTCTGATACTCCAGGTTCTGCTTCAACTGTGGCTCGTGCAGTCATTAACAAATATCCGAAGATTGAATCGAAACCTCTTGATGGGAACAAGGTGGAACTTGTTGTCCCGATTGAGAAGATTCGAGATGTTGTTGCTATGCTTGATGAGGAAATCTCAGACGCTCTTCCAGAATCCATGTTTGGAGTTGATTTGACCGAGAACAAATACGAACTCATCTACATCTTCTGGTCTCACCTGGGTAAAATGCTAATTCAACTCCGTGTTCAACTCGAAGGAGAAACTCCTGAGATCGAATCTGTTGCTGATATTTTCCCTGGGCTTGAATGGCATGAACGAGAGACCCACGAGTTGTTTGGTATTGGTTTCAAGAATCATCCTGACCTTCGTCCACTGCTTCTTCCAGAGGAGCTCGAAGGACAATTTCCATTGAGAAAGAGCTTCAAAACAGATCGAAGTCGGATGGATGAAACAGGTCTTCCAAAGCCTAAACCAAGGCCAGCTCCTAGAGGTGAATCATCATGAGTCCAGATATTCTTGATGAAAGCTGCGTCATTTGGTTCGGTCCTCAGCATGTTAGTGCTCACGGATGGGCTGCAAAGCTCACACTTGTTGGAGACTATATCGTTGAATGTGACCCTAACGCAGGATACTTCCATCGTTCTGCTGAGAAGTGTCTTGAATTCCGAAACTTCAGACAGGGTTCAATGATTCTAGAAAGAATCTGCATGATGGAGGCTTTCTTAGGAGAGTACCCATACATTGCAGCAGTTGAGAAGATTGCTGATCTTGAAGTTCCTGAACGTGCAAAGATTATGCGAACGATTATGATGGAGTTCAACCGTATCCACTCGTACCAGTTTTGGTTTGGTCAATTTGCTGGTGAATTAGGTCTTTTCGCAATGCTTCTTTGGCCATGGGTTGATCGAGAATATTCACTTGATGCATTCGAACAACTGACTGGTTCTCGACACACTGTTTCATATGCAACCCCTGGTGGGGTCAAGTACGATTTTACTCCGAAATTCCTATCTAAGATGGATATCGCATTGAGTCGGTGTAGAAACCGAATGCCATTATTTGATGATATGTTAGCAGGAAGTCCCACCTTCAGACTACGGGCAGAAGGTGTTGGTCAATACACTGCCAAGCAGGCTCTCAAATGGGGTCTTAGTGGTCCAAACATCAAAGCTTGCGGTATCCCAATGGACTTGCGTAAGGATGACCCTGACCCGAACTTGGCATATGATATGATTGACTGGGAAGTTCCCACTATTCATAATGAGGACCATCCCGGAGAATGTGATGCTTTCGACAGATTACATCAACGATTCAAGGAAATTGAAACATCACTTGATATAATTGAGAAACTTCTCCCACTACTTCCAGAGGGTCCAATTATCGACCCGAAGGCTCGAGGAAAGGCAAACAGATTGCCAGAAGGAGAAGGTTATGGAAGAGTTGAGGGAGCTCGTGGAATAACCACGGTTTGGCTCAAGACAATGGAAAAGGCACAGACTCCGTGGAGAGCAAAAATACGGGGGCCATGTTTTGCTTCATACTACTCATTGAAGCACATAGTGCCTGGTGCGCGGTTCGCTGATTTCCCTGCGATATTTGGAAGCTTGGACCCATACCCCGGATGGTGGGATCGTTAGGAGGTTATGATATGCAGTTCGACTTCTTTACTTGGTTCGGCGGGCTCTGGGACTGGATTTACGGAATTCTCCTCTGGTTCTGGGCGATTATCAAATGGCTTGGCATATGGATATTGGACATCATTGATGGAATTTGGATTCTAGCTTCAATTCCAGAGAATTTCATGTTTCTATTCAGAGCCATCATAATGCCTGGTCTGATATTTCTACTACTTGCACTCATCTTTACTATCTGGTTCACCCGGAAAATCTGGGCTCGTATTCAAGATAGACGAGGTCCCACACACTTAGGCAAGTACGGAGGTTACCAGCTCTTTGCAGATGCAATCAAGCTTATGGGAAAGGAAATCATTATTCCTGATAAGGCTAAAGCATGGTTGTATAGAATTCTCCCATCATTGCTTCTGGTCATTGTTCTCATTCCATTCGCATTCATTCCATGGGACCCATACTGGAATATAATGGGACCTCCTGGTGCTGCATATGGAGATCTTTCAGTAAGTCTTGTACTTGTGTTCGCTCTCTTGACTGCTGTTCCGGTGTTTTCACTTCTCATCGGATGGGTTACTGGTTCAAAGTACTCCCTCATTGGAGGTTTCCGAGCAGCTAACAATCAGTTTGCAGCTGAGATACCAATGGTCATCTCATCTGTAGGACCCGCAATGCTTGCTGGTTCATTAAGCTTGTTTAGCATTGTTGCAGCTCAGACAAGCATCTGGTACATTGTACTACTACCGATCAATTTTGCTACTTTCATGGTAGCCTCAATTGCATCAGTAGGCACATTCCCATTTGATGCACCGGTTGCAGATTCTGAGATCATCTTTGGCTGGCGTACAGAACTCTCTGGAATTTATTTCACAGTAATTTATTTTGCAGAGTTCGCAGAGCAAATGCTCTACAGCGCACTCATGGTTTCCCTCTTCCTCGGAGGATTCAACGGTTTGCCGTTCCTTCCTGGAATTGTGAACTTCATAATCAAGTGGCTTGTAGTCTACTTCATCTTCACAGTTGTAACATCATCCTTCTATCGTCTTAGACAGGATCAGATTGTTCATCTTTGTTGGAAGTATCTAATACCACTTTCAATACTGAACGTAGTCCTAGTGATGTTTGCAATGGCATACTTGCCATGGCTCGTTCCCTTAGTTGTGGGAGGTTAACCAGATGGGGTTTGTAGGTAATCTTGGTGACATCTTTAGAATCTTGAAACACGTCTTCCGTCAGGTCTTCAGGAGACCTTTCACATACTTCTATCCCTGGGAAGATAGACCGTATCCTGAAACCACGCGTGGGCGACATATTCATGTTCGTGAAACCTGTACTGGTTGTGCACAATGCGTTCGTGCATGCCCCGTGGCTGCAATTCACATTGACAAGGAGGACAAGAAGTTTGAGAAAGATTGTGCTCTCACCTTTGACTATACTCGCTGCATTTTCTGTGGCGACTGTGTAAGATCCTGTAGATTTGAAGCACTCTTTCACACTCCAATTGTTGACATCTCAGAAGGTGACCGTGAGGACCTCATCTATGGTCCCGATAAAATTACAACTCTTGATAGAGACCCACTAGAGTGGCGTGGATGGAGGTTCCGCTAATGGCTTTCGGAATTCCCTTCATGTTCATCTCACTTGCAGTGATGTTCCTAGGTGGACTATTCATCTATCTCTTCAAGGATAGATTAGCAGAAAGTGCTGGTAAGGTTGCAGTCGGTGTTTCCCTCGCTGGTACCGTACTCATGATTGCTCCGTTCTATGAACTCCTAACTGCTGGTCAATCTGTGGAAACTGCTATCTGGTCTGATATCCTCGAACCTTTCGGACTTCAGCTAGATATGGTAGCATTCCCAATCACATTTGCTGTTGTGATTCTTGGTTTCTTATCAGTGGTCTATGCTGTAGGATACACTGAACACACAAAGAACAAACCAACATTCTTTGCGAATCAATTATTCTTCATTATGGGAATGATCTGGGTTACCCTTGCAACCAATATGATCGAGTTCTTCATCGCATGGGAAATCATGCTTGTACCAAGCTATTTCCTGATTCTTTTCTGGGGACTTCCTGAAACCAGAAAACGAACAGCTCTGAAGTTCTGGCTCTACACTCAATCTGGAGCAGTTTGTATTCTGATTGGTTTTGGATTACTCTACGCTCAAGCTGGAACGTTTGTACTAGCAAATATAGTTTCAAATGGTAGCTTAATCTTCACAATTATTTTCGTTCTTCTAGCTGCTGGATTCCTCGTGAAAATGGCAGTATTCCCCATACACTGGTGGCTACCTCCCGTACACGCTGAAGCTCCAACCCCAATCTCCGTCCTCCTATCTGGAGCGATGATTGAAACAGGAGCGTATGCTTTGGTACGTTTCGGCATCATAACGCTAAATGAGGCGGCAATAACGCTCTCATTCTACATTGCTGCATTAGGAGTCATCACGATGTTCTATGGTGGCTTCATGGCTCTAGCTCAAGTTGACATCAAGAGGCTCTTAGCTTACTCATCAGTTTCACAGATGGGGTATGTCCTTTTCGCCCTAGGTACAACCACAATCTTCGGAGTAGCAGGTGGTATGTTCCATCTCATCAATCATGCTTTCTCTAAGGGTCTCCTGTTTATGACCGCAGGTGCAGTCATTCATCAGACTGGCCTTCGAGATATCAGGAAGATGGGTGGTCTTTCGAACAAGATGCCAATCACTGCCTTCGCAGCTGCCATCGGTATGATGAGTATTGCAGGTAGTCCTCCCCTCTCCGGATTTGCAAGTGAGTGGATGATGTTCCTCGGAGGTTTCGAACGAGCAATCGCATTCGGCACGGTATTCAATCTGCCTTGGCTCATCCTAACAATTTTGGCAGTTTCAAGTTCAATTCTTAGTGCAGGATACATGCTGCGCTTCTTCTGGAAAGTCTTCCTTGGTCCTCATCCTGATGAGCTGGAAGATGTGAAAGAGAGTCCAAGATCTATGACCATTCCAATGATCATACTTGGAATCCTTATTGTAATCTTTGGAATATTCCCAGGACTGGTACTAGATGCCATGGTCCCGGCGTTATCAGGAATTCTCTTCCCATGAGGTGACTCAGATGCTGTTCGGACTACCTTACTATCTTATCCTCGTCATCCCCTTAGGCGGTTCACTACTAGTTCCATTAGTTGGAAGATTCAGTGAGAGGCTCAGAGACTGGACACCCGCAATATTAATGGGAATAACAATGGTTCTCTGTTGGTCTCTTCTCCCCGAGATTGGCCATCCAACCCAAACAACGAACTGGGTGTGGATTGGTGCTTTAGGACTTGAGTTCAGCATGCTGCTTGATGCGCTATCCGTTATCATGGCTATTCTTGCCAGTACCCTAAGTTTCCTCATCTACGTTTACAGCACAGAATACATGGCTCATGAAGGAGACCGCAACAGGTTCTTCTTCCTGATGCTTGCATTCGGTGGTGGAATGCTCACACTCGTTTTGAGCAACAACCTGCTGATTGGTTTCATCGGATGGGAGATCATGGGATTCTGTTCCTATGGTCTGATTGGATTCTGGAACGACAAGAGGAATCCTCCTGAAGAGGACCCAACTGGCTATGAGCAAACAAATCCCATACTCCAGTTTGAAACCGAGGGTGCATACAACAGCTATGCTGGTACAAAGGCTTTCATCGTCACACGAATTGGAGACGCCTTCATGCTGGGTGGTATTCTGCTACTCTTCATGTTCACTGGCTCCTTCCTCTTCACCGATATGATGGATCCCGCGCTGTCCAACAACTGGTGGGCAAATATGTCCTCAGTGGGTATTCTGATTCCCGCTCTAATCCTCATCTTCCTGGGTGCAATTGGAAAGTCTGGACAGGCTCCACTACAGATTTGGTTACCAGAAGCAATGGCTGGTCCGACAAGTGTAAGTGCTCTGATTCACGCAGCAACAATGGTCAAAGCAGGTGTATACATAACTGCACGATTTTTGATTACAATAGTTAGCGCATCAGGAGTTTCATCGCATAGTGCACCACCGAGTACTGGGTTTACTGCTTCTCAACTTCTTGGATTTGAAGCTGCACTCACTTTCTTCATCATCGTTGCTGTTATTGGTGGAATTACAGCTATAATGACTGCAACCATGGGAATGGTTTCTAATGAGTTGAAACAGATTTTGGCATTTTCAACTCTCTCACAGCTTGGATACATGATTCTATCACTAGGTGTTGGCGGAATTCTTCAAGCTGAACACCTTCACTATGATAATGCATATCTGAGTAGCGTTCTACATGTTGTTTCGCACGGCGCATTCAAGGCACTCCTGTTCTTGTCATCAGGAGCAGTGATACATGCGGTGCATACGAAGTATATCTCAAAAATGGGCGGACTTCGGAAACATATGCGGAAAACGTTCATCGTCATGTGGATTGGTGTCCTCGCTCTAGCGGGTATTCCACCCTTCTCAGGATTCTGGTCTAAAGACTCTATCATAGAGTATACATACGAGCTCGCTATTCATTGGACTAACCCACTTGGATGGGTCCTGTTCATCTTTTCAATACTAGCGGCAGCTTGTACAATCTTCTACAGCTTCCGATTGATGGGTCTTACTTTCTACGGTCCTCCACAGGGAGAATCGCATGACTCTCACGATAGTCAGGAAGATGAATCAGAGTCTCATGACGAGGAAGAGAGTCACGATGACCATCATCAGCCCCCTCACGATCCAGGTCCGGCAATGATGGTGCCACTGTATATACTTGCAGCATTCACTGTAATTGCCTTCGTGGTGTTTCCGTTCATTCAGCAGATTGCTATTGGTGACACTCACACTTGGGGCGAGATATTGACTGAGATGATAATGATCAAATTCAGTCCCACAGGTTGGCCGCCATTCCTCATCACAATATGTGCGCTTTTAGCTGGTGGTATTCCTGGCTATGTCATTTACATCAGGAGAGCTGACAAACCGAATACATTAATCGGTGAGAGTGGCTTCGGTCGTAAGATCTACAACTTCCTAAAGCATAGATGGTACATCAACGAAGGTTACCACTGGCTCTTAGGCAAGTTCCTCAACTTCGCTACTATGTGGAGACTGAGGGTGGATGAGAAGATCATTGATGGTATTGACAACAAATCTGCTGATGCTGCCATCGCAATATCTACCAAAGTACGTTGGTTCGATGATAACATCGTTGATGGATTTGCCGAAGGCATCTCAACAAAAGCAGTTGATGCTTCAGAAACAAGTCAAGGATCACAAACAGGTCTCATCAATGATTACGTTGGTGTTGTAATATTCGGAATTGGTCTCTTGATCATTCTTGCTCTTCTTTCATGGGGGGTACTCTAAATGCAGCTAGATTTCGCAACCAATTTGATCAACATGCTACCTGTGAACATTCTAGTGCTGATGCTACTTATCCCACTAGTTGGTGCACTGTTAGCATTCCTTCTAGGGAGTAAAGGTTCACGAGCTATTACACTGATCATTACTACGCTCGAATTGGGTCTTGCTGGATTGCTTATTATTGGCACTCCATCACTCGGTTCTGATCCTGGTGGAATGAGCCACACTGTAACTTACCTACTCGCTCGCTTGGGGACTGATGCAACATCACCAGTGTTTGAGATCATCATTGGTGTAGACGGTATCTCTATGGTTATGATACTGCTCTCCACTCTCGTTGTTTGGATTGCAGCTATCAGTTCGAACCACATCAAAGAATCACAGGGTCTTTACTACACATTCTTTCTAGTCCTTCAGACTGGTTTACTAGGAGTGTTCATGTCCCTAGATTTGATCGGCTTTTTCATTTGGTGGGAATTGGTTCTGATACCGATGTTCTTCATCATTGGCCGATGGGGTGAAGAAGGAAGTCGTCACGCGGCAATCAAGTTCTTCATCTACACTCATCTGGGTTCAGCTATAATGCTTGTTGGGTTCTTCTACCTCTACTTCATGTCATCTATGCCTGATATAAACGGACTAGCAACAGCAGTTCCAACATTCAGCATGATTGCCCTTCGTGACTTGGGACTTGACCCCTGGATCCAAATCGGATTCGCACTTGCGATATTCATGGGTGCGGGTGTCAAGTTACCTGTATTTCCGCTTCACAATTGGCTACCATGGGCGCACGTTAAAGCTCCCACACCTGGTTCAGTCATCTTGGCTGGAATCTTGCTGAAGATGGGTGGTTATGCATTCATCAGACTAGGTCTCTGGATGGTGCCTGATGCCATTGCGCGGCTAGCAATTCCCTTTGCAATAGTTGCTATCTTCACGTGTATCTATGCGGCATTCACTGCAATGGCGCAGACTGACATGAAGAGTCTCGTCGCTTACACTTCAATCAACCACATGTCATGGGTCTTACTTGGTGTTGCCGCCTATGCTGCTGGTGCAGGTTCTTCTGACCCTGCAATTCAAGCAGCCGCTAGTCTTGCAATTCAAGGTGCGATCTTCATGATGTTTTCACACGGTACGATAATCTCAGTGATGTTCATTGTCGCTGGTCAGCTCAAGTACAATACTGGTACACGTGAGATTCCTAATATCAAGGGTCTCATGGAAAAGGCTCCACGATTATCTGCTGTGCTCATCCTGGCCTCACTTGCTGCTTTTGGCCTACCTGGCTTCAGTGGCTTCATTGCAGAGGCTCTCATTATCTTTGGTGCGATTGTTGTCTATAACTGGTCTGCACTGATTGGATTTGGAATATTCGTTACTGTTGGTTACATGCTCTGGATGCTGAATCGTATTGTATTCAGTGATCCTGACCCTGAAGCTGAAGTACAGATAACTGAAGCTTCTTGGAGCGATTTGATTGCTCCAATCCTGATGCTGATTCCTGTGATACTACTTGGTATCTGGCCTGACCTTGTCTTAGGCTTCGTGAAACCTGTCATTGACGCCATGTTAGCTGGAGGTGCTCCCTGATGTTACAACTTGACGCTATTGCTGAAAGCCTTAGATTACTACTCGCTCCATTGAGTGATTTGATACTTGCATATGTTCCGGCAGAATGGATTATGTCTCTGCCCGCGATTACATTGGTAATTTTCGGTATGATAGCTCTGGTTGTTGGGATGCGTTACAATCCTCTGATAATCAGTTTCATCGGAGTTATTCTTGCGACACTTGAGATGGTGATGTTTAGTCCCTCCGTAATGTCCGGCTATTCATTTGGTACACTATTTGTGAGAGATGCGTTTGCAGACCTGTTCATTTACATTGTACTGATGGTTGGTTTCCTCGTCTTGATGTCCTCAACTCTTTGGGGCGGTGACAAGGGTGCTTACAACTTCTTGCTGTTGATGTCGTTTGCTGGTGCAATCTGGGTGATAATGGCTACTGACCTCGTTGCCCTATTCTTGGCATGGGAGCTCATGAGTACTCCAACATACATACTTGTCGCACTTGGTCCACGAAAGGAATCTGTTGATGGAGCAACCAAATACTTCGTCATGGGTCTCTTAGCAACGATGCTCATGCTCTTTGGTGTTGCTCTCACTTTGGGAGTGAGTGGTACAACCGATTTAGCAATACTCAGTGAATTTGTCGGTACAATTGCGGCTGCACCTGTAGGAAATGAACCGACAGCGTATATCTTGCTTCTCGCAATGATACTGTTCTTGGTATCATTTGGATTCAAGGTTGGGATATTTCCAGGTTGGCAGTGGGTACCTGATGCGTATGCGTCAGCTGACGGAAGCGTGACTGCGTATCTTGCCGGTGGTTCAAAGAAGACCGGTGTAAGTGCACTGATGAGGATTCTTATGGTTGGATTCTTCTTTGCAAGATTGGATTGGGCGCCCTTTATTGCAGGAGTTGCCATTCTAACAATGATCATTGGTAATGTTCTTGCGCTCGCTCAAAAGGATATCATGAAGATGCTGGCATATTCCAGTATTGCAATGATGGGCTATCTCTTCATTGGACTTGCTGCTGCAAATGAGATTGGAATGGCGGCGGCTGGGTTCCATGCATTTGCTCACGCATTAATGAAGACCGCAGCTTTCATCCTTATCTGGGTAATGTCCTTGAAACTCTCAAAACGCTTAACATACGATGATCTAGCTGGACTGAGCAAGCGTGCTCCTGCTGCAGCTGCTATGTTAGCAATTCTTGTGCTCTCGTTAGCAGGTATGCCATTGACAGTTGGCTTCTGGTCCAAACTTCTATTGTTCCAGAGTGCTGTTGTTGCAGGAATGTGGTGGCTTGCACTGATTGGTCTGCTAAACTCTGTATTCTCCTTGGGTTACTATCTACGTATACTGAAGTTCACATATATGGAAGAGCCAAAGGATGATTCAAAGTTGGACTTGCCAAAGATACCAATGCTTGCTGTGGCAATCTGTGTAATTGCAGTGATTGCATTGTTCATATTCCCGAATCTGATTCTGGATTATGCCTTTGATGCAGCAACATTGTTCTTCCCATAGAATGCAAGTGCAGAAACAAACATACCCACAGATGCTTTGAGAATTAGCTAGTGTCTTTCAGGATGGTTTCTCTGGTACATTCAATGAACATTTCATTGACGTTTTTACCGGTCTTTGCTGAGGTTTCGATATATTTCAGTCCTAGCCATTCAGAAACCATATGCCCTGCTTTTTCAGGAACTAGTCGGTCATCCCTATCGACCTTGTTGGCAACTAGCACCATAACAGCATTTGGGCATACCGCCCGAAAATTCCGATACCATTCGTAGACATTCATGAATGTTGAAGGTCTTGTGACATCATAGACAATGAAAGCCATTGATGAGCCGTGCATGTATCTACTACGCAAATCTTTGTACGATGGTTGACCAGCGAGATCCCAGAGCACAATCTGTGTTTTGGTAATTTCACCCTCCAAAATTTCCACTTCAAGATTCTTAATGGCAATATTGGTCCCTATAGTCGCCTTGTATTTTTCGCTAAAACTATCCTCGGTGAATCTCATAATGCATGATGTTTTCCCGACCGCACCATCTCCAAGTGCTACCATCTTGAGGATGTATTCCACTTCAGTATCGACCAATCTTGCAGCTCCAGACAACAGAGAATGAGATGCACCTCGATTTAACAGTTACTCGATTGCAATATGTGTAGTGAAAGTTTCTGCGAGGAAGGGGAAGTTCTAAAAACAATCTGTATTGACATATTCTTGTTCAAAAAACGTTTGAGCGAGGTTAGAGTGGAGATGAATTCGACAGAAGAAAAGAAAGAAGTTTCTAAGGTAAAAGTATGGCTACAAGAAGTCAAGCTCGGAATCATACCGGCTTCAGTAGTTCCCATTATTGCGGGTACCGGTATAGCATTTGGTCTTCAAGGTGTTTTTCATCTAGATCTCTTTCTCATTACTCTCTTTGCAGGAGTCTTTCTGCACTGGGGCGCTGATGTTACCAATGACTATTTTGACCACAACGCAGAAGGAACTGGAAGCGATGACATCAATGTGGAATTCATTCGACCTTATAGTGGTGGTAGTAGAACACTTCAGCAGGGTTTGCTAACTCACAAGGAAGTTGCTATCGGTGCGATAGTGTGCTATGCCATTGCTGGCATTCTTGGCATCTATCTCGTGCTTCGATTAGGTTGGGTGATTCTTGCTTTTGGTGGAATTGGTGCTTTACTGGGCCTCTTCTACTCGACTCCTCCAATCAGATTCGTAAAACGTGGCATAGGTGAATTCGTAATCGGTGCTACTTTTGGTGTGCTGATGGTAGTTGGAGCATATTACGTACAGGTGCAGACCCCAATAGCATTAGCTTGGCCATTGATTATTCCCTTTGAGCAGTTCCTTGAACCAGGATTCCTTTCTATTCCAGTTTCAATAATGATAGCATTAGTGCTTTTCATCAATGAGTTTCCGGATTATGTTGCAGATAGAGATGCAAACAAACGAACTTTGGTCGTTCGAATGGGACGTAAGCTTGCCGCAAAAGGATACACTCTCGCTCTGTCTGTCATGTACGTGGGAATTGTAGTTCTAGTCTTGCTTAATTGGATTAGATTAGAGTCTCTACTTGTACTGGCTACATTGCCTCTTAGTGCACTGGGAATTATGACCGCTCTCAAATACTATGATGATAGTAGCAAGCTAGCTCCAGCAAACTGGGCTACGATTGTTGGGCAAATGTTCGTAGGTGGATTTCTCGCGTTGGGATATGTTCTCTATGGATATGCTATTCCTATAGAGATCACTGCAGTAATTGGAATAGTTCTCTTTGTTATCCTTGCACTCATGGCACGGAAAATTGGAAGCCCTCCATCTGGCGAATAGTTACGAGTTGTTGGATGGTACCAATTTCTAACAACCATTGGGCAGTAGGATGACGAATCGAGCACCTTTAGTGTAGTCCCCTTTTACACGGTCCTCTACAGAAATTGTTCCTCGGTATTGATTTACAATCTGTTTAACGAGTGTCAATCCTACACCTGAAACCCTGCGGACTCTCTCATCGAGACTTGTAAGAATTGTTTGTTTCATGGTGTCATCCAAACCTCCACCCCAATCAAGAAAATCAAACCGTAGGAACTCGCCCGCTTGAGTTAGGGTAACTTCGACTTCGATTTCTACTTCGTTGTTAACAGTGACCTTAACTGAGTTATGGAGGAGATTATAGAACACATCTTGAAGGAACTCATTTGCCATGATGCAGTACTCTTTCTTGCTAATATTCGTCTTCACATTGATCGGTCTATTAGGAAATGATTGTTTCACAGTTTCAATAGCTACGATGAGAGCTTCGGCAGGATCTGTTTTCTCAAGTTGAATATCTCCCTGATTGATCATGGTGAATTTCTTGACATTGTTAATCAGAGATACGCTTCGATTGACCTGATTCAGTGCTCTATCTGCAATGTTTCTCAGATGGTCTGGTAACTCATCATCCTCCAAGATAAGCTCAAGACTTGCCATGATTCCTTGATGCATATTATTGATGTCGTGTGCCATGAGGTCATTGAAGAATTCTGCACGAGCTTTTGCTTCTTCTCGTTGAGTTTCTGCTTCTACTCTGTCGGTGATGTCCAAAGAGAATCCCCCGATGAGTGGTGACTTGCCCTCTCTGAATATTGGGAACTTGTGGCTCCTGTATGTTCGAACTTTGCCGTCATTTCCACGAGTTTCCTGGATTCTATCTATTGGTCCCCTTGCTAGTACCTTCTGGTCTTCGGTAGTTAGCTCTTCTGCACGCCGTTGGCTAAATAAGTCCACATTAGACATTCCTTCCCTGTCTGGTCTGGAACCCATTGCTCTCATGAATCGATTAACAAAGAGAACTTTGGACCTGTGATTTTTGATGAACACAGGCCCGGGCATATTATCTGCAAAAGCAATGAATTGTTCTTGGCTCTCTTTCAATTCTTCCTCGGTCCTTCTTCTTTCAAGAACCGTTGAAAACATACTTGCTACTGTTGTGAAGAATCCTCTGTCTATCTGACCCAATGGCTTTGTCGAACGAGATGCAACATTGATGATACCAATTAGAGTTTCATCAGTTCCAATAAGAGGCCAAAATATCAATGACTGCAATCCCATCTTCTTGGCTTTGAACATTCGTTCAATTTCCTCTGATATTTCAGATAAATCTGGGATGAACAATGGTTGCTTTGTTCTTGCAGTACGAGCAGATAGAAAATCCGGATTGCTTACCTCTATAGACAACTCTGCTTTGACATCACTAAATCCGACTGATGCAATGAGGTCAAGAGTATCTTGTTCTTTATTGAAAAGCCGAACAGTTCCAAGGTCAAAACCAAGATTCTCAAGAAGACCAGTCAAGACCATTTCACAAACTTCTGGTGTACTTTCGGAGCTCAGTGCTGCCTCAGCTATTATTCCAAACGCCTTTCTTTCCCGCGTAGTACTATTTCGGATTTCTTGATCTCCTGTGACATCAATGGCGTATGCTATCACATACATTTCACCTGAAATTTCAATCGCATTAGAAGTAATTTCAAGAGTGCGAGCCGTTCCATCTGGGGTAGTTAAATCATATCGCTCCTTGTCAAATTCTTTTTCAAGATTGACAATATTGTGAAATCTCTCTAAAGCGAGGTTTTGAATCTCTGGGTCAAGGGCACCAGTAAGTAGAGATACGTTTTGATTCAGTGCCATTTCTCGAGGAATTCCCATAGACTTAGAGAGTGCATCGTTGATGAAGACAATTATTCCCTTGTGACTAATAATAACACCAATTGGTGAATCATCAAAGAACGTCTTCAGCAATACAGAATCTAGACCATCTTTCTGTACGGATTTCACCTTATCATCGTCCATGTGATACACCTAGTTCCTAAATCCTCTGGGTCCTCGCTCTGCAATGACTGCGAATGTCGCTAGTAAAGATATCTATGATTGCTAATTCTGACGAGAATTGTACCGGAAAAATGAATAAGAGGATAGGAGGAAAAAATCCTCCACAATTCCTCTATTTCCAAAATTGAAGTTAGTTTTTCTTTTTTATGATGAAAACTACAACGATGATTACACCTATTGCACCTACAGAACCGATCAGTGCTATCAGCATTATTCCACCTGAATCAGTTGGAGTTCCAGTTCCGGTAGATGTTGTTGATGTTGTATCTGTTGTCGATGTTCCAGTGGTTGTTGTCGAAGTAGTTCCAGTGGTTGTTGTCGTAGTAGTGCTAGTTGTAGTAGTGGTTGTTGTGGTAGCATCTGCACTTACAGTATAGGATTCCTGTCCAGAAGATACATCATTCCCTGCTCCATCAGAGGCCTGAATATAATAGATAACGGTGACACCTCCGATTTGAGATGGAATGATTCCCTCGTACGTAGTTCCCGAAATCACTGACATCGAAGTAGATGCCCACGATGAGCCGCTATTGATGCTATAGAACAATGTTGGATTGACAACACCGGTGAGTGTGTCCACTATTGAAGCTGTTACTGAAACGCTCTCATCACTTGTGGGTGGATTGGGAGTTGCACTAATCGATGCAATTGACGGGGACGTCGAATCAACAATAATTGGATCGATATAGATATCAAAACTATCTGAGGATCCGATGTATCCCGATTTGCTGAAACTAACATCCAGTGTGAACGCTGTGCTTCGATATGGGACAAGTACAGTATACTCACCATTTGTCCCTTCGGTCACTGTACAACTGACACTATCGACAGAGGCGGTAACTGTACCTGCTGCAACTCCGTTCTCGCGCTCGTCTTCAAGTAGAAAGTCGACATTTATGAAATCCTCATCTGCAAATATTCCTGTCATCCCTACTTCTAACTCTTGATTGGCTACATTCACGTCTAGAGCTATCTGTGACACTAAAGGCAAAGTAGATTTAGAGTTCCAAAGACTGAGTATTGGGACACTGATACCAAGATTGTCATAGAGCCATTGGTTCAAATCGATATTAGCTAGTGTTATTCCCACTATAGCACCAGTAAGTGTTAGATTCACACAGAGATCAAGACCAACTGTAGTTTCAAGATTAACATCATTCAAGAGAACTTCAGCAGTTCCACCACTTGCATCACTATCAACAGTTGATGTGATTGCAAACATCTTGTCACTTACAAAAGTAACTGCATCTCTATCTGGAGTACAATCTGTACCTGTTATGTCTGCAGAGATGACATTTGAGATCTTAAGAAGAGGTATCACGTCAACAATAAGATCTATGCTTGCAAAGTCCCCAATCAGTGGGATCATATCGAGGAATCCGATTCGATAGTGGGTGAATTTCTGTATATACTCTGAAATTCCAGGTAAGTCATATCTTAAATCGAGAATTTCATTACCTAATTGAATTGTCTTTGAAGCGCTCCATAATTCATCATAGAGAATTATAGTTCCTACTGTCCAGAAACCATTCAAAGTAATATCGTAATCGATTCCAACGGTCATCCACATAGAACAAGTCACAATTGGATCTGATACTGAAACGTATGTTGAAAAATCATCTCCAGCAAATACTTCTGATGGTCTTGAATGGTAGATATCAAAACCTAAAGTTGTATCGAATCCTACTTCAACATTTGGAGTCAGTTCTATTTTCAAATAATTACTAGGAGAATATTCCAGAGGAAACTCCCATTCAAAAACTTGGCTTACCAGAACCTTCTCAATATGTTGATATGTCGAGGTATAACTTGCAGGGAAATAGTCTAAGGGATTATCTGTAGTAACAATAATAGCATCTTTCCCTATCAGACCGGTTGAGTCCATAGCTACAAGCGTAATGTTGACTGACCCAGTTGATTCGGGGAGTACAATCGGGGTTTCAATAATTCCTGTTACTTGATTGTACAGGTGTGTTACTGATATTGATACACCATTTACAAACAATTGAACATCTGTGATTTGGTAGTTACTGTTTGGATCTGAAATCATCGCCTTGAAACTCACCGAAGTCTGCGAAATCACCTCAGCGTCCATTGGAGTGAGTATTTCAATCTGCGGTGGTTGTGCCAATATACCCTCAACAAGTAGCAATGTGTGTCCTTCGTCATTGGAACTGTAGATTTCAGACCACGAAACACCAGAATGAAGATGGAACTTCATGTATAGTCCTCTTGTTTGTCCAATCAGACTTCCATAATCCCAAGGCTCTTCAAGCAACCATCCTACCCAGCTCCCTGTAATCTTTGGTTGATATACATAAGCTCCGGGCTCTAATCTAGTGTAGCTTGAACTATCGTATGGAATTATTGTTTCGTCAGGCCACCAAACGATATCTCTTCGCATATCAGACCTTATTTCAATATCCCAGACTGGAGCATTAACAACATAATATTCAAACTCTGGAAAAACAATCCAATTACGTTCTGCAATTTGACACGGAACCCAAGTTGGTCCATAAGTGTAATTATACCAATTAAGGCTACTTACTTGTACTTCACCAAACATATGGAGATAGCTGTATTTACTATCGAGTCCTCCATAGAACACTTCGAAAGCTTGAGGTGGAATAATTAACAACGGTTGGTATAGAGATAATGTAAATGCATTGCATTTTCCAGATCCCCATCCATAAGTTAACGCCTCCTCATCAGGTAAAACGATGGTCCACGAGAACCATTGAGTTTCATTCGCACCAATCTCCCAACTATTCAGAGATGCTTCTACGAAGTATGAACCATAATCTGAATTTTGAGTTACTACTGATCGGAATTGTACCAGAATTGTAGGATAGCTTAGGGTTATTGGACCTTTGACTTGAAACCAAATTTTCACAGTTCCTCCAGGTTGCATCCATGTGACCCAACCTTCATCACCATTGGTCATATTTTGATAATATATAGCTGTGATGTTTGGTTTTTCTGGGTCAACCGCTGCAGGAGCAAATTGGTTTGGACCAACGTTCTCAGATGAAGAGTCTTCTGATTCGTATACAAAATCTGGTATCGCATCCATCATTTCTCCATCTAGTGAAACCACAACAGGCATTGATTCTTCTTCATCATTATTGTTGATAACATTCTCAAGATTCTGTAGAGTGTTCTTATTGGTATCTTGAGGTTCTGTTTCATTACCTATTATAGCAGAGTCACTAGGTGCCACTGCCATTATAGGGGTTAGCAAAATACAAACTAGCATTAGACTGGTTAATAGAATTCTCTGGTTTCTCATTTTCGTAAACCCCCTTTTGTGTACATATGCCCGCTATTCCCCCATTTACATTTGGTTGAAACCTAGATATAACAATTCCTTTTCACTATCTTATGTTCGCATTTGACAATGAATTCAGATGTACTTTTTAGTACACTAAGGTACATATATGCACAATGTTTATTAACCCATGAGAAAGGGCGATTACAACCGTAACTGAGTGTGGAGACATGACACGAGTGTGCCTTGGCCAATGGCAAAGGGGCCTTCCGCGGCCCGTTTAGTCAATTCACCAAATCACACCATCAGTGTTTCTGAACCTACTTCTTCTCTTAGAGCAACTCTTGCTTGCTTATCATGTTTTGAGTTGACTTACTATTTTGCATGCATGATGTCTGTTCAGATGAGACGCCACTTCACAGAAGCGGGGAAAACACGGAGATAGAAATTTGAAACGTGAAAAAGCTAGAATACAACTAGACAGTGAGGACACACCAACTCACTATGTGAATATCTTACCACACCTGAAGAATCCTCTTCCCCCACCGCTGAATCCAGCAACTGGGGAACCGATGGCACCGGAAGCTCTGATGGCACTCTTTCCTGAAGAATGCGTCAAGCAAGAGGTCTCTATGAAAAAGAAAATAGAGATCCCATGGGAAGTTCGTGGAATCCTGATGAGATCTGGACGTCCATCCCCTCTCCAAAGAGCAGTAGGTCTCGAAGAGGCTCTCAAGACAACCTGTCGAATATACTACAAACGAGAGGATGTTTCACCAACTGGTAGTCATAAGCTGAACACAGCAGCGGCTCAAGCTTACTATGCTCGAGAAGAGGGCGTAGAACGATTGGCTACCGAGACCGGTGCAGGACAGTGGGGAAGTGCTGTTAGCTTAGCTTGTGCTTACTTCGGAATGGAAGCCATGGTATACATGGTTCGCGCTAGCTACGAGCAGAAGCCATACCGTGGAACATTGATGAGAACCTACGGGGCTCAGATCGTTCCAAGTCCTTCGGATATGACTGAATACGGTCGGAAGGTTCGGAATGAAAATCCCGATCATCCTGGTACACTCGGTATAGCAATCAGTGAAGCAATTGAAGATACTGTTAACCATGACAATACCAAGTATACACTAGGTTCAGTTCTCAATTTTGTTATGCTTCAACAAAGTGTGATTGGTCAAGAACTAATCACTCAACTAGATAGTATAGATGAAACTCCCGACTATCTAGTAGGATGCGTTGGAGGTGGGAGTAATTTCGCTGGAATGACATATCCATTCATCGCGGACGATAGATTCCGTGATGTCCAATGTATTGCAGCAGAACCCAAAGCTTGTCCTTCCCTCACGGAAGGTGATTACCGATATGATTTCGGTGACACTGCGGGGATGACTCCAAAACTTAAGATGCACACCCTAGGCGCAGACTTTACGCCACCAAAGATTCATGCCGGGGGCTTGAGGTACCATGGAGTAGCTCCCACTATCAGCGCACTTGTCGAAGAGGGTCGTATTAAGGCGCGAGCTTACGAGCAGTTGGAAGTGCTCAATGCAGGAGTTCTATTTGCAAAAACTGAAGGTGTCATTCCAGCACCCGAATCAGCCCACGCTATCAAGGCTGCTATAGACATAGCTCTCGAAGCTAAGAAGAAGAATGAGTCACAAGCAATTGTGTTCAATCTGTCAGGGCACGGACACTTCGATATGGCAGCCTATGGCGCTCTCCTCGACGGTACCCTAAATGGTGAAGCAGTAGTTTCTTCTCCTCAAACGCAACATGAAACTGTTTCAATCAAGAAGGGATAGGTCATCATGCCGCTAGCTAAGCCAAGCTAGCGGTCCTTTTTTTTTCAAAATAACCTGCTACTGATTGAGGTAAAAAAAAGTCTATCTAACGAATCGTTTTCCAAGACAATTCTATCATCCTTCCAATTGGTGTTCCTTAATGATTTGGTCCACCTTGTTGATGATGAGGGTTGAAATTATTGAACGTGTATTCTCGTAGCTCTCGAGTTCAATGATTGGAACCTTATTCTTCCTTGCTTTGGTCATCATGTACTCCTGTATCTTTCTTGTTGACAGAAATTCTTCTTCCCGTGTTGATGCGTCCTTTGACACTGTCCTAAGCTTGCCTGCAATATTTTTGGTGATGAACATTGATTTGTGAGTGTCTTCGTCAGGATTAACAAGTATCTCAAGAACTCCTGACCCTATTTGTTTGATTGAACCTGGTTCTAGATGAACTCCCTCTACAATCATAGAAGCTCCTTCTGAATAAATACGGTTGACCATCTCTGCAACTGGTGGGCCTATCACTTCACATTGTGCAATGTAACCTCTAAGAACTGGATCCAAGTTCTTGTCACCTGCTTGTCTTCGTGTATATGCTTGATAGGTATGACAGTACAATTCTGGATAGTCTTCTCTCGTATAGATCCCTCTGAGAACTTGCCTAACCGTGTCTGTGCTGATGAAGCGAGTTATTGAAAGGTAATGCACAAAATCTATGGCCAGCATCGATTTTCCTGTGGCTGATGCACCTTCTAGTGCTAGAATGAGTGGTGGTACTTCAACTGAAGTTCCTCTGAGTTGCTCATAGGAGTTGAGTGTTTCAAAACTCCTCAAAATTATTCTCGGTTCTCTGGAGAGTGCATCTTTGATGTGAGTGAAGATGTCTTCTTCTGTTTCAAGTTTAGTCTGTTTGATATCTTTGAGAATTTGAGATGTAGCTGTATCTGAGAGTCCACATAATTTCAGTTTACCACTTATTGTTGTAAGAGGGAATGGAATTTCCTGGTCCTGAATTCTCACTTTCATGATTTTGACACTCTGGTGCATGTGTCATGTTCGTTCAACCTCAAAAGGACTTCCGTGAGCAAAATCCTTTTGTTTCCCGACCCACTGCACCACTAAGAGACCTCCCTGTTGATGATCTCTGTCGTTTACGTTTCTTTGGTTTTCCCATGAATGGTCTACTCATATCGATTTTACCATTCACTGTGGTAATTGTGATAACCGATTCAACTAGGGAACCTCTCCTTCCTTTTGATAAAATCATACATTCATCAAAGAGATTGATGTAACCATTTTGAAGTTCGTACGTCTTACCTTGCTCGATAGTATCTATGTCTTCATTCCATAGGGTCAGATTTACAATTGCCGTTGAATCACCGACAATGCAGTCTGAAATTTCATGTTTTCTTCCAGTACTACGCTGAGTTACTATGCGCGTCTTTCCCTTCTTAATTACGTTGAATCGTACATTGACCTTGCGAATTTCTCGTGTGAATTGTGCAATGGGGGTCCAAGTATCAGAATCATACTGTCGTGTTGAAGCATTCTCTTGTACCAAGATAGAAACCTCATATCCATAGATGAGTACGTTTCTATCCTAAAGAATACCTACAAACTTCATCCATGAATCTCTTTCAGAGCAAGAGTAAGCTGGTCCAGTCCTTTCACGAGTTCCTCTTGGTCTCCACCGAAGCCTAATTTGAAGTGGCCATCAAGTTCCATCCGTGAACCAGGTACAGTAAAGGTTCTATATTTAGTTACGAGAAGCTGACAGAGTTCATCAGTACTTCTACCTGACCTCAGTCTAGGTGCACATACTACTCCACTCTTTGGTTCAATCCATTCCAACCATGATTGGCTTTCCATCCAATCCTTGACAACATTGTAGTTTGAAAACATCGATTTTCGCAGTTCCGACAACAATTTGTTCTTCTTCTCCAGTACTGTTTTGGCAATTGCTTCTCCAAGCGAAGAGTTGCAAATAGTAACTTGCTCCCGAACAGCTCGGATTGCTTCAATAATGGGAGTATCCGCAACAACCCAACCAATTCGAATCCCTGGTAAGCCCCATGTCTTTGACATGCTTGTTAGACTGATTGCATTAGGACTAAGAGATGCTGCCATCGGTGGCGGTTTGTCAAACATCATGTCTCTATAGGTTTCATCGACCATTAGGTAAGCGCCTGCACCTTCTGTAATCTCAATTGCTTCTTTCAATTCGTCATGTGTAATTATTGAACCCGTTGGGTTGTTTGGGTGTGTCAATGTAATGAGTTTTGTATTCTCTTTGACAAGCTTGCGCAATTCATCCATATCTAGTCTAAATTGATTTTCCCAAGTCAGTTTGAGTAGTGAATGGTCTCTCTCAAGAGACCTGGGAATTTGATAGAGAGATGGATATGTTGGATGTTCAATTATCAAATGGTCTCTGGAACCTACAAGATGAGCAACAACAGCAAAGTTGCCTTCACTTGCCCCCGTAGTGACTGCTACATTTTCCATTGTCATGCCCTGATATTGTTTAGCAATTTCTTTCCTCAGGTCTGGATGTCCTAAGTGGTAACCATACCGTAGTGCAACCTCATTCAGATCAATAGCAAGATCTTTCAATTTGAGAAATTTCATTCCACTCTCGCCAATATCATAGTCAACTTTGAATTGGTACTCGTCAAACCAGATTTCCAAGGGCATCCTTTCAAAGACCATTTGATCCACCTATCCAATATGTTATTTGAAACTACAATAAATACATTCGCCAATAACACACGATTGATAAGGTAGTTCTCCTATCATTCGTCATCCAACCAAATGTGGGGAATATTCAGTGACTCTGCGAATCCTAATTGTGGATGATGAACCAGCAATTCATGATGTAATGGATTCCTACTTGAGAAAATTCCTTGATGACTATGAACTGATTACTGCAACTACTGGAGCCCAAGCTGTAGAAAAAGCAAGTGTTTGCATCGGTCAGGGTCGCCTTCCAGATTTTGTTCTAATGGATTTGAAAATGCCCGAAATGAATGGGATTGAATGTACTCGAGCTCTCACCGAGATGGGAGTCAAAAATATCCATCTCCTTACTGCATATTTTGATACAGAATCACTGAAAGAAGCTGTTGAAGTCGGTGCAAAGGGTGTGTTGAAGAAGAGTGAGGGATTCGCATCTATTGCACGAAAGGTTGCGAATATGGTCCGTGGAACCCAGGAACCAACCCCGCAATCTGGGTCAACCTAGGTCCACAAAACCGTTGCCCGAAACTTATTCAATTTTGGACATGTAGCCCATGATCAATGTTCGGTTCCTGATTCATCGAGGCGGCTTTGCTGGTCCCAAAGGACTGGAAAGTCTTACTGCCGCTCCAACAGGCGTTTATTGTCTCCGTGCAACTCGCGGCGACTGCAGGTCGACCTTGGACTTGTTCTAGTCCTGGACCGAGACTACAGTTACTTGTTCCCGATCTCAGTATATATGCCACTATAGAAAAGATGGTCTTTGATTCATCATTTATCTAAGAGATGTCCAAGATTATCTAAAATCGGTGCAGCGGGTTACAACCCTTAACCCACAAAACCCTTAACAGTCAACATTTGCACAATACAAATCCTTGAGTTAAAGTGGAGATGAGATAGGATAATGCGTCGCTCACCCTCAAAATTACTATTCTTTGGATTCATGACTGTGTTTTTGCTATTAATTATGGGAGGATTTTCCACAAACACTGCAACTGCACAGACACCAACTTTTCCTACAGACTTTGTTAATGATGGCACGTTGTTTGTCTATGCTAGTTTAGATGGACAAAACATCAATGGTTCAGATGAAGCGAATCCAATTGTAATAAACATGGACGGCCCCATGGAATTGTATCTACAGATCAATGTTTCAAGTTCTGAGGATTTGACTATGAGAGGAACCATCGTGTTCTACTACCAAGGAATTCCGATATTTCCAATTCAGATAGTCAATCCAGTCACAAACTCAACATGGATTCCAGTAGGTCATGATCAAAATATTCCGCCAGTTTTAGCACTCATTGATCTTTCTCAAGCTCTCTCATATGGTCCAATACAACTTGCAACAGGACTTTTTGAAGCATCACTGGATTTCGGTTACTACTTTGGCGCGGATAATACTACAATACAAAGTGTAACAAAAACTTTCTACTTCATGATTCCTCCATCACCAACAGCCATTATCACTTCAGTTACTGGTATCTCAGCAACTGTAGGAACTATCGGTGCAGTCTATGGTTTAGGAAATGGATTCATGTCGCTATTTGAAGGTCTCAAGACTGCGTACAAATTGCGTGGGCTTCACAAGAAAGCTTCAGAGCTTAAATCACTACCAAATATGACCGTCATTGGTGCATTACCCCTTCTATTCTCTATGCTGGCTGGAATGACAAAGATGGGTAAAAAGAAGAAGAAGGGAGAAGTTGACGAAAAAGAAGATAGTGCTGTTAGTGAATACTTGGTTCGTCAGAGATTGCGAGAAGTCGCTCCTGAGGCGTGGCCTGTCGATAAATGTCCTAAGTGTAGAAAAGACTGGAATAAGAAACTAGACATGTGTAAGAAGTGCAATTTCACTCAGGATGAAGCCCGAGTTCACTATGCTGATCTTCTATCATCCAAAGTTCCAGCAGCCCTAAAGGTGATGGGTAAGAAGAAGTCAACTGATATTCGCACTCTTGCAAAGAAGACAAAATCAACAGATTACAATGCTGGAGTTATCGCTGCAGCAATGGTCGACACTGGTGTCACAGAGATTCTCAAAGTAGGAACTCCATTGCGAAGTTTCGTGATGAACATTGCTGGCCTTGCTTTCTTAGTCATTACTTGGCAACAGCTATTGGGTGATAGTGCAAGCACACTGCAGACCACACTTACCTTAGTTGGAGCTGCAATGTCATTAGCAATAATTGTCGCACTCTATGTTAGCAGAAAGACTCAGGTTCAAAAATTCCAAGCTGACATGGATGATGGTAAGAAATGGATGCCAACTGAGGAAGAAGCTAAGGTAGAGGCTGAAGCTGAAGAGAAAGAAGCTGAAGTAGAGCCGGATGCAGAAGATGAGACAGAATCTGAACCAGAAGAGGAAACAACAGATCTACCGGACAAAGCTGATGAGGATGAATCCCCTGAGGACGAAACCTACGAAGACAAAGATGTAGATGCTATTGAAGGCGAGGGTGATGAAACTCCTGAAGAAGAGTCTGAGGAAGACTCCTCTGAAGATGAGTAGTCACTCATAGATTCATATTGAGAGATTGGCGGCTCTTTTTCGGGGCCGCCTCACGATTTCTTTTTTGTGTGTAACCAATCAGGTTTCAATAGGTGCAGCTGGAACCTTTCCTCTTGAGATACTGCTGAAGAGCTGGATGATCTTGGATGAAATGAAAGGTATCACAACCAAGAATGCTACAGGTAGTAGTATGATTATTCCCAGTTCCCAGCTTGCGAGGAAGTCCATGCTCATGACTGTTGCAGCCCCAACGACAATAAGGAACATCAAGAATTTGATTCTGATTGAAGAGCTGAGCCTACCAACCATTGTGGTCTTCTCATCCTCCACAATACTCTTCGGAGTACCAGCTTCTTCCATCTTTGCTAGCTTCTTGAGACCCTTACTCACTTCTCTGTATAGGTTCACAACAACTACAAGGATTGATGACAAATACGCTGTGAAAATCGTTGTCATAATTGTGGGAACTACTAGACTTCCGATGGTAAATGTCTGGTCAATGATAAAGGCCTTGAACCAATTAATTCCCTCTCCATAAACCAGTATCATCACAATTACCACTGGGACAAATACCAAGTGCCAAAGACCTAAGATCATTCTCCCTCTACTCAGAGTACCCTTTACAAGTACCGCTGACATGGCATCTCTGTATAACCATAGACCATATAGAAGAACAGATGCTCCTAGGAGCGCCACCGTGAGTATTAGTGAAAGTCCATAGTCTCCGGATGTATATGAGCTGTACGAAGCGGCAATTCCAAGACCACTTGCAATTACAATCACCAGATACAGTCTGTCTAAATTCCTTACTGATTTCTTGAGTTCTTCCTTGGATTTATCTTTCACTCGCACAGACGATGACATTCGGAAATACATCACCATTCCAATCATGCTCAAAAGGAAGGAAGCTCCAAGTCCTAGGCCAATTGCTTCGACAGAAATCAGTGTGAAGTCCGGAGTTGCTGGATCTATCTCAACCTGTGCCATAGTAGTGGATGGGATGATGAATAGTCCGTTAGCTTCGATTGTCACATTGAATAAACCATAACCTTCTGTTAGTGGGATATGTTCAATCTCAACAATATACGTCCCAATTTGGTCTGATTCAATTGCTAAAATGGG